>HLSNC_1001119_pt1 | contig 14151 bp, 15 predicted proteins | sample HotLakmetagenome_2_FD_14041 | JGI IMG/M metagenome (IMG submission 14041)
AGTCTCCGCGATTGGCAAACCTTGCCATCATCTTTGGCAATCTTTGCCATTTTCGGTATCCTCTCAGAATGCTTTGAGACCCACATCATGGCCACGATGAACGTATACCTGCCCGATCCGATGAAGGATTGGGTCGAGAGCCGAACCCATGACGGCCGCTTCAGCAATGCGAGCGACTATGTCCGTCACCTGATCCGCAAGGACCAGGAGCGCGCAGCTGCAATTGCCGCCGTCCAGGCGGAGATCACCGCCGGCCTTGCAAGCGGTAAGGCGCGCACCTTCGACAGCGCCGCGTTCAAGGCCCGCATGCGGGAGCCCCATGGCAACCGGTGACATCACCGGATACCGGCTGACCCCGAAGGCCGAGCACGACCTCGAGGCGATCTGGCGCACCAGCGCCGAGACCTGGTCGGCCGCTCAGGCCGACATTTACATCGACACGCTCATCGCCACCATCGAGACGATCGTCGCGATGCCGACCCTTGCCCGAGAACGTGGGGAGTTCGATCCGCTTGTGCGCATCCATCCCACGGCTGAGCACGTTATCATCCATCTTATCTACGGAGACGTCATCGTCGTCATTCGGATCCTTGGCGGGCGACAGAACTTGCGCGCCATGCTGGCGGTCATCGACGCGTGATCATCGGCCAGGCCTGCGCCTCCACGAAAGCGCCCCCAAGACGCATGTGGCCCTTCTGGCGCGCATTGCCGCGACATCGCCCCCGAAGCAGCGCTCACATGTCGTGCGCTGCGCCATTGAACCTGCGCAAGGCCACGTATATACATGAACTGTATACGCCGATTGAACAACGGGATCAGGAGCAACGGTGACATGGAGCGAGGATCGGTCTTCATGACAAACAAGACGCAGGCAGTTCGCCTCCCCAAATCGGTGCGGCTTCCCGAAGGCGTTACCAGCGTGGACATTGTCAGACGGGGGCGGTCCTGGATCATCACGCCGAGCGCGCAGAGCTGGGCCGAATGGTTCGAGGGTGACGGCGTGAGCGATGACTTCATGGCGGACAGGGACCAGCCCTCGCGGCAGGATCGTGCGGAGCTTTGATGCTGCGCTACATGCTCGACACCAACATCCTGATCTACACGATCCGCAATCGTCCGGAGGAGGTTCGGCGGCACTTCGAGGCGCATGACGGAGAGTTGTGCGCATCGAGCGTCACGGCGATGGAGCTCCTCTACGGCGCGCACAAGTCGCAGGCCGTGCGCCGCAATCTCGATGCCGTCGAAGGTTTGCTGGCGCGTCTCGACATTCTCGATTTTGATGTCGCGGCGGCGGAACAGACAGGCCAGATCCGGGCAGAGCTCGCATCCTCCGGGACCCCGATCGGCCCCTTTGACGTGATGATCGCCGGGCACGCCCGCTCAACCGGGCTCAGCCTCGTCACGAACAATCAGGCCGACTTTGCGAGGGCCGCAGGACTGCGCCTCGAAAACTGGGTTACATGATCGAAAAATGACGAAAATCGGGACGTTGCGTCTTAGGCCAGATGCCTTCCCGCGCGCCTGCAGTGGCGCGGGGCCGATTGCGCTGAAGGCCTGGGGGCTTGACCCCAGTGAAGGTGCCTGAGGGCATGGCGCGGAAAGGCCTAGGGATCGGAGGCGCCTGAAGGAACAGCTCTCAAGGCGCGAGCTATCGCATGGATGAGCCAGCCCAGGGCGAGACCGATCAGAATGCCGACGGCATTGGCTGCAAGATCCGCCCACTCCGCGCCGCGGCCCACGAAGGGCTGTATCACTTCGATCATGGCTCCGTAGGCGAAGGCCACGATCGCGATCCAGAGAAGACGCCTATGGAACACGGCGGCCACTGGCAAGACGAGCGCCGCGAAGGCGATGGCGTGATAGGCCTTGTCGGTCAGGCCCAACCCCATCGGCGGCGGCGATACCGATGGCGCCAGCGTCAGGCCGGCGATGGCCAGGGCGATCACCGCCATCACAGCAAGCGCTGCTGTCTGTACCTTTGTGCGGCGGGTCTTGCGGTCGGCATGTTTGGTGTGTGGGGCCAAAGGAAATGAACTCGCAGTGAAAGTTGGGGTGGCGGAACGTCAGGCAGACTAGGGGGCAGCATCCTCGCCCGACCGTCGGCCGTCTTTCCAAAGGCGGATGCCGGGGCCTTCGTCAGCTGTGCCGATGAACTCGATGCCGGCTTGTTCGAAGTAACTGCGGAGCACGTCAAGATGCCCTTTACGCGACTTCGGAACACCCTCGGACGCTTCATATCGGACTATGGTGGCGCTGCCGATACCTACGCGTTCGGCCAACTCTCTGACCGACAACTTCAATGCGCCACGGGCGGCCCTTAGTTGTGCAGCGGTTATGCTCTGAGCTTGCATTGTGATAAATTTTTTATCATATATAGCTCATGCCGCTCGATATCAAACAGAACTGGCGCACCGAGTTCAAACGCCTCGAGGGCGCCTACGCGCCTGCCACCATGCGCAGCTACCGCGCGGATGTCGAGGCATTCGAGACCTGGTGCCAAACCGGCGGCCTGCCGCCCTTCCCCGCGACCGTCGACACCGTCTGCCGGTTCATCGAGGAGCAGGGACGAGAAAAGGCGCCGTCGACGGTGCGACGGCGCCTCTACGCGATCCGCAAAGTTCACAGGCTGCTGCGCCTGCCAGACCCGACCCATGACGAGGAGATCAATCTCGCCCTCCGCCGTGTGAAGCGCGCGAAGCGCATGCGCCCCAGGCAGGCCAGGGGCATGACGCGGGCCTTCCTCGACCGCTTCGTGGATTGCCAGCCCGATACGCCATGGGGGCTCCGCAACAGGGCGATGCTCACGCTTGGCTACGAGCTCCTCGCGCGGCGCTCGGAACTCGTGGCCTTGCGCAACGAGGACGTGAGCTGGCGAGACGACGGCACGCTACGTATCCTGATCCGGCGCAGCAAGTCGGACCCCTATGGCGAGGGCCGGATTGCCTTCACCTCACGCGCGACCGCGGCTCTCGTCGAGGAGTGGCTGAACTGGCGCGGCCCCGCGATCCCGTGGCTCTTCTGCCCCATCTACCACGGCAAGGCGATCAATCGGGATCTCAGCACCACGACCATCAAACGCCTGATCAAGTCTGCTGCGACATCCGCCGGCCTCGAGCGCGACGATATCGGCGCCTTCAGCGGGCATTCCATGCGGGTCGGTGCTGCCCAGGATCTCCTGACCATGGGCCATGATACCGCCGCCATCATGCGCGCCGGCGGCTGGAAATCGGTAAACGTCCTGGGGCGCTATCTCGAACACGCGGAACATAACGTCTGGACGTGAAGACGCTCCAGCCGTCACCCGCTGTGGTAGCTGGTCACCGGCACGTAGCCGACGCTGGCCTCTCCGCCCAGCAGAACCACTCGCCCGACCCGCAGCCAGGCATGCGCCGCCATGGGCGCGTCGCCCCCCTCCGCCTCGTCGCGCTTCAGCTTGGCTCCGAGAATGAGCGTGTTCTCCACACCCCGCCGGTTCAGCATGGCCTTGCCGGCCATGGCCTGCATGAGGCAGGTGAAGCGGCCGCCCACCGTGCGGTTGATCGCGGCGATCGCCCATCGGATGTCCCGCAGGAGCGCCACGTCGTCATGGCTGAACTCGCTGGTGAAGCTCGCGGGATGGGCCTCGCCCAGGGCGCCGGCATAGGTGCGGAATTCGCGAAACCGCACCAGCCACCACGCGCGCAATAACTCTTTGCTAGCCTCGAGCACCAGTCGGCGCCGGGCGCGTGTTTGCTTCATAAGTGTCAAGGCACGCATGGCGGAACGTCACATGGAACAATAAGGACCCATTTACCTAACCTAAGAGCGTCGAACAACATATGGCACCAACTGAGTTGCAAGAGCGCGCGGAGCACAGCATTCTACCGCATCGTCGCCGGCAGTATGCCGATAACCTCGGCATACTCCACGGACTGGAAAACTCAAACATCGCATAACGCCTGCTTATGTTCGTTTTCGCCCACTCAGCGATCACGGACGGTTGCCGCAGGTCACAGCGTTGTTTCGACGTCGGACTGCACGGCTGCGCCCCTCTAACAATGCACAAACGGATCTAACGACACTTGATGGCGGCACTGCTACATGTTAGCGTAAACCTACAACGCATTATTTTTTGAGTTTCTAATATCAAAATGACCATTTCGAATAGATTCATTGTCAGAGCGCGCGATGATGTTTTTGCAACCCGCGTGAAGGACGACTTGGTCCTTTTCGACCCCGAGAAAGGGAAATATTTTGGAGCGGGCCGAGTCGGTGCCGCTGTTTGGGATTTGGTGATGGAAGGTGTGTCCGTCGAAGAGATCCAACAACAACTCATGGATACTCATGATGTAGATCGCGAAACTTGCGAGCACGAATTGCATGCGTTCTTGCATGCAATGGTAGAGCGCGGTTTGATCATCGTATCCTAACTCTCGAGCGATCACAATGAGCGCCATCCTTGGGAGGATTAATTTTTCTGGGGCGCCGGTCGACCGAGTTCTTTTCCAGAATTCGATGAACAGAATTAAATCCTACGGCGGAGATGGCAGCGATAAGGTCTTGGATGGCAATGTCGCGCTCGGAAGCGAATATTCCGCCTTTTCCAGATTGGCACAACAGCGAACTGGGCTTGGGCGCTCACGAGATTCGATAATTGTTGCCGATGCGATCCTAGACAATCGCGCCGAACTACTTGAAGCACTATCAATTGGGAGAGAGAAAGGCCGCTATTTTTCGGATGGCGACATTATCCTGCATGCATTCCTAAAGTGGGACATGGACTGCCTTTTCCGGCTGGTTGGCGACTTTTCATTTGCAATTTGGAATGCGCAATCCCGTAAAGTCATCCTTGTCAGAGATCATATTGGTTCACGCCCACTCTACTGGAGACTTTCAGGTCAGACGCTGCTGTTTGGATCAGATATTCAAAGCCTGGTCGAAATGAAAGATCTGGCTTGGCAGATAGACCCTTCAGCGGTCGGTGATTTTATCAGGCACCCAATGGATCCCATGGACCGGGGCTTTTTTTGTGGGCTCGAGATTTGTCAACCTGGTTCATTGGTCAGTATTAGTGAAGCGGGCGCCACCCGCAGACGTTGGTGGCACCCGAAGGCTGCGAACCCCGTAGTATTCAAGAACGACGATGACTACATCGAACAGCTTTTTGAATTGCTGGAGCGGGCCGTTCGGTCAAGTGTCGATACAGAATTACCCGTCGGTAGCCACATAAGCGGCGGGATCGATTCAACTGTCGTAACATCGATGGCACATCGCTCATTGAGAGAGCGCAATGTGGGGCTCAAAAAGACATATTGCTGGTCGCCCGAGGTCTCATCGAAGCATCCAGATCTAGGGCCTCGAGATGAACGCACCCGAATATGCGCGTTGGCGATGCAGGAAGGTTTTGAAGTTGATTGGCTTGGAACCAGTGTAGATGCACTGATGGAACTCGCATCGCGACCAATTGAATTAGAAGGCACCGCTGATCTTGCAGCCGAACTCTCGCTCCTTCGCCACGCGGAAAATGATGGAGTACGCGTACTCCTATCGGGTTGGGGTGGTGACGAAGGTTTTTCAGCTCGCGGGCATCACTTGCCCGCTGAAATGCTACGCAAAGGCAAACTCATCAAACTTGCGCGGCTTGCCCGCAAGGCAAGCAGAAGCTCAGGACGCAAAGGCCAACTTCTGTTTCTATGGCACGAAGCGATACAACCGTTCATGCCTGTATGGTCTCCACTTGCTCCACATCGCAAATATGCACGCCTCAACGCCGGTCAGTTCTTGAAAAAAGAACTGGGCTACTCTTCCAAACCGGAATGTACTAAGTTGAGATTACCCGCGAGTGCTCGCGACTACTTAACGACACTGATATTGCACGGACACCTATCCGCGAGAATGGATACGTGGGCGAAGTGGGCCTCCAACCATAGAATAGTATACAGGTACCCATTAACTTCGCGGCCCCTAGTAGAGTATACGTCCCAGATGCCAACGAGGCTCTTCATGCTCGATGGCCATCCCAGGTTCCCTGCACGGTCTGTTGCGGCCAGACTGGGGCTTGGGCCCACGAGCAAATATGATATTGTGAATGAACAATGCCGATCATCCGCACGCCGGCAGTTCCTCGAGCAATACGTCAAAAACGCAGTCGTTGACAGTTTAACATCTTATATTGATTGGGAAAATTTATCAGACAGTCAATGCCTGCCAGAAACCGAAGATGTCGCGGATATTGGGCGGCATAGCTATGAACTCCTCGCGGCAACACGCGCGGCCAGAGCACTTGCATCGAGCTACAATTCAACATAGTATCTAACAAAATATCATGATGTGGGAGATTCGAAATGTCCGAACAAAAGCGTTCGTGGGAAAAGCTTGAGCTCGTTGAGCTTGATGTTAGCGCGACCCTGGGTGGCGGTGGCTTCAACCCTACTGAAGACGACTACCTCGCTAATAATCCGAACGAAGATCCTAACGATCCGATCTTCAAAGGTAATTTTAACAATCAGCGGACGTGATAGAGTCACGCGACTTCAAGAGTTGCGGATCAAGCCAAGCTCCACCTTTCGGAGCTTGGCTTTTTTAATTTTCGAACTTTCGTATGAACGCGTTCAGTTTCGTACGGTCAAGAGGCTCATCCGCCTTACGAAAAAGCTCCAAAACGTCAATATGCTCGGCTACTCGACAACAGAGCTTGGTGGCTTCTTTACGACTTCCGAACATGTCCAAGAGGTACGGGCGATAAATTGCGTTCATTACCACCGCAAAAGCGTCAACACGTTCTAATTTGCGAATATCAGGCCCCGCTCCCCATTTCAACATGACCAGAAATGATAAAGGCTTTGCGTCCGTTGTGAACAATTCTTCCGACACAACATGAAACTTATCTTCTCGATAAGAGTCACGATCATAGTCTCTATGATCAAGCTCAAGTCGAAGCACCGCATCCTTCCACAGCTTTAGTCGCCCGAGACCCGCTGACAGGACAATTTCATTTTCCACCTCGCGCAAAACCGCGACATCGTCAGTAACAATGGGCCATCCTGTTAGGTGATTGATCTCTCCTGCCATTGTGGATTTTCCGGCACCGGCGTCGCCCGTAAAGGCAACGACTCCCCTCGGTGTCTCCACTGCGCTGACGTGAAACGGCACCAAGCCGCGCTGATGCAACGCAGTGCCCATCACCGATCCAAATAGAAAAGCGCGCATCTCGGTTGGGTCAACACGAGGACAAGGATCCACGAGGATCCTTGTTCCTTCTTCCACCAAGAACGAAGCAATATCCGGAAAGCGATACAAGCAGCGATCCTTGACCACGTGCATGAACCCGCCGTAGACTCTCGAATTCTTGAGATCTTTCGGAGCGCTCCCCCTCTCTATCGAGATATCACAAACGCCCTCATCACCAGCATTCGCGGCAACCGAGCCGAGAACCTCCGGAAGGTCAAAATCACTACATATCCTGAGCCCGTATAGGTTGTACTTGTTCTTCATTTAAGGTCTCCAGCTTCAACCGCCTTTGGCAGCCCTTCGTACAAGCGGCCCTGACGCTGAAACATCGAGCAGTAGTGGCCACCAGTTCTGATCAGCTCCTCGTGGCTCCCAGCTTCTATGATGCGCCCATCCTGCAAAACATATGTTACATCAGCCAAGCGTATCGTTGAAAGCCGATGACTGATTATCAACGCCGACCTTTCGCCGATACGCTCCGTAAAGTTTTCAAACAAATCTGCCTCCGCGTTAGGGTCAATTGAACTCGTCGGCTCGTCCATGACTAAAACACGCGATCGTCTAAAAAAGGCCCGAGCCAGCGCAATCCGTTGCCACTGGCCAATACTTATTTCCTGCCCGTCATCAAACATCCGAGACAGTTTCGTATCCAAACCATTGCGCAGCTGTCCTACAAACCGTTCCGCTCCAGCCAAGCGAGCGGCATCCGCGAGCTTTTCTGTTAAGAATTCCTGCTCCACGTCCCCGTACCAGATATTTTCCGCAACAGTGCTAGCGTACCGCGCATAATCTTGAAACACGATGCTAAATAGCTTCCGATATTCGATCGGATCGTACTCGCGAATATCAACGCCATCGAGAAGAATTCGACCATCTGACGGATCGTAAAGTCGCGCCATCAATTTCACTAGGGACGTTTTTCCAGAACCATTCTCCCCAACCAGCCCTACAATCTGCCTTGGCCGAACAGAAAGATTGACCTCTGCAAGAGCGTAACGTTCCTCGCCTGGATAACGAAAACAAACATTCTCAAAACGAAGCTCCTCCAAGAACGTGGGAGACGTGTGAGCATGCACCGGAGGTGACCCGATATCGGGTTTAAGTGAAAGAAATGCAAAAAGTTGGCGCAAGTACAAACGATCGTCATATAATTTGGAAATATTACCCACCAATTCGCGGCCGCCAGTTTCAGCGCGCCGAAAAAGAAGTACAAAAAAAACCAGATTTCCAACTGTCTGCCTGTTTTCCACTGTTTCCCAAACAATGAAAATAATAGCTCCCGCGAAAGCAACAACTCCAAGCACCGACACAAAGATTTCCGCCTTAGTTCGGGCCTTCTCAATAAAAAGTTGCTGCTCGTTGAGATCGCGCCGTGCTATTCCATAAGTACGCTTCAGGAAACCACCTAGGCCACCAATACGAAGTTCCTTCGCATGAAGGTCCGATGTGAGCAGCCAATCCAGATACCTAGCCCTACGTTCAAGCTGTGTGACAGAATATTGCCAATCAAAAAGACGCTTGGTGAACTTGAGGCGGACAAAAAGAACAAGGCAAACAACCACGAATAGCACCGGAAGCATTCGCCACTCAATCGATGCAATCATGACAAAGATACCAAATAACAGGATAGCGCTCTTGATCCCCAACAAGAGGCTGTTCACAACACTTCCCGGTCTGTGAATACCGGCCTGCCGCGCCCTCTGAAGCGTATCAAAGTACTTTGGGCTTTCATAAAATGAAAGATCGAGCGACGTAGACTGACTGTGGACCTTCCAATCTACGAGCTCTCCAACGCGCATACCTTGCTCGGCACGAACAAGGCCGCCAAATGCCTGAACAACAACGGTGCATAGCAAAGACACCCCTACCAGCACAACGTAGAACCAGGTATCTGAATTACCTGCCACGTTGTCGCCTAAAAACTCTCCTGTAGACAGGTGATCGATCAATAGCTTGATCGAATAAAGCCCAAATATACCTAACGCCACTTCAAGTATCGTTAGCGTTGCGCCCAGAACCGCGAGCGATCGACTGCTCTCCTTTAAAAGAGCAACGATTTCGCGGAGATCGCCTAAAACTTCTTTGAACATTGTCATTCCGCTTCAATCTTCACAGAAGTCGCTTTTTCAGTGCACGATAAGGCTTAAGAGGATAGTATAACCACTGGAGCACATCAGGAAGTGGCAACTCTTCATATTGGTCAAATGTCGGGCGACTCCGCTTTAGAAGCGTCGATATTTTCCTCTCCCAGCTTCCAAATCGGGTTGTCTCATCCAAAGGGATGATCATGTCACCTGTTTCCTGACGAAGACGGCGCTCCCAATCCACGTTGCCCGCGAGATTTCGCAAACATATATCAAAAAGCTTGCTACCATTATTCGTTTCGAGCCGCTTTGGCGGCTCACCAAATTCAGCCAGTTCGTCAAATTCAATGCAGGCATTCACAATGTAGCTCAACCCATAGCCATCGGCCATTCTTTTCGATTTTTCAAGGTCTAGCTTGTCGCCTTCCAACATCGTGGATAAGTCAGCCAACCAATGCAAATTCGACCACAAATGCCGCGTGTTATGGTAGCATGCGAAGCAGAACATATCCTCACAGGAAAGCGAGTAGGCCTCCACCCCACCAAATGATACTGGAACCGCCCGTCGTAACAAGTCGTCAGTCGGGAAAATGCTATTTTCTTTGTCAATTTTTTTGTGAACCTCAATACAGATTCCAGATGGTGAAATGACGCTTACCACATCATTATATCGTATCGCAGCACGAAGGTCTTGTTCTTCATAAATTTGACGTCCACTTTCTGGATTACCGACGACCCTATATCCCTTATGTAGCGCGCAGCGAATGATGGAAGCGAAATGGTCTGCTGACACGAGGACATCAATGTCTCTACTGTATCGCAGCCCTGGATCCACGTAGAACATTGATGCGAGCGCAGGTCCCTTAATGTATGCATGGGGTACAGCAAGCGCCTCAATACAATCAGTGTGGAACCGACGCGCTGCAGACATCACCTTGAGCGTCGCCATTTGCTGGCGAAGCGCAAGGTTTTTCAAATAGCCTTCATGCCCTGGAATGCTTTCATAATTGTATAAAGTTTTTAAATTTCGGTAGACAAAGGGGGCGCTCATCTTTGCAAATGCAACATGATATAGTGACTGCCAATCAGTGATTTGATCACACAAGTCTCGAAGCCGCCCTAAGTTTTTCTCTTTCACACTCCCACGCGACAAAGCCAACAATAGCGCACCTTCCGCTCGGGATAAGGGCACTCTATCCACGACTGACATAAAGTCCGCTCGGGAGAGACTCTACCGCCACTTCCTCTTGTTTCCCTTAAAATAAAGCGTTGCCATAGGGAATATAACAGTTTTCAAACTGCACTGAATTCTGGGTCCAGACAATGAATACCAGCGTGAGGATAACATATGGAAAAATAGAAATCTGACCACGGGGGTAAAGATATGGTAGTCGCGCAAAAAGCATTAATTGTATCGGAATTAAGTAATAGCCAAACCTATCTCCAATCACTGTAGAAATTGCAAACATTCCTGCGAAGGCAACCATCAAAAGCGCACCAACGCTCATGAGCTTGTAGTCAACGGGAAAAAGCCGCCGCCATCTTTTCTCGATAAATAGAAAGTATGCAGCTCCAGTAATTGCAAGCAAGCCAAGGCGGTAAGCAGCTCCAGCGGCGTCAATGCCAGTATTGATGTAGCGGTCGCTAGCAAGTTCTGCTGAATCAGATTGAGCCAGTACCGCAACTCCTGGCGCCGCAAGCATGGCAGATATTATTAGGTTTTTCTTCGTGAAAGCGCCAAAAACAAATGGAGAAAGCAATAGAAAAAGTAGCGCGCTCGAGTGGAAAAGACTTCCAACAATGACCCACAAGACGTACCGTATCAACGATCGATCGATGAAGGCCACAAAGGCTAACGCTACGAACCCGATCGCTGCGCCCTGCCGAACGGCAGACATTGGCATGTTTATTATTAGGATGGGTAAGGCGAGTACGAGGAAAGCAAGTGGATTGGGTTGGCGTATTGCGAGCGCGTGTAGGCCGATGAAAAACATCGCTGTGGTGACGACGTTGAGATAAATGTAAGGTAGACCAAGCAGCTGCAGTGTTTCGATCAAGAGCCAGTAACCGGGCTCACTGAGCTCCAAAATGGATGCGAAATCTCGCGGTATCTGCTGGTTCCAATTTCGCAAATAACTCCACCAGTCACAACCGACCTGATCTCTAAAGCCGACAAAAAGAAAAAAGGCGACAAGGAGTGCCCAGTAGCAAATCATTCGATTCTGGCGTCCCGTGCCACAGAGGGCTTGCACGGTGAGACCACCGAAGTATGCTGTGTAGTAAACAAGCATCTATATGCTTTTTCCTGCTACCATGTCACTGCCTTGGATGTTGTCGTGCCACGACATGAACATGAGTATCGGCCATAGACTTGAAGCCAAATCGCTCTTACCTGACTGATGCTTGTTCCATAAACTGCGAACGTTATTTGGCTCAAAGACACCCGTGGTAACCAGTTTGTCTTTTTCGATAAGGCTCTCAGCCCAGTCACGGAGTGCGCCTCGCAGCCATGTATCCAACGGAACTGCGAATCCCTGCTTCGGACGCTCAATGAGTTCTCGCGGCACATGACGATCAAGAATTCGACGAAGCGTTATTTTTCCGGAACCACCATTAATCTTCTCCTCGAGTGGCAACTTCCACGCGTGTTCAACGATGTGATGATCGAGAAACGGTGCGCGAGTTTCAAGAGAAGTACTCATGGCAGCACGGTCTACCTTTACGAGTATATCACCCGGCAAATATGTAACCGTATCCATAGCCATCATCCACTCGGAAAAAGTGAGCTCGGACAAGGCGAAGATTTCGTCAGTGTTGTCCTCTAAAGTCATGCGTAAATCCGGAAGCAACACATCATTCCCTGGGCCAACCCGCGTGAGTGACGCGTAGAGATCACTTTCTGTCTGAGCATCAGCGAGTGCCGCGCCGAGGTAAGCGATTTTATTAACACTTGTGATCGGCAAACCAACACGCTTTGCTGCAGCTCTTAGCAACACATTGTTGGCGCCACCTAACTGACTAAAAATATGTGCTACATACCCTAAATTGCGACGCGCCCATATCGGTAGGCGTGAAGCCCTCTCCCAAGCCTTTGGGGCAAAGATGTATCGGTTGTACCCACCGAACACCTCATCGCCGCCATCACCTGTCAGCGCCACGGTCACCTCGTTTCGCGCCAATCTGGACAACAAGACCGTCGGGATCTGCGAACTGTCAGCAAACGGCTCATCATAGATCCTCGCCAAGTCGGGAACAATGGCGAGCGCATCCAACTCATTCACCTTAAATTCAGTGTGCCGTGTACCGAGGTGACGCGCAACCGCTGCTGCATGTTGTGACTCATCATAAGCAGCCTCCTCGAAGCCGATCGAAAAACTCAGGACAGGTTTTTCTGAAACATTTTGCAGAAGCGCAGTCACCAATGATGAATCCACGCCGCCCGAAAGGAATGTTCCTAGTGGAACGTCGCTCAGGGCCTGTGAAGAAATTGTTTCTTTCAAAATGGCTTCGGTTGCGCCTGGGGTGTCGTCCTGATGCTCCTTGTCAAACTCATGTGTCTCCACATCGAAATCCAGCACTTCACCAAGGCACCAATACTTCTCAATTTCCACATCGCCTTTGGCATGGGGGACGTGAACAATCTGACCTGGAGGTACCTTTTTTATTCCCCGGAATATCGAATAAGGCTCAGGAACATACCCATAGCTTGTAAAAATCCGAACAGCTTCCGGATCAATAGCCAGCTTCGCTTCGCAAGTTCCGAGGAGCGCCGTCAATTCAGAAGCAAATGCAAAACGCTTGCCAACACGTCCATAGTATAGAGGCTTCTCGCCCAAACGATCTCTACAAAGAGACAGCCTTTGCAACTTTCTGTCCCAGAGACCAAACGCAAACATCCCACGGAACTTTTTCACGGCCTGCGAAAGACCCCAAGCCTCAACCGAAGCGAGAAGTGTCTCTGTATCTGAATGTCCCCGCCAGACGGGTGCTTTTCCGGCCTCCGACAACTCCAATCGGAGAGATAAATGATTATAGATTTCGCCATTGAATACTACAATAAACCGGCCAGATCTTGATGCCATTGGTTGGGCACCAGCATCAGATAGGTCTTGGATTGCCAGCCGAGTGTGAACCAACAGCAAGCCAGCATTCGCATCATGCCATTGCCCAAAATCATCGGGGCCACGGTGCGCCAGCGCCACCGACAGCACCGTCCCCAAAGCTGGCCACGCTACCGCCAGGTCGTTCCCCTGCGACCAAAGACCAGCTATGCCACACATAAATCGCTCACTGCCGAAGATGCTTCACGCGGAAATACACTCATTTCACTACATATGCTCGTGACGTTAACCTGGTAACCAAATAACTTCGCCAAGGAAGCTCAAACCGAAGATATGTCACGTGAGAAATGCCCGAGATAATCGCCAGACCAAAAAATGCAAGGCCGTCGCTAGGAGCACGCTATCGCTAATACTGTATTGAAGCCCGCCAAACTCGTTCTCGTACACAGGCACCAGCAAGACAAATTCCAATACTTTGCCAAGGGAACATCACACCGGTTATAGAGCATGTACACCAAATAACTAGGCGCCCCCAGCAAAACTTAAATTTTTTTCTTTCTCAGAATCGAATGCTGAGGGCTAAAGGATCGTCTGATCTGCCACTTGGTCTGCGCCGATTTTCTGTCACGAGCAGCCTCACGACGGGCCCGTCGGCCGGTGGCGCCAGCGTTTTCTGTTTTTCTGTCATCCTGAGTTTCGTAAGCGCCCGGTTTCTACCGCAGCGGCTGGTCCTTGACGCGGGCGATGATATCGGGCTCGGCGACGAAGTCTTCGAGGAAGCTGTGCCACTCTTCGAT
>HLSNC_1001126_pt1 | contig 14035 bp, 10 predicted proteins | sample HotLakmetagenome_2_FD_14041 | JGI IMG/M metagenome (IMG submission 14041)
CCCCTGTCATCAGGTACTTCTTTTTGGTCGGACATTCTAGCTGGCGAGAACCACCAATCTTGCCTCTCGTGGCACACTTGGGTGCGTTGGCTCCACAATTCTACCACCTATTGTTAGTCAAAATTCATCTCACCGCTAAGCCTTCGGCTCTAACGGGAGTCTTCTTTTGACATTTAAGATAAAACCCTAAGGCTGAGGTGATTGATATCAGCCTAACAATGGGGATTCGAGGACACCATAGTAACTATATGGAAATTACATGGAAACTAGATGGAAATTTGCCGGACTCTCTGAGCGGGCTTCCTGGCCCAAGTTCGTCAGAATGACGATACCTCCACGGCTGACTGCATTGCTATTTTTGTTCAATTATCATGCCGAGTGTTTCAGTGAGCCACGTCGCCCGAACCCCTCTCCGGCGAGGAATCCACCAGCCGCCGCCGGGGCGCGATCGCATCCCTCCCCACCCCATACCGCGCCGCCGCCTGAGTCATCGTCAGGGATAACAGCCCCTCATCCCCCAACCCAGACACAATCTGAGGACGCTCAACCCCAGACCCCAACGACTCCCGCACTGATTGAGCCACCGCCCGAGCCAGCCAAGGCGGAACCGAATTACCAATTTGCCGAAACCCGTGCCATTTCGTGACATGGAAGCGGAACCAGTCAGGATAACTGTGCAGCCGCGCCGCCTCCCGCACCGTAATGCAGCGGGGACGCTGCGGGTGAATGGGACGAGGTGACGTGAACGCCCCCCGACTGCTGGGGGTTCCTGCTCGCAACGTATTACAAACCCCCTGGGGATGTAGGCGCAAAAAGCGACTCACCGGCTCCCTCTCTCCCGGTTTGGTCTTGCGAAATCGCTCAATGGACAATTCCCGATGATGCGATCGCCCACTATTACTCAGCCAATTCTCCTTCAGCGGACGAGGATAGCTATAGTCCCCCAAATCAACCTCTAAGCCGCGCAAAATTGCCCCATACTGGCTCGGAATCCCAAATTCCGCCTCAACAAAGTCTTGACCCCATAACGCCTCATATTGCTCGATTTTGGGCAAATCTTGCAACGCCTCTTGCACCGTCGGCGATGCGGGAAGCCTCGACAAATGGGCGTTGAGACGTTTTGCCCGAGCCGGATGCGTCAAGGGAGTGGGATACTGGGGCGGCGTTTCCCCCTGACGATAGCCCAACAGAAATAGACGCTCGCGATGTTGCGGAACCCCATAATGAGCCGCATTCAGCACCTGGGGCGGTTGAACCACACCATAGCCGATCGCCTCCAAAGCCGCGATCGCCTCAGACAGAACCTGACGCTGTTTCCCCGTCGCCATCCCCTTGACATTCTCCATCACCAGATAGCGGGGGGCAATCTCCTTCACCAAACGAATAAAATGGGACACCAGAGCATTGCGGGGGTCATCCAACAGCCGTTTTCCCATCAAGGAAAAGCCCTGACACGGAGGTCCCCCAAACAGCACATCCACCCCAGCCACCCCAGCCCGAGCTAAAATATCCCGGCCCGAAATCTCGCTCATATTGGCACAGATAACCGGACAATCGGGGAAATTATACTCATGCACCGCACAGTGAATCGGGTCCAGTTCCACCGCCGCAATGACATCAAACCCCGCTTGCTCAAAGCCTAAACTCATCCCCCCCGCCCCAGCAAATAGATCGATCGCAGTCGGTCGTCCTCTCACCCTTGTTCCCCATCCCTAAAGACACCAGTAAACCGCTATTGTAGAAGCCCAAGCCACCCCATCGGCGATCGCATATTAAACTAGACAGGATTCACATACTATCCATCCTAATCAGCTCACCGAGCCAGACTCTCCTCAACGCTCAAATTCTCAACTATGTCTAACCCACAAACCCCATCCCCCGCTAATAACGACGCCCCCAAACCCGACGTCAAAGGCTCCAAAGCGCGTCAACTGATGGGCATGAAGGGCGCTCAGTCCGGCGAAACCAACGTCTGGAAAATTCGCCTACAACTGATGAAGCCCATCACCTGGATTCCCCTAATTTGGGGCGTTGTCTGTGGAGCCGCCTCATCCGGATCGTACACCTGGACCCTGGAAAATGTGCTTATGGCTGCCGCCTGTATGCTGCTCTCAGGCCCCCTGATGACCGGATACACCCAAACCATCAACGACTACTACGATCGCGAAATCGACGCGATTAACGAACCCTATCGCCCCATCCCCTCCGGGGCCATCTCCATCCCCCAAGTCAAAGCTCAAGTCTTCATCCTACTCATTGGCGGCTGGATTCTCGCCTATGGCTTAGATGTCTGGGCGCAAAACGACTATCCCACCATTACCACCATCGCCGTCGTCGGGGCCTTTCTCGCCTATATCTACTCCGCCCCACCCCTAAAACTCAAACAAAACGGCTGGCTGGGCAACTACGCCCTGGGGGCCAGTTATATCACCCTGCCCTGGTGCGCCGGTCATGCCCTCTTTGGTGAACTCAACCTCACCATTGTCTTCCTGACCATGTTTTATAGTCTGGCAGGCTTGGGAATTGCCATTGTCAATGACTTTAAGAGCGTTGAGGGCGATCGCCAACTCGGTCTTAAATCCCTCCCCGTCATGTTCGGTGTCACCACCGCCGCCTGGATTTGCGTCCTCTCGATTGATGTCTTCCAAGCTGGAATCGCCGCCTATCTAATGAGCATCCAACAAAACGCCTACGCGGTGCTGTTGATTCTGCTGATTATCCCCCAAATCACCTTCCAAGATATGTATTTCTTGCGAGATCCCCTGGAAAACGATGTCAAATACCAAGCCAGCGCCCAACCCTTCCTTGTTTTAGGAATGTTGGTCACCGGTTTAGCCATCGGTCATGCCGGACTTTAAGACCCTTTAAGGACCCGAACATCATGCACTGGGAGCGCCCCCCATCCAACCCCTGGCTCAAACTCTGGAGCCTCTTTTGGTCAGTCTTTGCCCTCGGGGGACTGACCTTGGGGGGGATGGCCTGGGCGCGGCGAGAACTGGCCGCCATCGATAACAGTCTCCCCGATCCCAGTGAACTCCTCAGCTACGCTCGCGGCGGAACCATCACCATCAAAGCCGCCGATGGCAGTATCTTGCAGCAAATTGGCGATGTCACTCACGAAAAACTGGACATCGCTGACACCCCACCCCAGCTCATTGAAGCCTTCCTCGCCGCCGAAGACCATCGTTTCTATGACCATGAGGGCGTGGACTATCAGGCCATCGCCCGTGCGGCGATGACCAATTGGCGAGCCAGAGCTTGGCTCGAAGGGGGCAGCACCCTCACCCAACAGTTAGCTCGCATGGTGTTTCTCACCCAAGAGGTGACCCTAGAACGGAAACTGCGAGAAGCTCGTCTGGCCCAAGAAATCGAACGCACCACCAGCAAAGAGGAGATTCTTCAGAAATATCTCAATCTGGTTTATCTCGGGTCCGGGGCCTATGGCGTCACTGATGCGGCTTGGGTCTATTTCGCCAAATCTCCCCAGGAGCTAACTTTACCGGAAATGGCCCTGCTGGCCGGACTTCCCGCCGCTCCCAGTGACTATTCTCCTCAAGTTTCCCCCGAGTTGGCCCAGCAACGGCGTAATACGGTCTTGCGGCGCATGGCGGAGGTGGGCTATATCAGTCAACGTGAGGCCAACAACGCCATCGCCCAACCGATTGCACTCAATCTGCGACTTCCCAAACGCCTCGATGTCCGACTCCCCTATTTCACCAGCTATATTCAACAAGAACTGCCCAACTATGTCAGTGATGAGGACATCGAGAAAGGGGGGTTAACCGTCGAAACCAGTCTCGACCCTCAATTACAAGAGTTGGCCCAAGACACAGTCCGCCAAGGGGTGGCCCAATATGGCTGGCAAGAAGGCTTTTCTGAGGGGGCTTTAGTGGCCATCGACCCTCGCAATGGGGAAATTCGCGCTCTGGTGGGGGGAACTGGCTTTGAACAGAGTCAGTTTAACCGCGCCACTCAGGCTCTACGTCAACCGGGGTCTACTTTTAAGGGGATTATCTACGCCACCGCGATCGCCACCGGCCTATCTCCCCAGGATGTCTATGATGATAGTCCCTATCGTATTGCCGGCTATCAACCTCAAAACTACGGTGGCGGCTATGCCGGCAAAGTGACCCTACAAAACGCTTTAGCCCAATCCATTAACGTCGTCGCCGTGAAACTTCTGGCCGATATCGGCTTTGAACCCACCCTAGATGTTGCCCGCAAGATGGGGATTGAGTCGCAGTTGGGAGACGTCTATCCCTTGGCCTTGGGGGCCTTTGAAGTGACCTTATTGGAGATGACCGGAGCCTATGGAACCCTGGCCAATCAAGGACAACATTACCCCAACCGGGGCATTCGCCGCATCCTGGCCGCCGATGGAACGGTTCTCTTTGATGCTCAAGATGACATTCGCCCGCAACAGGCGATCGACCCCGATAGTGCGGCGATTATGACCTCCATGTTGCGCCAAGTGGTGGACTCGGGAACCGGTCGCCCGGCTCAACTCGATCGCCCCGTGGCCGGAAAAACCGGAACCTCGGACAATTCCCGCGATCTCTGGTTTATTGGCTATGTTCCCCAATTAACGGTAGGGGTTTGGCTCGGCAACGATAATAATGCCCCCACCTATGGCAGTAGTGGGACAGCGGCCCGAGTGTGGCGGCTGTTCATGGCTGAAGCTTTACGGGATGTGGCGGTGGCGGAGTTCCCCAGTTTGCCCAATCTAGCTCAGCGCACCATTACCCTGGAAGCTCAACCCGAGGAACCCGAAACGCCCCCCACTCGAGAACCTCGCCAGTCGGGGGATGATTGGCAACTGACTTGGGGCGATCGCCCCTCAGACTCTCCGAGCCGCTCAGCCTCTGGAAACTCACAGAAACAACCCGACCGCGAACCGCGCGATCGCGCCCTAGACTATGGAACGGAGGAATATTTCCGCCGCCGTTACGGACTCGACCCAGCCCCGTCTGAATCCGTCCGTGAATGGGAAGCCACCCCCTCGGCTTCTGAGTCTGACCCCCTTCTCCCCCCCAAAAAGGAGATCGTCATTCCTGAGGCCTTAGAAGCCCTTGAGGGTGAACCGTGAAAATCTTGATAGGATTGATCCTTAACTCTGCTGTGATCTAGGGTCAGACCTAACATGGCAGCAATTCTTTAATGTTTGGGAGTCAAACAGATTATGAACAGTGCCATTTTCATGGATGTGGCCGGTGCATCTGGATCATCGGGATTATCTCTGTTTACCCTGGTGTATGTCGTCGGATTTATTGCCGCCGTCATTGGCGGTTCCGTCGCCTGGTATAACTCCAAACGTCCCCCCGGTTGGGAAGATGCCGAACGCCCTGATATCGTCCCGGATCTGAAAACCGACAGCCCCGATAGCCCCTCTGACGACAAGACGCAGTCTTAACTTCGAGATCCCTTGAATAAACCCCTTGAGGCACTCTGGGCCGTGATCGGCTTATTTCTCACCATCCTCGGTACGATGGTGGAGGCTTCCCTTGCCAATCCTTTGGCCGGCTGGGGCGATCGCGCTAGTTCTACCATTTCCCTCGGAGTTACCTACCAAGTGGGAGCGGTGTTACTGGTGGGGTGTCTCGGGGGCAAAAATGCTGGGGCCTTGTCGCAAATTGCCTATCTCTGTTTAGGCTTAAGTCCTTGGTTTCCGGTCTTTACTCAAGGAGGAGGGTTGAGCTATCTGGCCCATCCCTCCTTTGGCTATCTCCTCGGTTTTATTCCGGGGGCTTGGCTTTGCGGTTGGTTGGCCTTTCACCGACGTCGCCGTTTGGAACTGTTGGCCCTAAGCTGTCTGTTAGGCTTGCTGACCGTGCATCTGGTGGGATTGCTCTATTTACTACTAAGTCAAGGGGCTTCGGGGGAATTCGGACGCTTGGTTTTACAGTATTCTTGGTATCCCTTACCGGGCCAGTTGGCGATCGCCTGTGCGGCGGCGGTTCTCGCCTATGTCCTGCGGCTGTTACTCTTTTATTAACCTAGATCGATTGCACGTTAACGTTCGAGGATTATGGCTGGACATAGTAAGTGGGCCAATATCAAACGACATAAAGCCCGCGTTGATGCTGCCAAAAGCAAAGTCTTTACGCAACTTTCTCGCGAGATTATTGTGGCTGCTCGTCAGGGCCTCCCTGATCCTGAAGCGAATTTTCAATTGCGCAACGCCGTGGCCAAAGCGAAGGCGGCGGGGATTCCCAATGATAATATCGATCGCGCGATCGCCAAGGGAGCGGGTAATCTCGGCGGGGAGGATGACTATGAAGCCATCCGCTATGAGGGCTATGGCCCCGGTGGTGTCGCCGTGTTAATCGAAGCCCTCACTGATAACCGTAACCGCACGGCGGCGGATATTCGCGTCGCGTTTAGTAAAAATGGCGGTAACCTCGGGGAAACGGGCTGTGTCAGTTGGATGTTTGCCCATAAGGGGGTGATTACTCTCGCCGGAGAGATTGATGAAGATCAGCTTCTCGAAGCCTCATTAGAAGCGGGGGCGGAAAGTTATGAACTCCTAGACATCAATGAGGATGTCCCCGGTGCAGACATCTACACGGCCATTGAAGATCTCGAACAAGTCAGTAATCACCTCGAAGCCGCTGGGTTTAACGTCCAACAAGCCGAGTTACGCTGGTGTCCCGGTAATAGTCTTGAGGTGACCGATGAGAATCAGGCGCGATCGCTGCTTAAAATGATGGATGCTCTCGAAGATCTCGACGATGTGCAAAGTGTCACCTCGAACTTTGAGATGTCCGACGAACTACTCGAAAGCCTCAGCATCATAACCAACTAATCCCAACCACTATTCACTATTCACTATTAACTATTCACTATAAAAACCATGGTCTTAGCAAAACGGATTCTCCCCTGTCTGGATGTGAAAGCAGGGCGAGTCGTCAAGGGTGTGAATTTTGTCGATTTACAAGATGCGGGTGATCCGGTGGAGTTGGCTCAGGCCTACAATCAGGCGGGGGCTGATGAGTTAGTCTTTCTCGATATCACCGCCACTCACGAGGAACGGGATATTATTCTCGATGTGGTCTATCGCACTGCTGAACAGGTGTTTATTCCCCTCACCGTTGGCGGTGGGATTCAATCCTTAGAGGGCATTAAAAAATTGTTAAGAGCCGGGGCCGATAAGGTGAGTATCAACTCAGCAGCGGTTCGGGACCCGGAGTTGATTAACCGCGCTAGCGATCGCTTTGGCAATCAATGTATTGTGGTGGCGATCGATGCCCGTCGCCGTGAGGACCCGAGCCATCCGGGCTGGGATGTCTATGTGCGCGGCGGCCGGGAAAATACGGGCCTCGATGCGATCGCCTGGGCCGAGGAAGTCACCCAACGGGGGGCCGGCGAACTCCTCGTTACCAGTATGGATGCCGATGGCACTCAGGCCGGCTATGACCTAGAATTAACCCGAACCATCGCCGATCGCGTCGAAATTCCCGTCATTGCCTCTGGAGGCGCCGGAAATTGCCAACATATCTATGAAGCCTTCTGCGAAGGCAAAGCCGAAGCCGCTCTCCTCGCCTCCCTGCTGCATTACGGCCAGTTGAGCGTAGCCGAGATTAAGAAATATTTAGACGAGCATCGGGTCCCCGTGCGCCAATTGAGTGACCCAAACGAGGGGTAAACCCAGAGTTAAGAAGGGATTGACCGCCTAAAAATCGCCCCAAGAGAACCGGTGTCCACTAGATTCTTGTGTTAAGATATGCAAAGTAAATGAACAACGATCGCACCAAACTCATGATCGTCATTCTGTTCATCGTGGTTGGACTGGTCGCCTGGTCGCTCCACCTTATGCAAGAAGCTGTTGAACACCAGGAATTTTCCTTGATGTTAGCAGGAACGCTCGTGGCCGCCGCCGCTGCTGCCATGATGACCGTCTATTTCCTGATGAGCCATTATGTCGGCTATCTCAATCAGATGCCCTGTACGTGATTGACCCCAAAACATGAACCCCAAAACTCAGAAAAATCCTCCTTAGGGGTTGACACTCTCCGAAAACCGAGCCATAATAGATTTCGCTCACGTGAGCTGCTCTGGGGCTATAGCTCAGTTGGTAGAGCACCTCAATGGCATTGAGGGGGTCAGCGGTTCGAATCCGCTTAGCTCCATACCCGAAAGCGCCGACCTCTATTTGGAGGTCGGCGCTTTCAGCTTAAAGAGTCTAAAAACCATCGAGTCCTCAATCGCCGCATCCTCATCAACTCAGACCGGCGCAAACTTCGTTAACATCAAGAGTAAGCGTTTCGAGGTCAACCTTAGTTGCCAGGTAGAGTTTTGTATGTGGTCTGCGATCGCCTCATGGTCTGTGTTCCTTGCCTACATCCCTCACGGTCACTGCTACCTTTGGGAACCGTCTCTCGTTAGACTACATGCCATCAGTGACAGCCTGATTGTCCTGAGTTACTACTCCATTCCCCTCATCCTCATTTACTTCAGTCGTCAACGGGAAGACCTCCCCTTTCACAACATCCTCTGGCTCTTTAGCGCCTTCATCCTCGTCTGCGGAACCTCTCACTTGCTCGAAATTTGGACCCTCTGGCATCCAGATTACTGGCTATCGGGCAGTATCAAAGCCCTAACCGGCATCATTTCCCTCTACACCGCCCTTAGCCTCATTTCCTTCGTTCCCAAAGCCTTAAGCCTACGTAATCCCCAAGAACTCGAAGATCTCAACCAGCAACTCCAGGACGAAATTCAGCAGCGGCAAACCATTGAGGCCCAACTCAACCAAATTCTCCAAGGAACTGGAGCCGTCACCGGCCAGGAATTCTTCACCGCCCTCGTCGAACATTTAGCCGATACCTTACGAGTGCGACAAGTCTGTCTCGCCGAATACAGCGACCAACCACCAGACTCCCTCACCAGCCTAGCTCTGTGGCGAGACGGATGCCTACAAAACAACATCACCTATGCCATCAGTGGTAGCCCCTGCGAACCCGTCGTGCGAGAGAAAGAACCACAATGGGTGGCCAACGCCGTTCAAGAGACATATCCCCAAGCCACCAGCATGAGGGCTATCAATGCCTGCGCCTATCTGGGGAGTCCTCTCTTAGACCGAAATCAGAACGTGATCGGCGTTTTGTGCATCCACCACGATCGCCCGTTACCTAACCCTGACACGACCCTCGCCATCCTGCAACTGTTTGCCATTCGGGCCGCCGCCGAACTCTTACGTCAACGGGCTGAACAAGCTCGCATTGAAGCCTACGACGGTCTCGAAGACAGTATCTCCAACGCCACCCAACGACTACGCGAACGCACCAACGAACTTATTGACGCCAATATCAGCCTCGAAAAAGAAATTCAGGATCGCATTAGCGCCGAAGCGGCCCTACGAGAAAGCGAAGAACGTTGGCAATTGGCGATTCAGGGCAGCAATGAGGGAATTTGGGACTGGGATATTAAAGGCGATCGCATCTTCTATTCCACCAGTTGGAAAAATATCCTTGGCTACAGCGACGACGAACTCCCCAACGACCCAGATATCTTCCTACAACTGGTGCATCCCGACGAAAAAGAAACCGTCAAACAGGCTCTGCTGGATCATCTCAACCGCAAAAGTCGCATTTACTCCCAAGAATTTCGGATGCGCTGCAAACAGGGAACCTACAAATGGATTCTCGCCCGTGGCCAAGCTCTATGGAACGAGACAGGAGAACCCGTCCGTATGGCCGGATCTCATACCAACATCCACGATCGCAAACGAGCCGAAGCCGCCCTGCGCGAAAGTGCCGCCCGAGAACGAGCCATCGCTCGGGCCATCGCCCGAATGCGCCAAACCCTCGATCTCGAAGATATCTTCAACGCCACCACCCATGAACTACGGGACGTTCTCAACTGCGATCGCGTTCTCGTCTACCGCTTCTTTCCTGATTGGAGTGGAACCTATGTTGCCGAATCTGTCAACCCTCCCTGGGATGGTTTGATCGAAACCGCCAACCAAGACGCCAACCTCACGCGCGTCGCCGTTCAACGCCTCGACTGTAGCGCCAGCGAACTCGAAAGCAACGATAATCTCGTCCAAGATACTTATCTACAAGAAAACTCCGGCAATCCTTACCGAGATGGTAAAACCTATCGAGCCGTCACCGACATCTATGAGGCCGGTTTCGATGACTGTTATCTCAATCTACTTAAGCAACTGCAAGCCCGAGCCTATGTTGTTGTGCCCATTTTCTGCGGCAAGTTGCTCTGGGGACTCCTCGCCATCTACCAAAACGGCGAACCGCGCCATTGGAGTCAAGGCGATATCAAAATTGCTCTACAGATTAGTAACCAGTTGGGAGTTGCTGTTCAACAAGCCGAACTGCTGGCTCGTACTCGTCAACAAGCCCTAGAACTTCAGCAAGCCAAAGAAGCCGCCGACAGTGCTAACCGCGCCAAAAGTGAATTTTTGGCTAACATGAGTCATGAACTGCGAACTCCACTCAATGCGATTTTGGGCTTCTCACAACTCTTGCAACGTCGAGGCTTGTCGGAGACAGAGCAACGTCAATACCTCAAAACCATTTTATCGAGCGGTGAGCATCTTCTGGGTCTGGTGAATGAAGTCTTGGAGATGTCTAAAATTGAGGCCGCACAGGTAACGTTAACTTATCATGACCTAGATTTATATGCTCTCCTTGATGGTCTCCACCGCGTCCTCAAACTGAAAGCTCAACGCCAAAATCTTGATCTATTTTTTGATGTATCCCCGGAAGTCCCTCGTTACATTAAAGGAGATGAACGCAAGTTACGACAGGTGTTACTCAATTTACTGGGGAATGCCCTCAAGTTTACTGAACAGGGATTTGTCAGCTTAAGTGTTACCCGAGTTGACCGCGATTCATATTCCCCCTCGGAAACGTTAACGGGGCGATCGCAGCTGCGTTTTGCTGTTGAAGACACCGGATCAGGGATTGACGCCAAAGAAATCGACTTACTTTTTCAACCCTTTAGCCAAACCAATTCCGGACTACAATCTCGGGGAGGAACCGGTTTGGGACTCTCGATTTCCCAACAGTTTATTCGTTTAATGGGAGGCGAGATTCAGGTTAGCAGTACCGTCAAAGTTGGGTCTTGTTTTAGTTTTGAAATTCCCGTTGATCTGGGATCGGTTAATGAAGTGCAGCGACAATCACGACTCCCGGGTCAAGTTAAACGTTTGACTCCTGGGCAACGAGAGTATCGTATCCTAGTAGTTGAAGACGAACCCACTAACCGACTGCTGCTCGTTGAGTTTCTCAAAACGATCGGCTTTCAAGTCCGGGCGGCGAATAACGGTCGTCACGCTGTGGAAGTTGCCCCAGAATGGAAACCTGATTTAATCTGGATGGACATGAGGATGCCGGAACTCAACGGTTATGAGGCAACACCGCAAATTAAGGCTCTCCCCGAATGTCAAGATACGATTATCATCGCCTTGACGGCCAGTGCCTTTGAAGAAGAACGGTCCGCAATTTTAGCCTCTGGGTGTGATGATTTTACCCGCAAACCCTTCCGGGAGGTAGAGATTTTGGCGAAGATGCAGCGATATCTTGGAGTGGAATATGACTATGAGGGGGACTTGCAGGAACTCAGCGAACCTGAAGAACTCGATTTTTTTCAAACCCGAGAGGCTCCGTTCAACTTTACTCACTCCACCACTTCGATGACTCCAGATTCTGAACAGATGCAAGCATGGATCTCAACCTTACCTAAATTGGTTGTTGAGCAACTACACCAAGCGGCATTAGAAGGTAGTGATGATAAAATTTTAGATTTGTTAGTGGCTTTAAATGAGAGCGACTCGGGCTGTTGTGATCTGCTTAAAAGTTGGGCGCAAGATTTTCGCTTTGATCGCATTTTAGAGCTGATGCAATGCGCTCAACACTTGTAATTTGCGTCATTCGCGTCATTCGCGGCAATGCCCTTTTAAAATTCCCTTGATTGAGTTGTAACATCAATAGCGACCCTGATGAAAGATACACCGAAAGACCTCGAACAAGCTGATATTCTCATTGTTGATGATACGCCAGAAAATTTACGACTCTTGTCGAATATGTTGTCTCGACGAGGTTATCGAGTCCGTAAGGCAATTAGTGGCTCGATGGCGTTAACGGCGGTGGAAACCTTAGCCCCGGATTTGATTTTGCTCGATATTATGATGCCGGATATGGATGGCTATGCCCTCTGCGATCGCCTCAAAGCTGAGCCACGCACTCGTGATATCCCGGTGGTCTTTCTCAGCGCCCTCAATGACGTGTTTGACAAGGTCAAAGCCTTTACCGTAGGAGGGGCAGATTACATCGCTAAACCCTTCCAAATTGAGGAGGTTTTAGCGCGGGTTCATCATCAGTTACGCATTAAATCTGGAGAACGAGAAATTCGTCAACTGAACGCTCATTTAGAGCAGCGCGTCGATGAACGTACCCGTCAATTACGGGAGCGAACCGCACAGTTAGAATCAGCGAATCGTCAGTTACTTGAGGAGATTAGCCAGCGGGAGCGCATTCAAAAACGTCTCAAGTATTTGGCGTTTCACGATCGCCTCACCAATTTACCCAATCGGGCACAGTTTGAAATTAAACTGACTGAATCCCTAGAAGAACACAAAACGGGTTCAGATTTGGCGGTGTTGTTTATTGACTGCGATCGCTTCAAAGTTGTCAACGATTCTTTAGGTCATGCTGTCGGGGATGAATTGATTAAATCTCTAGCTCATCGACTACGAGATAGCTTAGATGACGAGGTGATTGTTGCCCGTTGGGGAGGGGATGAATTTGTGGCATTAGTCTATCAAGATAATCATTCAGATGTCATGAATATGGCTCAGGAGCTATTAAGTGTCTTATCGGAACCCCACCAACTCTCTCGTCATGAAGTTTTTGTTAACACCAGTATTGGTGTCGCCTTTGCCCTGAGTGATATTTCCCCGGAAGAACTACTACGAAATGCCGATGCTGCCATGTATCGAGCCAAAGCACTTGGGGGCAATCGCTATCACTTATTCGATCCCGTTTTGCATGAAGAAGCCTTAGAACGATTGGCCTTAGAAAATGACCTACGTTACGCCTGCGATCGCCAGGAATTTCAAGTATACTATCAACCAATCTTTAATCTACAAACTGGTGATATCTTTGGCTTTGAAGCCCTACTACGCTGGCATCATCCTCAACGGGGTTGGGTCTCTCCCTCTGAATTTATCCCCAGCATTGAAGAAACAGGACTCATTGATCAAATCGGTGAATGGGTGTTAGAAGAAGCCTGTCAACAACTGAAACGCTGGCATGAAGACTGGAATCTACCCCTCGTGATGAGTGTCAATCTGTCAGTGCGTCAATTCGCTCAGCCCGACTTTTTAGATCAAGTCGATCGAGTTCTCAAAACCACAGGAATTGAACCCAAATTTCTCAAATTAGAAATCACAGAAACAGCACTCATGGAAAATTCCAAATCTACTCTCTCCATCCTAAAACAACTCAAATCTAGGGAGATTCAAATTAGTATTGATGACTTTGGCACAGGGTACTCATCCCTGAGTTATCTCCAAACCTTTCCAGTTGACACCCTTAAAATTGACCGAGCCTTTATCCAAGGCATGAGTGAGTCTTCCGATGGAAAAGGGTTGATTCCCGCAATTCTTAACTTAGCCAGCGCTACACATATTGAAACAATTGCCGAAGGAATTGAAACGATCGAGCAGCAAACTATGTTACGAAACCTTGGCTGTAACTTTGCCCAAGGCTATCTCTTTTCTCGTCCCCGTCCCGCCTCAGAACTCCACCCTAGCCGTATCAACTTTCCCCGCTAACCTGATTGCAGTATCCCCTCGTCCCTAGACCCCTACAAAAATGCCCCAGTTTGACAGACAACCCATCAAAGCTGGAGCAATGTATCGAGTGCTCGGCTTCAGTCAAAAACTCCGACTCAGGAGCCACCGCTGAGGGAGGGACTTGTGCGTGAACTACCGAACGCGCTCATCAAAGATTACAGCGTCGGCTTCCTACCCAAAGAAGCGCCTCCAAGTTAAAACTTTTTGGTCTTACCTTCTGGCGAT
>HLSNC_1001128_pt1 | contig 14024 bp, 13 predicted proteins | sample HotLakmetagenome_2_FD_14041 | JGI IMG/M metagenome (IMG submission 14041)
GTCATGAAGGCCACGCTCAGAGGCCTGACACACGTCCGATCGAAGACCCCGCCGAAAGACCGAAGATCAAGCTTGCCAAACAGGGGGCATCCACACACGTCAGGTTCGGGCTCCCCGCGATCGGCGGCGCTGCCAGCATCACGGCCAGCGCCAGCGCTGCAAGGGTATCGAGCCAGCCGAAGGCCGCGAGCGCCAGCAGAGATGCGACCGGTAGCGCCACCTGCAGGACTCCGACGAGGGCGAGAGTCCACGGCAGGGCGCACGGGTCGCCGATCGCCGCGCGCGGCGGCACGCGCAGCGCCGCGAAGAAGAGCGCCGCGGCAACGCCCTCGGCCAGCCAGGGCCGGGCCAGTTGCGCCAGCTCCGGCAGCGCGATTCCCGTGGCGAGGCTCGCGATCAGGATCGTGCGCGAATGCCGCGCCGCGAAGAGAAGCGGCGCGAGCGTGGCGCTCACAGCCCGAGGCCCCGGGCGACGAGGATCGCCGCCGCGACCCCGCTGACCGCGAGCAGGGCGGGGCGGAAGCGGCGATCGACCAGGCGGCCCGCGGCCCGGGCGGCGAGGATGCCGGCGAGCAGCCCCGGCGCCATGATCGCGGCGAGCAGGACGTGGCTCGGCCGCGCCCAGCCCGCCAGCGCGAGCCCGGCCAGCGAGAGCACGCAGCCGACCGCGAAGAAGGCCGCCATGGTGGGCCGCGCCGTCTGCACCGGCCGGTGCTGGTAGAGCAGCGCCATCGGGGGCGCCCCGACGGAGGTGAGCGTGCCCATGAGGCCCGAGAGCGCGCTCATCGCCAGAAGGCGGCCGCGCGTGAACGGCATCCGCCAGCCGGAGACCGAGAGGATCAGGGCGAGGGCGATCAGTGTGCCGAAGGCGAGCATGAAGGGGCGCGGCCCGGTGATCAGGGCGAGCAGGCCCGCCCCCGCGGCCACCCCGGCCATCCGGCCTGGCGCGCCGAGCAGGACTTCGGCCCAGGCGATCCCCTCCCGCTCGCGCCAGGCGCCCCAGCTCGCGGTGAACAGCCCGAGGATCAGTGTGGGCACCGGCACGAGCGCGGGATCGAGCAGTGCCAGCAGCGGCGCCGCCGTCAGCCCGAAACCCATGCCGAGATTGATCTGCACGATGGCCGCGACGAAGACCACGGCGAGCACCGCGGCCAGCAGCCACGGCACCCCCAGCAGGTGCGACACGTCACTCACTCAGGTCGAGGGGCCGGCGCGCATGGTCTCCGGCAGCCAGGTCGCCAATTCGGGGAAGAGGATCAGGACGAAGACCATCAGCACCATGATGAAGAACATCGGCATCGCCGCCCGTGCGATGTAGCCCATCTCGTGCCCTGTCATGCCCTGCAACACGAACAGGTTGAAGCCGATCGGCGGCGTGATCTGCGCCATCTCCACCACGACGACGATGAAGATTCCGAACCAGACGAGGTCGATCCCGGCGTCGCGTACCATGGGCTCGACCACCGCCATGGTGAGCACGACCGACGATATCCCGTCGAGGAACATGCCGAGGATGATGTAGAAGACCAGCAGGACCATCAGCAACTCGAAGCGCGTCAGGTCCAACGTCGCGATTCCGTCTGCCAGGGCCCGTGGCAGGCCGGTGAAGCCCATCGCGAGCTTGAGAAACGCGGCGCCCGCGAGGATCAGGGCGATCATGGCCGAGGTGCGTGTCGCGCCCATCAGGCTCTCGGTGAATGTGCTCCAGGTCAGCGACCCCTGCGACGCCGCAAGGACGAGCGCGCCGATCACGCCGACCGCCGCCGCCTCGGTCGCGGTGGCAAGGCCCAGATACATCGAGCCGATCACGACGATGATGAGGCAGATGACGGGAATGAGGTATCGAGAGTTTCTGACCTTTTCCATGAAGGTCAGCGCCGTCTCCTGGATCGGCCGGAACGAGGGCGAGAACACCGCGTGCAGCGCGACATACCCCATGAACATCCCGGCCAGGACGAGCCCTGGCAGCATGCCCGCGAAGAAGAGTTGCGTGATGCTCTCGTTCACCGTGACGCCGTAGACGATGAGCGCGAGCGAGGGTGGGATCATCAGCCCCAGCGTCGCCGCGCCGGCCAGCGTTCCTACGACGATGCGCTCGGGGTATTCGCGTGCCCTGAGTTCGGGGATCGACATCTTGCCGACGGTCGTCAACGTGGCAGCCGACGAGCCGGAGACTGCAGCAAACACGGTGCAGCCCACGATGTTGGTATGCACGAGCCCGCCGGGCAGGCGTGCGAGCCACGGCGACAACCCCTTGAACATGTCCTCCGACAGCCTTGTCCGGAAGAGAATTTCACCCATCCAGATGAACAGCGGCAGGGCCGTCAGCGTCCACGAGGATGATGAGGCCCAGATCGTGGTGACCATCGTGTCCCCCACGGGCCGCGTGGTGAACAGCTCCATTCCGACCCACGCCACGCCCATCAGCGCGAGGCCCACCCAGACACCGGTGCCCAGCAGCGTGAACAGCACGAAGAGAAAGAGGATGATGATCAAGAGGTCTTCCACCCGGGCTACTCCGCAAAGCTCTGATCGACGAGGTCGCGCTTGAGCCGGTGATCGCCCCGGACCAGAAGGTACACCAGATGGTCAGTCAGCGCGATGGCAAGGATTATGGCGCCCACGAGCATTGCGCTTTGCGGGATCCACAGCGGCGTCGCGTCCTGCCCCTGGCTGACATCGCCGAACTTCCACGACCAGAACACGAAGCGCTGCCCGAACCAGACGAAGTACCACATCACCGCGGCGCCGATCGCGAAGCACCAGACGTCGATCCAGCGGCGGACCGATGCGGGAACGGCGTTGAGCAGCAGCGAGACACGGATATGGGAGCCGTGGTTCAACGCGTAGGCGAAGGCGAGAAAGCTCGACGCGGCCATGGCGTAGCCGGCGTATGCGGCTGCGCCGACGAAGATCATGCCGGTCCAGCGCGCGACCATCTGCAAGACGATGAGGACGAGGATCGCGATCAGGCAGAGCGCGGCCAGCACGCCGGCAACCTTGTACAGAGTGTCGAGCGTCCACCTCAACGCGCGGAGCATTTCCACGGCCGTCCTCCTGTCCCCGTTCCGTTGTCGGGAGGGGCGCCGCGCCGCTGGCGGCGCGGCGCCCCCTTCGGTCAGTTCTGCATGCTGCGGAACTGGTCGACGATGGCCTGGCCCCCTTCGCCCGCGTCCTCGAGCCACTCGGCGGTCATCGTCTCGCCGATCTCGCGCAGATCGTCCTTCATCTGGTCGGAGGCGGTCTCGACCGTCATGCCACCCTCGCGCAGGCCGTTCAGCGTGAACTGGGTGTATTCCTTCGCCCGCCAGGTGCCCGCGTATTCGGCCAGACCGGCGCAGCCGAGCATGACGTTCTTGTTTTCCTCGGGCAGCCCGTCCCAGGCGTCCATGTTCACGAAGACGTAGTTGCGCGGCAGCCAGGCATCGACTTCGTAGAAGTAGTTGAGGCTCTCCCACACCTTGCGGTCGTAGCCCGTCGCGCCCGAGGAGATCATCGAGTCGGCCACGCCGGTGGCGAAGGCCTGGCTGATCTCGGCCTCTTCGATCTGCACCGGCAGCATGCCCGTCAGCTCGGCGAGACGGGCCGTGGCATTGCTGTAGGACCGGAACTTGACCCCCTCCATGTCGGCGACCGATTCCTTCGGCTCCTTGAAGTAGAGCCCCTGCGGCGGCCACGGCACCGAATAGAGGAGCTTGAGGTTCTGCCCGGCCAGCAGCTCCTCCATCGTGGGCTTGGCGGCCTCCCAGAGATCGGCGGCCTGATCGAAGGACGTGGCGAGGAAGGGGATCGAGTCGACCCCGAAGATCGGGTCCTCGTTCTGGTGGGCCGACAGCAGACGCTCCCCGATCAGTGCCTGACCGGTCTGGACGGCGCGCTTGATGTCGTTGCCGGCGAAGAGCGAGCCGGACGGGTGCGTGGTGATCTCGATGTCGCCGCCGGTGCCGGTGGTGACGCATTCCCCGAACTCGGCGGCGGTCACGGAGTGAAAGTTCGAGCCGGTATAGGCGAGCGGCATGTCCCACGTCTCGGCCACGGCGGGCGCTGCGGCGACGGCGGTGAGCGCCGTGGCGAGGATCAGGCTGGTCTTCGTGTTCATGTGTTTTTTTCTCCCTGTGGTCAGGTGGTTCTTGGGGTGGCGTCGCGGCTGCGCATCCCAGGCACTGCGAAGCGTGCCGGGGAATATGGCCCAAGGTCAAGATTGGGTTGCCGTCCGGCGACGAGCTGGGCCAGAAGCCGGCCCGTCTTGGGCCCGCTGGTGAGGCCAACATGGTGGTGCCCGAAGCCCAGATAGGCGCCGGCGATTGCTGGTGCCTCCCCGATCAGCGGAATCGAATCCGCCGGCGCCGGGCGGTGGCCCATCCATTCGCGCGTCTCCCTCCAGGTGATGCGGGGAAAGGTGGAGCGGGCGTTGCGCTCCAGGAGGGCGAGGGGGCCACGCGAGGGCGGTGCGTCGAGGCCGCCGAACTCCACCACGCCAGCCAGCCGCAGACGCCCGTCCATCGGCGTGGCGACGAACTTGCCCGAGGCGACCATGACCGGCGCGCGCGGCATCACGCTCGGCTCCACGAGTTCGAGATGGTAGCCGCGCTCGCTCTCCAGCGGAACGTCGATGCCGAGGGTGCGCGCCAGTCTCTTCGACCAGGCGCCGGCGCAAAGGACGGCCGCGTCGCACGGGATGGTCTCGCCGCCCGCGCGCACGCCGGTGACGCGGCCGTTCGCCGAGGCGATGTCGGTGACCTCGGCGGCCAGCACGCGCCCCCCCTGCGCCTCCAGATGCGCGGCGAGATCCTGCACGTAGCGGCCCGGGTCGACGATCCGCCCGTGGCGCGGCAGGCGCACGGCGAATCCCAGCCGCTCCGAGAAGGCGGGATCGTAGGCGCGAAAGGCCTCGCCCTCCAGTTCGTCCCAGGTGAATCCATGCGTGCGGCGGAGCCTCCAGCCGAAGGCGTCGCTCTCGAAATGGGCCCGGTCGGTGTAGATGTAGAGGTAGTCCGACGGCACGATCCAGCGCTCGGCCGGCGTGCCCGCCGCGAGCGCCTGGTGATCCTCGAGGCTGTCGCAGGTCAGCGGCGCGAGCGCCTGCGCGATCCGCTCTGTGTCCCGCGCGTTGGCGTGGCCGAGGTAGGCCCGCAGCCAGGGCAGGAGCCGCGGCAGGTAGCGCCAGCGCAGGAACAGCGGCTGGTTGCCGTCGAACAGCATCCGCGGCGCCTTGCGCATCAGCCCCGGCACCGTCACCGGCACGACCGAGCACGACGCCAGCACCCCGCCGTTGCCGAAGCTCGCCCCCGCCCCGGGGCCGGTCTTGTCGATCAGCGTCACCTCCGCCCCGTCGCGCTGGAGCCAGAGCGCGGTGGAGACGCCGACGATCCCGGCGCCGACGACGACGACGCGGCGATGCCCGGTCATGCTGCCTCTCTCGTGCTTGTGCGGACGGCGAAGCGCTCGAGCGCCTCCGGGTCGGGTTCGTGGCCGAGGCCGGGGCAATCGGGCACGCGCACGGCGCCGTCCCGCACCGGGAACGGCTCCGACAGGATGTCGTCGGCGAGGTACCAGCGCGCCTGGTAGAACTCGCAGCCCAGCGTGATCGCGGGCGCCGCGGCGATCACGTGAACCCCGGCAAGATGGCCGAGCCCCGTCTCGAACATGTCGCCGCCATAGGCCGCGAGCCCCGCGTCTGCGGCGATCTCGGCGGTCCGCAGCGCGCGCCGCAGGCCGCCAGCCTTCATGACCTTCACCGAGACGCCGTCGCAGATGCCCGCGCGCACGGCGCGCAGCATGTCCTCGGGGCCGAACACGCTCTCGTCGGCGAGCAGCGGCACGTCGACGGCGTCGCGCAGCCGTGCCATCGCGTCGAAGAGGGGCGCGCGCACCGGCTGCTCGATGAAGGCCGGCCGGAAACTGGCGACGTCGCGCACCCGGGGGAGGGCCTCTTCCGGGCTCAGGCCTTGGTTGTAGTCCACCCGAAGGTCGAGGTCGGGATGCTCTGCGCGCAGGCGCTCGAGGCGCGTCATGTCGAAGGCGTGGTCGCGCACCCCGGCCTTGAGCTTCACGATGCCCACGCCTTCCTCGCGCAGGCGGGCCACGAGCCGCAGGTCGGCCTCGACATCGGGATCGGCCAGAGAGACCGACAGCGGGATGCGATCGCGGCATCGCCCGCCCAGCAGCGCCCAGACGGGCACGCCCGCGATCCGCCCGCAGAGGTCGAGCAGCGCCGTCTCCAGCGCCGCCTTGGCCTCGGTGCAGTGGGCGACGGCGCGCTCGGCGTCGGCCATGATTGCCTGCACGTCTCCGGCCGGGCGGCCCAGCACAAGCGGGCGCAGGTAGCGGTCGAGCGCAGCGAAGCTCGCCTCGGGCGAGCCGGTGAAGACGGCCCAGCTCGCGGCCTCGCCGAAGCCCGTCGCGCCGCCCTCCGCCGTCAGGCGCACCACCACCACCTCGCAGGCACCGGCGACGGTGCCGACGCCGTGATCGCGCCGCGACACGACCGGCAGCTTCAGGTGCCACAGGTCGACCCCCGTGATCGGCTGGAGCAGATCGGCCGTCACGCGATCCACTCCGACACCGGCGCCGCGGCCTCGTGCAGCGGCTGCGCGATCACGTCGATCAGGGCCGGGCCGTCATGGGCGAGCCAGGCGCCGAGCGTCGCGCGCAGGTCGGCCGGATCCTCCACCGTCCAGGCGGCGAGGTCGAAGGCGCGGGCGACGGCGGCGTGGTCGGTCCGGCCGAAATCGACGTTGTGGTAGCGCCCGCCGAAGCCGGTCTTCTGCCCGGCCTTGATCCAGCCGTAGGTGGCGTTCGAGAAGACGAGCGCCTTCACCGGGAGGCGATAGCGCACGAGCGTCTCGAACTCGCCGCAGCAGAAGCCGAACGAGCCGTCGCCCATCAGCGCCAGCGCGGGCGCGTCGGGCCGGCCGACATGCGCCCCCATCGCTGCGGCGAGCGCGTAGCCGAGCGCGCCGTGGGCGCGGTTGGAGATGAAGTGCCGCCCGGCCCGCGGCAGCCGGTAATGGGCCGAGATGTAGGGGCAGGGTGTGCCGGGGTCGGCCACGAGCGTGGCGTCGGCCGGCAGGATCTCCATCAGCGCGGCAACGACGGCCTCGGGCCGGATCGGGCGCGCGGCGCTCTCGGCCAGCGGGCGGAAGGCGGCGAGCTTGGCCTCCCAGGCTGCCGCGGCGCGGCTCTGGCCGCGCTGGCCCGGCAGGTCTTCCCGGGCCGAAAGCTCGTCGGCCAGCGCCTCGAGCGCGAGGCGCGCGTCGGCGCAGACGGCGACCTCGGTGGCGTAGTTGGCGCCGATCGCCATCGGGTCGCTGTCGATATGGATGACGCGGCGCCCCGGCGGCGGTGCGCGCCATCGCTCCGTCGTGACGGAGCCGGCGCGGCAGCCGACGAAGAGGACGACATCGGCCGCGTCCACCACCGCGCGCGTCGCGGGCACGCCGCCGTTCGAGCCGACCACGCCGACGGCGCGCGGATCGGTCTCGGCGAGCGCCCCCTGGCCCGAGACGGTTGTCGCCACCGGAAGGTCGAGCAGGTCGGCCACCCGCGCCAGCGCGGCTTCCGCGCCGGCGATGACCGGCCCGCCGCCGCAGATGGCGACGGCGGAGCGGGCCTCGGCGAGCATGTCGGCCGCCGCGCGGATGGCGTCCGGGTCGGGCGCGGCGCGCTCGGCGGGGAAGACGCGGTGGCGCGCGTCGGCCCAGAGCTCGGCCTCGGGCACCTCGGCCTTCTGCACGTCGATGGGAAGCGCCAGATGCGCCGCGCCGGGGCGCCCGGTCGTCATCGCGCGGAAGGCGGCGCGGATCTGCGCGGGCAGGCGCGCGGCGCTGCGCGCCACGCCGTTCCACTTCGTGACCGGGCGGAACAGCGCCTCCTGGTCGAGCGCGGTGAGGGGGAAGCGCCCCTCGGCCGTCGTCGCCACGTCGGTGGTGATGGCGAGGACGGGGATCGAGCTTTCGTCCGCCTCGACGAGGCCGGGCATGATATAGGTTGCGCCGCCGCCCGAGGGGCCCTCGCACACGCCGGGCCGGCCCGTCACCCGCGCGTAGCCATCGGCCATGTAGGCCGCGTGCCGCTCGTCGCGGGTGAGAAAATGAGTCATCCCGTGGTCGAGCCGCGCGAGCGCGTCGTAGAGCGGCAGGCTGGTGTCGCCGCACAGGCCGAAGACGTGGCGCACGCCGTGCGTCTGCAGCATCCGCACCGTCGCCTCGGCGCCCGACAGCCGATTGTGCCCCGCCTCGCTCACCCCTGCATCATCCCGGCCCCCAAGCGCTTCGCCCCCTTGCAAGGCTGGGCGCGGGCGCGTCGGAATGTCAATCAGGTTCCGTCGCGCGACGGGCGGGACTGTTCACAGAAGAAAGGGCCTAGCGATGAAGGTGGCGGGCAACAAGTCGATCTACGGCGCGGCAGTGGGCATCCTGATGCTCGACGCGCGCTTCCCGCGCATCCCCGGCGACATGGGCAACGCCACGACGTGGGACTTTCCGGTGCATTACCGGGTCGTGCGCAACGCCTCGCCCGACCGCGTGGTGCGCCGCGGCGCCGAAGGGCTGCTGGACGCCTTCGTCGCGGCGGCGCGCGAGCTGGTGGCCGACGGCGTGGACGGGCTGACCACCAATTGCGGCTTCCTCTCGCCGTTCCAGCAGGAACTGGCCGAGGCGACGGGCGTGCCGGTGGCGGCCTCGTCGCTGATGCAGGTCGCCATGGTGAACAGCCTGCTGCCGCCCGACCGGCGGGCGGGCATCCTGACCATATCGGCGTCGACCCTGACCGAGGCGCATCTCGCCGCCGCCGGCGTGCCGGCGGGCACGCCCGTGGGCACGACCGAGGGGATGCGCGAGTTCACCTCGGCGATCCTCGACGACCGGCCCGAGCTCGACGTCGACGCGGCCCGGGCCGACAACGTCGAGGCGGCGCAGGCGCTGCGGGCGGCGCAGGACGATCTCGGCGCGATCGTGCTCGAATGCACCAACATGACGCCCTACGCCGCCGACATCGCCGCGGCCACGGCGCTGCCCGTCTTCACGATGGAAGGCTTCGTGCGCTGGTTCCAGTCGGGTCTCGTGCCTCGGCGATTCCCGTTGCCCTAACGCTTGACGAACAGCTCCCGCGGGCTGTCGGCGAAGACGTCCGCTCCGCTCTCGGTGACGGCGAAGGTCTCGGAGATGACGACGCCGTAGCGCTCCAGCCAGATCGCCGGGATGCAGTGGAAGGTCATGCCGGGCTCCAGCACGGTCATGTCGCCGCTGCGCAGGCTCGCCGTCAGCTCGCCCCAGGTCGGCGGGTAGCCGATGCCGACCGGGTAGCCGATGCGGCTGTCCTTCTCGACGCCGTGGCGGCGGCTGACCGCCTGCCATGCAGTGGCGAGATCATAGCAGGTCGCGCCTGCCTTCACCGTGGAGAGCACCGCCTCCAGCCCCTCGGCGATCACGTCGGCGAGCCGGGTCAGGTCGTCCGGGGGCGTGCCGAGGTAGATGCAGCGCGACAGCGGCGAGTGGTAGCGGTGCCGGATGCCGCCGAGCTCGATGTAGAAGATGTCGCCCGCGACCAGCGGATCGTCCGTCCACGACAGGTGCGGCGCCGAGCAGAGCTCGCCCACCATCGCGTTGGGCGGCTTGCACGGGAAGGTGCCGCCGAACTCCGGCAGGCCGGCGGTGGTGACGCGGTACACCTCGGCCATCACGTCGCACTGGCGCACGCCCACCTCCGCCGCGGCGAAGGCGGCCTCGTGCGCGGCGGCCGCGATCTGCCCGGCCTGGCGCATGTAGGCCAGCTCGCGCTCCGACTTCACCATGCGGCAGCGGTTCACCAGAAGGAAGGCGTCGTGAAAATCGGCCTCAGGCAGACGGCGGCGCAGGATGTGATCCCACCGCGCGGTGTAGTAGTAGTCGTCGCTCTCGACGCCGATGGCCCGGCCCGACAGCCCCAGGTCGATCAGTCGGTCGGCGACGAAATCCATCGGGTGGAGCGTGTCGGAGCCGACGTATTCGTCCGGGTAGGGCACCACGTTCTCGGACGCGAGATAGGCGGTGAACTTCGCGCCAGCGGCATCCATCCTGCGGCCGATCCAGACGGGCTCGTCGCGGTCGGCGGCGACGACGACCATCTGCGGCGTGTAGAACGACCAGCCGTCGTAGCCCGTCAGCCAGAACTGGTTGGCAGGCGAGGCGACGAGCAGCACGTCGATCCCGCGCGCGGCCATCGCCGCCTTGCAGCGCGCCAGGCGCGCCTCGTATTCCGACCTGTCGAAGAGCAGCATGCCAGATCCTCCTGTCGCCTCTCAGCGCCGCCATTTGGCACAGGCCGCCGGCAGGATGCCATGGGTGCCCGAGCGAGTGGCCTCAGCGGTCGCCCCGGTCGAAAGCGTCGGCGAGGTTCCGGTCGAGCCGGTTCTTGCGGATGCGCTGGCTCGGGGTGCGCTCGAACACCGCGACCGCCTTCCAGTAGCGCGGCACGTGCGCGCGCGGCATGTGGTCCCGCGCCCAGTCCGCGAGCGCGGCGGGGTCGCAGGCTGTGCCGTCGCGCATCAGCACGAAGCACAGGATGTCGTGATCGCCGATCTCCGAGGGCACGCCCACCACCGCCGCCTCGGCGATGTCGGGGTGGGCCGCCAGCGCCGTCTCGACCTCCCAGGCCGAGACGTTCTCGCCCCGCCGGCGGAGCGAATCGGTCGTCCGGCCGAGGAAGCGGTAGTTCCCCTCGGCGTCGCGCGCGCCGAGATCGCCGGTGAACAGGCGGCCCCCGCGCAGGAGCTTCGCCGTCGCGTCCGGGTTGCCGAGATAGCCGGGCGTCAGCAGGCCTGCCTGCCGGGGGCAGACGACGATCTCGCCCTCGGCAGGGCCGTCGCGCGCCACGCCGTCGGCGCCGACGAGTTCGACGTCGAGCCAGGGCACGCGCGTGCCGACCGAGCCGGGCACGCCGCGCAGGTTCACCGTGGTGAAGCTCGACGCCTCGGTCATGCCGTAGACCTCGCGGAGCGGGATGCCGAACCGCGCCTCGAAGGCGCGCTGCACGTCCGGCCGGCAGCCGCCGCCGAAGGCAAGGGCGACAGGGTGCTCGCGGTCGTCGGGGCGGGGCGCGGCCTTGAGCAGGATTTCGAGGATACCGCCGAGATAGTGCAGCTTCGTGACGCGGTGCCGGCGCACGTCCTCCCAGAAGCGCGAGGCGCTGAAGCGGGGCGTCGTGACCAGCCGCGCCTGCCCCGCGAGCGCCATGAGCACGAGCTGCGGCCCGCCGATATGGTGCATCGGCTCCCACATCAGATAGCCGTCGCCGGGCGTGCAGGCGCTGGCCAGCGCGCAGCCGGCGGCGGAGGCGAGAAGCATCCGCTCGGTCACGATCACGCCCTTCGGCGCGCCGGTGGTGCCCGAGGTGAACAGGATGGCGCGATGCGCCTCGGGGTCTTGCGGCGGCTCGATCCTTGGCCCCCGTTCGGGCGTCCAGCCCTGTCCGTGGCGGTGCTCCAGCGGCCCGGCCCAGCCCGCGGCGCGCAGCGCCGGTTCGGCCGCGGGCGCGACGAGGCCGAGAACGGGAGACGCGACCGACAGCGCATGCGCGAGGGAGGGCCCTCGCGCATCCGGCGCGAGCGGCACCCAGAGGGCGCCGGCCAGCGCGATGCCCAGCACGGTGGCGATGTGGTCCGGCCCCGCATCGAGCATGGTGAGCACCGGATCGCCGGGCGCCACGCCCCTCGCGCGCAGCCGGGCGGCGACGGCGTCGGCGGCGGCAGCGAGTGCGCCGACGGAGATCTCCTGGCCCTCGTGGACGAGGATCGTCCGCTCCGGCGCGCGGTGGGCCATGTCGCTGAGCAGCCCGCCGGCGGTGCCCGCGAAGGGCGGCCGGAGCACGGCGGGAAGCTCAGCCATTGCCGGCGCCCCGATCGAGGAAGCGACGCGTCTCCTCGTGCATTTCGCCGGACTCGAAGGCGAGACGGTGATAGCGCCTGGCCGCGTCGATGGCCTCGTCGAGCCCCGGCTCCAGAACCTCGAAGAAGCGCCGCTTGATCAGGCGCATCGCGGTGCGCGGGCGGCTGCCCAGCTCGCGCGCCGCGTCCATCGCGCGCTCCAGCACCGCCTCGCGCGCCACGATCTCGTGGAGCGCGCCGAGGCGCAGCGCCTCCTCCGCCTCCATCAGCCGGCCCGAGAGCGTGAGCTCGCGCGTATGCGACAGCCCGAGCGTCTCGCGCATGATCCAGGGGCCTGTGATGCTCGCGATGCCGGAGCGGATCTCCGGCTGGCCCATGCGAACCCCGGCATGTCCGATCCGCAGGTCGGCGAGCAGCACGAACTGGAAGGCCGAGCCCGCCGCCACCCCGTTCAGGGCCGCGACCACAGGGATCTCGAGCGACGCGACCGCCCGGTAGAGGCGGGCGAACCCGTCGATCCAGTCATCGGCCTTCTCGGGCCCGAAGGCGGAAAGCTCGTTCAGATCCTGCCCGGCGCAGAACGCCCGGTCGCCGGCGCCGGTCAGGACGAGCGCGCGCGCCTCCGGGTCCGCCGAGGCAGAGATCAGCCGGTCGATCAGGTCCGATCGCATCCCCTCGTCCCACGCGTTCATCCGCCCGGGCCGGTTGAGCGTCAGCAGGATGACGCCCTCCGACCGGTCCTCCAGGACCGCGTCGTCGGTCATGGTGTTGCCCTCCCTCGCTCGGCCGCTTGGCCCGAAACGCCCGTCGGGGCGCTCACGCGCGGCGCAAGGCAATCTGACGTGGGCCGGACCGCGCCGCAAGGGAGCGTGTCGGCGCGTCGCCCCGGTCTCGCGATCGCGCGGTTGCACCGTCCCGCGATCCGGCCGCGCAGCGCCGGGGCCTGCTTCTCGACGCGAGGCCGGCTTCGAGGCGATCCTGACGGAAACCTGCCAGGTGAGGGGCGCGCTGAAGGCCGTGCCGAGCACGACCGACCGGCGCGACGCGGTCGTCGCGCCCTCGTTCTCTGGGGATGTCGCTGGTCGCTGCGGGCCCGGTAGGGTCGGGATCTCTGTCTTCCGAACGGAGGTCCCGCCGTGCGGGGCAGACCCGTCACCGAAAAGCAAGTGAGGTTGTACATGCAAGACCGTCTTCGTCACAGCCAGCGCGTCGCCGCGGCCCGCGCCGGCTTCAGCGAGCGCACGGCCCGGCGCATCGACGCCGATCCCCGCCTTCCCTCGCGACGCCGCCCGGAGCGCGGGCGCACCGTTCCCCATGCCCCGGAAGGCGTCTGGGAGGCGGTGGATGTGCTCGCGCCGATCCGGGATCGCGCTCCGTCGGTGCAGGCGGTGACGCTGCTGCGCCATCTCCGGATGACCGAGCCCGAGGCGCCCCACTACGGACTGACGGCGAGCCGCAATGAAACGCCCCGCCTTGTCCGGAGAGCGAAACTCTCAAAGGATGCTCTTTCATGGACAGGAAGAAGAACACGACGAGCCCTTACCCGGCGGAGTTCCGGGAACGGGCGGTGCAGATGGTCGTCGACCATCTCGACAGCTACGCCTCTCTGACGGGCGCGGTGCGCGACATCGCCGGCAAGCTGGGCTGCTCGCCCGACAGCCTGCGGGTCTGGTACAAGCAGGCGCGGCGTGACGCGGGCAAGGAAGCGGGGCCGGCCAGTGCCGAGAAGGCCCGCATCAGGGAGCTCGAGCGCGAGAACCGCGAGTTGCGGCAAACGAACGAGATCCTGAAAAAGGCCAGCGCTTATTTTGCCCAGGCGGAGCTCGACCGCCCGTTCCGCAAATGACTGGCTTCATTGACGAATTCCGGGAGGAATTCGGGGCTGAGCCATCGAGTCGCCATGCGTTCGAGACCGATGGCGAACCCGATCTGCCGCGTGCTGCCGATCGCCCCGTCAACATACCATGCACGGAAGGCCGGCGCACGGGACACCGAGCGCCTCGCCGACGCGGACGTCGACCCGGCCGTGGGAAGCGTCGGCGATTCCCATGATAACGCGCTGGCCGAGAGCGTGATCGGCCCCTTCAAAACCGAGGTCATCAAGCAGCGCGGGCCCTGGAAGACGATGCAGGACGTCGAGTGGGAGACCCTGCACTGGGTG
>HLSNC_1001131_pt1 | contig 14018 bp, 10 predicted proteins | sample HotLakmetagenome_2_FD_14041 | JGI IMG/M metagenome (IMG submission 14041)
ACCAAAACCTGGCACGAATTCCTCAATGACTTCGTCCATGACGCAGAACTCGTCGTCCGCCTCAAGGCCCAGTCACCGCGGTAACAACCGGCCGGTTACCTTGTTGGCAATCATTGACTACATTTCCGACGACAACCCGGATGCTGCCCAAGTTCTCAAAGATGAGATTGAACACAAGACGTCCCTCCTTCCAGAACGCCCTCAAATGTACCGCGCGGGTCGTGTCGATGGGACCCGGGAGATGGTTGTTCGGCCGAACTACATCGTGGTTTATGCTGAAAGCCCTGAGATGGTGACCATTTTGCGCGTTCTTCATGCTGCGCAGCAGTGGCAATGATCGGGGTGCAGGCCCCCCGCTAAGAAATTGCCCGCTCTACGCCTTCAAAGTGTAGAGCGGGCTTTTTGTCCTTTGGAACTCAGACCCTGATCCAAAGGAAATCCCCATGACCAAGCCCAAACCGGCAAATCCGGCTCTCTCAATCTCCGACGCTAACCTCGCCTCTGCCCTCGCGCAGATCGGCACGGAGATCGACCACCAACCCCTGCGCAGCTCAGCGCTGGCGCGCATCATGCGCGAGACGTTTCATGGCAGCGATGCCGGCGGTGCCTGGGACTGGCGCATGGCATATGATCTAATGCAGGCTGCGGCCATCCAGGTGCTGCTGCGTGGGGAAGGTGCTTCAGGTGACATCGACGCTGCAAAGCTGCTTGCCTCACGGCTCCTGACGGAAACGCGCCGGTCAGAGCAGCAGATCCGGCTGCAGCAGTTTTCCACGCCACTGCCATTTTCCGCCTTGGCCGTGCGGGCGGCTGCGGTCCGCAAGGGCGAGACCGTTCTGGAGCCCTCGGCGGGCACCGGCGCGTTGGCCGCTTTCGCCGCCCGGGCCGGTGCCACCCTTGTGCTCAACGAGATCGAGCCCTTTCGCCAGAGCCTTTTGCGCGCGGTCTTTGGCGGCGATGTGACGGGCCATGACGGTGAGCATATTGACGATCTGCTGCAGACACCTGTTCTGCCCGACGTCGTGGTGATGAATCCGCCCTTCGCATCCTCGGTCGATCGCTCGCGAGACAAGCACATCGCCGCCAAACATCTCATCGCGGCAGCAAAGCGCCTGGCGCCCGGTGGGCGGCTGGTGGCGATCTTGCCGCCGGGATTCACGCCCGAACGCGATGCCGCGCATTGGTCGCGCGCCTGCGGTCTCCTGACGCCGCGACTGGCGTTGACGATGCCGGGGCAGGTCTACCGCAAGCTCGGCACCTCTGTCGAAACCCAGCTGATGGTCTTCGACAAGGTGCGGGAGGACGGCGAGATGATCCGCGCCAGTGTCAGGGACTTGGATGAAGCCCTTCCTTTTGTCGACGCAGTGGCCGCAACCCGGCCCGAGGCGCGCCCCGCCCAAAGGGTGGCGTCGATGCCGTACGCGCGGCCGACCGTTCAATCTTCTGCCCCGCGCAAGACCGTCGCTGCGCCTCTCGCCGCCTCCAATCCACGGCCCAATGCCGTCCGTCCGCTCAGCTTCACAAGCTTTGAGGCCCCCCGTGATAACACGCCCATCTCGGACATCTATGCGCGCTACCGTCCGCAACGGATCGAGATTGCGGGTGCGCAGGAACATCCCACACCGCTCGTTGAAAGCATCTCCATGGCCTCTGTGGCCCCGCCCATGCCCTCAAACACGGGCAGTGATGACTTGCGCCTGCCCGCACGGTTGATCGAGGAGGGAGATCTCTCCGAGGCGCAGCTGGAAACCATCATCATGGCGCATGATGCCCATGGGCGTGACCTGCCGGGGCGGTTTACCATCGACGAGGACCAGACCAAACTGACGCGCACCGATGATGACCCGGATGCACGGGCCTATCGCCTTGGGTACTTTCTCGGCGACGGCACCGGTTGCGGCAAGGGCCGCGAATGCGCGGGGCTCATCCTTGTCAACTGGCTGGCCGGGCGCAGGAAGGCGATCTGGGTCTCCAAATCCGCCACGCTTATCGAGGACGCGATCCGCGACTGGACCGATCTCGGCGGCTCGCCTGCCGACATTCAGCCACTTTCCAAATGGAAACCGGATCAGCCCGTCCAGATGGGCGACGGAATCCTCTTCGTCACCTACGCCACGCTGCGGTCCGCGGGCAAATGCGGTACCACGCGACTGAGCCAGGTTCTCGACTGGATGGGTGAAGACTTTGAAGGCGTCCTCGCTTTTGATGAGGCCCACGCCATGCAGAACGCGGCGGGATCCGAGCAGGGCAGGGGGGTCAAGCCTTCCCAGCAGGGCCTCGCGGGCCTCCGGCTGCAACTGGCAGCACCCCGCGCTCGCGTCTTCTACATCTCGGCCACGGGTGCCACGAGCGTGCACAACCTCGCCTATGCCGCGCGTCTCGGTCTCTGGGGACAAGGCCCCGAATACCCCTTTCCAAGCCGCGAGAGCTTCGTCTCGGCGATGGAGGCGGGCGGTGTCGCGGCCATGGAGGTGGTCGCGCGTGATCTCAAGACGCTCGGCCTCTACACGGCCCGCGCCCTCAGCTTTGATGGGGTGGAGTATGACGTGCTCGAACACGCGCTCACCCCGGCCCAGATCGAGGTCTACGACGCCTATGCGGGTGCGTTTCGGACGATTCATCACAATCTCGAGGCTGCACTGACCGCGACTGGCGTCAACGATGCCTCGGGCGAGACCAATGCCTCGGCCGCTCGCGCCTCGGCCAAGTCCCGCTTCGAGAGCACGAAACAGCGGTTCTTTAACCATCTCCTGATGGGCATGAAAGCCCCGACCATCATCCGCGCCATCAAGGACGATCTGGCGGCAGGCAAAGCTTGCGTCATCCAGGTCGTCTCGACGGGTGAGAGCCTGCTGAAACGCCGGCTTGAAATGTTGGACCCCGACGACGAGCTGGTCGAGGGTGCCTTGACGCCGCGCGACTACGTCTTGGGCTACCTCGAACAGGCCTTCCCGATCTATGCGCAAAAGCTCGTGGAGATTGACGGCAACATGGTGGCCGAGCCGCTCCGGGATGAGACCGGCGCGCTGGTGGTCTCGCGCGAGGCGCTCGCCCTGCGCGATGCGGCTATGATGGAGTTGATGACACTGGCCCCGATCCCTTCGGCGCTCGACCAGATCCTCTGGGCCTTTGGTGACGAGGCTGTCGCCGAGGTCACGGGGCGATCTATCCGGCCCCTCAAGGCCGAGGACGGTCATCTCTTCATCGAAAAGCGCGCCGCCAGCAGCAATTCCTCCGAGACCCAAGCCTTTATGGACGGCGAGAAGGATATCCTGATCTTTTCTGACGCGGGCGGGACGGGCCGGTCCTATCACGCGGCACAGACGGCGAGGAACCAGAAACGGCGGCGACACTATCTTCTGGAGCCCGGCTGGCGCGCGGATGCGGCCATCCAGGGGCTCGGGCGCACCCATCGCTCAGCCCAGGTCAGCGCGCCCTTCTTCCGGGTCTGCACCTCCGATGTGCATGGTGAGAAACGCTTCACCTCGACGATCAGCAAACGACTCGACCAGCTGGGGGCCCTGACCAAGGGTCAGCGCGAGACCGGCTCGCAAGGCATGTTCCGCGAGGAGGACAATCTTGAAAGCCCGATCGCGCGGGCGGCGCTGCGCGGGTATTTCGCCGATCTTGCCGCCGGGCGCGCCGAGGCGATGAGCTACGAGAGCTTTACCGACTGGACGGCCCTGCGGCTGATCGACAAGGACGGGGTGCTCCTTGAGGAGCTTCCCCCGATCCAACGCTTCCTCAACCGGGTGCTGGCCCTTCCCATCCACATGCAGAACGCGCTCTTTGCCGAGTTCATGCGCCGGATCGCTGATCAGACCGAACGAGCGCGCGCGGCAGGCACCCTCGATCTCGGCGTCGAAACCCTGCGTGGCGAAAAGATCGAGCAGGTCTCCACAGAGGATCTCTGGACCTGCCCGAAATCCGGCGCGGTGACGCGGATTATCGGGCTCGAGGTGACGGACCCGGTCCATGTCCTGGGCGCTGAAGAGGCCATATCGCGCAATCCGGACAAGCTGCCGATGGTCAATCGCGCCTCCGGCCGCGCGGCGCTCATCTCGGCGCGCCCGATGCAGATGTATGACGAGGACATTGTCACGCTGATGCGCAAGGCGGTGCGGCCAAACGGGTCGAGCTACCTGGAGGAGACGCGCTTCGAGTCCTCGGCTTGGGAAGACATCGGAAGGCCCGAGTTTGCAAGGCTTTGGGATGCCGAGGCTGCGTCCCTGCCAAAAACCACCACGACCAAGCTCTACCTGCTGACCGGGCTGCTGTTGCCGATCTGGAAGGACATTCCGACCACCAATGAGCGCATCTATAGGGTCACGCCCGACGGGGCGACCGCGATGATCGGGCGTACGCTGAGCGAGGAAGGTGCGGCCGCGCTGCGCGCCCGCTTCCTCGTCTCCAATCCGTACACGCCGCAGGAGATGTTGACCACTGCCCTCGGCACCACCGCGCCGGTCGATCTGGGCCGGGGTCTGACCCTGACCCGTCGCCGCGTCGCAGGCGAGATGCGGCTTGAGTTGGGCGGTGTGGACCGGGGCATGATCGACGGTCTCAAGGCAATGGGGTGTTTCACCGAGATCATCGCCTTCCAGCTAAGGGTATTCCTGCCGCATGGGGACGGGATCGACACGGGAAGCATTCTGGCCCGGATCGTGGGGCAGGGGCCTGCCATAACGGCGGACCAAGCCGCCTGAAAAGTCAAAGCGGGCTTTCGGTCGGGCGTCGCGGATCGGGGTTTGCCCGGGCTGCGCTTTCCGGCCGTGCGCTGGCCAATGCCACACCCGGCCCCCCCAACTTCAGACAAGAGGACAGACCCATGACCAATCCCCAGATCGACTATGCCGCAATGGCGGCTCAGTGGCGTGCAGAGCGCGAAACCACCTTGAAGGCATCCCGAGTGGAGCTGCTCGCGCAACTACGTGCGCTTGGCATCAGCGAGGTCACTGCCGAATACGAAGGCTATGGCGACTCCGGCAATGTCGAGGATGTGATCGTGCAGCCTGCAGAGGTCCAACTGCCGGAGGCGCTTGCCACAGAGGTTGGCGATTTCGCCTGGTCGCTCGCCTATCACCATCACCCGGGGTTCGAAAACAACGAGGGCGGCTATGGCACGCTGACCTGGGACATTGCAGCAGACAGCATCACGCTCGATCACGCGGACCGCTATGTCGAATGCTCGCACAGCTATGACGAGGGGATTTGAGATGGCCCATCCGCTTCATCATGCTGAAAGCTCTGTCCGGAAATTCGGCGGGGTGCCGTCTGACTATCAGGCTGTGCACGATTGGTTTGACGCCTCGAAAGAGCACCTCGCGCTCTTCACGCACAGAGCCTTGCGTCACCATGCGCAAGGCCTGTTCGAGGTTGAACGTGTTTTTGGCCTGACCCTGACCAATAGTGCGGGCCGCGACATCCCCGTGCGCTGGATCGGCGAGCAACATATCCGCGAAGACTGCCAGGGCCGCATTCCGAGTATGGCGGACTGGCTGCGACGGATACAGCCCGAGCCATGGATGGCCAATGGTCATATCGACCGGCATGTCGGCGATGAGCCCTGCGGCGATCCAAGGGTTGCCTGGGCCTTCGAAGTCGCCGCCGGACGAACGGTTCTTGGCCTGAAAGATTGGATGGCGGCGCGCGTGACGCAAGCCACGCAAGGTGCCTGACAGGTCTCGGCCGTTTGCCAAATGAATGCTGCATGGAAGCCCGGTCGGAAGATCGGGCTTCTTGCGTCGTTTCCCCACCATTCTTCATGAGGAGGTTCGCATGACACTCGAAGACATCAAGGCCGCCGTCGATGCCGGCCAGACCGTGCATTGGGCCAATACCGGCTACGTTGTCCATAAGGACCGGCTCGGTCAGTACCTCATCACCTATCTGCCGAACGGCAGCTGCATCGGTCTGACCGACCGGGAAGGGCAACGGTTGAACGGAAAAGCGGCGGAGTTCTTCATCGCGCGATCGGAGGACGGCGCGGAAAATCCGGGCAGCCAATCAAGACCAGACGGGCAGGGGAGGGGCGTAGCACCCGGAGGCGCGGGGGCATTCCCACTCGGATGGCAGCTCTGACCCGTGGGCGGGCCTGAAAGGAAAGCAGGCTTTCTGATTTGTGATCTCTCAAGGGGTCGAGAAAGCAATCCCGGATGCGTTGGCAAGAACGTCAGGCACCGGCCAATCCAAAAGGAACCATCCCATGTTCGCAGGAACCCTCACCCGCAATGTCGAGACCGCAACCGCCGAGTACACCGGCATGATCCACGGGACGCGCTTCGATGTCGCCATCCATCTTGAAACTCGCCCGAAGATGTCCGCGCGCAGCCCGGATTTTGACGTGACGGCAGTTAACAAATCCGGTCGCAAGGTGCGCATCGGCACGGCCTGGAACGAGACCGGCAACACCAGCGGCAACCCCTACATCTCGATGCAGATCGATGTCGGCCTCGGCCCGTTCCGGGTCAACGCGGTGCAGACGAAGGAAGCGCGCGCGGCCAAGAGCGGCGAATTCGAGATCATCCCGCTGGTCTCGAACGGCCTGATGAAATCCGGCTCGATTTCAGGCGAGCTCACCGCCATGGACGCTGACAACGCCTTCACGGGCTACATCGCCAACATGATGTTCGATCTGGAGTTCATGCTGATCGAGAATAGCTACAAATCCGAGGAGACCCACCCCGATTACCGCATCGAGGTCAGCTCGCCCCGGGGCGCACCGATCCGCGTCGGCTCGGCCTGGATGGCCAAAAGCAGCCGCACGGGCAACGACTACCTGTCGCTGCTGATCAACACGCCCGATGGCGATCTGCGCGTCAACGCCGTGCAGAACGAAAAACAGCGCGGCGGGCAGACCTTCTCGATCATCCCGTTCATCGACAGCGGTGAGCAGCCGCAGGACGCAGGCGCGGGGCTATCGCTGGTTGCCTGATCAGCGCGCGAGGTGAGACGATACGCACCGAAAGGGGAGCCGTGGGACCACGGTTCCCCTTTTTCCATGTCCGTTTGCGTCAAGGCCGCCAACCGCTTGCGATCTGGTGCAAATACGATACAATAGTATATTAACGTAATGTTGAGGGCGGGCGAGTGGCGGCTAGATCAGGGACGGTTCCATGGTTTGACAACTTTGATGTTAAGGAAGAGGTTGCAGACCTACTTGCTCATATCGAGCGCTGCACCGGATTCGCGATACCCGCCCGAAAGCGCGGTGTCATCATGTCATTTGCCAAGTCGGAGTTCGACAAGACCAGGCAGGGATATCTGGACGCCAAGGCAGCAGGAAAGCCAGTGTCCGCATCGCGCCGCGCCTATCTGACCGACCTGCAGGACACGATCTTCATGGCGATCCCGGAAGAGAACCTCGCACAGATGCCGCTAAGCGAGCAGGTTCTCAACGACCCATCATTTTACGCGGACGCCATGCACCGTGCCGCTGCGATCAGCGAGGATAAGCTATTCATGGCGCTCTCCTCTTCGCTGAAAGACATGACGGTCCAAGACGCCCGCGCGTTCGTCTCGAAGCTGTGGCACAGCACGATCGATGACAATGCCCGCAAATACGCCGAAGCCCTGAAGCGCCCCGAGCGTGAACCCCAGCCCTTTCGCCCGGGGAACACCGTGTAAGATCGAGGCCATTTTCTTGGCTTGGGCTGTGATCAAGTTGGCCGCCGCGAACCCCTTTTCCCGGAGGTGGCACCCTGTGCAGCGCGCGAAAGCCGTTGAAGGAACTGTGGGGGTGCCTACTGTCGCCAACATGATGAACCGGGATCACATGCAAGCTTTCTTGCGGCGCGCCACGGCGCTTGCCGCTTTTGTCGCGCTGCTCTGGGCGATCCAAGTCGTCAATTGGATCATAGGCTACGGTTTGAACCCGGCCTTCGGCCTGATCCCCCGGCACGTAAGCGGATTGGATGGTGTCATCGCCATGCCCCTCCTGCATGGAAGCTTCGCGCACCTTATGGCCAATACGCCGCCGCTATTGGTGATGGGTGGGCTGCTGGTGGCGACGACCACGCGAGCCTTGCTGCCGGTGAACGCTATGGTGATCGGCCTCGGCGGCGCTCTCATCTGGCTGTTCGGCAGCTCGGCCATTCATATCGGTGCGTCGGGACTTGTCTTTGGCTGGTTCGGCTTCCTCGTCGCGCGCGGCCTCGTGGATCGCTCACTGATCACGCTGGGCGCGGCACTGGTGGTCGGTTTGCTCTACGGCTCCATTCTCTGGGGCGTTCTTCCGGGCCAACCCGGCGTGTCGTGGGAAGCGCACCTCTTCGGTGCCATCGCCGGCGCGGTCGCTGCGTTCCTGATCCGAACGCATGTCCATGCGCCGCGCTTGGGCGGCGTCGATCTGGACTGAAGCAGTACACCCTACGTTGTCGGCCCAGAGCCGCCATTGACTGTGCAACTCCCATACTGCAACCGCAGCCAGCATTCCCGACGTTCGCTGCTCCTGCAGAAAGCCCCACTTAGCGAGGCTGAACTCACATGGGGTTTTGCTGTAAAGCACAGATAACTCGAAGCTTTTTGCGTGGCGAACATTCGAGCGGTTGTAGACCAATGCGGGGACTTCTATTACTGAACAACAGCGTCACGTTCAGTGCGGCAAGCGCTTTTGAGAAAAGATCATGATTGACACCATCATTGCGAGGCGACTGAGCGGCGTTGACACCGATGGCAAAACATTTGAGCTGCCCCAAGCTGACCTTCTAGGCCGGACGAAACCCATCGTCGTTTTGGGCGATGCTGGAATGGGAAAGACGACACTACTAGAAGAAATCGGACAAGAGGCTGGCTACAAATTTGTTCGCGCAAGAAGTCTGGTCCGATCGACCAATCCCTCAAGACTCTTGGGTGACGCGACTACCTTCGTCATAGACGCACTAGATGAATTAGCAGTTCAAGCTGAAGGAGATGCTGTCGACGCCGTTCTAGCTTCTCTTGAAGAAGCAGGGTTTCCCAACTTCATTCTTTCATGCCGAGTGGCTGATTGGAGAAGCGCCACGAGCGTACAAGCTATGGGGGACGCCTATGGCAATGATCCACTGGAGCTATTTCTGGAACCAATCTCTAGAGACGATGCCCGTAGTCTGTTGTCGAAGGAAATGGAAGGTGACCGCGCCGATACTGTTCTCGCCCACTTTGAGGAAAACGGTCTTGAAGGGCTGTTTGGCAACCCTCAAACGCTGAAGCTGATTAGAGCGGTCGCAAACAGTGAAGAACTGCCCACCTCGAAAGCGGCGCTATTCCGACTTGCAGTGGCGAATTTGTGGGCCGAGCACAGTCAACAAAAGCCGAATGCCTCGCTATCCAAGTTAAGTGAAAACGAAGCTCTTGATGCTGCTGGGGCTGCTTTTTCTTCTCTCATTTTAACTGGCAAGAGAGCTGTATCCAGATCACCTGTTCCGGCGATGGACCAAGATGATCTTTCTGTGACGGAAGTGGGTATGCTAGCATCAAGGCAAGCTCTTGATGCGGTCCTAGGCAGTCGGTTGCTCACAAGCAACGTTGAGGGCGACCCAGATAGGTTCAGCTACACGCACAGGAGCGTTGGCGAGTTCCTCGCGGCTCGTTGGCTTGCGCAAAAGGCGGATACTGACAGAAAACGACGACGCCTGCTCAAGCTGTTTCATGGATATAGGCTTGTTCCCGCTAGTCTGAGAGGTGTGCACGCATGGCTTGCCCAAGACGCTCGCCTGGCCACGCATGTTATTGCTGCCGATCCAATGGGAGTGGTGGAGTATAGCGACACTGATGACTTTTCGGATTCTCAGTCGCGTGCTCTTTTGGAAGCCCTCTTCGACCTAGGTGACCGGGACCCCAGGTACTATGACTTTGACAAGACACACTCATTGAAAGGTATTGCGAAGACATCTCTTCACAAAAAAATCAGAGACTTAGTTGTATCTAGGTCAACGCCATTCTTTCTAAGAGCAATGCTCTTGCATTCGGTTTCTGGGTCCCCCGTTGCGCCTTTGCTCTCTAGAACCCTCAAAGACATGGTGCTTGATCCAAATGTGACGTTCCACGAACGACGAATAGCTGGTGATGCACTGTCCGATTTGTCACAAGATGAGATTGACTGGGCTCAGATGCTCGCAGATCTCCACAGTCTAGCGGATGAGAATTCGCTACGACTCGCGGTGGAGTTACTTCCTGGTATCAGCTTCGCAGGTCCAACGGACACCCAAATCGTTGAGTTAATTGTAGCGTTTAGCGGGCTCAGCCTGTGTGCACTTCCTCACAAACCGCGACATAGGATCGGTGGGGTGCTGTGGGGTTTAGAGAAACGGCTTCCGGATGAACGGATCGAACCCGTTCTCGACATTTTGGCCGACTACCTGAGTGCCCTGCTCGGCAAAGACTTCGATCCTTTCGAGAACTCAGATGCGATCAACGTGGTCTATGCGCTAACCGAAAGACGCTTGGCGTTGGGTAATGTCGACCCGATGAAACTATGGAAGTGGCTGTCGTCTATTGGAGAATGTCGTGGCTTTCGAGACGACTCTCAGAAAGCAATCTCAAACTGGCTGAAGAACAACATTTATGCGAGACGAACAATTCAGCGTTTTGCATTGTTGGAAGAGGCTGACTCCAAGACGGTCTGGATGCGGGGTTGGAGGCTCAGCGACAGACTAAACGGGCTGTACCCAGATGAAGGCGACATCATTGCCCTTCTGGAGTTTCTTGATCCTTTGGCCGAGGCCGAAGGAGACCGCTGGAAGGACCTCGTCCGCCTGTGTCCCCACGATGAAGAACGCGGAAAGAGCGTGCGCAAAGCAGCCATTCCGTTCGCGACCGATAGAGATGGCCAGGCGTTCCTCAAACAACTAGCCAACCCACAGGTTCCAGATTGGCAGATAGAGCAGGAAGATCGAGACCGAAAACGAAACGAGGAACAGCAGAAAACGTGGGCGGAGCACGGAGCCAACTTTCTCCAACACATCGACGATCTTCGCGGCGGGCGATATGGCGAAGTCGTTAATCCTGCTAAGGCGTACTTGAACCTTTTCTCGGACATCGGCGACGACGTGCCCGCCCATGAACGGATCGAGCAATGGTTGGGCCAGGAACTTCAAGCTGCTGCGTTCGAAGGCTTCGAAGCTTTTCTTTCGAATGAAAGATCAACGCCATCCGCTCGAGAAATTGCTACTTCCTACGCCGAAAGCAAGCGCTGGGACGCAGCATATATTTTCGTCGCTGCAGCTGCAGAGAGGGTTCGCAACAATAGGCCTTTTGATGATCTGTCTGACGAGAGGCTACTCGCTGTTCTTCTTGAAATTCGATTCACCCATATTTTGGATCATGCCAAAATCGACAAAGTCTCTGAAGTTGTGGAGCGAGAAATCAAGAGCAGAGCAGGGCTTTGGGAGAAGTTTTGGCGCTTGCGAGTGGAACCACAGTTGGAAGCCCAAAAGGAACAAGTTGATGGGCTCTATGAGATTGCCCGTGGCACGACTGGCGATGACATGGCGTCCAACCTGGCATGTGAATGGCTCGAACGGTTTCCGAACATGTCGCGTCGAGCAGAAACTGAGCTTATCGACTGTGTCATAGCAGCTGGCAATTTCAGGTTTTTGAAACAATATGTCGGCAAACGCAGAGCGAGCAATATCGACGATAATGAACGGCGCTCTGGCTGGGACGCCGTTGCACTACTTGTCGACTATGAAGTTGTTCAAGAAGAGATTTTAAGCGCGCGACGTGATGACCACGACTTCCTTTGGCACTTGCGATCTCGTTTCGGTCGACGCCGAGATGAAGGTCAGCCGATACCGCTCTCTGCCGCGCAGCTTTCTTGGATCATACGGTGCTTTCGAAAGCTTTGGCCGAACGTGCCTCATCCCAGTGGCGGGACTACGGGCGACGCAAATCCTTGGGACGCTGCAGACTATCTGTGTACACTGATCAATCGCCTTGGGGGCTTAACTTCGGGGAAAGCAGTTGAAGAACTGCGCGCGCTTTGTGACGCACCTCAGGATGGCTATACAAACTACCTGAAGAGGACCCTTGCAGAACAGGCGCAAAAGGTTGTCGAGGAAAATTATGTGCCTCCCACGCTTGCGGATCTCGAGTCAGTGCTCAACGATGGGCAACCGCAAACAATGGATCAACTTCAAGCAGTTGTTCTGGAAGAGCTACTTGAAGCACAACGCAAAATTCGGTCCCACCCAGTTGATTGGTACAAAGACTTTTTTACGGACGACGTCCCCAAGGACGAAGAAGACTGCCGAGACACTCTTTTGAAGATGCTTGGAGACTATCCGTACGGAATTCTCTGTGAGCCAGAAGGCCATCTTGCCGATGACAAGCGCGCAGACATCCGGTGCACAATTGAACGGCTGATGTTGCCCATTGAAGTCAAGGGGCAATGGCACAAGGATCTCTGGCACGCCGCGGACACACAACTCGACAGGTTATACAGCAACGATTGGCGTGCTGAGCGCAAAGGCATTTACCTTGTGTTTTGGTTTGGCCCCAAAGTCCCGCAAAACAAGAAGCTAAAATCACTGACCGGTGGTGCGAAACCCCCTTCTTCTGCAGAAGAGCTTAGACTTGCTCTCATCGAAAACAGCGTCGTGGCCAAGAAAGGCGACGTTGCAGTCTTCGTAATGGACGTGACTAGGCCCTAGGTGTTATGATTGCTCGAGCCTCTCAGAACACGCTACGGTCAAAACTGCTTCATAGCAGGGTCGTTCTTCTTCGCGCTCTTCCCAGGGTTGGACGAACCTCTCTGTTGTCAGCTCTGGCCGCCGAAATGGACGATGGTTCAGCAGTGATTTCGGCTGAGGACCTTGTTTGCTTGTCGCATCAGGAAATCCAAACTGCATTCAGCGGGAAAACCCTATGTGTCGACGCAATAGAGGGCGCGCAAGTGGCAAGAGTAGGATCGATTATCCGGTCATGCGTCGAACAACAGCGTTCCGCGCCAAGGTTCATTCTGGTCGGCCAAAATGCAAAGACAGATCAATCACTTGGTAGTGCGCTCATTGGGATAATGACAGACTTGGAGCTTACGCCGATCCAAGTCATAGAACATTTAAACGATAGCAAACCCCTGATGACTACTCAGGGTCCGTCGAGCACCACGGCCCCTCAAGCCCAATCGATCAATGCGCCCGTGTGGAGCAAAGAATCCCTTTGGCTACGCGGTGGTCTTCCCGAAAGTCTATACGCAGATAGTGACGAGCAAAGCTTCAACTGGAGATTGGATTACCTTGATTCTCTGCTTAATCAAGATCTGGACTGTTGGGGCATCGATGCAAGTGATCGTCTCCCTGATGTCTTTCAGTATGTCGCCAACACCAACGGCGAGCAATTTGACGATGCGAACTGTGCAAAGAACCTTTCGGTGAAGAGAGAGAGTATCAGAAAATCACTAAACCTACTTGAAAGGATAGGCCTCATACGTCGCTTGCCGAACTGGCCAGCCGGAAGCAATCAAAGTCTCAACTCCATGCCGGTTTTCTACGTCAGAGACTGTGGTTTGCTGCACGCTGCTCTTGGCATTCGGTCAACGGAACAGCTTTGGAGGCACGACGCGCTTGGACACAGTTGGGAGAGCTTCGCAGTCGAGGCGATCGTCAATGCATCAAATGGCAATGCGACGCCTGCGTTCTATCGAGACAAAGAGAAAAACGAGATCGACCTCGTCCTGAGGTTTTTGAGCGACGCGATCTACGCAATCGAGATTAAGGTGAATTCAGATGCGAAGGCGAACAAAGGTTTTGCGATTGGATGCAATGCAGTTGGGGCAACACAAAGGTTGGTAGTCCACTCCGGCGAAACGGATATCACTTCAGATGAGGGTGTGCCTCGGCTCAAGCTTGTTTCCGCGTTAAAGCAATTGCCACTGTAGCGACTCGCGCCAGGGTCCACTCAATCCAAAGTCTGCTTGTGTAGCGCAGAACCATCAGTGATGCACCGTAACCGGCCGGTTGTTACCGCGGTGACTGGGCCTTGAGGCGGACGACGAGTTCTGCGTCATGGACGAAGTCATTGAGGAATTCGTGCCAGGTTTT
>HLSNC_1001145_pt1 | contig 13823 bp, 15 predicted proteins | sample HotLakmetagenome_2_FD_14041 | JGI IMG/M metagenome (IMG submission 14041)
ATAATCTGCTCTTCCGTCAGTCGTGCCTTCTTCATCGTCCGTCCTCTCCATGGGCCGGACTCTAATCGCAGATGGAGGAAAAATCCCGTGGCAGGTCAGGGCGACACGGCAAGGCTAATTGCCACCAAATCGCGCCTGATACTCCGAGGGGGCAATGCCCTTGCATCTTTGGAACGCCCGCCGCATCCGTTCCGGGTTGCCAAAGCCGAACAGGCGCGGAAGTTCGGGCAGTGATGCGTCCCGACGCTGAAGCGCTTCGCATGCGGCATCGACCCGTAGGTCTTCGACGAAACGTGCAGGGCTGATCCGCATTGTCGCCGTGAACCTGCGGGCGAAATTGCGCTCGCTCATATTGACAATCTGGGCCAGGCGCGGCACGGACAGGTCAGATGACAGATCGGCTAGTATCTTGGCGACGAGGGTGTCGAATTCGCCGCCTCGGCTTTGCGCCTGGCGCGTCAAGGCCGCGCTGAATTGGCGCTGGCCGCCGGAACGTTTGACATAAAGCACGAAGGAATGCGCGAGTCTGAGGGCTTCGGCACGCCCCAGATCCTGCTCGACCATCGCAAGCGCCATGTCTATGCCAGCCGTCACGCCGGCCGATGTCCATACCCCTCTGTCCGTCTCGAAGATGGAATCGTCGCGGACATCGATCTGCGGAAACCGCTGCCGAAGCTGCGCGCAGTTTTCCCAATGTGTGGTGGCGCGTCGGCCGTTCAGGTGGCCACCCTGGGCCAGGATGAATGCGCCGAGGCAGACCGAGCCGAAACGGCGACATCTGCCCGCCATCTCCGCGAGAAATGACAACAGACGGGTGTCATGGGCAGCCGCAAGGGCACTGTCGCCGCCAGAGACGATCAGCGTGTCCGGCGGTGCGGTTCGACAGGTTTCGCAGGGATCGGACGCCAATGCGAAACCCGTATCGGTTTCGACGGAACCGCCGCCCACAGAGACGAGCGACACCTGATAGGCCTGTGTGCCATCCGCCCGCCGGGCGTCACTGAACACCTGCAATGGCCCCGCGACATCGAGAAGCTTGGTCCGGGCGAACAGCACGAACGCCACGCGCAAGGGCGGAGTCTTGGCGGAAAAGGTGGGCATAATGACATTTATGCCAAGCCCTTTTGATGGCAGCAAGAGAACAATCATCACCTGGCCAGGAGGTTGCCTTGCTGGAACTGCGCCCAAACTGCGAGCTTTGCGATTGCGATCTGCCACCGCAGTCCGCTGATGCCCGTATCTGCACCTATGAATGCACCTATTGCGCCCGATGTGTTGAAACAGTGCTGCACAACGTCTGCCCGACCTGCGGTGGCGGTTTTGCGCCCCGACCGATCCGTCCGCGCAATGCCTGGCGCGAGGGCAAGCATCTGGGACTGGCCCACCATCCGGCAGGAACCACCCGGCACCATACGCCCTTCACGCCAGATGACATCAAACAGCACGTGGACCGGATCAAGCATCTGCCGCCACAGGACCGCTGAGGGACCGCCGTATGCAGTCTTGTTGCGGTTACCTTTTGCTGTTCCATGAATGGCTGCATTCTGAAGATGATGCGGCTTGTCCAGAATTGATGGGGCAGCAAGGTTCACAGGAGGGGCGGAATGTTCAAATGGCTCATGGGATGGTTCGTATCCCGCGCGGAACGGCGTATCGGCGTCGAACTCGACTATGCGCGCAAGATTTCGCAGACCGACCTCGGCCTGATGATGTGCTATGGCAAGATCTTCGGATTTCTCGATCCCAACCGGAAAGTGCCCGCCGACGCATATCACGTCGCGCGCCTGCGCGGTGCGGTCAGCGCCGATTGCGGAACCTGTGTTTCGGCCGAGATCAATCTGGCCAAGGCGGCGGGGGTTTCAGCGACCTGCATTTCGGCGGTTCTGCATGGGGATTACACAGCCTTGACGGATGATCTTCGGGCGGTGGCCCGTCTTGCCGACGCGGTCACCGGGCAACGAATGGATGATCCGGTCGCGCGTGAAAGCGTGGTGCAGGCCTATGGCGAGGCTGGTCTGATCGAACTGAGCTTTGCGATGAATGGTGCCGCGCTCTTGCCCGGCATCAAGCGGGCCATGGGCTATGCAACCACCTGTGACCTGAACGTTTTGCGACAGATGGTCTAACCCCTGCATGTGGTGGGCATTTCATCCATCTATTTTGCTCTCGGAACGATCCACGGTTCCGCCGTCTGGACCAGCGGGAAGGTCTTGCGCATAACATACCTTTTGGTATGCTATGTGTATCCGGACAGGAGTATCGCTATGCAGCAATGGTTTTTCTTCGCCGCGGGCGGGCTCTCCGCACTCTGGCTTCTGGTGCATGTCTTCTTGGGCGGGCGCGACATCGTGCGCCCCGCCTTGGCGTCCGGCCTGTCCCCGGTCGTGCGCGATACGCTTTATATCTGCTGGCACTTTACCACGGCCTCGATCGCCATGATGGCCGCGCTGTTCATCTGGGCGGGGATGTCACTGAACGTGACGGGCGCGACCATCGCGTCAGTCCTCGCCGCGGCCTTTTCACTGGTCGGCATAGTGCTTGTGTTGCGCCAAGGGGGGCGCTACCGTGATCTGCCGCAAGGCTGGCTGTTCGTTCCGGTTGCCCTGCTGGGTGGGATCGGGCTGAGCCTGTGAGCACGAAACCGCGCTTCTCCGCTGCGGACTGGATAACGCTCGGGCACAAGGCGCTTGCTGCCGAGGGCACCGAGGCGGTCAAGCTCGAGGCCATCTGCAAGGCGGCCGGCCTGACGCGGGGATCATTCTATCATCACTTCACGGATCACACGGCCTTTCTGACCGCATTGGCGTCGGCCTGGGCTGCGCAGAATACATCCCGCCTTGTCGCGTCGCTGGACGGGGTGGAGGAGGCCGATGCGCGGCATCTGAACAACATGGCGCTTGACCTCGATTTCGCGCTGGAGGTGGGCATCCGCGAACTGGCCCGCCGCGTGCCGCAGGTCGCGGCGATCGTGGAACAGGCTGATGCCACGAGGCTTTCCGTGCTGGCCGATCTGGCCCGGGCGCGGTTCGGTGTTTCCGACCAGCCAGCCGCCGACCTTGCCTTTATCGAATATGCCGCCTTCTGTGGCATGATGCTGATCCGGCCTCAGCTTGACCGCGAGACGCTGCTGCGGCTTTCACACACGCTCAATGGCCTTATGCGACGCCATGCCGATGACAAATGCGGCGGGTCACCGGCAGGTTCCGGTCAGGAATTGGCGCCGGATCAAAAGCCTTGTCACGAAGGGGATCAACCATGACGACCGGCAAATACGGTGCAGAGGGTGGTGCCGAGACCACGCATTTCGGCTTTGAAAAGGTCAGGGTTGAGGAGAAGGCATCGCGGATCGCCGAGGTCTTTGACACCGTTTCCCCGAAATACGATCTGATGAATGACGTGATCTCGCTGGGAACGCACCGCGTGGTCAAATGGTATGCGATCACCGCAAGCAACATCAAGCCGGGGTCAAAGGTTCTGGATATCGCGGCGGGCACGGGTGACCTGACCATCCTCATCAGCAAAAGGGTGGGTCCGCAGGGGTCGGTCATCCTGAGCGATATCAACACGCAGATGCTCGAGGCCGCGCGCAGACGGCTTGCCCGCGCAGGGATCCCCGACAACGTGCAATTCCTTCAGGCCGATGCCGAGGACCTCCATTTCGCCGACGCTACCTTTGACGCGGTGACCATAGGCTACGGAATCCGCAACTTCACTGACAAGATGCGGGCCTTGCGCGAAATCCTGCGGGTGCTGAAACCGGGTGGCCAATTGACCATCGTCGAGTTCTCCAGGCCCACGTCCAAGCCGCTGAAGATGATGGCCGACGCCTATTCAAGCCTTTGGCCGACCTTTGGCGAAATCCTTGTCGGGAACGGCAAGCCCTATCGCTACCTTGTCGAGTCGATCAAGATGCACCCCGATCAGGAAACCTTCAGGTCCATGATGCAGGATGCGGGCTATGTCCATGTGTCCTACGAAAACCTGATGGGCGGAATAGCGGCGCTGCATATCGGGCTGAAGCCGCAGGCTTGACTGCCGCTTCCCAGGCGTTCCGCAGCATGTCACTTTGGCCGAAGTTCCAGCATCCGGGCGAAACCTGTGCGGATCGCCGCAAGCATGGCGTCTCCCGCCCCGGACTTCGGTGCCAGAACCTCGATGCCGTGATAGGCATGCGGGACGATGGCCAAAGGCGCCGGGACGCCATGCTGTGACAGACGTTCGAAGAAGGATGCGTTCTCTTGCAGGAAAAGATCGGCGGCACCGACCACCCCAAATGTCGCGGGCAGGCTGGACAGATCGGCGGTCCTCGCGGGGGCGGCCGTTTCCGGCACGATGCCCGACGCGGCGATGCCGCGCAAATACAGCCGCCACGCAAGCGTGTTGCGCTCCGCGTTCCACGACAGGTCCGGATTGGCCGATAGGCCGGTCCGGTCATCCAGCATCGCCCCGATCAGAAGAAGTCCTGCCAACTTCGGGATGGCCTGGTTACGGCTCAGCAATCCCAGGGCCGCGGCAAGACCGCCGCCCGAACTGTGGCCCATGACGTAAAGCCGGTCAGGATCGCCGCCATGCTCTGCGGCATTCCCGAACACCCATCTCAAGGCATCGGCGCAATCCTCGAGCGCTGCCGGATAGGGTTCGCGCAGCGAAAGCCGGTAATCCGGCGTGACCACCACGCAGGGTGTCTGCGCCGTAAGCTGCGCAAGAAGCCCGAAATCCTGTTGTGGCGCCCCGATGGCGTGCCCGCCGCCATGCAGGTTCAGGACGACCGGCAACCGCGACGCGGAAACGCGCGGGCGCAGGATCCAGAGGGGTATTTGTCGCCCCGGGCTTTGGCTTTCGATCATCCGCAGCCCGATCCGGATGTCCTTCGGCCAGAAAAGCCGTGGCGGGCGCGCCATCAGATGCAACATGCGCAGTCCGGTGAGCGAATCCGGCAGCGCCCGAAACAGTCGAAAGGCGAAGGTGCGTGAGTCGTCAAGAACCTCCGATGGGTTCAAGGGACCCGGGTTTGCTGCGCCTAGCCCAGCCATCGGAACGCGTCCGCGATGGCGTCGCGGCCCCCGACGGCAATGGGTCGACCATGCGCGAAGACCAACCGCTCGACCGGCCAGCGGAGCACCGCGCCCAAGGCCGCGCGCGCGGCCGCCCTGTCGCGGAAGGCCAGCCGGAACTTGCGCGGAACCTCGGGCCGATCGCCCGTCATCAGGTCCAGCCGCGCGACAAGTCCCCTCCAGCCCCGAAACCACGTCCGGGGCATCTGCTGCAACAGATCGGTGAAAATGGCCGTCCCGCTTGCGCGGTGGAAGAATACGACCTCGGTCGCCAATGCGTTGTCGGTAAAGATGACCTGATCGATCTGTCCCGCCCAGGCCGCAGGGGGTGCGGGGCCGAGGTCCTCGTCGATACGCAGATCCGGCCGTTTGGCGCGAAGGCCCGGGGCCGCATGGTACCGTGCATCGGGGTAAGTCTGCTGCCAGAATGCAAGAAAGACATGATGCAGCGTATTCGGTGCCACGACATGACCGACCGGACCGATGGCGCGCAATTCGACCTTCAGGTCTTCCGAAAGCGCGACCGGTGACCAGATGAACAGCCCCCCAGACGCCAGCCGGATCACCACCATGCGCGTAGGGAAATGAAATCCCATGGCCCCATCGACCACGGGTCCGTCACAAAGCCAGATGTCCGGTCCGAAAGCGGTGAAGAGCGTCATGGTTCTTCATCTTCGAGCTGTCCCGTGTTAGGTCAGAGTTATACATCAGTGTAAAATTACACAAGAGTGTAAATGCATGGTGGTGGCACATTCCCGGCTGCTGACCGACCCCGAAGCAGGAAGCCAGACGAATGACCAAGTCACCCTTTTCCAGAAAAGAACGATCCCGGCTCCTCATCCTGGACGCAGCGGCGGCAACGATCTCCGAGATCGGATACGATGCGACGACGATCGACATGGTGGCGTCCCGTGCCGGCCTCACCCGCAAGACCGCCTACAACCTGTTTGCCTCGAAGGAGGATATTGCAGACCAGCTCGTCGCGCGGATCGAAGCCGGGTCCGAACCCCTCTACCGTCACAGGATCGAAGCCGGTGAGGATGCGCGTTCACTAATCGAGGAGATCCTCCTGGACAGTGCCGGATGGTGCTTGAGCAATCCAAACCTCGCAATTCTCGCTTTGGCACCGCGCCAGCGGCCAAAGCTTGACCCGCCCGAAGGGCGGCCATCATTCCAGCGGATTGTTCGGGATGCCATTCGCCTCGGCCAGGCGCAGGGTGGATTCCGCCGCGACGAACGGGCCGAACTGCTTTCGATGATCCTTCTGGGCATCTATGCGCAAGCCATGATCTCGGCTCTGGCCGGAGAGGCGATCACGACGGACGATATCGCTCGCGTGGTGCGACTCGTCGGGCAGGGCCTGTGGGCTGGTCCCGATTTGCCTTGAGGGCGACTCCAGGACCTTCGCTGCGCAAAGCATGAGTGGCGGCTCTGGGCGGAAAGCTGACTGACGGCAGTGCGGCGTGGCAGATGGCGACAACGGACAGACTGTTCCGCTCTCACCGCCTACATCGCCCTAATGCGTGTTGATCTGGCTGTCAGAAAAACCCCTTCTTGAGCGCCATCGCGGCAGCACCAATGGCCGCCGTCTCGCCGCCGATCTCGGACACCTGCAGGCGCGGCATGCGACGGCGTATCCCGTGGCGTGGTTGATCCCAGAACACGGTGCGTGCGATCAGCGCCTCGGCCAGCGCGCGCGGGATCTGTCCGCCAAAAACGACGACCTCGGGGTCCACCACCGCGCTCAGCACGTTCAAGATCCGATTGTGACAGGCTTCGACGCGGTCCAGCCATTCCGTGACGCCCGGCCATTTGATCTCGAACTGCCGCGACAGATCATAGATCGTCGACACGTCGACCCCGTTGGCCTGCAAAGTTTCCAACAGGCTGCGCAGCGCCGGCCGGTGGGGCATTTCGGCGGGGGTGAACATGCCGGACAATTCGCCGGCGTTGCCAAAACCGCCTCGGGCAAGCTCACCGTCGAGGATGATCCCGGCGCCGAACCCATAGTTGAACGACAGGTAGACGAAATTGTCAATCTCGCGGCCGACGCCCAGCATCTGCTCGCAGATCGCGCCGGTGTTGGCGCCGTTCTCGGTCCAGACCGGGAGGCCGAAATGCTCCGACAGGAGCGGGCCTAGCTGGACATCCGACCAGTGCAACAACGGCTCGGGCGGGTTGTAGCGTGACCCTTCGATCACGAAGCCCGAGATGGCGAAGCCGATGCCGAACAGGTCCTCGGCGGTGAAACCCGCCTCGGCGCGCAACTCAGCGATCACGTCGCCGACCCGCGCCAGGCCCTCTTGCAGGGTCAGGTCGCTGATCGGAACGGACCGGGTCCGCACGCCGCCTGCGAAATCCATCACGGCGATGCCCGCGCTGTCGGTGTTGATCGAGATGCCGGCCACGCAGGCATAGCGCGGGTTGATCGACAGGCGGGGGCTCGGCTTGCCCTTGTAGGCAGGCGGCTCGAGATCGCCGAGGATCAGCAGACCGCGATCGGCCAGCTGCGCGATGATCCGGTGGATGGATTGCTGCGTCAGGTCCAGCCTTGCGCCCAGCGCCGAGCGTGAAATTCCAGCGCTGCGCCAGACATGCGACAGCGCCAGACGCTCGTTGCCGGATACCGCTTCCGCGAGGTCGGGCGCGCGTCGAAAACGGGCGGGCATGCGCGCCCAGGGATCATAGTCCATCTCGCGGATCATCGCCGAAGCATACCCGTATCTCAGGGGATTTCCAGCGGTCGCATCCCGTCATATCATTGTCACACATAAAGTGTAACAAAGGCCCTGACATCTTGTCTCCGCCGATTCCGCAACCCCTGGGAGGTTCCCCATGACCATCAAGTCCATCATCCTGCCCGTTCTGGCATTCAGCGCCCTCGCTCCTGCGGCCCATGCTGCCGACATCGAATTCTGGCATGGCAATACTGGTGAGACCGAAGCTGCGATCCTCGCGCATTGTGAGGCCTTCAACGCTTCGCAGGACGCCCACACAATCACCTGCATCGGGCAGGGCGGCTACGAGGCCGGCATGCAGAAGGCAATCGCCGCATATCGCTCGAACGAGCATCCCGCGCTGATCCAGTTCTTCGACGCCGGCACGCTCGACCTCATGCTGTCGGACGCGGTGCTGCCTGTGTCCGACCTGTTGCCCGACGTGGATTGGTCCGACTACAACACCGGCGCCCGCGGCTATTACGAGACCTCGACCGGCGCGATGTTCTCGCAGCCCTACAACGGCTCCACCCTCGTGTTCTATGCCAACATGGACATGCTTGGCGAAGTCGGCGTGACCGAGGTGCCGCAGACCTGGGAACGCGTGATCGAAGTGGCACGCCTGCTGCAGGCCGATGGTCATGCCTGCCCCTTCGTCACCGACGGCCACCCCTGGCGCGTGCTGGAGCAGTTCTCGGCCCGTCACGGCACCGCGATCGCGACGAACAACAACGGCTATGGTGGTCTTGACGCCGAATACAACTTCAACACCGGCCCGGTTGCCGATCACCTCGCCAATCTCGCCGCCTGGCGTGAGGAGGGTCTGGTGCGCTTGAACGCCGATACGGCCGCCGGCAACTACGTCGCGGCCTTCAACGCCGGCGAATGCGCGATGATGGAGGCCTCCAGCGGGTCCTTCGGCGGAATCCGGGCCGCGCTTGGCGATGCCGCGGCGCTTGGCATGGCGCCGATGTACGAGGGTGTCGAGCGTCGCAACACCTTCATCGGTGGCGCCTCGATCTGGGTCATGAAGGGTCATGAGGATGCCGATTACGAAGCGGCTACGGCCTTTCTGAACTTTGTTCGGGAAACCGAACAGCAGATCGAGATGACCCGGATGACCGGCAACCTGCCGGTGACCATGACCGCCCTGAACGAACTGGTCGCCAGCGGACGCGCCACCGAGCCGGAATTCGCGACGGCTGAAATGGGCGTTGCCTCGCTCAACCAGCCGGGAAATGAGAACTCGCGCGGCATCCGGCTCGGCTTCTACGTGCAGTTCCGCGATGTCTTCATCGAGGAGACGCAACGCGCCTTCAACGGCGAGCAGCCGATGCAGACCGCGCTCGACAATGCGGTGGCGCGGGGCAACGAGCTTTTGCGGCGCTTCGAGCAGACTTACCAGGGCGTCGCCCTGCCCTGAGCCCGACACGGGAACACCGACACCGGCGCGGGCTGCGCCGGTGTCCTTCATTGGGAATAGCGCGATGCAAAAGGGCTTCTACTCGGGCAGGTGGACCTATGCCGCGCTCGTTGCGCCGATCCTCGTCCTGATCTTCCTGTTCTTCTATGTGCCTGTGGGGCTGGCCTTTTTCTGGTCGCTGTTTCTGGAACGCCCTTTCGGGGGCGGCTCGCAGTTCGTGGGGCTGGACAACTTCGCGCGGGTGCTGTCGGACGCGGAGTTTTGGGACGCGCTGAAGCGCACGGCCATCTTCATGATCGTGGCGCCCAGCCTTGCCATCGGCATTTCGCTGATGCTTGCGCTGGCCGCGGACCGGGGCCTGCGCGGATCAAGTGCCGCGCGCAACATCATCATCTGGCCCAAGGCGGTCGCCGGGGCCTCCATCGGGGTGGTGTTCGTCTTCGTCTTCAACCCGTTCCTGGGTATCTTCGCGCCGCTCAACGAGATCTGGCCGGGCTTCTGGAACCCGCGCATCGACGGCACCGATGCCTTCATCACCATCGTCGTGGCGCAGGTCTGGAACGGCATTCCGTTCAACTTCATCATCCTCTTGTCCGGTCTGCAGACCATCCCCGATACCGTGACCAAGGCCGCGGTGATGGATGGCGCAAGCCCGTGGCGGCGGGTGTGGGACATCCAGATCCCGCTGCTCACGCCGCAACTGTTTCTGACCTTCGTGCTGGAATTCGTCGGCACCGTGGTCGAGGCCTTCGGCCTGATCGACACCATGACCGAGGGGGGGCCGGGCGGGGCCACGACGCTGCTGATCTACAAGATCTATGTGGACGGGTTCAAAGCCTATGACCTGTCGGGGGCCGCGACGCAGACGGTGATCCTCATGCTCTTCGTGCTGATCATGGTCGCCTTGCAGTTCCGCCTCGAAAAACATGTGAAATACGAAAGGTGAGCCGGTGATCGAACGCACCCGAAGCATCGACATCGCCGCGCGGATCATCTTGATCGTCGGCGTTGCCTTCATCCTCGCGCCGCTGGTGATCGCCTTTCTGACGGCCACGCTGTCCTACGAGCAATTCGTGCGCAACGGCGGCATCACCTTGCAGGTCGGCACCCACTTCCTCGACAATCTCGCCTATATCTGGACCGAGACGGCGCTGCCCGCGCAGCTTTGGAACTCCATCGTGATCTCGACGCTGGTGGCGGCGATTAAATGCGCCTTTGCCTTCACCGCGACCTTCGCGCTGGTGTTCTTCGACAACCGGCTAAACCGCATCGTCTTTGGCCTGACCCTTGTCACGGTGATGCTGCCGCTGGAGTTGGTCGTCATCACCACCTACCAGATCGTGGCCAATATCGCGATGCCGCTCAACTGGATCTTGGCGCTGACGGGTCTGGGCGAGATCACCGGGCTGGGCAGCGACCTGCGGCTCAGCCTGCTTGACACTTATGTCGGGGTCGCCGCGCCGATAGCCTGCGCCTCCACCAGCGTCTTCATCTACCGCCAGTTCTTCCTGTCGCTGCCGCGCGACCTGCCCAAGGCTGCCGCCATGGACGGGGCAGGGCCGTGGCGGTTCATGTGGGACATCTTGCTGCCCCTGTCCTGGACGCCGCTGGTGGCGACCTTCATGTTCTGGTTCATCGGCGGCTGGACGCAATACCTCTGGCCGCTGGTCGCGGCCTCCACGCCCGATGCACAGCCGGCGGTGGTGGGTTTGGCGCGGCTGGCTACGACCGAGCAGGACCGCATTCCAGAAGTGCCGATGCTGATGACCGGCGCGCTGTTCGTGTCCTTCATTCCCGTCCTGCTGATCGCCGTGATGCAGCGGCAGATCGTGCGCGGCCTCAACCTGTCGGAGAAATGAGCATGAGGGGCGACGCAATCCATCTCGACGCCGTCACGAAATCCTTCGGCGCCACGCCCGTGATTGACGCCATCACGGCCACGCTGGGGGGCGGGGAATTCACTGTGATCCTCGGGCCGTCGGGCTGCGGCAAGTCCACGCTTCTGAACATGATCGCGGGGCTGGAAAGGCTAAACAGCGGCAAGATCCGCATCGGCGTGCGCGAGGTACAGGACCTGCCGCCCAAGGATCGCGGCTGCGCAATGGTGTTCCAGAACTACGCGCTCTACCCCCACATGACCGTGGAGGGGAACATCGGCTATGCGCTGAAGGTCGCGGGCGTGCGTCAGCCCGAACGCAGCCGCCGCGTGGCCGAGGCCGCGCGGGTGGTGGAACTGGGCGGCCTGCTCGACCGCCGCCCCTCGGAGCTGTCGGGCGGGCAGCGCCAGCGCGTTGCCATCGCGCGGGCCATCGTGCGCGAGCCCCGGGTGCTCTTGTTCGACGAACCGCTCAGCAATCTCGATGCCAAGCTGCGGCACGGCATGCGTATGGAGTTGAGCCAATTGCACCGCACCATCGGGGCGACGACGGTCTTCGTCACCCATGACCAGGTCGAGGCGATGACGCTCGCCGACAAGGTCATGATCCTGAACAAAGGTCGGATCGAGCAGTTCGACACGCCCCACGCCATCTACTACCGCCCCGCCTCCAGTTTCGTGGCGGGCTTCATCGGGGCGCCGCCGATGAACCTTTTGCCGGTGACAGGCGGTGGCGGTGTGCTGCGACTGGACGACGGCACCGAACTGGCCCGCAATCCCCACGAGGGTCCGGCCATTTTGGGCATCCGGCCCGAAAAGATCTCGATCGGCGACAAGGGCTTCGCGGCCCGGGTCGTCTATCGCGAGGATCTCGGCTCGCACACGGCCATCGTCGCCCGTCTTTCGGGCGGGCAAGAGGTTCAGGTCGCCACGCCGATCGGGATGCATCTGGACCCCGCCGACACGATCACCTTCGATTTCCCGCAAGACCACCTGCACCTGTTCGATCCCGCAACAGGACTACGACTGGAGACCCCATGAAAGACAGGACCGACCCATCCCGCCCCGATCCGATCGCCTATCTCACCGGCGCTCTTGACGGCACTGCCCGCCCGCCCGGCATTTCGCTTCCGGGCGAAGGCGGCAAGTTCGCGACGGACGGACATGTGCAGCTCTGGTCGGGCAATACCTTCGTGTGCCATGTCCTCCCCGACAGCGCCGCGCATGACGCCATCCGCGCCTTGCAGGAAGAGGTGAAGATGAGCCGCTTCGCCCGCTTCTTCACCTTCCTGCCGCCCAGTTCCTTTCACATGACGATCCTTGGCGGCATGTCCCCCGGATTCGAGCCGCGCGGTCCGCGCCGCGACGCGGTCAGCGCCGAGTTGCTGGGGCGTGTCGAGGGCGTGAGCTTCCCCCCTTACCGGCAGGCCCGGGTGGCGGATCTCTACTGCGGCCACAGCCTGACGATGACGGGCACGGGGTCGGATGGCGACGCGCCCTTCCGCGCCGAACGCGACGCCCTGCGCGTGGCCACCGGGATCAACCCGGCGGATTACGACGACCACGTCTTTCACATTACGCTGGCCTACCTGATCGACTGGCTCACCCGCCCCACGGCCGAGGCGCTGACGGCGTTCAGCGCCGAGTTGACGGAGCGCTACCGCGAAGCGCTGTCGGATGTGCCCCTTGGCCCGGTGGAGTTCTGCAACTTCGAGACGATGCACCATTTCGAACCCCTCAAGGTGCTGGTCTGACCATGGGACTGTCAGAAACTGAACGCGATGGCCTGATTGGGGCGGTCCGCGCCGCCGCACGAACACAGATCATGCCGCGCTTTCGCCGCTTGACCCCCGAGGATATCGACACGAAGACATCTCCGAGCGATCTCGTCACCGTGGCCGACCGCGCAGCCGAGATTATGTTGCACGACGCGGTGCGCGTACTTATGCCCGACGCGGCCATCGTCGGCGAAGAAGCGGTTTCGGACGATCCCACTATCCTCGACCGGCTCAAGCGGGGCGGACGGACCGTCCTGATCGACCCTATCGACGGGACGTGGAACTATGCCGCAGGGCTGGCGGTATTCGGCGTCATCCTGGCGGTGGTCGAGGATGGCGAGACCAGCTTTGGCCTGCTCTATGATCCGGTCATGGACGATTGGGTGATGGCCGGGCGCGGACAGGGCGCGTGGTTCTGTCGCCCAGAAGGCACGGCCCTGCGACTGCAAGGCCCGCCGCCCCGCCCCAAGGCAGACGCCCATGCTTTCGTGCCGCTGTTTCTTTATCCGCCGTCAGAACGGGCGCGGCTGGCCGCGCGGCTGCCGGGTTGGGGCCGTGTCACCAGCTTGCGCTGTTCCTGCCACGAATACAGAACACTTGCCTTCGGCCATGCCGATCTGATCGCGGCACCCGCGCCCAAGCCCTGGGATCATGCCGCGGGCGTTCTGATCGCCGGGGAAACAGGCGGCAGCGCCTGGTCGGGAAAGCCCGGATATGACCTGACTGACAGCAAGGCCACGCTTGTCGTCAAGGGGAGGGCTCCCGTCAATCCCGGTTGGGCTTCCGACTTTGAATAAAGGGCAATCCAGAAATGGTCGCCGCGCACCAGTAATGCAGTAGTGAGATGAACTGGTTATTGAAAAACATCCACTTTTGACCTAGGGTCAGGACCCATTGATTTCCGTGCAGAGGCGTGATTCACGGTTCGAAAAACGAGCGGTGAACATGTCTGATCTATTTTGGCTCACGGACGCG
>HLSNC_1001149_pt1 | contig 13754 bp, 14 predicted proteins | sample HotLakmetagenome_2_FD_14041 | JGI IMG/M metagenome (IMG submission 14041)
CCCATCAGGAGCTCGGCGGGTTACCCTTCTGGCCAGAGAGAATGGTAGCTAATCACTCCCTCTTGAGAGACACAAGGAGCCCGACTTGTCGGGCGATCGCCTTCGGTGGCTCAATCATGCTGATCGCGCAATGAATTGCGTTCCTACGAGAACCCTCTCTAGCCTGCCTGTGTGGCCCCTTCCGATAAATTGATCGTTTATCAAAGCTGCGTGCTATCGGCCTTTGGGGCGGTTTCCGTTACACTAAGCGGCTTTACGCTGGCCGGTGGTCGGCGGGTGTTTTCTTGTCGAGGTGGTCTCTTGGGTGACGCGTTACATGCTTGGTGGGCACAGCAGTTGGTGCTGTGCGATTGGCATTTTACGCCGCATCCATTATCGGTGGATGCGGGAGCGGCGGAGCAGCGGTTGCTGGGGCAGGGCATTACCCATCGGGGTGAGCTGGCCGAGCAATGGTTTGTTGCGCTGCATGCCCCGGCGGGCGAGGCGGATCGGTTGCTGGCGGCGCTCGAGTGGGCGGCATTGGCGGGGGCGGCCGGCTGGATAAGCGCTGACCAGGCAAGTGATTGGGCCTGCTGTGTCATGCGGCGCATTACCCAGGAGTACCGTGACCTGCGCGGCTGGCTGGGCGATGTGCGCCGCTCATTGGGCGTGCGCGGCTGGGCCACCGGCGCCGATGACCGCTTTATCGATGCCTGCCAGGCGCTGGCGGACTCGGAAGCCGAAGGTGTATGCATTACCTGGGAGGTATTCGAGACCGCGCTGCGCCACCACGGCGATGTCAACCTGTGGCCGGGTGAGCCCGCGGCGCAGCCCTGGCGCCTGTGCGCGCTGTTTCGCCCGGTGCTCCACTACCCGGCGAGGACGCAGGACTGGCCCGACGCCGCCAGCTGGCTGCATACAGCCTGGGAAATTGACGACCGCGACGAGCTGCTCACCGGCCTGCTGTGGCTGGGCGCCCAGGGCGAACGCCAGCGCTGGGACATTGAAGCGCGCGACCTGTTGAGCATGGACACCGCCCAGCGCCAGGAATGGCAGCGCAATGCCCGTGCCGAGTCGCGCCACGCAAGCGTATTGTGCCGCTTCGTGAACCAGGGCGAACCGCTTGAGTGGGCCGCCTGGGATTGGTTGCGCCTGGTCGAGCTGGCCTGGGCGGGGGCGTGCAGCGGCTGGCTGAGCCAGGCCGAGGCGGATGCCTTCGCCGCCCATGCCGCCGAGCTTATGCAGCGCCGCTACCACGACTGGCGGGCGGTGATTGCCGCCTACCGGCGCGGACAAAGCCTGTTCGATGGCATTGACCGTCGCGAGATGACACCGCCCGCACGCGAGACGCTGCTGCTCGGCAGCCCGTTCAGCCCCTGGCAGGCGGCGGTGGACAACCTGCTAGATAACGCTACCCAGGCGGCCTCGCGGGCGCTGCTCGGCCAATGGCGCAATACGCCTTACCACTGGCTGCTGGCGCTTGCTGGCGTGCGCGAGCCGGACGCCATGCTGCGCCTGGCCAACCCGGCTGCGCCGGTGAGCGAGACTCTGCGCGCCGAGGCCGCCGAGTACCTGCACGCATCCTTGGGTATGCACGCCGATGAAGGGGCGGCGGCCATGGCCCGCTACTGGTTGCCCGCGCAGGCGCATCACTTGAACCAGCTCGCTGCCGATGCGGCCCACGGGGTGATGCCGCCCTCGGCGACGCTGTTCGGCCAACCGGATTTCCCGATCAATGTTCAGCGTCAGGCGTTGAAGGGTGTCAGCCGCCACGCTGCCACGATCCACATGGCTGAGAAGTTTGCCTTCTACCTGCACATGGCACTGAGCAGCGATGTGCTGGACGCCGAGCCGCTGCTGGAATACGCGCGGTCATTGCGCAATTGTCTATGTCGCTTTTATCCCAACGCCAAACGTCTGCTGGAAGCTTGGCTGGCGTGGGAGGACTGCCTGCCGGAGAGCGAGCACGCCTCGCTGTGCAATGAAATTGCCTGGCACCTGGAAGATCCGGGCAGTCTGTTACACTGGCTGGACTGGCGCGCCGAGGCCTGGAGCGAACCCAGCGAGCGACCGACGCTCAGCCAGTTCACGGCGATGTCGCTGGTCGGCCCGTTGAACAGCGCCGTGTGGAGCGAGCCGCAGCCGGAAAGCCCGCGTGAGTGCGCCGAGATCCGCGAGTGGGTGGAAAGCCATTACCATCTGGCTAGCGCCGAGGATATGCAGGCCTTCCTGACCTCGATGCTGGAGGCGGGCGACCGCCAGGAATACCAGATCAATTACGAACCCTATACGCTCAATCCCCAGCGCCTGGACGCCGAGATTGCCATTCTCGAATCCGGTGACTGTGTGGAGGAGGAGCGCCATCACCTGCTGCGGCTGCGCCGGGTGCGCGACAACGAAGACGGCTGCAACGAGGTGGACATGGCCGCCTGGGACATCGCCCAGCTGGTCGATCTCGCCATTGCCGGGCGGCAGCTCGGCTGGCTGTCCGCCGAAGCCTTTGCCGATGTGCTGGCGCGTGCCTACCAGCTGGCCGCCGAGCACTACGCGGGCTGGCAGGATTATGCGGCGGGCATGTACGCCGGGTTCTCGTTTTTCATGGGCGAAACGCCGGAACGGGAGACCTTTCTGGCCAGCTTTCGTCAGGCGCTGGTGGCCTGGCTATGCGCGGCGCCAGTGCTTGCCGGTCCCTGGGCCAGCCTGGATTTTCCGGGCAACAAGCCGCGTCATTTTGCACCGCTGCACATCGATACCCTGCCCGGCGATCAACGCACCTTGCATTGACGCTCGCCTTTAAGGGGCTGTTTCGCTTATAGTCGTAAGCTTCTCAGGATGAGTGCAGCCATGCATTAGCCTGACATACTGGACATTCCGTCAACCCTATACGAGGGATCGCGCATGGTTGCGTTGCCACCACCCGCTGTCACCGCTGTCCGTGTTGTATGTCGATATACCTGTTTATTCCGCGAACGCCATGCGCCTCTGGCCCTGGTTAGCTGTGCACTGGTAGTGGTACTTAGCGGCTGTGCCAGCACCGCGCCCAAGAACGATACCCCCGATGATTATTTTGCCCGTTCGATGCCCGGCCTGCCCGACGACTGGGAATCGCAGATGTCGCCCTCCGACGGCCAGTACGATTCGTTTGGCAACTGGCAGGCGTCGTCCGGTGAGCAGGTTCGCAAGGCGCTGCTGGCGCAGCATGAGGAGTGGGTGGGGACGCCGTATCGGCTTGGCGGCACCAGCCAACGCGGGATCGACTGTTCAGCGCTGGTGCGCAATATCTTCCGCGAGACTTTTGATCTGGATCTGCCACGCTCCACCCGGGGGCAAGTACATGAGGGACGCCCGATCGACCGCCAATCATTGCGGGCAGGCGATCTGGTGTTCTTCCAGCCACCCGGGGCCTACAACCATGTAGGCATCTATGTCGGTGATGGCCACTTCCTGCATGCGTCCACCTCGAAAGGGGTGATTATCTCGAACCTGGATAACGTCTACTGGAACCGTTACTACTGGCAGTCACGGCGGCCGCTGGCGCCTTCGCACTTAGCGAAGCTCAGTGAATCGGAGCCTTTAAACGCTTCGCGGTCGATGTGAGCGGCACCCGACTCGTTCAGGTCAACCCGCTAGGAACGGCATGATTGAAGCCAAAACGCGCGCCTGGTGGCGCGCTACCTTTGCCCTGTGTCTGGGCTCCTTTCTGGTGTTTATCAATCTCTATGCCCCGCAGCCGTTGCTGCCGGGGCTGAAAGAGACCTATGGCGTCTCGACCCTGGGCGTGAGCCTGCTGATGTCGGTGGCGACGCTGTCGTTGGCGCTGGCGCTGCTGGTGTTCGGGCCGCTTTCCGACGCCATTGGCCGCGAAGGCATCATGCGAGTCACCCTGCTGCTGGCGGGTGGCTGTTCGCTGGCCCTGGCGTTTGCGCCTAACTTTGAAAGCCTGCTGGCGCTGCGGCTGGTGCAGGGCTTTGTGCTGGGTGGACTACCCGCGGTGGCGATTGCCTGGATGGCCGACGAGTTCGATAAACCGGCACTGCTCAGCGCGGTGGGGCTCTACATCGGCGCCAACTCACTGGGCGGCATCAGCGGTCGTGTGGTGGGTGGCGCGGCGGCGGATATCGGCGGGCCCACGGCGGCGTTTCTCACCGTCGGCGTGTTGACGCTCGCCGGTTGCGCGCTGTTCTGGCGCTTGCTGCCCACCAGCCAGGCGTTTCGTCCCCAGCGCTTTCAACTGCGGGTCGCGCTGAGCGACCTCGCCGGACACCTGCGTACCCCGGTGCTGCTTGCCGCCTACGCGTTGGGTGGCATCAACTTTCTGATTTTTATCAACCAGTACAGCTACATCACCTTCCGGCTGGCCGATGCGCCCTACCAATTGGCGGCCAGCAGCCTGGGGCTGATCTTTCTGACCTACCTGGGCGGCACCGTCGGCTCGACCCTCTCTGGGCGGTTGGCCCAGCGCTTCTCTCCGGCGGCGTGCATGAGCGCGGGCGTAGTGATCCTGATGCTGGGTACGGCGATTACCCTGTTCGATTCGCTGGTGGTGATCATTGTGGGCCTGACCGTGAATGCGTTCGGGTTTTTCCTGGCGCACTCGCTGGCTTCCAGCTGGGTGGGGCGCCATGCTCAGGGCGCCCGCGGCAGCGCTTCGGCGTTGTACCTGGTGTTCTACTACCTGGGGGCGAGCCTGGGCGGTTTCTGGCTGGAGCCGTTCTGGCAGTGGGCGGGCTGGCAGGGCGTGACGCTGGGCTCGTGGCTGCTGCTTAGCGTGACGCTGGTGATTGCCCTGGGGCTGTGGCGGGTGGAGCACCGTAACGCTTAGGAGGGCGCAGCCGCCCATCGCTGAGCGTCAATCGGCGGCTGCAAAGGCGGTTCAGCAAGGCCGCGTCGTGGCTGATCACCAGCACGCCCAGCTGCCGTTCATCGGCCACCCGGCGCAGCCCCTGCCAAAGGGCGAGCTGGGTAAGCGGGTCGAGCATGCTGGATATCTCGTCGGCTACCAGGTAACGCACCCCGGGCGCCAGAGCGCGCAGTACACAAACCCGTTGTAACTCCCCTCCGGACAGCGCTTGAGGAAAGCGGTTCATCCACGCCGGCTCAATGCCGAAGGCGTCACGCAGGGCGTCCGGTGGCGTCCAGGCTTCTTCCAGAATTTGCTTGACCCGCCAGCGCGGGTTCACCGCCAGCTCCGGCGACTGCGGCAGCCACTGTACAGGACGCAGTCCGCGCCGGGGCAGCGGTGCGCCGTCCACCGTTACCGTCCCCGCCTGAGGCGTTAGATGCCCGGCCAGTAGATGGCCCAGGGTGGATTTCCCCGCGCCTGAAACACCGTCAAGCCCCAACCATTCGCCCGCGTCCAGCGTCAGCGAGACGTCATCGAGCACTGCCGGCTGACCGGCAACGCCATAGCGAAGGCCGCTTGCATCAAGCAACGTGCGGCGCCGGTTGAGTGACGGGGGAGGTGAAGTGGTTGTCGGGCAGTGCTCGCCAAAGTGCCTGCGCGTAGCGCGTCGTCAGGGCGTGGCCATCGCCCTCGAAGGCGGCGGCGGGGGCGGTTTCCAGGCAGCGGCCCTGGCGCATGATCGTCACCCGCTGGGCTATCGGCAGGGCGTGGCGCAGATCGTGGCTGATCAGCAGCACCGCTTTGCCCTCACGGGCCAGCGCGGCCAGCGCGTTGAGTACCCGGTCGCGCTGCTGCGGGTCAAGGCCGACGCTGGGCTCGTCGGCGATGACCAGCTGTGCGCTGCTGACGTGGGCCATGGCGGTGAGCACCCGCCGCGCCATGCCGCCGGAGAGCTGGTGGGGAAACGCCTGCTGGGCGCGTTCGTCCAGCTGATAGTGGGCCAGTGCCTGGTTAGCGGTGTGCGGAGCGCGGGCTGCGGTGTGCCCGGCGCGCTGGGCCGCCCAGCGTACCTGACGCTGGCTGCGCACCAGCGGGTCAAGGGCGCTGAGCGACTGGGGAATCAGCGCCAGTTCGCGGCCGCGCAGCTGACGCTGACGCGCGGCGGTGAGCGGTTGGCCCTTAAAGGTCAGGTGACCAGCTTGTCGGTGGGGCGCGGGCAAAAGGCCCATCAGCGCGTGGGCAAGCAAGCTCTTGCCCGCCCCGGAGGCGCCGATGACCGCATGCACCTCGCCCGGGCGAACGTCGAGCGAGACGCCGGCTAGCACCTCGGCCCATTGGCGCCGCCACCAGCTGGCGTAATAGGGCAGCTGTAGCGATAGGTCGTCGATCTGTAGCATGCTTGTTGCTCCCTAGCGGGCGGCCCAGGCGCGCCGCAGCGTCTCGCCCAGGCGTTGAATACACAGCACCATCAGCAGTAGCCCGGCGCCGGGAAATACCCCCAGCCACCAGTCACCGCCGCTCACGTGGCGCATCGATTCGCCGAGCAGCACGCCAATGGCCGGCTGCTCGGCGGAAAGCCCCACGCCCAGAAACGACAGCGCCGCTTCGTGAAGCACCGCGTGGGGAAACAGCAGCAGGGCGCCTACCAGGCAATGGGGCAGTACCTGGGGTATCCAGTGGTGGCGGACGATGAATCCCCGCGACTTGCCGAGCGCCTGGGAAATCTGCACGTAGGGCGCCTGGCGAAGATGCAGCAGCTCGGCGCGCAGCACCCTGGCAAGGCTCGGCCAGTGGCTCAGCGCCACGGCGATGATCACCGCATGGGTGCCGCCGCCCAGGGCAAAGGCGATCATCAATAACAGCAGCAGGTGCGGCACGCTGAGCAGCGTATCGATCACCAGGCTCACCAGCGCATCCCAACGCGGGCCGAGCATGGCGGTAAGTGCCATGCCCAGGGCGATGAGCGTACCGAATAGCGCTGCCAGGCTGCCCACCCAGAAGCTCAGCGTCAGGCCGGCCAGCGTGCGCGCGGCCACATCACGGCCCAGCGCATCGGTGCCGAACCAGAAGTCCAGGTTGGGCGGCGTCAGCCGGGCGTCGAAATGCATCTGCCGCGGCGTATCACCGAGCCCCGCGGCGGCGATCAACGCACTCGCCAGCAGCAGCCCCGCCAGGGCAGTGCTGAGCAGCGCGCTCAGGCGCGGCTGACTCAACCCTGCCTCCGCAGGCGTGGGTCGATCAGCCGGTAGAGGCCGTCGGCGGTGGCGTTGCCCAGGCTGACCAGCAGTGCCGTGAATAGTGCAATGGCCATTAGCAGCGGAACATCGCTGCGCAGGGCGGCTTCCACCGTGGCACGCCCCAACCCCGGATAGGCAAACACCTGCTCGATCAGCATCACGCCGCCGAACAGCTCGCCAAGCGACGCGCAGGCCAGCGTGATGGCGGGCAGGCAGGCGTGGCGCGCGCCGTGCCGCCAGGCGACCTCCCAGCGGCCGGCACCCTGGGCAAACGCCTGGGTGGCGACTGGCGATGCCATCAGCTCGCGCATGCGGGCGCGGGTGTGCAGGGTGATCGGGGCGGTGCTCAGCAGGGTGAGCGTCGCCACCGGCAGCGCCAGGTGGTGCAGGCGAGTGGCCAGGCCTAGGTCGTCGCTCAGGCTGCCGCTGGGCCCGGCGCAGCAGACCGGCGTCCAGCCCAGCGTTACCGAAAATAGCAGCAGGCCGAGCATGGCCAGCCAGAACGCCGGGGTCGCGGCGGTGATATAGGCGTAGCTGTTGATGATGCGATCCAGTGGGCTTTGATCTCGCACGCCCGCCAGTACCCCCAGCGCAAAGCCGAGCAGGGTCGAGAGCAACCAGGCAAGCCCCAACAGCGCCAATGAGCGCTGGAAACGCTGGGCAATCACCTCGCTCACCGGTTGGTTGTAGACGTGGCTCCAGCCCATCTCGCCGCTTGCCAACTGGCCCAGCCAGTGGCCGAACTGCACCAGCGGCGGCTGATCAAATCCCCAGCGTGCGGCGATCATCTCGCGCTGCTCGGTGCTGGCCTGGGCGATCTGCGGGCCGAGGTAGGCGTCGATGGGGTCGATGGGCGAGGCGAGCATCAGGCCGAACGTCAGCCCTGCCACGCATAGCAACACCAGGGCCATGCGCAGCAGGCGAACGCAAAGCGGGCAGATTACGGGCATGTCCAGCGCCAGTCGAGCAGGTTGGCGGTAATTGGCCAGCCGTGCCCATGGGGGGCAATGCCCAGTTCGCCAACGTCCAGGCAGGCATCGGCGGCGTAGACGTGGTCAAGGTTGACCAGCCACGCCCAGGCGGCATCTCCGCGCGCCCCGTAGCCGGTGTCGCCGTCCCACTGGGCATTGCGCCAGTGGCGGTTGGCCTGCTCGACGCTCGCGGCGGCCTGGGCGGCGTCCAGGTGGTTATCCACCGTGTCGTTGGCGTAGAAGCCGCTGTTGAAGTAGCCGTCGCCGGCGTGGCGGCTATGAAACAGCGTGTAGACTTCCTGGGGGCTGCGGCTGCCCCAGCCGAACAGCACTGCGTCTTTGTGCATTGCCTCGCGGCGTAGTTCACGCCACGGGCGACGGGTGGGCTGCATGTCGATGCCCAGTGGGCGGAGCATCTCGGCGCTGGCTTCGGCGAGCCACTGGCGGGTGATGTCGCCGCTTGGGTAGCTGAGCCTGAAGCGGGCGGGCTGGCCGTCTTTTTCGCGCAGGCCGTCGTTGCTGCGCTGCCAGCCGGCATCGTCGAGAATCGCCGCGGCGCGTTCGAGGTCGGGAGCATCGAGGGTTTCGTTGGGGCGGCTCCAGGGCAGGCCATCGGCGGGGCCAAAGGCGGCGCGGCCATGACCGTTGAGGGCCACCTCAACCAGGGTGTCGCGATCCAGCGCCCGGTTGATGGCGTAGCGAATCGCCGGGTCGGCGGTAACGTCGTTACCGATGGGCGCGCCGTTCGAGGCTGACTCTCCCCGGTCCGGCACGGTGGGAAACAGAATGCCCCGGTTATCGATACTCTGCATGACGAGGCGCTGCATGGTCTCTGGGTAGGCGTCATCGAGGGCGGGCGGTACGCTGGCAATATCCACCTCGCCTGCCTGGGCGGCGCGCAGGGTGGTGTCCTCCCCGGTGAACAGAAACACCAGGCGCTCGAACGGCGGCGTGGGGCCGGTGAAATACGGGTTACGTTCGACGATCAGCTGTTCGCCTTCCTGCCATTCGACCAGTCGGTAGGGGCCGCTGCCCAGGGGCTTGCGGCCGTAACCCTCGTCGTAGCCGTTGTCACGGTTGGCAGCGGGTACGATGCCCAGGCTATACAGCTGATCGATAAAGGTAATGCGCGGCGCGTGAAGGGTTAAGCTGACGCGATGCTCGTTTACGGCCTCGGCGTGTTTGAGGGCGCTCAAGTCGGCGCGGCCACCGGCCTCGGCGGCGGCGTTGAAGGTGTAGGCGACATCCTCGGCGGTCAGGGGGGTGCCGTCGGCAAAGCGGACGTCGTCGCGCAGCGTCAGCTGCCAGGTGCGCCGGTCATCGGAGAGCGACCAGTCGGTGGCAAGCGCCGCGCGGGGCGAGAAGTCCTCGCCCTGGGTCAGCAGCGTCGACTGAAACAGCGGGTGGCCGTATTGCCCCCAGCCGATCAGCGGATCGAAGCCCTGTTCGGGCTCGCCGCCGATCGCCAGCGTCAGCGTTTCCTTGGCGGTGGCCGGGCTCGCCGACAGCAGGCAAAGGACGCTCAGACCCGCTAGGATAGAGACGGACCGCAATCTTGGCTTGGTTCGCAGCGCGGTGGGCATGGGGAAAACGTACTCGTCGAGTATGATGTTTTGTTAATATCATCATACTGGCCGTCGAGGGTCAATTTTGGAAGGCGATGTCGGCACGAGCGTGTCAACGGTGAGAGAGGGAGACGATGCAGCGAGTAACGGTAACGCTTGATGAGGAGTTGCTGGGCGAGGTGGACGCGCTGATACAGGAACGCGGCTATCAAAACCGTTCCGAAGCAATCCGCGATTTAACCCGCAGTGGGCTACAGCAGGTGCGCGAAGAAGCCGCGCCCCAGGCGCCGTGCATGGGGGCGCTGGTATATGTCTACGACCATGCGGCGAGAGAGCTCTCCAAACGATTGACGCGCCATTCTCACGCTCATCACGACCTCACGCTTTCGACCCTGCACGTGCACCTCAACGAAGAAAGCTGCATGGAAGTAGCGCTTCTCAAGGGCCAGAGCGACCAGCTAAAACAGTTCGCCGCCGAAGTCACCTCGTCGCGCAGCGTCCGCCACGGCCGGCTGGTGCTGATACCGGAGGAGTGAGTGTTCACCTCCTTTTTGTTCAGTTGTTGCCTTCAACTGCCATGCGTGAGGTGCAGTAATACGGAAGGGGTGTTCATCCAAGCAGGTAGCCTAAAATAATTTGAGAGTGGTCCCAGTATGGGATATATTGGTGTCGCAAGGAGGTGGCATGCGAATAATAGCTATCAGGACGCTTAAAGAATTTTGGGAGCAGCATCCAAATGCAAAAGGTTCTTTAGAGGCTTGGGTTGATGAAGTGAAGCATGCCAATTGGCAAAGCGCTCACGATATCAAGGCGCGATATCCCCGTGCCAGCATTCTGGGGAACAGACGGGTCGTCTTTGACATTAAAGGTAACGACTACCGTTTAATTGTTAGCGTTGCTTATCGCTATGGCGCGGTATTTATCAAATTTGTTGGCACTCACGCTGAGTATGACAAAGTGGATGCCGAGAAAGTGGAAATGGAGTGAGCTATGAATATTCGTCCCATCCGTTCGGAAGCTGACTACCAGCTAGCATTGCGGGATGTGGCTGCTTACTTTGAGAATGAACCTGAGCCGGGTACTGATGAAGGTGATCGCTTCGATATTTTGTTGACCCTTATTGAGGCCTACGAAACGCGGCATTTCCCGGTCGACTTGCCTGACCCTATTGAGGCTATCAAGTTTCGAATGGATCAGGAGGGGCTAACAGCGAAAGATCTGGAGCCTGCTATCGGTAGGCGTAATCGCGTCTATGAGATTCTTAACGGTAAACGCAACCTGACCTTGGCAATGGTCTGGAATCTACACGAAATGTTTGGCATTCCGGCTGAAAGCCTTATCAAGCCTACTCGCACTGCGAAAGTCACCTAAAAAAATACCCCGGCACTTGGGCCGAGGTATCTCGCATGACACGTATGGGCTGAAAACAGCCTTGGGGCTGAGCTTAGTGCTCGACGCCGCCTTCACCGTGTACATGGCCGTGTTCAACTTCTTCTTCGCTGGCTTCGCGTACTTCGGCGATTTCAACGTCAAAGTTGAGGTGCTGACCGGCTAACGGGTGGTTGCCGTCAACGACAACGGTGTCGCCTTCAACTTTCTTCACGGTGACCATCAGCGGGCCGCCCTGAGTCTGCGCCTGGAACTGCATGCCCGGCTCAACGCTTTCAACGCCTTGGAACGCATCGCGCGGCACTTCCTGCATCAGCTGTTCCTGAACTTCGCCGTAACCTTCTTCAGGCGCTACTTTGACGTTCAGCTTTTCGCCAGTGGCGCGACCTTCAAGCTCTTTTTCCAGGCCAGGAATGATGTTGCCTGAGCCGTGGAGGTAAGTAAGCGGTTCGCGGCCTTCGGAGCTGTCCAGCACTTCACCCTCATCGTTGGTCAGAGTGTAGTGGAACGCGACAACCGAGTTTTGCGCAATTTGCATTAAATAACCTTTCGGTGAGTACATGTTCCAACATAATAACGCGTGAGCGCTGGCTTGTCAGGGGGTAGCAGCGGATTTTCCGGCCCTTCACCTTTAGGCGGTATTGCGCCCTGGATTGTGCAGGGCTACCCTAGCCCAACCACTTCTTCGACGCACCTTTTACGGAGCATGACATGACCCTATTACTGATTTGGCTGATCGCCCTAGTGCTGATTGGTTATTTTGTGAATTCCCGCTGGGAGAGCGTGAGTGCCGGGCTCGATAAAATGCTGCCCGCTGCGCTGAAAACCCACGGTGATAACCGCTGGCTGTGGGTTGCGGCGCTGGCGATTCTCGGCGCTACGACGCTGGTGCGCCCGGTGGATATTCTGCTGGTTGGCATTCTGCTGGGCATCATCGGCCTGGTGGTTTACAAGCTGATCAACTGGGCTTCCAGCAAAGCACCGCATTGATCAACGCCGTTGATTAATGGCGGAAACACAAGCGCCCCGTCAGCGATGCTGACGGGGCGCTTTACTTGGGTGCGCTTCGCGTTTAGTAGGGCGCGACGCTGACGTTGGCACCGCTGCCGATCAGGCGAACCCGCTGACCGGGCTGGAAGTCGCGGTCGGCGCGCTGAACCACGACCACATCGCTACCGTCGTCGAGGGCGATCTCCATTTCCAGGGCGTCAACGCGGTTGGCGCGGTCTTCAGCGGCGGTACCGGCGACCGTGCCGCCCAGAGCGCCCACGACGGTGGCAAGCTGGCGGCCGGAACCACCGCCCACCTGGTTACCCAGCAGACCACCGATGATGGCACCACCACCGCTGCCCAGCAGGCCTCCCGCGCGGCTGTCCGCCTGAATTTGCACCGGACGTATGGCGGCGATGGTGCCGAGCTTCACGCTTTGGCTGGTCTTGGCTTGGTTGCCGCTATAAACATCGCCGGAATAGCCCGATGTATTGGCACAACCAGCAAGGGTAAGCAGGCTGAGTGCGGCAATGGGAAGAAAACGTTTCATGGACACCTCCGAGGGGTTCACTGAGCCACGCCGTCAACGACGGGAGTATGTGACTAGATTATAAAACAGTGTTCGTTAACAACATACCTGATAACGCAGAGGTTGAACAGCTATCTTATTGTTAATGCCGAGTATGCATCCAAGTTTAGTCGCTGATTAAGAAAAAAGTGTGCAAAGCCCGGTCAAAAGGCGCGCAATAGGCTATAAAAAACGCCCAGAAGACGTGGCCTTCTGGGCGTAATTGCGGCTGGCCGAGGCCAGCCGCAGGGTCGTGCAGTTGGGGTTTAGCCAAACTGGTTCATGGTGTTGTCCTTGCCGCCAGCTTTCAGCGCGGCATCACCATGGAAGAACTCCTTGTGGTCGTCGCCGATGTTGGAGCCGGCCATATCCTGGTGGCGAACCGTGGCGATACCCTGACGGATCTCCTCGCGCTGGACTTTTTTGACGTAGGCCAGCATGCCTTCGTCGCCGAAGTAGTCCTTCGCCAGGTTGTCGGTGGACAGCGCCGCCGTGTGGTAGGTGGGCAGCGTGATCAGGTGGTGGAAGATGCCCGCTTCCCGCGCGCCGTCACGCTGGAAGTTGCGCGTCCACTCGTCGGCTAGCTGGCCAAGCTCGGTGTTGTCGTACTCGACGCCCATCAACTTGTCGCGGTCGTAGGCCGAGACGTCTTTGCCTTCTTTTTCCCAGGCATCGAACACTTGCTGGCGGAAGTTGAGCGTCCAGTTGAACGACGGCGAGTTGTTGTAGACCAGCTTGGCGTCCGGGCAGACTTCGCGGATACGGTTGACCATGGCGGCGATCTGGCCGACGTGAGGCTTTTCGGTCTCGATCCACAGCAGGTCAGCGCCGTTTTGCAGACTGGTGATACAGTCAAGCACCACGCGGTCTTCACCGGTGCCGGGCTTGAACTGGTAGAGGCCGGAGGCCAGGCGCTTGGGCTTGACCAGCTTGCCGTTCTGCTTGATGACCACGTCGCCGTTGTTGATATCAGAGGCCGAGGCGATTTCCTCGCCGTCGAGGAAGCTGTTGTACTGGTCGCCCAGGTCGCCCGGCTCATTGGTCACGGCGATTTTCTGGGTCAGGCCGGCGCCCAGCGAGTCGGTACGCGCCACGATGACGCCATCGTCAACGCCCAGCTCGAGGAAGGCGTAGCGGACGGCGTTGATCTTGGCGATGAAGTCTTCGTGGGGCACGGTGACTTTGCCGTCCTGGTGGCCGCACTGCTTCTCG
>HLSNC_1001152_pt1 | contig 13725 bp, 23 predicted proteins | sample HotLakmetagenome_2_FD_14041 | JGI IMG/M metagenome (IMG submission 14041)
GTCAGCATTTCGGTGTGCTTTCGGTCGTGCTGAAAGGGATCGTGGCCAAGACCGCCGAGACCAACGACTATATCAAGCGTCGCAGCAAGGAGATCGCGCTCGAGGCGGAATTGCGGGCAGCCAAGGCCCGCCAGGACATCGTGAAGATGCGCAAACTCGACAACGAGATCTGCCCAGGTTTTTCGATATGACGACCCTCATACGCCATCGAGATCATCATAGTACGCCAGCGCCGGCAGGTGTCGTCGCTGGTGCAGGATACGCAAGACGACAGGCGCGCCGCCTGCCGCGGCGACCGGTGAGAAAAATATGATATGTCGGCCGTAATTGACCGAGCGCATCCCTTTGCGAAACAGATCGCGACTGCGCCCCGACATCGGCTGGGTTTCGATCTGCTCAAACGCGCGCACCAGACCCTGGTAGTAGGACAGCCATTGCTCCCTGCCCCACCGTTCCACTGTGTAGGTGCGGATGTCTTCGAGATCCTGCCGGGCCCGATCGGTGAGCTTCAACGCCATACGGATTATGACGTGAAGGCTTCGGGCTCGAACGCTTTGGGATCGAATTCAGAGAAGGCGCCGTCTTCCGCAGCTGTCGCGGCATCCTCAAGGTCGGCCTTCAGGTTATAGAACTGGCGCGCGCCTTCCTTTTCCATCAGCAGACGAAGGCCAGCCCGCACGACCTCGCTGGTGTTGGCATAGGCTCCGGACTTGATCTGCCCCTGCACGTATTCCTGCATGGGCTCGGTCAGATGAACATTGGGCATGGGTTTTCCTCACATATGCTCGATCATATCAGATGCTAACATATGGCGTCAAAGCGTTCCAGGGCCACAGACCGGTCCGACACGGCTGCATGTCTGCTCCCTACGGATGGCAAGACATTCCGCTTTCCAGGCATCGTGATGCTGCGCGGGGTCATCGGGAAACCGGCCCAGGGCCACGGCGAGATCGAAGAAACCGGGCCGTGGCATCTCGCCCACGCGGCTGACCACCAGCGCGGCAATCATCGCACGGCCTTTGGCGACGTCTTCACGCATGGTCTGTTCCAGTGCGACCGCGACACGCTGAATGGTGCCCGGTGGCTGCAGACCGAGCTGCTCGGCGAGTTCCCGATAGGTAATACAGGGATCGTCTGGGGCCTGCCGGATCAGGATGTCGCGGATCTGTGCGGCAAGGGCATCATCACTCATGAGCCGACACCGACGCGTTCTGCGACATCCTCGAAGTCCGGATCGGCGGCATAGAGACGCTCAAGCTCGCGCCGTGCTCGGGCACGCTGACCGGTCTCGTCGTAGAGCAGGGCCCGATCGTAGCGGATCTGGTGGAGCAATGCGTCGGGCCGATCCTTGCGGCGGCGGTTGGCAAGCGTCAGGACCTTGATCGCGGCATCGGGCAGATCGAGAGCCACGAGCGCCTTGCCGCGATAGAGCAGGATGGCGGTATCGACCGGGGTCTCATTCTCGACATCGGCACTCGCACGCACCATGCGATCCATCAGTGACCGGTCCTGCGGGGTATCAAGGGCGAGCTCGGCGAAGGACAACAGTACGACGGGGTCCGTCGGATCGATCTCCATCAGCCGCTCGATATGCGCCATCGCCTCCTCATGGTGGCCCTGGATCTGTGCGATTTCCACCAGGACGAGACGGGTCCCGCGTTCACGCGGAAAGACATGGGCAAAGACATCGCTCGTGATCGCGAGGCTCGCCGCCGCCACGATCTCGTACTTGTCAAACAGTGTGCCGAGATCGGAAAGCCGGTCCAGGGCCTGCTGGAAGTGTCCCCTGGCGATATCGAAATCCCCGCGCCGCAGGCGGATCATCCCGGCCATCCAGATGGCATCGGCCAGATCCTCGGCTTCCTCAAGGGCAGAGAGAGCGGCATCATGATCATCATCATTGAGGGCACGAAGACCGTCGACGAAACGCCGCTCGTCGGCGGGCGTCAGGAGCCTCTGGAAGAACCCGAGCTTCAACCGGTCACGGCGGGGCACATGCGGTGCCGGGGCGTCCCTCTCGCCACGTCCACTGCGCTTGCGATCATGGACGGTGTAGAACAACCCGGTCCCGGGAATGCCGGCTGTCGCCCGGTTGCCGCGTGGGCTGATGGTGTATTTGGCCCCGCGTGGACCGAACGACAGGGATGCGTTTGATTTCGAGAGGTTCAGCGTAACCCCGGGGGCGAGACGGATGCGGCGCCAGAACCGAAAGGGCATGCCAAACCTCCAAAGAACCCGTGTCACTCATTGCCGCAACGACCCTGGCCTGCCGCAGCTTCACTCACTCAACCATGAGGCCGTATTCGAGGTGTGCGACATACCGCATATCCTCACATAGAACATGGCCGAGGCCATGACTTCCCCGCCCGGTGCCGAAACATACCGGAATGATAGACCTTTTGATTCTGCGGTGGAGTGTGAGGCGTGTGATTTTACTCCCGGCTCACCCCGTTCATGCGTGCTTGATGTCTCGATCGGAGAGGCTCGCGGGTCGATCCAGCCCCAACCTTTCTATCTCGAATAGAATCTGTATCCGTGGGGGCGATTTTTTTTCCCCCTCCCCTCCTCTCTCCGCCCTTGCTGCGAAACAACCAGAGCTGCCATTCCGCCGAAACAACGGTGATGACATTGGTCAGATGCGGCTTCCCGGGGCATGGCCGCTCCTGGACGGCGAGAAGCCCGTTTCGTTTGGCGAGACGAATGGCATTCTGGGCGAGCTTGCGACACACCCCGGCCCGGGCAGCGATGGCCGCGAGTGAGAGGGCACAAAAACCGCGATCACGGCATTCATCGCCAACGATCCGCATCACGGCGGCCTCCCCCACCGTGAACCGGGCCGCGATCGATGGCGGCAACGGGCCCGATGCCGCAAGACGCCGCCGCCGTGCGATCGCCTCAGCGCGCACCGGTGCCCGCTGGGGACGTCTCGGCGGAAAGATGGATTTCGGGCGACTGGCTTCCCGCTGCTCCTTCAGTGATTCGCGCCGGGCATGGATCAGCTCGGCGATCATCTGTGCATCGTCATCATCGAGCACGCCCTGCGACATGCCCCGCCAGACGAGACGCGATACGTCATCCAGCGCTTTCGTGCCACGGGCAGCCTCAACCGCCCGGCATAATTGGTCCTTGAACAAAGCTTCGCCCCCGGGTCTGAAGACCCGCCGGTCAGGGGCGGTTTCATGCGGCAAAACATCTCCGTTGCGAGAATCGACGATTCTCACTTGACGAAGGCTGCGGGCTGGGAGAAAATCATCGTCGCCAAACAAATGATGTTTCCCGGCCCCGCCGGACATGCACCCGCCCTCGTGGCGGGTTTCGTGTTTCTGGTCTCTGGTTCTCTCTTTGGTTCCAGCTCGAATCATTGGCGCAAATCAGATGCACCGACGCGACATTGGAGACGCATCCCGGGAGGGCGTCAACCACAGGATATTGTGTGCTCTCTCCCTTCAGGTAGCTATAGGTACCATGGAGTACCTAAATATAGGATAGGCTAGCATATCATAGAATATTGTACTCTTGGCTAGGCTAGGTTACGATATCGTAAGGTAGGGTATGCTTTGATAACATGTGAGCCGAATCAGAAAGGAAGCCCCATGCCTGTCATCGCATTCGCCAACTCGAAAGGCGGATCCGGGAAGACCACAAGCGCACTGCTCCTAGCCTGTCAGATCGCCGAAACCAGGCCGGTCACCATCATTGACGCTGATCCGCGCCATCCGATCACGACCTGGGCAGAGCTGCCGAATGTCCCCGAGAATCTGACCGTCGTAACTAATGTGTCCGAGAAGACCATTCTGGATGAGATCGAGGAGGCCGCTGCCACAACACCCTTCGTAATCATCGATCTTGAGGGGACAGCCTCACGCCTGATGAGCTACGCCATCTCGCAGGCGGATCTGGTCATCATCCCTATGAAGGAACAGCAACAGGACGCCGTCGCCGCGATCGATGTGATCAAGGAGATCCAGCGGGACATGAAAGCCGTGCGCCGGGAGATCCCATTCGCGGTGCTTTTCACCCAATCGAAGGTGGTTGCCAAATCCCGCACGGCCCGCTTTGTCGCCGACCAGTTCCGCAAGAATCCTAAGATCACCACGTTCGAGACGGAAATCAACGAGCGTGATGCGTTCTCGGCGATGTTCGCCACGGGCGGCAGTGTACGTACAATGGCGCCTGGCGCCGTCAACAACATCGAAGCGGCCATCCAGAATGTCGAGGCTTACACTGGAGAGGTCGTTGCCATGCTGCGTCAACAGCGCGAAACGTCGAAAGAGGTTGCCTGATGACCGATCGCAAATCACTGGACTTCGGAGAGCTCGACGATTTCGAGCCACGGCCAAAAGCCCAGCCGACTAACCCACGGGTGCCAATGGAAATGAAAGCGGTCGATCGGGTTGCGGGATTTCCTAGTCGTGAAGCGCTCCAGGAGGGTCAGCTGAATATCAAGGCCCCGATAGATGTCTTGGATCGTTTCAAGGCGATGGCTAAAGCAGAGCGATACAAATACGGCGATTTCCTTGAAATTCTGATGAATTCTTACGAGAGGCGATAGCAAGACAAGTGTCGTTATGTTGCATTGGAGCGTGAGCGATGGAAACCGCCCTGCCTGCGATCATCGAAGCCGAGGCCACCGAGATCACCACCGGGCGCGAGCACATCGGCGACCGCCAGCTGGTCGAGATGTGGGCAGCTCGCTCTTCCTCGCCGAACACGAGCCGTGTCTATCTCCGACAGGCGGCCCGGATCCTCGGCTTCCTCGAAGCACGCGGCCTCGACCTCACCGCTGCACATGTCGGCGACATTCACCGGGAGAGAGTCGCAAAAACCACCCCAGGACAAAACCCGGCAACCCAATGGGGAGATCCGGACGCTTACGATAATCCCCGCCGCGATCAAGGATCGTCTGCGCCGTCTCGTCCTCGCAATGGATGGTGTCAGCGGTGACGAGCTGGCCCGTCAAATCGAGACAGCGCAACAATGCGCGCGCCGCGATGCTCTCGCTGTCGCCTTCGGCGGCGCGAAAGCTCGTCTGGCCGATCACGGTCGATGTTGCCGAGGCGAAGGCGGACACCACGGACAGCGGCGAGCGCCTCGCCGCTGCGTCGAACGACCTGCGCAGCGTCTTGCCGTCGATCGCCACCACGCTTTCGATCGGATTGCCGGTGCGCAGGTGATCCGATCGAGAGCGTGTTCGCCACCGTCAGGCATCGAACCGTGCGGACCAAGGGAGCACTGTCGCAGAAGACCGCGAAGCTCATAGTCTTCAAGCTCGTTCAGGCTGTCGCGAAGACATGGCGCTGCCTGAAGGGCGCGAACCAGTTGCCAATGGTCATCAAAGGTGTCAGATTCACCAACGGTGTCGCCGTAAACGACACCGAAAACCGCACCGCCTGATCAGGCCGCATCACCCAAAATCCCGCATAGCTCCTGTCGGAGCCTCGAGGATGTGAGGAGGGCAATGACCTGAATGGGCAAATGATCGATCAGATCCGGGCCGGGTAAACCAGTGGAGTGCAACGAGCCTCGAGCTCGCCCTATTGATTTGGTACCTGATCCGCGGATTACCATCCCGGCCAGCGGCCTTGGAAAGAGCCGCGCTCAAGGCCTGATAGAAGACCGCACTCGATCACACGCTCAGAAGGTCGAAATTCCTCTTGCACTACGGGCGGCAACCACAGAAGCAGTTACCGTTGAACAGCCCTGATCTACCTTGCAAACTTGGCATTATACAAATTACTCAGTTCTAGTGTCATCTTGCCGGGTATTCCAGTTCCAACCTTGCGTCCATCGATCATGGTTACCGGCGTGATGCCGCCTAAAGTACCCGTCACAAAAGCCTCGTCCGCGGCATAGGTCTCCGCGAGGGTGTAATCTTTCTCAAACACTGGCTTTCCCGCCTCGCGCCATAGTTCGATTACTTTCGCTCGTGTGATACCATTGAAACAGGTAGCGCCCGAAGAGGTCCACATTTCTTCACCTCGAATGATGAAGAAGTTTGTGGAATTGCAGCTGGCCACAAAGCCTCGATCATCCAGCATTAGCGCCTCGTCGGCACCCATGTTTATAGCTTGTATAAGCGCCTGGATGAAATTCAGCCGCGAGTGGGAGTTCAACCGCAGGTCAAACACATCTGGTGTCGAGCAACGGATAGTGGAGGTCAGCAGTTTCAGTCCCCGGGCTTTCAGCGCGGCATTCGGTTGTTTGTATTCCGCTACGATAACGATGGTGGGCCCGCCAGTGATGAAGCGTGGATCCTGGTTTGGGGTGGATTTGAGCCCACGAGAGATCATCAGACGGATATGGGCACCGTCGTGCATGTCATTGTGGCGCAATGTTCGCTCGATCTCGGCTACCAGAACGGCAGGAGGCATCCCGATATCGAGCTGGATGGCATTGGCCCCTTCGTAAAGTCGGGCCATGTGTTCGTCCACGGCCAGCAGCCGCCCATTTACAAGCCGCAGACCTTCCCAGACGCCGTCACCCAGTACGAAGCCGCTGTCGAACACCGATACCATCGCCTTATCGCGAGGAAAGAAGCTGCCGTTGACATAAACCTCGACCATGTCGTTGCGCGGGTCGTGTGCATAGCTTTGCGCGCTTTGATGGGTGTCGTCGATCATCGGAAATTATCCTGCTCAAAATTCGAACTGTTTGTGGCGGGCCAGGAAAGCCTGTGTGCGCGGGTTCTGTGGTTCCTTGAGCATCTGCTCCGGTGGGCCTTCTTCCTGGATCACGCCGTCGGCCATGAAGATCACTCGGTTGGCAACGTGGTAGGCGAACCCGACCTCGTGAGTGACAAGCAGCATGGTGCGCCCTTCCTCGGCGAGACCACGGATCACGTTCAGCACCTCGCCCACTAGTTCGGGATCAAGCGCCGATGTCGGTTCGTCGAAAAGCATCAGGTCTGGGGCAAGGGCGAGCGCACGCGCAATGGCGACGCGCTGTTTCTGCCCGCCCGACAGGCGGGATGGGTATTCATCCGCTTTTTCGGCCAGCCCGACGCGAGCGAGTTCGGCGCGCGCGCGAGTTTCCGCCGCCGCCTTGTCCATTCGTTGAACGATGCGCAGCCCCTCGGTGACATTCCCGAGGACAGTCATGTGCGGGAACAGATTGAACTGCTGGAACACCATGCCGACCTTCTGTCGCACTTGCGTCAGTTCTGCCTCGCGATAGAGCCGCGGCTTCCCGCGCCGGGCTATGCCGATCGTCTTTCCGGCATGGGTGATCTCGCCCTCTGTTGGAATTTCCATGAAGTTCAGGCAGCGTAGGAAGGTACTCTTGCCCGATCCGGACGCGCCAAGGATCGCGATACAGTCGCCTTGTTTCACGTCAAGGTCCATACCCTGTAGTACGCGGTTGTCACCAAAGGCCTTCTCCAACCCGCGAATACGCAGGATCGATGCTTCGGTCATGGTCTCAGTCCCCTCGCGCCATGCGCCGTTCGAGTGCATAGGTCGCCCGTACAATCGGATAAAGGATTACGAAGAACGCCAGTGCGACCACCGTGTAGGCCTCGATTGGATTATGGTTGATGGAGGCGATCAGCCGAGCTTGGTGTAACAGCTCCGTATAGGCGATGGCGGAAGCCAGCGTGGTCATCTTGAAGATCTCAATGCCGCGGTTGGTTAGGGCAGGCAGCATCCGGCGGATGGCTTGTGGCAGGATGACGCGGCGCATGATGTCCCGGTGGCGCATGCCAATGGCGCGCCCGGCTTCCCACTGCCCCGGATCAATGGATTGTATGCCCCCGCGAAAAATCTCAGCTGAGAAGGCGGCGGAGTTCAGTGTGATCCCAAGGGCGGCGGCTGCGAGCGACGTGATCTCAAAGGGTGCGAGGATTGGGAAGGCGAAGTAGAACCAGAAGATCTGCACAAGCACTGGTGTGTTGCGGAAGAATTCGATGAACACGGCGGCGGGCCAGCGCAGCCAGCGGCGCACGGAATAGCGAGCGAGTCCCACGGCAAGGCCCAGCGACAGGCCGCTGATCAGGCAAATGATGAATATGTGCAGGGTGCCGACAAGGCCTGCGTAAAGCGCCTCGCGGTACATGAAGATCGAGCCGAAATCCCAATTGTAAATCATAGCTTGCCCTATCGCACGGTGCTGTCGCCGCTCACGGCGAGACGGCGTTCGAATGCCTGTACACAAAGGCTGACACCGAAGATGAACACGAAATACATCAGTGCGGTCACGGTGAAGACCTCGATTGGGCGGAAGGTATTCTGCGCGAGTTCATTGGCTTGGTAGAGAAGGTCACCATAAGACACCGTTGCTACCAGCGTAGTCGTCTTCATCAGTTCGATGGCGCGTTCAGTGAAGGCTGGGATCATGCGCTTGACAGCTTGCGGCAGGATGATGCGGCGCATGGCCTGCGGACGCTGCATCCCGATGGCGCGGGCAGCTTCCCACTGGCCCCGTTCGACCGAAACGATGCCGGCGCGGAAGACCTCGGCGAAGAACGCCGAGGATTGGATCGAGAAGGTGATGGCAGCCGCAAGATAAGGCGTCATGCGGATGTCGATCAGGATCGGCAGGGCGAAAAAGAACCAGAAGAGCTGCACCAGCGGGGGCGTTGTACGAAAGAATTCTATCACGAAACCTGCTGGCCACGCCAGAAAGCGCTGCGGCGACAGCCGCGACAGGGCAAGCATCAGGCCCAGCGGCAGCCCGAAGGCCAGCGCCGTACCGGTGACCGACAGCGTCCCCAGAAGCCCCTGCCATAACAGGTCGCTATTCTCGAGCACCGGCGTGAAGTCCCACTGGTACATGCGGTGTGCGCCCTGCCTGTCGCGTCAGAGTCGTTCGCGCATGACGGCGGGTACGGTGGACGGGTCGAGCCCGAAATCATGCAGGAACTCCTCATACCACGCCTGTGTCTGGCCTGATTTGTAGTAGCCGTCGATCTGCTCGTTCACCCATTCCACGAAGGCGGTATCGGATTCTTGGCGCAGCGCAACTGAAGAGGGACGCGATTCTACCGGCTTGGGCACGATGATCTGGCCGCTGCCCAGACGCTGGCGGGCAGCGATCAGGGGTGGATGGAACAGTGTCACAGCATCAACTCGCCCTGACTGGAAGGCGGCGATCGCCTCGGAATTGCCGGGAAATCGCTGAATGTCGGCGTCTGGCGTGTTGGTGGTCAGGAATGCCTCCATGCTGGTGGCGGACGGTACAGAGATGCGGATTGACGGATCGTTCAGGTCCGCCCAATCGGCAATCTCTAGATCGTCGCGCACTAGGACCGCGAGCGAATAGTAAAGTAGCGGCGTCTCGGGAAAGTTGACGGCCTTGCGCCGTTCCTCGGTCGCATCGAGCATGTACATCAAGTCGATCCGGTTGGCCTGAAGTGCCGCGACTGCGGTTCCCCATGTGACCTCAACCGGCTGAAATTCCACGCCGAGATCAGCGGCCATGGCCTTGCCCATCGACACGCCAACCCCGCCAGTCCATTCTCCGCTCATCGGGTCCTTGGAATACCATGGCGGTGCCTGTGTAACGCCAACCCGCATCACCCCTCTATCGATAACCTGCTGCATAGTGCTGTCCTGGGCCTGGGCGATACTGCCGAACCCAATCATCGTGACTGCTGCCATTGCAGCAAAAATCATCCGCCTGTTCATTGTCCGCTCCTTTATGATCAGTCTATTCATGAGTAGGGTTTCGTTCGGGCCCGCTGTTTGACAAAGGCCTTGGTGGTTTCGAGCCCACGGCGCATGTGGCTACGGATCTCGTCTCGCATCGCATCCAAGCTTTCGCCAACAGCGAGCCGGATGTAGTTGTCATGACTTTCGCGCTGGGGCCCCGACAAGCCATGCGCCCGGTGATGCGCGGCCCAGTAAAGTTGAAGTCGCCCCCTGAGTCCGATCCATGTGGTCAGCAGAATGCGGTTTCCGGCGCGTTCATAGACCAGTCCGTGCAGGTCAAGCTCGGCCTCAATCGCGCGCACGTCATCGGCAACATCGATGGCAGTTTGTAGTTGACGATTGCGAGCATGCAGTTCGGCGAAGAAGGCATCGCCGCGATGGTTCCATACTAGTTCAAACGCGAATTGTTCTAAGCAGGTACGCATCGCGTAAATGTCGTTTATGTCCTCTACCGAGATATCGACGACACGCGTTCCTGTGTAGGGCACGCTGACTAACAACCCCTCATCGATTAACTGCCGCATCGCTTCCCGCAGCGGACCGCGACTCGCACCGAGCCGAAGCGAGAGACTGGTTTCCACAACCTGCGCACCTGGTGGTAGTTCACCGGTCAGGATCTCGCGTCGCAGCAGGGCTGCGATCTGCGTGCTCATCGTTTCGCGCTTCAACGGAGAGGAGATCACGCTTGGATTCCCATTGTTTTTGCTAAGTCAAAATTTTAAATAGGTAAATTGAAGATTGTCAACAATCCAATCAGAGCCGCACCGATCTGCGCGACAGTGTCGAAGAAATCCGGGAGCTCCGCAACCGGATCGCTCATCACGAACCGATCTTCACCCGTGCGCTTCACGACGATCTCGACAAAATTGTCCGTGTCGTCCGCCGGCGCTGCGACACCACAGCAGACTGGCTTCTTGAAATCGAGGGTTTTTCGGAAAGCCTGAGCGTGATTGACCCGATCGTTGAAAATGCTCAGATTACCTTTTCCGAAAACCCTATCCGGAAACATACTCTCCGAAAAGCAAGAGACCCGTTGAGTTTCCGGAAGATCTTGCCCAACCTTCTTGTCGTATCCATTGATCGTGTGTATTTCTGGTGTGCACGAGGAGGTTAGGATGGAACAGTCCACGGCAGAGAAACAGCGTACGAATGTGACGCTGAACGCGACCAATCTCGCAGCCGCCCGGGAGCTGGGCCTCAACGTGTCGGCGATCAGTGATGCGGCGCTGGCCGAAGCGGTCAGGGCTGCCCGGATCGAACTGTGGCAGAAGGAGAACGCCGCAGCCATTGCAGAGCGTCGGTCCTGGATCGAAAGCAACGGTCCACCGCTCCTCGACCTTCAGGTCATGAAGCTCGACTGATGGCGCAGTTCCAGGTTTATCGTCTCGCCGGTTCACGGTTGGTGCTCGATCTCCAGACCGACCTGATCGACACCGGCACGCGGGTTGTGGCGGCGCTCTTTCCCGTCTCAGACAGCCCGAAGCCCATCGGTCGTCTCGAACCCGTTTTCGAGATCGATGGCGAAGCGTATGTTCTCCACACTGCCGAGCTCGCGGCCATCCCTTCCACGTTGATCAAGGCGCCGCCGGTCGCCGATCTCTCAGGTCAGGATTATGAGATCCGCTCAGCCCTCGACATGGTGTTTTCCGGGTTCTGACCAGGCGCTTTGCCAGCCACGAAAACGCCCTCGAATTCCCACCTTACAAGGGTCAAAAATCCTTGTTTTTCCTTGCTTTTATAATTCCGAAAAGCTAATCTAGAATCGCGTTTTCGGAAGAAATGACATGCTGATCGGCTACGCCCGTGTCTCGACGCAAGACCAGAAACCTCAGCTGCAGCTCGATGCCCTGAAAGGCGCCGGCTGCGAGCGAATGTTTGAGGAGAAAGCTTCTGGTGCTCAGCGTGAGCGACCAGCCCTGAAAGAGGCCATCGCCTTCCTGCGCGAGGGCGACACGCTCGTGGTCTGGAAGCTCGATCGCCTTGCACGCTCCCTGCGGCAGCTGATCGATACCATCGAGACGCTGGAAGCACGCGGGATCGGGCTTCGCTCGCTCACCGAGAATATCGACACCACGACCTCGGGGGGGCGCCTGGTGTTTCACATCTTCGGAGCGCTTGCCGAATTCGAGCGATCGATCATCCGCGAGCGGACAGTGGCGGGTCTCGCGTCAGCCCGGGCGCGGGGACGTCTCGGGGGACGACCCCGGGCGATGACGCCGGAGGATGTCGCGATCGCAAAGACGCTGCTGGCAAATCCCGAGATCCCGGTGAAAGAGATCGCCCGCCGCCAGGGCGTCTCCGTCTCGACATTGTACAAGCACATCCCCGCGGCACGCAGTGCCGGCCAGGCGACAGATGGATCCGGAGACGCGGATACCCAAGACAGGGAGTCATGAGCGATGCAGCTCGATCTCTTTCCCACCACCATCCATCTGCGCTGTATCGACCCGGCGAAGAACAAGCGGCGTTTCTATGCGCTACAGCTGCAGAAAACCCTGTTCGGGCAATGGGCCGTGGTCCGCGAATGGGGGCGTATCGGCAGCCGGGTGGGCCAACGCCTCGAACAATGGTTCGATGATCCCGCCGCAGCCCATGCCTTCATGAACCAGCTGGAGAAAACCAAACGCCTGCGCGGGTACGGTTGACGGGGTTTCCGATCAGGTCTCCGCCCACTGGCACCCAAAGGCACCCGCAGATCATTGTTGCTGTTCAACACATACGCTTTCAAGACTCTCCACAGTCACGCGTCTGCGCCCTCATTCCAGATCCGCCCGCACCATCCTGTGAAACCCGCCAACCCGTCAAATGCCGGGTCTTTCGACAACAGCGGGCAGGACAGTTCGATCGCGGTCGCCGCAATCATCCGGTCAAACGGATCCCTGTGATCCCATGCGAGCAATCCCGCGGCCATGGCCATCCTGGCGGTATAGGGTGCGAATTCGAAACCCTGTGCGAGGCACAGGCTGTCGAGCCGGTCGGCATGAGGGACCATCGCGTCCCATTTGCCGTTACGGACCTTCAGCGTGATTTTATGGAGAGCACAGGGCGGCACCAGAACGGCGGATGCCGATTCGATCGCCGCGAGCGCCTCGCTCGGCAGGCTCGCCGGAGAAATCATGGACCAGGCCAGAACATGCGTATCGATGAGGACCCTGGTCATGCTCCCCACGCGGCGAGCTCTTCCTCGCTCATGGGCTCGAGAAAATCAGGCATGGTCTCCTGTGTCACGACACCTTCGAGAAGCCCGAGGCGAATGCCGCGCCGTTTTGCCGGAACGAGCTGGACAACAGGCACGCCGCCGCGGGCAATGATGACCTCCTCACCACGCTCGGCAGCAGCGAGGAGCTCGGAGAGCTTCGCTTTCGCCTCGGACACGTTTATCTGCATCATGGCCTCCAAATATGGACCAACACCTAGACCATGACCATATTTAAATCAAGCGCTCTGATGCCCCGCAAGCCCATGCGCCGTTTGCCTGGAGGCGGATTTGAACGCCGGCGGCCAAGGCAACAGCAATGCGTACCGATGGCCCGAAAGAGGAAGGACACGTAAACGACCAGCATCGTGCTCAGGCTCACGCCTCCTCACAGGAGGCAAGGCATTCTCAGTTTCCTCCTTTCTCTTCTGCATTCCAGCCATCCACCCAATCGAGGGGCGAGGTGCACAATACGTAAAATCGTTCATCCGCCGGCGGTTCTAGTGATTGGCGGCTGACTGACAGTTGACTCTCATTCCGCGAGTGCTGTCATCATAAAAACAATTCTTGATGCATACAATCTCGATGAAAGGAAACCCGGTTAGTGTTTCGGGTTGATTTCGCCGTTTTTTGGCAAAATCAAAAACTGGCTTATGGAAAGTCGAAATCAGAGTTGAAATGGGTTTCGACTTTTTCCAACTTTTCTAAAAATTGAGACAATATTTTTATCAATGAAAGCAAATGCTTATCATTATCAGTTCTACTTTTCTGATCAACTGTTTTTCACCTGAACCTGAACATTGATGCAAGTCAGCATTTCGGTGTGCTTTCGGTCGTGCTGAAAGGGATCGTGGCCAAGACCGCCGAGACCAACGACTATATCAA
>HLSNC_1001154_pt1 | contig 13692 bp, 13 predicted proteins | sample HotLakmetagenome_2_FD_14041 | JGI IMG/M metagenome (IMG submission 14041)
TCCTCGGCGACGTGCGGGCGCTGATCCATCGCAGCCAACGGCTAGCCCGGCTGGAGCAGTGATCGGGCGGCCGCACCCGGCGGGAAAGCAGATCGACCCGCAATGCGGCCGGGGCGGGCGCCCTCGAGTGCTGTTCATCGCTCACGCGCCCCGGCAACTCGGCGAGTGCCGAAATAACCCCGAGACGGCGCGGCCCCTAGCATCTCCGGGGGCGCGGTGCCTGGGCCGGCCTGCCCAAGCGGGCCGGCCCCCTATCGGCAGCAATCCCTATCGGGCCAATGGTGCGATAGCCGTTGACACATCGTCCTGTTGGCGCGATAATCTTGAGAAACCCGTGGACGTGAGCCATGCATTTGGGACAGACAGCGGCATACTTGGCCGAGGTAATGAACCGGCCTGAGCCGACGATCCAGATCGTCGCCAGGCGGCTGCGCGAGTTTGAATGGGTGCGCAAGGGAGCGCGCGGCCGCAACGCGCCGCACCTCAACAGCACGGAACTGGCACGGTTCCTGATCGCCCTCATGGCTTCGCCTGACAGTCCGGCCTTGGCTATGGAACGCCTCCCGCATTTTGCGGCCCTGCCGCTTGACGATGACCGGGAACGCTCGGGAACCTTCGCCACCGCGCTCGCCATGCTCCTCGACCGCATCGCCGAGGAAACTTGGGAAGATGTGCGGGCGAAGAACTGGGGCGTGACCCTTACCGTGGACGTTTCGGCTGCGTCCATATGGGCGGACCCCGACGAGGGCTCCGAGGTTGCGCCGGAAGAGCACCATTTCACGGCGATGTTGACCGCCGATCCTTCGGCGCCGCTCAGGGACGCCTTTCCCTACCACAGCGGCCTAGAGGAACTCCGCACGATCCGCTGCCATACTCTCTTCCGAATTGCGAAGGTGGCGCTCGCAGACGAGCCCGACCCCCTGGACGCTATAGCGGCATCACTCCTCGAGGGCAGCGCATGACCCCCGAAACCTATCTCGCCCAGGACCTTGCCCGCGACCTCGGCTTTCGGGGCCTCACCCCGGCCTTCTGGCAATGGTGCGACCGGCACGGGCTTCCCCGGTGCCTGACCCTGGACGGCCCCGCCGTGGAGCGCGCCCTCGAGCGCGACCGGAGGCGCTGACTGATGCCAACGCGCCCCTCTCTCCCCACACCCAAGCAGATCCGCGAGGCGCACGAGGTTGTCGCCGAGCTCTATCCCGGCGCGCGGATCAAGCAGGTGGGGCCGGAGGGCGTGATCTTCGAATATCCCGCGGCCGGCCGAGCCGAGGCCGAGGTGAGCAAATGGCAGGGGCGGCCGTTCTCGGCCGAGGGCACATGAAGGATCGCCCTTACCTCCGTTCGAGGCTCCGCCGGGGGCGGTGGTTCCATACCTACCGCCGCGACGGCAAGGAGGTGTCGCTCGGCGTGCACGGGCTTCACCCGACAGACCCTCAGGTGTTCGCCGCCTACTGCGCGGAGCACGCCCGCTGGCAGGAAAAGCCGCCCGGCACCCCGGCCGCGAAGGGCGGCACGTTCGCGTGGGCGGTGGACCTTTACCAGGCATCAGACGGCTGGAAGAAGCTCGGCCCGGCCACCCGGAAGAACCGCGCCGCGATCCTGCGGCGCTACCTGAAGGCCCAGGGCGACCGCCCGCTGTCCACGATCACGGCTGACGACCTCGAGGCGGCGCTCTACGCCAAGGGCGGCAACGCCGCGGTGAACGAACTGAAGGCGCTCAAGCCGGTGTTCGCCTATGCCGCCAAGCTCCGGATTATTCCGCGCGACCCGGCCGCCGGCCTTAAGATGGAGCGGCCGGCTTCCAAGGGCTTTCCGACCGCCAGCGCGGACGAGATCGCCAGGTTTCAGGAGCGGTGGCCGGTGGGCACGGCCGAGCGTCTCGCCTTCGACCTCGCCCTCTACACGGGTGCGGCGCGCGTTGACCTGGTGCGACTGAGCCGCCGCAACCTCGAGGGCGGCCTCCTGACGTTCCGCCGGCAAAAGACTGGCGCCCTCGCCGAGGTGCCGGTGACGCCAGAGCTGCGCGCCGTGATCGCCCGCACGCCGGACATTGCTCCGACCTTCCTTCTCACGTCCAAGGGCAAGCCGTTCACGCCGGCCGGGCTCGGCAACCTGTTCGGCGATGCGGCCCGCGCCGCCAAGATCGAGGCGCGGCTCCATGGGCTTCGCAAGGCGTTCTGCGTCTATTGGGCGGAGAAGGGCGCAACGACACACCAGATCGCCGCCATGGCGGGGCACATGAGCCTGTCCGAGGTGGAGCGATACACCCGCGCGGCCGACCGGCGGCGCCTGGTCAAGCTACTCGTGGAGGGTGCATGATTTGGGACACGCAACCCTGCGCGTGGGACACGCCCCGCGCCGCGCCTTATTTCAAGGGCGCTTGCGGGCGCGATGGGCTAAGGTGGCGACCCCGGCAGGATTCGAACCTGCAACCTGCCCCTTAGGAGGGGGCTGCTCTATCCAGTTGAGCCACGGGGTCGCGTGCCCCGCACTTACAGGGTTAGTTGCGCGGACGTCAATTCGTCAGGGCGCGCCAGGCCACGGTCTGCGGCCAGGGCGCCCGAACCCGGCACGGGTGAGCGCGTCCGGGATCTCGGAGTGGGGCTTTGCGCGTGCGGTTCGCCGAGCATTTCGCCCAGGGATTTCCTCGGCGTTACCAATCGTTTCGAGAGGTGGCGGCATGGTGCTTCCGCTCCGCGATTTCTCTTCGTCCCATGCCATCGGAAGGGCCCTCGCGACCGGTCGGGACGGGCTGACGCAGCGTCGCCCAGTCCTGCCGGGTCGGGTGTCGCCTCGGGAAGTGACGCATGGTCGCTGCCCTGCGAGGTGCGAGTGGCGTATCTCGGGCGGGTCGGGTAGGACACGTTCCGCACCCGTTGCGAGAAGGAAGGTCACGATGACCGAGCTGCGCCGACCACTGACCCTGCGCGACGTCTCCGAAGCTTCCGGCGTCAGCGAGATGACCGTCAGCCGGGTGCTGCGCAATCGCGGCGACGTCAGCCAGGCCACGCGCGAGCGCGTGCTCGCCGCCGCCAAGCGCCTCGGCTACGTGCCCAACAAGATCGCCGGCGCGCTCGCCTCGAGCCGGGTCAACCTCGTCGCGGTCATCATCCCCTCGCTGTCGAACATGGTCTTTCCCGAAGTGATGAACGGCATCTCGGGCGAACTCGAGGAGACGAGCCTGCAGCCGGTGCTCGGCGTCACCCACTACCGCCCCGAGCGGGAGGAGCAGGTGCTCTACGAGATGCTGTCGTGGCGGCCCTCCGGCGTCATCATCGCGGGGCTGGAGCGTACCGACCCCTCGCGCGCCATGCTGGCCAGCGCCGGCATCCCCGTGGTCGAGATCATGGATACGGACGGCCAGCCCGTCGACGCGGTGGTCGGCATCTCGCACCGGCGGGCAGGGCTGATGATGGCACAGGCCATCGTCGAGCAGGGCTATCGGCGGATCGGCTTCATGGGCACCAAGATGCCGCTCGATCACCGGGCCCGGAAGCGGTTCGAGGGCTTCACCGAGGGTCTTGCCAAGGCCGGGATCGAGGTGGCCGACCGCGAGTTCTATTCGGGCGGCTCGGGGCTGGCCAAGGGGCGCGAGATGACGAAGGCGATGCTCGAACGCACGCCCGACCTCGATTTCCTTTACTATTCCAACGACATGATCGGGGCCGGGGGATTGCTCTGGTGCCTGGAGCAGGGCATCGACGTGCCCGGGAAGATGGGCCTCGCCGGCTTCAACAACATCGAGCTGCTCGACGGGCTGCCCAAGCGGCTGGCGACGATGGATGCCTGCCGCCGCCAGATCGGCGAGGCGGCGGCGCGCATCGTGGCGTCGCGGGCCGGGGCGGCCGCGCAGGGCGGCGCCGCGGCCGGGGACGCGCCCGAAGGCGGCGGAGAGCGCGTGGTGCTGACGCCCACGATCAATGTCGGCGACACGCTCGTTCGCGTCTGAGGGGCGCGCGCGGCGGGGCGAGTGGACTTCCCCTCCGCCCTCCTGTTAACGGGAAGCGACCCGCGCGAGGCCGCCGATGACACAGTCGCCCCCCTCCCAAGGCCCTGCCGCCGCCGGCCCGCCGCCGGAGGTGTCTGTCGTCATCCCGATGCACGACGAGGCGCCCAACGTCGCCCCCCTGATCGCCGGCATCCTGGCCGCCTGCGAGGGAACGGCCGTCGAGGTGATCGCGGTCGACGACGGCTCGCGCGACGCCACCTCGGGCGAGGTGACAACGCTCGCCGCGGCCGACCCGCGCATCCGCCTCGTGCGCCACGCGACGGCCGCCGGGCAGAGTGCGGCCGTCCATTCCGGCGTGCTCGCCGCGCGGGGGCGGGTCGTCTGCACGCTCGACGGCGACGGTCAGAACCCGCCCGAGGAACTTCCAAAGCTCTACACCCCGCTTCTGGCCGAGGCCCGCGCCGGGCTCGGCCTCGTCGCGGGCCAGCGCGTAAGCCGGCAGGACACGCTGTCGAAGCGCCTCGGCTCGCGCATCGCCAACACACTTCGGGCGTGGCTGCTGAAGGACGGGACGCGGGACACCGGCTGCGGGCTCAAGGGCTTTCGTCGCGACGCCTTCCTCGCGCTTCCCTATTTCGACCACATGCACCGCTACCTGCCCGCGCTCTTCAAGGCGCAGGGCTGGGAGGTGGCGCTGGTCGACGTCAGCCACCGGGGTCGCATGGCGGGGCGGTCGAAATACAGCAACCTGCGCCGGGCGGTGGCGGGCGTGCACGACCTGATCGGCGTGGCATGGCTGGTCAAGCGCCGCAAGAAGGCCGCGCCCGAGGAGGTGGGGATCGCCCGCACGGCCCTGGCCCCGGCAGCGGAGCGCGAAACGGCGCGGGAGACGACGGGCGTATGACCGAGCCCACCGCCTTCGGCTGGCTCGGCGTCCAGACCTGGACCGAGTTCTGGTGGGTCGTGTTCGGTCTCGGCGGTCAGCTGCTGTTCACCGCCCGCTTCCTCGTGCAGTGGCTCGCCTCCGAGCGGGAGCGGCGCTCGGTGGTGCCGGTCGCGTTCTGGTATCTCTCGATCGCGGGCGGGCTGGTGCTGCTGGCCTACGCGATCTACCGGCGCGACCCGGTGTTCATCCTCGGCCAGTCGATGGGCGTGTTCATCTACCTGCGCAACCTCGTCCTCATCCATGCCGAACGCCGCCGCGCGCCCGAGTGAATGGCTGCCGGGGGCGCTGGCCGTCGTGCTCGCGGTCACCGCGGCGCGGGTGGCGCTGCTCGCGCTCAACCGCACCGACCTCTACATGGACGAGAGCCAGTACTGGTTCTGGGGGCAGGAGCTCGCCTTCGGCTACTATTCCAAGCCGCCGCTGATCGGCTGGGTGATCCGCGCCTCGGTCGAGCTCGGCGGCTCCGATGCGCCATTCTGGGTACGACTGCCAGCGCCGCTCTTTCACGCCGCGACCGCGCTCATCCTCGCCTGGATCGCGGGCCACCGTTACGGGCGGGGGGCGGCGGCGTGGGTCGCGGCGCTCTACGTCACGCTGCCGATGGTGAGCGTGGGCAGCGCGCTGATCTCGACCGACACGATCATGTTCCCCTTCCTCGCCGCCGCGCTCGGCCTCTGGCTCGCCGCGCTCGACCGCCGGGCAGCAGGCCGGTCGGCTTGGGCGCTCGCCCTGGCGGCGGGGTGTGCCGCGGGCGTGGCGTTCCTCGGGAAATACGCGGCCGTCTACGGGCCGATGGGCGCCGCGCTCGCCGCCCTCTTCGTGCCGGCGGCGCGTCCGGGCTGGCGCGCGGCGGGCTGGGGCGCGCTGGGGTTCCTGCTCGCGGCCGCGCCCAACGTCGGCTGGAACGTCGCCAACGGGCTCACCACGCTGCAGCACACGCTGGACAACGTGGAATGGGTGCGCGCGCCGGGAGATCGGTCGGGGCTCAACGTCGCCGGCCTCGCCGAATTCTTCGGCGCGCAGTTCATCGTCTTCGGGCCGGTCCTGTTCGGCGCGCTTCTGTGGCTGGGTGTGCGCGGCGGCGCGGGCTCGGGCGAGCGGCGCATCCTGCTGTGGCTGTCGCTGCCGGTCGTCGCCGTCGTCTGCGGGCAGGCCCTGCTGGAAGAGGCCTATGCCAACTGGGCGGCGGCGGCCTATCTCGCCGGGCTGCTCGCCGTGGTGCCGTGGCTCATGACCAAGCTGCGCGTCTGGCTGTGGGCGAGCCTCGCGCTCCACACCGCTTTCGCCGCCGCGCTGCCGCTGGCGCTCGCCTTCGGCACCGAGTGGCGCGTGGGCGACAGGCTGCTCTTCGCGCGGTATCTCGGGCAGGCGGAGATGAGCCGAGACATCCTCGCGCTGGCGCGGGAGCATGGCGGCGAGGTCGTGGTCGACGGGCGATCGCTGCAGGCCGACCTGTTCCACACGGGCCGCGACGCAGGCGTGACGATCTGGGCCCGCCCGCCCCGGGGCCGCCCCGCCAATCACTACGAACAGACCCGCGCCATGCCCGACAGCGTCACGGGCGAGGTGCTCTATGTCGGCCGGCTCGACGACCTTCCCGAGCGCTGCGGCTCCATCGCGCCGATCGCCACGCTCGCCCCCGACAGCGGCGCCTACCGCGAGCGCCCGATGGGCGCGTGGCGCCTGCCGGCCGACTGCCTCCGCCCGCCGGCGCCCTGATCGCCGGTCGGAGCGGGGCCATTCGCCATTGCCGCCCGTGGCCCGCTCGGGCAATGGAGGGGCATGAGCGACCCCGGCCACCAAACGGTCCCGCGCACCGCCCTCGTCACCGGCGCGGCCGGCTTCATCGGCTATCACGTCGCGCGGCGGCTGCTCGCCGAGGGCTGGCGGGTCGTCGGTCTCGACGCGGTGACCGACTATTACGACGTGCGCCTCAAGCGCGCCCGGCTGACCGAGCTCGCCGCCTTCGAGGGCTTCCGCGCAGTCGAGGCGCGGCTGGAAGAGCCCGGCCTTCTCGCCGGCCTGATGGCCGAGGAGCGGCCCGGCACCGTGATCCACCTCGCCGCGCAGGCCGGCGTGCGCTACTCGCTCGAGGCGCCCCGCAGCTACGTCGAGGCCAACCTCGTCGGCACGTTCGAGGTGCTGGATGCGGCGCGCGCCCATCCGCCCGCGCACCTGCTGATGGCCTCGACCTCGTCGGTCTACGGCGCCAATACCGAGATGCCCTACGCCGAGACGCACAAGGCCGACACCCAGCTGTCGTTCTACGCCGCAACGAAGAAGGCGAACGAGGCGATGGCCCATGCCTATGCCCACCTGCACGGGCTGCCGGTGACGATGTTCCGCTTCTTCACCGTCTACGGGCCGTGGGGGAGGCCCGACATGGCGCTGTTCAGGTTCGTGCGCGCGATCCGGGCGGGCGAGCCGATCAACGTCTACAACCACGGGCGCATGCGGCGCGACTTCACCTATATCGACGACCTCGTCGAGGCGCTCGTGCGTCTGATCCCTCTCGCCCCTCCCCCCTCTGGCGCAGCGGAGCGCGCGCCGCCCGTGCCGGGCGACAGCCTGTCTCCGGTGGCGCCGTGGCGGGTGGTCAATCTCGGCGCGTCCGCCCCGGTCGAGCTCGGCGCCTTCATCGACGCGGTCGAGGCCGCGCTCGGGCAGCCGGCAGAGCGGCGCCTGCTGCCGATGCAGCCGGGCGACGTGCCGGCGACGTGGGCCGACACCACGCTTGCCCGCGCGCTGGTGGGCGAGATCCCGCCCACGCCGCTGGCCGAGGGCATCGCCCGCTTCGTCGACTGGTACGTCGCGCGCTACGAGGCGCTCGGCGACGCCGGCGAGCGCTGAGTCACCCTCACATTGACACCCCGGCAGGGATGGACCATGCGCATCCCGCGCGGCGACCGTTCCGGTCGGTCCGGCGCGACGCGACAGGGGACTGGCGATGAAGATTGCAATGATCGGAACGGGCTATGTCGGGCTCGTCTCGGGGGTGTGTTTCTCCGATTTCGGGCACGACGTGATCTGCGTCGACAAGAACCCCGCCAAGATCGAGATGCTCGAGCGCGGCGAGATTCCGATCTACGAGCCGGGCCTCGACCGCCTGCTGGAGAAGAACGTCGAGGCGGGGCGGCTGACCTTCACCGGCGATCTGGCCAAGGCCGTGGCAGGCGCCGACGCGGTGTTCATCGCCGTGGGCACGCCCACCCGCCGGGGCGACGGCCATGCCGACCTGACCTATGTCTTTTCCGCCGCGGAAGAGATCGCCCGGGCGCTGACCGGCTACGCCGTGATCGTCACCAAGTCGACGGTTCCGGTGGGCACCAACCGCGAGGTCGCCGAGCGGGTGCGCGCGGCCAACCCTGACGCGCAATTCGACGTCGCCTCGAACCCCGAGTTCCTGCGCGAGGGCGCGGCCATCGACGATTTCATGCGACCCGACCGCGTGGTGGTCGGCGTGGAGGCCGAGCGGGCCCGCGAGATGATGGGCGACATCTACCGCCCGCTCTTCCTGCGCGAGTTCCCGATCGTCTACACCGATCTCGAATCGGCGGAGATGATCAAGTATGCCGCCAACGCCTTCCTGGCGACCAAGATCACCTTCATCAACGAGATCGCCGGCCTCTGCGAGGCGGTCGGCGCCGACATCAAGGCGGTGAGCAAGGGGATGGGGCTCGACGGGCGGATCGGCAACAAGTTCCTCCATGCCGGCCCCGGCTTCGGCGGCTCGTGCTTTCCAAAGGACACCCGCGCGCTCGCCCGGATCGGTCAGGACCATTCGCGCCCCCTGGAGATCACCGAAACAGTGATCCGCGTGAACGACGGCATCAAGCGACGCATGATCGACAAGGTGCTCGACCTCTGCGGTGGCTCGGTCAACGGCAAGACGCTGCTGGTGCTCGGCGTCACCTTCAAGCCCAACACCGACGACATGCGCGAGGCGCCGTCGCTGACCATCGTTCCGTCGCTCGTCGGCGGGGGCGCGACGGTGCGCGTGGTCGATCCGCAGGGGCGGCGCGAGGGCGAGGCGCTGTTGCCGGGGGTCGAATGGCACGACGACCCCTATGCCGCCGCCGAGGGGGCCGACGCGGTGGTGATCCTGACCGAGTGGAACGAGTTCCGCGCGCTCGATCTCGCCCGCCTTGCAGGCGCGATGCGCGCGCCCCGCATGGCCGACCTGCGCAACGTCTACAGCCCGGTCGACGTGGCCGCCGCCGGATTCCGCGATTACGTCGCCGTGGGCCGCTGAGGCCGGCGCCCCATGCCGGTCGAGGCGCCGGGGCGTCGGGGCCGCTGGCATGGGTGCGGCGCACACCGCGGAAAGCCGCGCAGACACGGAGCTTCCCGCGCAGGGGCGCCAGCGCTAGATTCGCGGGCGAGACGCGATAGCTATTGATCATGTTCGTCGTCGCCCCCTCCACCGTGGTCGATGCGCGCCGGCTGCGTCTGACGCGCGTGGGCGCCCAGATGCTCGGGCGCGGCCTGCGCGTGATCCCGCGGCGGCCGCTCTTCCGCAGGGTGTTCTGGCGGATCGTGTTCGACCAGGCGCCCTTGCGCTACATCATGGCCCTGTCGCCCTTTCCCATCGCCATGCTCATCCGCCCCGACCTCGCGCTGGCGATCAGCCAGGCGCCGCTGTTGATGTTCGCCATCGTCTTCATGGTCGAGAGCACGCTGCTGTCGGTCTCGACACCCGAGAAGCGGCGCAAGCTGATCCCGGAGGCCGACGCCGCGCGCGGCCTCGACCTCCTGAACCTGCGCGCGCGCGACGTGCTGGCGCGCATCGCGGCGGGACGGGGGATGGAGAGCGAGGACCTGCACCTCGTCGTCGAGCAATCGGGGCTGGCGCGGGTGCCGGTGCTGACGCTCGTCTCGGTGCAGGTCGCGCAGGAGGGCGGGCGCCCGATCCTGCTCGACGTCGACGACGCGGAACGTGCGATGCTTGAGGACCGCCTCTTCGCCGAGGGGCTGGACGAGCCGCTGTTGCACCGCATCAACCTCGCGCAGAACCGCTTCGTGCGGAGCGTGGCCTTCGAGGCACGAGCCGTCTCGGCCCACCAGCGGCTGATGGCCAGGGCCGGGAGGCGCGGCGCCGCCGGGGCCTGAGTGGGCCCGCCGCACAGGGCGGCCGGCGCGGCGCAATCGCGTATTTGGAACAGAAAGAAGCAGGGCGCGCGCCTGGCGGGCACGCGGCGGCGAGCTAGCGCCGCGCCATGACCGCGAGACGGACGAAGGCGCGCTCCACGAGCGCCGCCTGGGGCGCGGTCTGCCCGGCCGAGCGCAGCGCCAGATCGGTGTCGAGCAGGAGCCTGAGCGCCTGTTCCAGCTTGCGGGGGCCCCAGCTCCGGGCCTGCGCGGTCATCGCATCGCGGCGGGGGCCGAAGATGGGCGGGCGCTGGCGGCCGAGGGCCTGCGCGGGGCCGGCGGGGTCGGAGGCGGCGGCGTGCAGCGCGCGAAAATGGCGCGAGGCGGCAATGACGATGGCGACAGGCTGCACGCCCTGCCCCTCGAGCTTCTGCATGAGGGGGCCGATCTCGGCCTGCCGGCCCTCGGCCGCGGCGCGCAGCACGTCGTCGAGCGCGGCCTCGATCGTGGCGGGCGCGTTGAGCGCGACCTCTTCCGACGTGAGCGGCGCGGGGTCGCCATGCTTGTAGAGCGCGATCTTTTCGAGCGTGCGGCGGAAATCGCCGGGGTCGAGCGCACGGGCAAGCGCCTCGAGATCGGCCATCGCGGCGCGGTCGACGTGCGACAGGCCCGCGCGGGCGAGCTCTGCCTCGATCTCGGCGCGGCCGGGCGGATCGTCGTAGACCGGAAGCGCCACGGCCGCGGCGTGCCCCTCGACCAGCTTGCGCAGCTTCGACCGGGCGGCCAGCGCGCCGGCGGTGACGACGAGCGTCGCGTCGCCCTCCGCCCAGGCTCCGAGCGCTGCAGAGACGGCCGGGGCGACCCCGTCGCCTGCCTCCTCGATGAGCACGGCGCGCGGGCCGGGGAAGAAGCCGGTGGCCTTGAGCGCGTCGGCGACCGCGCCGGGGGCGCGGCGGGCCTCGCCCGGGTCGATCCGCTCGAGGCGCATCTCCGCGTCCGCGCCCGGGCCGAGCAGGGCGGCCAGCATGTCGGCCCGCTTGAGCGCCACGCGCATCGGGTCGGCGCCGTAGATCAGCGCTGCGGGCCGCGGCTCGGGCCGGGCGAGAAAGGCCCTGGCGTTGCGGGCGGAGAGCTTCATCGGGCCGGCCGGGTCAGTCGGCCCAGTCGGCGCCGCCGGCGGCGGCGACGAGGCGGGTCGCCACCCGGTCGGCAAGCAGGGTGGCGAGGCGGCGCTCGGCATCCGCACGGGCGGAGCGGACGGCGACCGAGGTGCCGACGTCGGAATAGGTGACGAAGCCGGTGACGCGGCCGCTCGTCACCACTGCGCCGTCGGCCTGCCGGCGCAGTGCGTACTCTGCCGCCCCCTCGAGCGACAGCCGCAGCGGGCTGCCGAACCCCGTCTGCGCGGTCTCGACCGTGCGTCGTGGCAGGCCGTAGCCGAGGGCGAAGGGGGCGCCTTCGCCCGCGCGGCCCAGGCGCTCCTCGATCTGGCTGACGAACCGGAAGGCGTAGGCATCGCCCGGCGTGTCGGGCAGGACCTGCCCCCGTAGCGCCGTCGCCGGCCCGTCGGGCGCGTAGGCGGGGGAGAAGCCGCAGGCAGGAAGGGCCGCGAGCACCGCCAGCGCGGCCAGCGCCCGGCGGCGGGAGGGCGCGCCCCGGCCCATGCTCAGACCACGATGTTGACGATGCGGCCCGGCACGACGATCAGCTTCCTCGGCCGGCCGCCGCCGAGCGCGCGCTGCACTGCCGGCTCGTCCATCGCCAGCGCCTCGATCACGTCCTTCGCGGCATCCTTCGGCACGGTGATCTCGCCGCGCTTCTTGCCGTTGACCTGAACCGGAAGCGTGATCGTGTCCTCGACGAGCAGGGCGGGGTCGGCCTCGGGCCAGGGCTGCTCGGCCAGGAGGCCCTCGCCGCCGAGCATCTCCCACATCTCTTCGGCGAGGTGCGGGGTCATGGGCTGCATGAGCTGCGCCATCACCTTCAGAGCCTCGCGCCGGGCCGCGCCCGAGGCGGCGGAGCGGGCGACGGTGTTGGTGAAGGCGTAAAGCCTGGCCACCGAGGTGTTGAAGCCGAAGTGCTCGATCCCCTCGGTCACGTCGGCGATGCAGCGGGCGCTGGCACGCCGCAGCGCCGCGTCCTCGGCCTCGGCGCCGGGCGCGGCCGGGTCGGTCTCGGCCGCCATGCGATAGACGCGCGAGAGATGGCGGAACGCCGCCTCGGCGCCGGCGGCCGTCCATTCCACGTCGCGTTCCGGCGGGCTGTCGGACATGACGAACCAGCGCGCGGTATCGGCGCCATACTGCGCGACGATGGCGGCGGGATCGACAGTGTTGCGCTTGGACTTCGACATCTTCTGCGAGGGGATCACCTCGACCCTCTCGCCGGTCGCACGCACCACGATCTCGCCCGTCTCGCGCAGCTCCACCTCGTCGGGCGCGTGGTAGACGGGGCGGCCGCGATCGTCGGTCGTCTGGTAGATGGCGTGGGTGACCATGCCTTGCGTGAACAGCGCCTCGAACGGCTCCTTGCTCTTTTCCGGGAGGTGGCCGGTCAGGTGCATCGCCCGCGCGAAGAACCGCGAGTAGAGCAGGTGCAGGATCGCGTGCTCGACGCCGCCGATATACTGGTCGACGTTCATCCAGTAAGCGGCTTCCTCCGGGTCGGTCGGCGTCTCGGCACGGGGCGCGGTAAAGCGGGCGAAATACCACGACGAGTCGACGAACGTGTCCATCGTGTCGGTCTCGCGTTTGGCCGGCTTGCCGCATTCGGGGCAGGGCACGTCGCGCCAGGTGGGGTGCCGGTCGAGCGGGTTGCCCGGCTGGTCGAAGCTGACGTCGTCGGGCAGCCTCACAGGCAGGTTCTCGCGCTTTTCCGGCACCGCGCCGCAGCTCTCGCAATGCACGACCGGAATGGGGCAGCCCCAGTAGCGCTGGCGCGAGATGCCCCAGTCGCGCAGGCGGAACTGCACCACCCCCTCGCCCCAGCCGCGCGCCTCGGCATGGGCGATCGAGGCGTCGATGGCCTCTTCGCCCGTAGCCGCGGTCAACCCCGCGAAGTGGTCGATCCAGCGGACCTTTTCGGTCTTCTGCGGCACGAACGCGGCGTCGGAGCCCATCTCGGGCGAGACGAACCCTTCCTGCTCGGCCGATTCCGCGTCCGACGTGAAGGGGAGGGGCCGGAACGTGTCGATGACGGGCAGGCCGTATCTGCGCGCAAAGTCGAGGTCGCGCTGGTCGTGCGCCGGGCAGCCGAAGATCGCGCCGGTGCCGTACTCCATCAGGATGAAGTTTGCGACCCAGACGGGCAGTTCGCGCCCCTCGATCAGCGGGTGGCGCACCTTGAGCCCGGTGTCGTGGCCCTTCTTCTCGGCGGTCTCGAGCTCTTCCTCGGAGGTGCCCATGCGCCGGCATTCGGCGCTGAAGGCGGCGAGGTCGGCATCGCCCTCTTCCAGCGCCCTTGCCAGCGGGTGATCGGGCGAGACGGCGACGAAGCTCGCCCCCATCAGCGTGTCGGGGCGGGTGGTGAACACCTCGATCCGCTCGTGCCCGGCGGCGGGCGCCGCGAGATCGAACGAGAGGCGCAGGCCGCGCGAGCGTCCGATCCAGTTGGCCTGCATCAGCCGCACCTTGTCGGGCCACTTCTCGAGCGTGTCGAGCGCCTCGAGCAGTTCCTCCGAGAAGTCGGAGATGCGGAAGAACCACTGCAC
>HLSNC_1001162_pt1 | contig 13572 bp, 15 predicted proteins | sample HotLakmetagenome_2_FD_14041 | JGI IMG/M metagenome (IMG submission 14041)
GATCTTCCTGCTCGCCATGCACCTGATGTTCATGTTCACGATCAACGTGGGCGGCGCCTTCATCGACGCCTTCGACATCATCGCGGGCGCCATCGCCGTGGACGGGGTGGCGGCGCTGATGGGCGGACTCGCGGCGCCGGAATGGCTGATCGTTCTCGTGGCCGACGGGATCGGCGGCGGTATCCAGGTCGTGGCCACCTTCGTGCCCATCATCGCCTTCCTGTTCCTGTTCCTCTCGGTACTGGAGGATTCAGGTTACATGGCGCGCGCCGCCTTCGTGATGGATCGCTTCCTGCGTGCCATAGGCCTGCCCGGCAAGTCCTTCGTGCCGCTGATCGTGGGCTTCGGCTGCACGGTGCCGGCGGTGATGGGCACCCGCACGCTGGAGCAGGAGCGCGACCGGCTGATGACCATCGCCATGGCGCCGTTCATGTCCTGCGGCGCGCGGCTGCCGGTCTATGCCCTCTTCGCTGCGGCGTTCTTCGCGGCGTGGGGGCAGATGGTGGTGTTCCTGCTCTACCTCATCGGCATCGCGGCGGCGATCCTGACGGGCCTGATCCTCAAACACACGCTGCTGCGCGGCGGTGTGACGCCCTTCGTGATGGAGCTGCCACCCTATCACATGCCGACGCTCAAGGGCGTTGCGATCCGCACCTGGGACCGCACCCGGTCCTTCGTCGTCCGGGCGGGGCGGGTGATCGTGCCAATGGTGCTGGTGCTGAACGTGCTCAACAGCGTTGGCACCGACGGCAGCTTCGGCAACGAGGACACCGACAACTCGGTGCTCAGCGAGGTTGGGCGGACGATCACGCCGCTCTTCACGCCCTTCGGGGTCGAGGAGGAGAACTGGCCCGCCTCCGTCGGTATCTTCACCGGTGTTCTGGCCAAGGAAGCCGTCGTCGGCACGCTCGACTCGCTCTACGGCGCGTTGGCCGAAGACGCGGCCGAGGAGGCGGTCGCGCTGCGCAGCCAGGACGGGCCCGTTCCGCTGACCTGGCGGGCCGACAAGACGCAAGAGGCGCTGCCGGTCGCCGAGGACAGCTTCACCCTCTGGCCGCTGATCGGGGAAGGCCTCGCCACGATCCCCGCGAACCTCCTGGCGGCCATCGGCACATGGACCGACCCGCTGGGGCTGAACATTGGCGACGTGCGCGACACCGAGATGGCCGCCGAGGCGCAGGAGGTCGAGATCGGTACCTTCGGCGCGATGGCCGAGCGGTTCGACGGGGCGGCGGGCGCCTTCGCCTACCTGCTGTTCATCCTGCTCTACTTCCCCTGCGCCGCGGCGATGGGCGCGGTGCGGCGCGAGGCCGGCGGACGCTGGACCGTTTTCGTGGGCCTGTGGACCACGGGCATGGCCTATGTCGTGGCGACCCTGTTCTACCAGACCGCCACCTTCGGGCGCGACCCGGTCGCGGCCTCGGCCTGGATCGCGGGCACCCTCGCCCTGTCCTTGGCGGTGGTGGCGGCGATGCGGCTGTGGGGTGCGCGCGGCGGGCGGCGCGGCGCCGTCGCGGCCGGCGCGACGCCCGCGGAGTGAGGGGGCACGCATGATCCTTTCCGAACTGCGAGACTACATCCGCGACCGCCGCAGGGTCACCTTGACCGACATGTCGGCGCGGTTCGACCGCGACCCCGACGCGATCCGGGGCATGGTCGCTCGCTGGGTCGCCAAGGGAAAGGTGGCGAAGATCGAGGGTACGCGCTGCGGCAAGACCTGCTGCGGCTGCGCGCCGCCCGCGTTGGAGATCTACGAGTGGCGCGGGTAGCAAATGCCGCGCCGCCCGCCGGGCGGGATGCGGCGGGCGACACCGTCCTCGTGATCGGCGTGCACCGGGCCGAGCTCGCCTTTGGCGACGCGGTGGTCGAGCGCCTCGGGATCGGCGGGCCGCGCGTGCTGCGCATTCCTGCCGGCATCGCGGCGCCGCGCACTGCGCCGGGCGAAAGCTTCCGCTCGCGCATCGCGCATCGGGAGATGTATCTGCAACTCCGGCAAGAGATCGGCCCCGGGCCGCGGCTGCTTCTCGACCTGCATTGCGCGCTCGATGAAAGCCGGCGGGGGGCCGATATCTTCTGCGGCGATGCGGCCTTTCTCGACAGGTTGCGCCCGCGGCTGGAGAGGGTGGGGATCGCGGCCGATATCCGCCTCGTGGCGATCACCGGAGACGGGGACGCGGGCGAGAGCGCGCGGGCCGCCCGGCACGATACCGCGCACACCTGGATACCGCCCGACGTCTGGGCGGCCGAGCGGCCGCGCTATGTCGGGATCGAGCTGTACCAGAGCGCGGAAGGCGCCGGAGTGCCCGGCGACTGGACACTTGCCGCACAGCTGATCGCAGCCATCATAGACACCGACGCGGGAAGGCCGTCCCCTACCTGAAGCCGGTCAGCACGCTCGTCAGCCCACGCTCGACGGCGCGGTTGATCAGCGTATTCACCACCGCCTTGCTGACCGCGGTGCCCATGGCACTGGTCACGTGCGGCGCGAGGCCCGACAGCGCGATCCGCGGGCGCACCGTGCTCGGCGCCGGCAGTTTCGGGGCACGGTCCCGGTTCGCCGCGGCCTTGGGACAATGAAGGCAGATATGATCCATGATGCGGGTGATCTCGCCGCGCTCGGTGCAGTAATGCACGATGACCGACGCGGCGTGGCGGTTTACCTCCACCGCAGAGACACCCGGCAGCGCGCCGACCTCGCTGCGGATGCGCTCGGCGAGCTCGGGATCGTGGCGCAGGGTGTCGAGCTTGAACCTTGCCCGGCCCGGAACGTGGTGAACGCAATCGACCATGACGCGACCCTCCGCGATCTCTCACGGGACAAGATGCGCTTCCCAAGTGAAACAGTCAAGCTTTTCCGAGCCGCCCCGGCCCGGCTCAGGCATCGGCGCGTTCGGGAGCAGCCCGGCTGCCCGGCATCCCGGCCCGGGCGAGGGCGTGGAGCAGCAGGCCGATGGTCGAGCCGTTGTGCATGACCGCCGCCGCAACGGGCGAGAGATAGCCGGCCGAGGCCGCGCCGAAGAGCGCCGTGTTGATGCCCAGCGCCGCGGTGGTGTTGGCGCCGATGATCCGCATGGCCTGGTCGCAGGCCTCGCGGGCGTCGGCCACGGCGCCGATACGATCGTCGAGCAGCAGGATGTCGGCGGTGGCCTGCGCCACATGCGCGGCCTGCGCCATGCCGAAGCCCACATCGGCCACGGCCAGCGCCGGCGCGTCGTTGATCCCGTCGCCGACGAAGGCCACGCGCCGCCCCTGCACCTGCAACTCCTGCAGGATGCGCGACTTGTCCTCGGGCCGCAGCTCCGAATGGACCGCGTCGAGGCCAAGTGCGGCGCCGAAGGACTCGGCCCGCGCCCTGCGGTCGCCGGTCAGCATGACGATGCGGTCGACGCCCGCGCGGCGCAGCCGGTCCACCGTCTCCCGCGCGTCGCCGCGCAGCTCGTCGCGCAGGCCGAACAGGCCCACGGGCTTGCCACCCGCCGCGGCGTAGAGGACCATCTTGCCCTCGCCGACGAGGCGATCGGCTTTCTTGGCGTGGCGCGAGAAGTCGATGCCGGCTTCCTCCTCGAGGAAATGGCGGCTACCGAGCAGCACCGCCTCGCCCTCCACCTCGGCCCGCAGGCCGCGGCCGACCTCGAAGGTCACGTCGCCATGGTCGAGGTGTCCTGTGCCCGCCTCGCGCGCCGCGGCGACGATGGCCTGCGCCACCGGGTGGCGTGAATGTTCCTCGACCGACGCGGCGAGAGAGAGGAGCCGTGCCTTGGGCCATTTCCTCGTCGAGAGCGACATGACGTCGGTCAGCGACAGATCTCCGTGGGTCAGCGTGCCGGTCTTGTCGAATACGAAGGTGTCCACCTCCGACAGCGTCTCGATGCTCGGTCCGCCCTTGATGAGGATGCCGCGCGCCACCGCTTCGGCCATGGTCGCCCGTACTGCCACCGGCGCGCTGAGCTTGATGGGGCAGGCATAGTCCACGAGGAACACCGAGCTCAACCGCCGCAGGTCGCGCGTCAGTGCCAGCGTCGTCGCGCCGAGCCCGAGCGTCATGTAGACCTGCCGGTCGGCGTGGCGCTCGGCCAGCCGCTCGGTCTCGGACCGCACGGCGAGCGAGTCGCGGATCATCGCCGCGATCCGCGCCGTGGTGGTCTCGTCGCCCACCTGCCGCGCCTCGATCTTGACCTGCCCGCTCTGCACGACGGAGCCAGCCACGATCTCGTCGCCCGGCCCCTTCGCCACCGGCACGCTCTCGCCGGTGATCGAGGCCTGGTTCACCTCCGCGGCGCCGGCACGGACGACGCCGTCCACGGGGACGAGCTCTCCCGTCTGGACAATCACGATGTCGCCGCGCCGCACCTGCGAGAACGGCACCTCTACCGCGCCGCCCTCGGCCTCGATCCATGCGCGCTCCGGGTTCGGCATCAGCAGCTCCTGGAGAAGCGAGCCGGAATGCCGCATCGTCGTCTCCTCGAGGACCTCGCCGCCGGTCATCAGCGTGTCGGTGGTCAGCGCTGTGGCGAAGCTGCCGCGCGCCACGCCCAAGCCGACGGCGAGGGCGTCGAGCACCTCGACAGTCACGCCTTCGGTGACGAGCGAGCGGGCGCCGCGCAGCACCCGTGGAGCGATCGTGACCATGCCCAGCGCCCGGCCGATCCCGGCCGGCAGGACGGGCATCAGCGCCAGGAGTGCGAGCCGCCCGGCGAGCGGCAGGACCGAGGGCGCGCCGTCGTCCTTGCGCGGGCGGAGCCGCAGGGCGCCTCGGCGCAGGCCCGCGAGGTGGTCGATCACGCGCGCCCGCGTCTCGGCGCTGCCGTCGTAGGTGACGGTGACAGAGGCCGCGCCCGGGTTGATCCGCACCGCGGCGACGCCGGGCAGCGCCCGCATGATTCGCCCCAGATGGTCGGTGTCCAGCGCGGGCAGCCCGAGCAGCGGCAGCTTCACCCGGAGCCGGCCGGCGCGGTCGTGCACGACGACGGGACGGCGCCCGGGGCGGGCAGCGGGTACGGGGGCCGCGCTGCCATCTGCAGGAGCGTCGTGCTTCATCGGCCGGCTATTTCGCCCGGTCCGCCTGGATCTCGTGCTCGGCGTCGCGGAAGCGTTCCTTCGTCTCCTCGACGCCGCCCTTGATCGCCAGCCACAGATGGGCCGCGCCGTGGATCGCGGCGCGCTGCACCGCCTCGTTGGTGAGCAGGTAGGTGACCGCGCCGCCAACGAGCGCGCCGGTCAGGAGCCGCCCGTTGACGAGCGGCTGCCCGGGGGCGGCCGGCGCCCCGTTTCGGTATCCGTGTTGGAGGTGGTGCGACATCTCTCTCTTCCTCTCGTGTCCCTGGCCCGGGCGGCGACGCGAGGGCCGGCTCAGGCCTTCGGCGTCCCCGCGTCCTCGGCCGGGTCGTCCGCGCCGGGCGCCGCCGGCTTGCCTGCCTGCGAGACGTAGACCGCCCCGAGGCCAAGCGCGATGGCGGCGAGACCGAGAAGCGGCACGCTGCGCGCGATCTGCGTCGCGACATGGGCGACGGTGCCGGCAGCCGCGCCGACGGCGGCGCTGGTCGCCGTGGCGCGCAGCGCCTCCTCGGCGGTGACCTCGCCGTGCCGCACGCGGATCGCCTCGTTCACGCCGGTCCAGGCCCCGGCGATGGCGGCGCCGCTGACGCCGGCGCGGATCGCGGGGTGGCCGGGCGGCGGCGGAGCCGAAGCGGGACTGGGCAGGCCGCTGCGATACCGGCTCACGTCTTCTCCTCCTTCTCGCCGGACGGCTTCGAGCCGCCGGGGGGGCGCGCGGCCATGCCGGCGGCCGCGGCGCTCGCCTGCGCTCCGAGGCCGGCCATCGCCGCGCGGATCGCCGGCATGTTGGTCAGCGCGAGCACCGCGACAGAGCCGACGAGCGCGCCCTTCCAGAAATCCCGGTCGTCCAGGTTCAGGAGCCGCCCGAAGGTCTCGGCGCTCAAGTCGCCGCGCGCCAGACGGTCAAACGCCTCCATCAGGTCGCGGTTGTCGGGGCCGCCTGCGCCGCCATAAGGCGGCCCGTGCGGGCCCGCGCCGTGCACTTCGCCGCCCGGCCCTGCGGCCCATGGCGGTTCGGGTCCGAAGTAGTACCAGCCGTGTGGCGGCTGCCCCGCCTCCGGAGCCCCCTCCAGGCGCGGCGTGGCCCCCGTGGTGGCCCCCGTGGTGGCCCCTGTGCTCGTGTCCGTCGGACATGTGAGCGTCCCTCTTCCCGTGGCGTCTTTTCCTTCCCCAGTATTCGTTGATAAGTCGGGCGAAAGTCCAGACCCGACAACTTCTATCGGGAAACGGGTGGGGCATTCCATGCGTCACATGGAACGCCACCGGCACCGGCGTCTCGGGCGCCCGCAAGGAGATCGACAAGGCGATCCGTGCCTTCCGAATTTATGCGCAGCGGGTTCCGCTCGACGAGGGTGGCTACACCATGGACCATTCGGCCATGGCGCTTCTCTTCGACGAGGACGGCCGGTTCTTTCAGCCGATCAGCTACCAGGAAGACCCCACAGGAAGCGGTCAGCAAGATCCGCCGCCTGCTCACGGGCTAACGTCTCAAACGGCATCACAACCGCTCCTGACCGCGTCCGGAGCGGCGCCAAAAAGAAATCGGCCGGCCCTTGGGAAACGGCACTGGCATCTTCGCGGACACGCACGCCTGCGCTCTATCGCGCCGTCTGGCGAAGGCGCTCCCACGCGGGACATACCTGCCTGCCATTCGTCATCCTCATCTTTTACTTACCGGCGCGAAGGGAATGGCCTGCACGGTTAGGACGATCCTGAGACGACCTCCGGTGCGGCCGTGTCCGATTACCGCACGCTTCCCGGTAACATCGAGGAAGTTGCCGAACGTCATGGAAGTACCGCGTCAGATCGATGAGATCGGTTCGGTCTCAGATCACTGACAGAACGAGCCAGCCGGCCGCCTCGGAAGCCATCTGGACAGCGCCAAGGACATCGCCTGTCTGGCCGCCGAGCCGACGCCGGGCGACCGCGGCGATGCCGGCCGCCGCCGTGGCCGTCGCTGCGGCAAGCGGCACCGCCGCGGCCCCCAGCGGCAGCAGGCAGACGAGGGCCGTGGCGCCGCCCACCGCGAGCGCCCTCCCTCCCTTCCCTTGGGCGGCGGCGCCCAGCCCGTCGCCCCGCGCCGGCGGCAACAGGACGAGGACGGCGAGCATGGCGCAGCGGCTGGCCACCGCAACGGCGACGAAAGCGACCGGCGTCGCGGCGGCGCCGAGATCTGCCAGCGCCGCGCCGATGCCCGCCAGCGTCAGGCCGAGGACGAGCACGCCATAGCTGCCGATCCGGCTGTCGCGCATGATCTCGAGCCGCCGCGCCCTGTCTGCCCCGCCCATACCGTCGGCGAAGTCGGCAAGACCGTCGTGGTGCAGCCCGCCGGTGACGGCGGCGAGCGCGGCGAGGGCCCCGACCGCCGCGACCGGGTCGGACGCCCCGAGGCCGAGCGCGCCCCAATGGACGAGGCCGGCGATCAGCCCCACCGGCACGCCCGCGAGCGGATAGGCCCAGCCGCACCGGCCAAGCGGGATTTCGTGCGCGATCCGGCCCGCGGGAAGGCGCGTGAGCAGCATCAGCGCAAGGCGCGCCTCGTCCCACCGGCGCCGGAGCGGGCTCATCCGCCGGCGATCCCCGCCTCGGCGAAGGTCGCCATGCCGTCGTGGCAGGCGAGCGCCCCGCGCAGCACGCCGAGGGCGAGAGCGGCGCCGGTGCCCTCGCCGAGCCGCAGACCCAGATCGAGCAGCGGATCTAGGCCCATCGCCGCGAGCAGGCGGGCATGGCCGGGCTCGGCGCTGCGGTGCCCCGCGAGGCAATGGGCGATCAGGGCGGCGTCGGTGGCGTGCAGGGGCGCCACGGCAGCGGTGCAGATGAACCCGTCGAGGATCACCGGCATCCGCGCCGCCCGCGCGGCGAGCACCGCGCCGCAGAGCGCGGCCTGTTCCCGCCCGCCGAGCGCGGCGAGCGTGGCCATCGGCGAGAGGCCGGCATGGCGCGCCACCCCCCGCGCCACCACCTCGGCCTTGCGCGCCACGCCCGCCGCGTCTGCGCCGGTGCCCGGGCCGGCCCAGTCGGCCGCCGCGCCCCCGAAGAGCGCGTGAGCCAGCGCGGCAGCGACCGTGGTGTTGCCGATGCCCATCTCGCCGAGGATGAGCATGTCGGCCGAAAGATCCACCGCATCGGCCCCGGCCCGCAGCGCGGCGAGGGCCTCGACCTCGGTCATCGCCGGCGCTTCGGTGAAGTCCGCCGTGGGCCGGTCGAGATCGAGGGCCACGACCGACAGCTCGGCGCCGGCCACCCGGCAGAGCTGGTTGATCGCCGCCCCCCCGGCGCGGAAGTTCGCCACCATCTGCGCCGTCACCGCCTGCGGAAAGGGGTTGACCCCCTGCGCGCAGACGCCGTGATTGCCCGCGAAGACCAGCGCCTGTGCCCGCGCGATCCCGGGACGAGGATCGCCCCGCCAGCCGGCGACGAAGGCGGCCAGATCCTCCAGCCGGCCGAGTGCGCCCGGCGGCTTTGTCAGCTTCGCCTGCCGGGCGCGGGCGCCCGCGGCGGCGGCGGCGTCGAAGGCGGGCAGGCGCCGGGCGAGGCCCGCCACCTCCTCGAGCGCGGCGATCGGGGGCAGGCCGGCCAGCCGGGCGTCAGGCGGGGAAGTGGTCATTCGGTTTCACCTTCAGCGGGTATCCGGCGATCGCGAGCCACACCTCGTCGCAGGCGGCGGCGACTTTCTGGTTCGTCCAGCCGGCCGCGTCGCGATAGGCGCGGCCCAGCGGCGTCTCGGGCACGATGCCCGCGCCCACCTCGTTGGTCACCAGCACCACCGGCGCGCGCTGCCGCCCGAGCGCGTCCGCCAGCGCCTCCGCCTCGGCCTGCCAGTCCTGCTCGGCGAGCATCAGGTTGCTCAGCCACAGGGTCAGGCAGTCGACCAGCCGCGGCGGGCCGCAATCGCTTTCCTCGAGGGCGGCGACAAGGGCGCGGGGCGCGTCTACCGTCCGCCAGTCCGGGCCGCGGCGGGCCCGGTGGCGGGCGATGCGCTCTGCCATCTCGGCGTCCAGCGCCTCGGCCGTGGCGACGTATAGGGCCGGCCGCCCGAGCTGCAGCGTCAGCCGCTCGGCCAGCGCGCTCTTGCCCGAGCGGGCCCCTCCGGTGATGAGGATCGACTTCGCCATCGCGGCGTGTAAGAGCAGGTCCGACGCGCGATGGAAACCCCGATGTCCCCGATTGACCCACGCGATCTCGTTCTCGTGCGCCACGCCCCGACCGAGACCGGCGGGCGGCTCTGCGGTCGCCGCGACGTGCCCGCCTGGCTCGACGATGCGGGCGCGATCGCCCGGCTCGCCACCGCGCTCGAGTCTTGCGCGTGCGTGGTGGCGAGCCCGGCCCGGCGCTGCCTCCAGACAGCCGAGGCGCTGTTCCCCGGCCGTGTGAGCGACGCCGATCCGCGCCTGTGGGGGCAGGATTTCGGCGAGCAGGAGGGGCTTGAAACCGCCGCACTGCCCGATCCCGGCCCGCTCGACCGGGGCGCTCTTGCCCGCCAAGCGCCCCCCGGCGGCGAGAGCTTCGCCGACATGGTCGCCCGCGCCGCACCTGCGCTGATTGACCTGGCCGAGACGGCCAGCGGTACTGGTCCCGTCGCCGTGGTTGCACATGCCGGAAGGGTGCGCGCGGGGCTGGAGCTGGCGCTCGGCAGCGTGCCCGCCGCGCTCGCCTTCGGAGTGGCGGCGCTGTCGCTGACGCGGCTGCGCCGGGCGGGCGACGGCTGGTCGATAAGCCTCGTCGACGGGCATCCTTGAGCGGTGGTCTTCGTGCCGGGGCATTTTGGCGAATGGCTGCAGGGCCGCCTCGGGCCGGGCGGGCCCGTCGCGCTGGTGACACTGGCCTGCCCGTCGCATGGCGTCCGCGCCACGCTGGAGGCGGGCGCCCCGCCGGGGATCGACGGGTCCGAGGATCTTCTCGGCGCGGCCCGGGCGCAGCAGTTTGTTGCCGCCCTCGCTTGCGTGCTGCCCGGCCGCGTCCGGCTCACGGCCGATCTGCCGCCCGGGAGCGGGGCAGGCATGTCCACCGCGGCGCTGGTGGCACTCGCCCGTCTCGTCGGCGCAGAGGACGGGCGCATCCCCGCCGCCTGCCTCGCGGTGGAGGGCGCGACCGACCCGCTGATGTGCCCGGCCCCCGACGCCATGCTCTGGGCGCCCCGCCGCGCGGTGGCCCTGCAGGCCTTGCCGCGCCCGCCCGCGGCCGAGATCGTGGGCGGTCTCCTCGGCCCGCCGGAGCGGACCGATCCCGCGGACTTGCACTTCCCCGACATCGCGGATCTCGCGAAGGCCTGGGCGGCGACCGTCGCGGCGGCCACCGGGCCTTGCGCGCAGGCGAGGGATCGCCGGGGTAAGCGGGGCGATGGCGAAGGCGAGGTCCGTGCTCACGGCCTCGGTAAGCGGGGCGATGCCGCAGGCGAGGTCCGCGCTCCCGGCCTCGCGCAGGGCGATGGGCAGGGCGCGGGACGCCTGGCCGACCTCGCCCGCATCGCATCGGACTCGGCCGCGCGCACCACGGCGCTGCGCGGCCCGCGCGACGACCCGACGCCCGCGCTCGCCGCCAGGCTCGGCGCGCTGGGCCACGCGCGCGCGCATACCGGGCCGGCGCGGGCACTGATCTTCCCGCCGGGAGGAGCCCCCCCGCGGGCGGAGGCGGCGCTGCGCGGGGCGGGCTATGCCTGCGTCCTGCGCTTCCGTACGGGGGCCACGTGAGCTTCGCGGCGGCCACGCTGGTCGCGCTGGCGATCGACGCCGCGCTCGGCTGGCCCGCGGCGCTCTATCGCCGCGTCGGCCACCCGGTGACGTGGCTCGGCCGCGTGATCGCCGCGCTCGACGCCCGGCTGAACCGGGGCGAGCAGGGCGAGACGGCGCGCCTGCGCGCCGGTGCCGTCACTGTGGCGCTCGTCGTGGCGGCGGCGGCGCTGCCAGCGCTCGCGCTGCAGGCCGCTCTGCCCGCGGGCTGGCTCGGCATCGCGCTCGGCGGGGTGCTTGCCTGGCCGCTCGTGGCGGCGCGGTCGCTCCACGCCCATGTCGCCGCGGTTGCCCGCCCGCTCCAGGCCGGGGACACCGAGGGCGCCCGCGCAGCCGTCGGGATGATCGTCGGCCGCGACCCAGGGCAGCTCGACGCCGCGGGCATCGCGCGGGCGGCACTTGAAAGCCTGGCCGAGAACGCCTCCGACGGGGTCGTGGCGCCGCTCTTCTGGGGCGCCCTGCTCGGGCTGCCCGGCATTGCGGCGTACAAGGCGATCAACACGCTCGATTCGATGATCGGCCACCGGACCCCGCGCCATGCCGCTTTCGGCCGCGTCGCGGCCCGGCTCGACGACGCGGCCAACCTGATCCCGGCGCGCCTGACGGGGCTGCTGATCGCCCTTGCCTCCGGCCACCCGCGCCGCGCTCTGCGCGTCATGGCGCGGGATGCGCGGCGCCACCGCTCGCCCAACGCGGGCTGGCCCGAGGCGGCGATGGCCGGCGCGCTCGGCGTCCGCCTGTCCGGCCCGCGCCTCTATGCCGCCCGCGTCGCCGACGAGCCGTGGCTCAACGCGGGCGCGCCCGATCCGGCACCCGACGATGTCCGCCGCGGCCTTGCGGTCTACGTTCGGGCGATGGCCCTGGCGGCGGCGGCGCTCATGGGCCTGGCGCTGGCGGGAGGGGGATGATGCGCGTCCATGGCGGAGATCCGGGCGAGGCCATGGCGCGGCACGGCGGCGCGCCCGAGGACTGGCTCGACCTCTCCACCGGCATCAATCCGGTGCCCTACCCGCTGCCCGAGATCCCCGCCCGCGCCTGGGCCGCCCTGCCGGCGGAGCGGGAGATCGCCGCGCTGGAGCGGGCCGCCCGCACCGCCTACGGCACCGCCGCGCCTTCGGTGGCGCTCGCGGGCGCGCAGGCGGCCATCCAGATCGTGCCGCGCCTCGGCACGGGCGCCGCACGCGTGCTGGGGCCGACCTACGAGGAACATGCCGGCGCGCTCGCCGATGCCGGCTGGCAGGTCACGCAGGTGACGGAACGGGACGCGCTGGCGGGCGCCGACCTCGCCGTGCTGGTCAACCCCAACAACCCCGACGGGCGGCGACACGCGCCTGATGACCTGCTGGCGCTCGCCGGCCGGGTCGGGCTGCTGGTGGTCGACGAGAGCTTCGCCGATGCCGAGCCCGATCTCTCCCTTGCCCCGCATCTGGGGCCCGACTCTGAAAGCGTGCTCGTCCTGCGCTCTTTCGGCAAGTTCTACGGACTGGCCGGGCTGCGTCTCGGCTTCGCGCTCGCCGGGGAGGGGCTCGCGGGCGCCGTGCGGGCGGCGGCGGGACCGTGGCGCATCAGCGGCCCGGCGGTGGCGGTGGGCCGCGCGGCGCTGGCCGACACCGTGTGGCAGGCCGACGCGCGTGCGCGCCTCGCGCGTGACGTGGCCCGGCTCGACGCGCTGGCTGAAGAGGCGGGGTGGTGCCTCTGCGGGGGCACGCCCCTGTTCCGCACCTACGAGACGGGCGACGCCCGGGCGGCGCAGGAGCGGCTGGCCCGCGCCCGCATCTGGACCCGCGCCTTCCCCTACGCGGCGGACTGGCTGCGGCTCGGCCTGCCGGGCACGGAGGACGGTTGGACCCGTCTGGCCCGTGCGCTCGCCGATTGACCCACTCACTCGGCGCCGCCGGTGTCCACCCACTCAGCGACGCCGGCGCGCACCGCGTTGTACACGGCGCGGCCGATCGCCTCGCCCACAGCGGTATGCGTGCCGGCGTAGGGGGCCTCGCCCGGCAGGCAGGCCAGCACGATGCAGTCGGTGCCCGTGCCGGTGGCGATCCCTGTCTCCACCCGGTGGCCCGCCTCGATCACTGCCGCGGTGCGCGCCTGTGTCGCCACGCTCAATGCCTCGAGCTGCGCGGGTTCGCCCAAGGCCGCGTCGGTGGCGCAGACGAGGTTGATCGTGCCGCACGCGCCCGCCGCCGCGGGCCGCCGGCACCCCACCCGCTCGGTGTTGGTCAGGCCCACCGTCGCGCAGCAGGCGGCACGGACGCCCGCGGCCTCTGCCTCGGCCAGCCGGTACCGGGCCACGTTGCGCGAGGTGAGCAGGCCGACCGCGTCCGCCGCCCCTCGAGCCGCCAGCCTGGCACGCAGCCACGCGGCAGCGTCGACCTCTTCGGTCAGATCGGCGTCGCGCACCTCGCGCCACAGAACCCTGTCGGCGGTGACGAGGCCGCCCCCCGCCGGCGCCCAGCTCAGGCAGCGCATCGGACGCGGCAGGTGCAGCTCCAGCCACGGCCGCGCGAGGGCGATGTCGAGACGCCACGCCGCCTGCACCTGGTCCGTCGCCGCTCCCCTCTCGCGTGCCATGGCCGGACCCTGCGCCGGGCGGCGCCTGTACTGCAACTCCGGACCGCGCCGAAGGACGGCAAAAAAACATGGGTGGCGCAACAGAGGCCCCTTTCGTGCCGGTCCCTGTCAGGCTATGCTGACACTGCTCCGGTTCGGGCGGGCCGTATCTCGGGTCGCTCGATGAAAAGGGAACGCGGTGCGGCGCTTGCCATGCAAGGGCCAAATCCGC
>HLSNC_1001163_pt1 | contig 13571 bp, 10 predicted proteins | sample HotLakmetagenome_2_FD_14041 | JGI IMG/M metagenome (IMG submission 14041)
GGCCGGGCGTTCCACCATCCCAACCGTTCCACGCCCGGCCTCGGCTCTCACCTCAGCTTCGCGACGCCGACTGTCAGGTCAAGTCTTGACTTCTACACTCCAACCCGATCTCGGTCTCGCAGGGCGACGCCGACATGGGCTTCACCTTTGCGCCGACCTTCGCACTCGCCATGGCGGGGGAAGATCCGTTCCCCGCACCGCTCGAGAATATCCGCGCGCTGGCCTACACACACATCAACACCACCCAGATCGCCGTGACGGAGGAAAGCGGCATCACCTCGATCGACCAGCTCGAGGGGCAGCCCTTTGCCTCGCAAGGTCTGAGCGCCGCCTCGGCCACCTTCTTCCGCGTGGCGCTCGGCGCCTACGGTCTGACGGAGGACGATCTGAACATCGTCGTGCGCGGCGGCCCGGCGCAGGGCGCCAACTTCGTGCGCGACCGCAACGCCGTCGGCTTCCAGGCGACGACGAGCATGCCCAACGGCACCTTCACCGAGGCCTTCCAGTCGGTCGACATGACGCTGCTGCCGATCTCGGACGAGGCGTTCGACTCGATCGTGGCCGAGTATCCCACTTTCAGCCGCGCCGCGATCCCCGCGGGCACCTATGCGGGGCTGGAAGAGGACGTGCCGAGCATGTCGACCGGCGCGGTGATCGTCGTCCGCGACGACATGGACGAAGAGATGGCCTACCAGATTACCAAGACCATCGCCGAGAACACCGGCAAGCTGCAGGGCATGCACGCTGCGCTCGGCCCGCTCACGCCCGAACTGATGGCCAGCGTTTCGGGCATCCCGCTGCATCCGGGCGCCGAGCGCTACTTCACCGAAGCCGGACTGCGCTGACGCGCACCGCCCGGCATCGAACGGGGTGGGGGGCCGCGCGCCGGCCTTCCGCCATTGCGTCTTCAGACTGAAGGGGTTCGCAAGTGGACGAGTCGACGCCGTGGGGCCGCTGCTTCGACACCGCCGACCGCATGACGCGGGCGCTTCGGCTCGGCACGATGGTGGTCGCCGTGGCCATGTCGGTCTATCACATGACCGTGGCCTATATCGGCACGCCGATGGCCGACTTTCACTATCCCGTCCACGTGGCCTTCGCGCTGGTCGTGCTGTTTCTCGGCAGCGCGGCCGACACGCGGGCGCGCGAAGGCGGCCGACGCGGGGCGCTGCACCTGGCGTGGGATCTCGCCCTGGTCGCGATCTCCTTCGCGGCCTGCGCCTACCTTTTTCTCTGGCCGCACTACCCCGGCAACCGCTTCATCTACGTGCAGGACCTGACATGGGTCGAGATCTTCCTCGGCACCGGCCTGATCCTCACGCTGATGGAGGCCGCGCGCCGCACCGTGGGCTGGGTGCTGGTGATCGTGCTGGTGATCTTCGTGCTCTACGCCGTGTTCGGCAACCATCTGCCCGGCGCGCTCAACCACAACGGCTTCACCATCGACCGGGTTCTGGAGCAGTCGTATCTGACGCAGGACGGCATCTGGAACCAGCCCATCGCCGTCACCGCCAACTACATCTTCCTGTTCGTCCTGCTGGGCAGCCTGCTGCTGTCCTCCGGCGCGGGAACCTTCTTTACCGAACTGGCCAGCTCCATGACGCGGCGCGCGGTCGGCGGACCGGCCAAGACCTCGGTCGTGGCGAGCACCTTCATGGGGATGCTCTCGGGCTCGTCCCCCGCCAACGTCGTCACCACCGGGTCGTTCACGATCCCCGCGATGCGCAAGGCCGGCTACCGTCCCGACTTCGCCGCGGGGGTGGAGGCGACGGCCTCGACCGGCGGACAACTGACCCCGCCGATCATGGGCGCGGCGGCCTTCCTGATGGTCGAGTTCGCGGGCGTGCCCTACACGGAGGTCATGCGCGTCGCCATCGTGCCGGCGCTTCTCTACTTCATCGCGATCTACGCGATGGTCCACCTCGAGGCGCACCGGCTGGGCCTCGCCGCCATTGCCGACGACGACGGCGACACGGTGCTCGCCATCCTGCGGCGGCGCGGCTATCTGCTGCTCTCGCTCGTCGTCATGATCTGGCTGCTATGGCAGGGCTATACGCCCACCGCCGCGGGCTTCTGGGCCGTCATCTCGCTCGCCGGGCTGATCCTCGTCTTCGATCACGGGGCGCGGCGCCGCTATCTACCTGTCCTGGTAGAGGCGATGGACCATGCGCCCCGCCTGATCGCGCCCATCACGGTCGCCTGCGCGATCGGCGGCATCATCGCCGGAATCATCATCATGACCGGCCTTGGCGTGCGCATGGCCGAGATCATCCTGACCGTCTCTGGCGGCTCGATCCTGATCGCGCTGATCCTGACGATGATCGTCGCGGTGATCATGGGCATGGGGATGCCGACCTCGTCGGCCTATATCGTGCTGGCCGTTCTGCTGGCGCCGGGGCTGATCGAGATGGGGGTTCCGGGGATCGCGGCGCACCTCTTCATCATCTATTGCGCGGCGAAATCGTCGATCACGCCCCCCGTCGCCGTCGCCTCCTACGCCGCCGCGGCCATCGCCGGCACCAATCCCTGGACGACGAGCCTGGTGGCCTTCAAACTGGGCATCTCGGCCTTCCTCATCCCCTACATGTTCGTCTACGGGCCGCCACTGCTGACCTATGGTGGCGTCCTCGAAGTGGCCTGGGCGTGCCTCACCGCCTCCATCGGCATATTCGCGCTGTCGGTCGCCGTCATCGGCTGGCTGCGCGCACCGCTCGGCGCGGCCATCCGCCTGCTGTTCCTCGCCTGCTCGCTCACGCTGATCTACGCGTCGTGGGCGAGCGATCTGCTGGGCCTCGCCCTGTTCGCCGCGGGCATCGGGCTGATCGAATTGCGCCGCCGCGCGGCCTTCGCCTGATGGCAGGCGCGGCGGCGGCGGCGCCGGGGCGCCCAGAACCCTCGCCCGGCCGGGCGATGGGCATGGCCCTTGCCGCGCAGGTCGCCGCAATCCTGCCGGTCTTCCTGATGGGGGCGCTCGGGCCGTTCGTGATCGTAGATGTCGGGCTGACGGCCTTCGCCTTCGGCGCCCTGTTCGCGGCGTTCTACGGATCGGCGGCGTTCGCCTCGCTCGTGCTCGCCCCACGGGCGGATCGCGCCGGTGTCTGGCGGCTGGTGCGCGTGGCCCTCGTCGGCACGTCGCTCGTGGCGCTCGCCCTCGCGACCGTGGCGAACGGCGCCGCCCCGTTGTTCGCGCTGATGATCGGGGCAGGGCTGGCAAACGGCACGGTGCAGCCGGCGACGAACGTGGTCGTCGCGCGATACGTCCCGACGCGCCGTCAGGGCTTCGCCTTCGGGCTCAAGCAGTCGGCGATCCCGGCCGCGACCCTTATCGGCGGTGCCGCGGTGCCCCTGATTGGTGCGACACTGGGCTGGCGCTGGAGCTTCGCCGCCGCCGCCCTGCTGGCGCTGGCCGTGGCGGCATCGACACCGGGCGACGGGGCGCGGCGAACCTGGGCGGAGAGAGGCTCTGTGCAGTTGCCTCCACGCGCCCTGCTGCTGGCCCTTGCGGCCACCATGGCCATCGGCGCGGCCTGCGCCAATGCCATGGCCGCCTTCGTTTCCGTATCGATCGTGGAGAGTGGCCACAGCCCTTCCAGCGCAGGGATCGCGATCCTGCTGGGCAGCGTCGCCTCGATCACCGTGCGCATCGCGCTTGGGCTTGCCGCGGACCGCTGGCCGCTGCCGCTGCTGCGGATCGCTTCAGGTCTTATTCTCGGCGGTGTCCTGGCGCATCTCGCACTCGGTTTCGGCAGCGCGCTCTGGGTGCTCGTGCTCGGCACCGTGGCGGCGTTCGCGCTCGGCTGGGGCTGGTCGGGCATCCTGCTGCTTGCGGTCCTGCGCCTGTCGCCCGGAGCAGTGGGCCGCGCCACGGGGGCCACCCATTCCGGGGTGTTTATCGGCGCCGTTCTGGGACCGTTGTGCTTCGGATTGATTGCCGACCTGCACGGCTTCCCTGCTGCCTGGGTCGCCCTTGCGGCCCTGGGCACCTGCGGCGCCGCACTTGCGTGGTTCGTTGCCGCCCTCGTCGGCCGGGACCGGGAGCAACGTTCCCTGTCCTGTTGACTGGTCACGACATGCTCCCCCGAAATGTCGCCGACCCGCGGCGGCACCGAAAAGAAGCAGGAAGATCAGGCTGTCGAGCTGGGCGGCGAGGATGATCCACGCGCTCTTGCGCGTCGCGTCCTTCAGCCGTTCGGGCGGTGCCGGTCGAGCCGCTGGCTGGCCTCCCCGTCGGTCAGGCCGGTCTCTGGGTCGACCTTCCATGCGGCCAGAGCCTTGTCCCGTTCCTGTCGCCAGTCGTGACCGATCGTCCGACGGTCTCTGCCCCTCCGCCTGCCCCATCATTGCCCGCCGAGGTGCCTCGTTTCCGTATTCCCCGGCATGACCCTGGCACCGCGCGCCCCACGGAAATGCTTCGCAACTCACCCATGCATGGAATGTTCACCGACAGGTCCGCCAGATCCGGGGAGCGCCGCCCCCTGCGGTCGGACGATGGGGCCGCGTCATCTGTGCGCGTCATGGAACACGGGACCGGCCCGGCACGTCATTGACCTGTGTGAATGCGGACCGCCCCGAGGGGGGCGACAGCGGTGGCGCGGACGGGGGGCGGCGCGGCCGTGCGGTCGCTTCCGGAGCGGCCGAGGAAGAACGCGAGGGATGACGACATGACGAACGACAGGAGAACGGCGCTCGTGACCGGCGGCGTGCAGGGCCTCGGCGCGGCCTCTGCCCGGGCGCTCGCCGAAGCCGGGGTCGAGGTCGCCGTGGCCCATCTTGGCGCCGGGGAGCGGGCCGAAGCCTTCGGGCGCGAGACGGGCATGCCCGTCTTCGAGTGGGACGTGAGCGATTTCGACGCCTGCGCCAAGGGGGTGACGGATGTCGAGGAGGCGATCGGGCCGCTCGACATCCTCGTCAACAACGCCGGCGTGAATCGCGACGTGATGTTCCACAAGATGGACCGCGCCGACTGGGACGCGGTCATGCGGGTCGATCTCGACTCGATGTTCACCGTCACCCGCCACGTGATCGGGGGCATGCGCGACCGCGGCTTCGGGCGGATCGTCAACATCTCGTCGGTGAACGCCGCCCGCGGCCAGGCCGGGCAGACGAATTACAGTGCCGCCAAGGCGGGGGTCGAAGGCTTCACACGGGCGCTGGCGCGCGAAAGCGCGGGCAAGGGCATCACCGTCAACGCCGTCGCGCCGGGCTATGCCGACACGCCCATGGTCGACGCCCTGCCGGACGAGATCATGGAGGGCATCCTCGCCAACGTGCCGCTGTCGCGCCTCGCCGAGCCGGCCGAGATCGGCCGCTGCGTGCGCTTCCTCGCCTCCGACGACGCTGGCTTCATCACCGGCGCAACCCTGCCGGTGAACGGCGGCCTGCGGATGGGCTGACCACCCCCTGCAGAGCGCGCACGCGACGCAAGAAAGGACCGTGATGCCCGACACACGCATCGAGCCGACGACCGAGCCCCGCGACGACGACGCCGTGCCCTCCGACGAGGAACGCCAGACGGAAGAGGCGCGCAGCGGGCTCGACGCCGAGCCCCCCGAATTCGTCCATACCTCGCCCATCGAGGCACCGGACCGCTACAGCACAAAGAGCCTCGACCGCGCCTTCAACGCCCATCTCGCCCGGTTCACGCTGGGCGTGTCGCCCTACGGCGTCGCCTCCACCTATTTCGCCTGGTGGGCGCACCTGATGGGCTCGCCCGGCAAGCAGCTGCAACTGGCCGAGAAGGCGGCGCGCAAGGCGATGCGCTTCGGCATCTACGCCGGGCAGGTCGCCCGCGATCCGGAGGCCGAGCCCTGCATCGAGCCTCTACCCCACGACCACCGCTTCGAGGGGGACGGCTGGCGGCGCTGGCCCTACAACCTGATCTACCAGCATTTCCTGCTTACCCAGCAATGGTGGTACAACGCCGCCTGCGACATCGACGGGCTGACCGACCGGCAGGAGCAGGTAGTCTCCTTCCTCACTCGCCAGATGCTCGACACCGTCTCGCCGTCGAACTTCGTGGCGACCAACCCCGAGGTTGCCGAGGCGACGATGCGCGAGGGCGGCGCCAACCTCGTCCGCGGCGCACAGCATTTCCTCGAGGATTGGGAGCGCGCGATCTCCGGCAAGCTGCCCGTGGGCACCGGCGACTACCTGCCGGGCCGCGATGTGGCCACGACGCCGGGCAAGGTCGTCTACCGCACCCGCCTGCTGGAGCTGATCCAGTACGCGCCGCAGACCGAGACGGTGCAGGCCGAGCCGCTCTTCATTGTGCCCGCCTGGATCATGAAATACTACATCCTCGATCTCAGCCCGCACAATTCGCTGGTGCGCCATCTCGTCGAGCAGGGCTTCACCGTCTTCATCGTGTCCTGGCGCAACCCCACCGCCGAGGACCGCGATTGCGGCATGGACGCCTATTTCGCCGCCGTGGACGAGGCGATGGAGGCGGTGGGCGCCATCGTTCCCGAGCAGAAGATCCACGGCGTGGGCTACTGCCTCGGCGGCACGCTGATGGCGGCCAAGGCGGCGCAGATGGCGCGCGACGGCGACGATCGGCTCGCCTCGCTCACGTTCTTCGCCACCCAGACCGATTTCGAGGAGCCGGGCGAGCTGCAGCTCTTCGTCAGCGAGAGCGAGGTGTCGTTCCTCGAGAACATGATGTGGGATCAGGGCTATCTCGACACCAGACAGATGGCCGGCGCCTTCCAGCTGCTGCGCTCGGCCGACCTGATCTGGTCGCGCTACATCCACGAATACCTGATGGGCCGGCGACAGGAGATGTTCGACCTGATGGCGTGGAACGCCGACGCCACCCGGATGCCCTACCGCATGCACAGCGAGTACCTGCGCCGGATCTTCCTCGACAACGAACTGGCCCAGGGCAAGTACCGCCTCGGCGGCGCGCCGGTGACGATCGGCGACATCAAGGTGCCGATCTTCTGCGTCTCGACGACCTCGGATCACGTCGCGCCATGGCAATCGGTCTACAAGCTGCACCTGCTGGCCGACACGGAGATCACCTTCGTTCTCACCAATGGCGGCCACAATGCCGGCATCGTCAGCGAGCCGGGCCATGCGGGGCGCGAATACCGCATCCGCACGACCGGTGAAGACGAGTCCTATCTCTCGCCCGACGGCTGGCGGGCTGCGGCGGAGCAGCGCGACGGATCGTGGTGGCCGGCGCTGGTCGACTGGCTGCGCGCCAAGTCGAGCGGCGAGACGGCACCGCCCGCGCTTGGAACCCAAGGGGGCCCCTATCGACCGCTGGAGGACGCGCCGGGCACGTATGTCTTCCAGCGCTGAGGCCGGCGGCCGCTTCCTGCGCCAGCCCCGCACGGGCGAGCGCACGACTGCGGCGCGATGTCGGCGTTGACCGCGGTCAATGCACGGCGCTGTTCCACGCGCGAGCCACGGCGCGCGCGCACTTCAACCCGAGGCCCGAAAGGAGACACGACATGGCAAGCGACGCAAAGACCGACGTCACCGAGATGATACGGAGGACGCAGGACATGGTCGCGAGCGTTCCGGCGATGACTCCGCAGATGGAGGAGTTCTGGAAGGCGCAGGACGGCATCCTCGAAGACGTGGAGGACTTCACCCGGGCCTGGTTCGAGCGGCGGCACGCGGCGACGCGCTCCGCGCTGGAGGCCGTGCGCGAGGTCAGCGGCAACGGCAAGGATCCCGCGACCGCGATGACGGTGATCGCCGACTGGCAACGGCACTCGATGGAACGCATGACCGAGGACATCCAGCAATGGACGGAACTGTGCGCGCGGTGCGCGGGTCGCATGGCGCCGGAGCCGCAGTCACCTTCCGCCACCGAGGGCGCGAAGGCGGCAAAATCGGGCGCCAAGACCCGCGGCGGATCGCACTCCGCATCGAAGGAGTAGGCGACGTTCGTCGGCTGGCTTCCGACCGGTCCGGCGCGCGGCGTGCCAGCGCCGGCCGGCCTCGTTCGCCCCTGCCGCACCCGGTGCAACACCGGGCCGGAACGCCGGGATCAAGCACGACGCGGGGGTCGGCCAGATCACCGCCACCGACCACCGGCTGATCTCCTTCCACCGCAACGCCGTGGTCGACGGGGATTTCGACGCGCTGCGACCGGGCGACACTTTGGACCGGGTGGAGCAGATCGGAGAGAGCGGGATCGGGCCGCAGGCCAGCACCGCGCGCCCGATCGGCGCCCTGACATACGACCCCAGCTGACGGAGGCACCATGTCCGACGACATCATCAGACTGGCCGAGAACCTGATCGGCCCGGCCGATCACCGGCGGCTGGAAAGCTACGGCGCGCATGTCATCCAGCACGGCTGGGCCACGCGCTACGCCTGGTCCGAAGAGGATGGCGACCCGCGCTTCGACATCTTCCGCGGCGGGCCGGTCGAAGAGCGCGCCGTGCGCGTTGGCCGCCACCGCGTGCAGGACGCGTTCTTCGCCGAGGACGCCGCCGGCCAGCAGATCGTGGCCGGCCCGCTCGACCACGTGATGGCCGAACTCGACGTCTACCTTGAGCAGCGCAGCGGCCACACCCCGCATGGTGCCTGAGCCGGCGGCTGCCTGGATGCGAGATGGTGCGTGATGGACAGGAAACGGATTGCCGCGGTCGTCGTCGCTGTCGCCCTCGTCGCGGCGGCGGCGCTGGGCTACATCTACTGGGCCGACGACGATGAACTCCCTCCGGGCTTCGCCGCCGCGAACGGGCGGATCGAGGCGGAGCGGGTGGACGTCGCCACGAAATCCGGCGGCCGGCTGGAGGAGATCGCCGTCACCGAGGGCGACCGGGTCGAGAAGGATCAGGTGCTCGCGCGGATGGACGACAGCGAACTGCGCGCCCGCCTGCACGAGGCCGAGGCAGGCGTGGCCTCGGCGCGGCAGCAGCTGGCCGAGCGCCGGGCGATCCTCGCGGAGAAGGAGAGCAGCCTCGCCTTCGCCCGCAAGGAGCTGGCCCGCGCCGAAGTGCTCGTCGACCGCGACGTCGTCTCCGAAGAACAGGTCGACCTGCGCCGCACGCAGATGGAGACGGCGCAGGCGGCGGTGGCCTCGGCCGAGTCCGGCGTCGCCGCCGCCGAGGCGCGGATCGAGGCGGCCGAGGCCACCGTGGAGCGACTGAACGCGGAGCTCGACGACTACGTGCTGCGCGCGCCCCGGGCCGGGCGGGTGCAGTACCGGCTGGCCGAGCCGGGCGAGATCCTCGGCGCCGGCGCCCGCGTGCTCACCCTGCTCGACCTGACCGACGTGCGGATGACCGTCTACCTTCCCACGGGCCAGGCCGGGCGGCTCGCCTATGGTGCCGAGGCGCGTCTGGTGCTCGACGCCGCGCCGGACTACGTGATCCCCGCCGAGGTCACGTTCGTGGCGGGCGAGGCGCAGTTCACGCCGAAATACGTCGAGACAGAGGACGAGCGCGAGACGCTGATGTTCCGCGTCCGGCTGCGCCTGCCTCCCGAGATCCTCGCCGAGCACGAGGACATCGTGAAGACCGGCGTGCCGGGCGTCGCCCATATCCGCGTCGACCCGCAGGCCGAGTGGCCCGAGCGACTGGCCGTGCGTCTGCCCGATGCCCGATGAGACACCTCTCGTCCGCCTGAGCGGGGTCACGCACCGCTACGGCGCCGTGACGGCGCTGGACGGGGTGGACCTGACCCTGCGAGCGGGCCGGATGCTGGCACTGATCGGCCCGGACGGGGTGGGCAAGTCCACCCTGCTGGGCCTGATCGCAGGGGTGCGGCGGCTCCAGGAGGGCGAGGTGGAGGTGCTGGGCGGCGACATGGCCGACCGCGCGCACCGCGCCGCCACGCATCCGCGTATCGCCTACATGCCGCAGGGGCTGGGGCGGAACCTCTACCCCACGCTTTCGGTGCGCGAGAATGTCGACTTCTTCGGCCGGCTCTTCGGACAGGGCGCTGCCGACCGCGCCCGGCGCATCGACGAATTGCTCGCGGGCACCGGCCTCGCGTCCTTCGCCGACCGCTCCGCCGAGAAGCTCTCGGGCGGCATGAAGCAGAAGCTCGGCCTGTGCTGCGCCCTGATCCACGACCCCGACCTGCTGATCCTCGACGAGCCCACAACCGGCGTCGATCCGCTCTCGCGGCAGCAGTTCTGGGAGCTGATCGCGCGCATCCGGAAGCGCCGGCCGGAGATGGGCGTGATCGTCGCCACTGCCTACATGTCAGAGGCGGAACGCTTCGACCGTCTGATCGCGCTCGACGCAGGGAGCGTGCTGGCCGAGGGCACCCCTGCCGAGTTGCGCGAAGAGGCGGGCGCCGACACGCTGGAGGAGGCGTTCATCGCCTTCCTGCCGCAGGCGGCCCATGGGAAGCACGGCCCGGTGCGCCGGCCGCCGGCGGAGGAGGGCGACGGCGAGACGGCGATCGAGGCCGAGGGTCTGACGAAGCGGTTCGGCGACTTCACCGCCGTCGATCATGTGAGCTTCCGCATCCAGCGGGGCGAGATCTTCGGCTTCATCGGCTCGAACGGCTGCGGCAAGACCACGACGATGAAGATGCTCACCGGCCTGCTGGAGCCGAGCGAGGGCACCGCGCGCCTGTTCGGCAAGCCGGTGGACAGCGCCGACCTCGCCACGCGGCGGCGGGTCGGCTACATGTCGCAATCCTTCTCGCTCTATTCCGAGCTTTCGGTGCGCCAGAACCTCGTGCTGCACGCCGAGCTCTTTCATCTGTCGCGTGCGCGCCAGCGCGAGCGGGTGGCCGAGCTGCTGGAGCGGTTCGATCTGCAGGACGCGGTCGACACGCGCCCGCCGTCGCTGCCGGTGGGCGTGCGCCAGCGGCTGCAACTGGCCGTCGCGGTGCTGCACGCGCCCGAGATGCTGATCCTCGACGAGCCGACGAGCGGCGTCGATCCGGTGGCGCGCGACCGGTTCTGGGCGCTGCTGGCGGAACTGTCGCGTGAGGACGGCGTGACGATCTTCATCTCCACCCATTTCATGAACGAGGCCGAACGCTGCGACCGGATCTCGCTGATGCATGCCGGGCAGGTTCTGGCCGTCGGCGCCCCGGACACCCTGCGCGCAGACCGCGGCGCCGAGACGCTGGAGGAGGCCTTCGTCGATCACCTGAGGGAGGCGGCCGGCGAGGAGGCGCCCGGCGACGACCCGGTGCCCGAGAGTGGCGACGAAGCCGCCCCCTCTCGCCCGCCGCTGTTCTCGCCCGCGCGGGCCTGGGCGGTGGCACGGCGCGAGGGGACGGAGCTGATGCGCGACCGCGTGCGGCTCGCCTTTGCCCTGATCGGGCCGATGATCCTGATGATCGCGGTGGGTTTCGGCATCTCCTTCGACGTCGACAACCTCGACTACGCCGTGCTCGACCGCGACCGCAGCCTCGAAAGCCGAACGCTGACACGGCAATTCTCCAGCTCGCGCTATTTCCGCGAGGGCCCGGCGCTGAACTCGCTCGCCGGGATGGACGACAGCCTGCGCGGCGGCGACATCCGCATGGCGCTGGTCGTACCGCCCGGCTTCGGACGCGACCTGCTGGCGGGCGACCGGCCCGAAGTGGCGTTCTGGGTCGACGGGTCGAACACCGTGCGCGCCGAGACGGCGCGGCGCTATGCCGAGGCGGTGTTCCGCGACTTTCTCGCCGAGGCGGCCGAACGTGAGACCGGCCTGCGCCCCGACCTGTTCCCCGTCTCGATCGAACCGCGGTTCCTCTACAACCAGAGCTTCGATTCCGCCCGCGCGATCCCGCCCGGCGTGCTGATGCTGATGCTCGTCATGATCCCCACGATGATGACGGCGCTGGGCGTGGTGCGCGAGAAGGAGGTCGGCTCGATCGCCAATTTCCACGCCGCCCCGGTGCGACGGCTGGAGTTCCTGCTGGGCAAGCAGGCGCCCTATGTCGCGGTCGCCATGGTGAGCTTCCTGACGCTCCTGGGGATGCTGTTGACGGTGTTCGGCCTGCGCGTCGAGGGCAGCTTCGCCGCGCTGGCCGCGGGCGCGGCGCTCTACACAACGGCGGCCACGGCCTTCGGCCTCGTGATCTCCACCTTCGTGCGCTCGCAGATCGCCGCGATCTTCGGCAGCGCGATCATCGTCATCATCCCGGCGGTGAACTTCTCCGGGATGCTCTACCCCGTCGCCACGCTCGACGGGCTGACCCGCGCGATCGGGCAGTCCTTCCCCTCCCTCTACTTCCAGCGGATCAGCACGGGGGTGTTCAACAAGGGGCTGGGATTTCCCGATCTCTACCGCGATCACCTGATGCTCGCGGCCTTCTGCGTGCTGTTCTGGGTGCTGGCCGCGGCGCTCCTGCGCAAGCAGGAGGCGTGAGCCGATGGGGGGCCTGCGCAACATCTACCGCCTCGGGCTGAAGGAGCTGTGGAGCCTGTTCCGCGATCCCGTCCTGATGGGTCTCGTCGTCTATACCTTCACCGGCGCGGTCTTCTTCGTGGCCAACGGCGTGCAGACCGAGGTGCGCAACGCCGCCATAGCCGTGATCGACGAGGACCGCTCCACCCTCGCGGCCCGCCTGCGCGACGCCTTCCTGCCCCCGCACTTCCAGCCGGCCGACCTGATCGACGTCGGCGAAATGGCGCCCGCGATGGACCGGGGCACCTACAGTTTCGTGCTCCACGTGCCCGCCGGGTTCGAGGCCGACGTTCTGTCCGGGCGCAACCCGACGCTCCTGCTCGCCGTCGACGCCACGGCGATGACGCTGGCGGGCAACGGCACCGCCTATATCGAGCGGATCGTGCAGGACGAGGTGGCGGACTTCCTCGGCCCCGGCGCGGGTGCGGCGGTGCAGGCGGCCACGCTGGTGCCGCGCGCACGCTTCAACCCCAACCTGCAGTCGCAATGGTTCTTTGCGGTGATGCAGGTGACGGGCAACGTCACGATCCTGTCGGTAGTGCTCTCGGGCGCCGCGGTAATCCGCGAGCGCGAGCACGGCACGATCGAGCACCTGATGGTGATGCCGGTGACGACGCTCGAGCTGATGATGGCCAAGATCTGGGCCAACGGCCTCGTGATCGTCAGCGCCGCGGTCCTGTCGTTGCTTCTGGTGGTGGAGGGGCTCATGGGCATCCCCGTGCCGGGCTCGATCGGCGTCTTCGCCGTGGGCGCGGGCGTCTACCTGTTCTCGGTGACGGCACTGGGGATCATGCTGGCCACCTTCGCCACCACGATGCCGCAGTTCGGCTTGCTGGCGATCCCGGTCTTCGTGGTGCTCTATCTGCTCTCGGGCGGCGTGACTCCGGTCGAGGCGATGCCGGAGCCCCTGCATACCCTGATGCAGGCCTCGCCGGCCACGCATTTCACCAGCTTCGCGCAGGCGGTGCTCTACCGCGATGCCGGGCTCGGGCTGGTCTGGACCGACCTCGCCGCCGTGGCGGGGATCGGCAGCGTGTTCCTCGGCCTCGCTCTGCTGCGCTTTCGCAAGACGATGGCCGCGGCGCGCTGAGGCCGACATATGCCCCGGCGCCGAGGTAAGCGAAGCCTGGGCCCCACCTTTTGCGCTGTATCAACCCGCAGTATTCACCGAATACGTCTGAGCGGCGGGCTTTGGGGGTCGTGGGCCGGTCGTGAGGACCGGTTGAGGGTTGTGCAGGCCCTCACGAG
>HLSNC_1001165_pt1 | contig 13549 bp, 12 predicted proteins | sample HotLakmetagenome_2_FD_14041 | JGI IMG/M metagenome (IMG submission 14041)
GTCAATCACGAACGCCACATAAACGAAGCCCCGCCAGGTGGCGACGTAGCTGAAATCGCTGACCCACAGGCGGTTCGGCCGATCGGCAGCAAACTGCCGATTGACCTTGTCCCGTGGGCATGGCGCTTCCGTATCACTGATCGTGGTCTTCATGCGCTTGCCTCGTACGATCCCCTGGAGGCCCAATCTCTTGATCAAGCGGGCGACAGTGCAGCGCGCGACGACGAGGCCTTCACGCAGCATCTGACGCCAGACCTTGCGCGCGCCATACACCTCAAAGTTCTCAGCGAAGACACGCTCGATCTCCGGCTTCAGTTCCAGATCCCGCTTCGCCCGTGCCGACAGCTTCTCCGGATCGGCGCGCTTGGCGAGATGATCGTGGTAGGTCGACGGGGCGATCGGCAGCACCTTGCAGATCGGCGCGACCCCGTCGACCTCGCGGTGATCGTCGATGAATGCGATCATCGTTTGAAGGGGCCGTCGAACTCCGCCTGGGCAAAACAGGCGCTCGCCTTGCGCAGGATCTCGTTGGCCTGCCGAAGCTCCCGGTTCTCCCGCTCGAGCGCCTTCAGCCCGGTCGCCATGTCCGTCGGCACTCCGGCCCGCTTGCCAGCATCGACCTCGGCCTTCTTCACCCACTCGTTCAGCGTCTGCCCAGTGCAGCCGATCTTGAACGCGATCGACATGATCGCCGCCCACCGCAAGGGATGTTCATGCTCGTGATCCAACACCAGCCGCACGGCGCGCTGGCACACTTCCGGTGAAAACCTGTTCGTCGTCTTGCTCATGATGGCTCCACCTTCTCAGGAGTTGGAGCCTCCGGCAAACCCGGGGCGGTTCGAAACCGCTCGGATGGCTCCGTCGACGCGGTCGTCTCGGGGCCCGATGAGATGGTCGAGGTGCTGATCGCGATCCTGCATTAGGGGTAACCGTATCAAGGGTCGCGAATGTTTGCATGAGGGAAGCTGTCCTTCAGGAAGGCTAAGGGTTCCGCATCGAAGCTCTTGCAGCATGAGCCTGAGACGGGGCGCGCCACCCGACAAGCCTGTCCAGGCCGATCAGACGAAGTCGCGCGCGATGGTGACGTCCCAGCTACGGCAGAAGACGCGCTTGTCACCCTCATGGGCATCCAGATCGGCAGTAATGTGAAACGCCGTCTCCGTTGCGGTCAGAACGGTATGAGCCCTGGTGCGTATCGACCAGTCGCCCCGGCGTAACCCGCGCTGCAACAGGGTTTCACCTCGCCCGGAATGAAAATCGTCGGCATGGGTACGATACCATTCGAAAGCGCGGTTCTCGACGATGAGATCGATATCTTCCAGATGAACCACGCCGTTGTCATTGATGACTTCGAGCGTGGACAAATCGCTGGCAAGGTCACGATGAACAAGCCAGTTATGCCTGCCCGGTTCGAGCTGACGGCGCGGTGCCGGCGGCGCGCCCTCGGGGGCGCCGAAGACGCGCAAGCGTGCATCTTCCGCGCGGGGCTTGCGGACCGGGAGTGCCACCCGGCTTCCCGCAGTATGCACAGTCAGGCCGACCGGACCGGGAGGCAACCATGCCAGCGGCCAATATGATGTCGAGACCGCGATCCGCAACCTGTGTCCTTGAGGGAAGCTGTGCGCCACGCCATTCAGCGATACAGACACCGTATAGCGCTCACCGGGAACCAGATGCGCCGGATGTTCGGCCGAATCGCGGTGCGTCAGATTGAGCATTCCGTAGCTGACCCTGGTGATCTTGTCGTCCACGGCGATGTCCGACAGGCGTATTGCGACCATGCCCAGAGGCTGATCTGACGATATCTCCAACGTGACAACGGTGGCGCCCAGAATCTCCAGGGTTTCCGGTAGCGGCTCGCTGTCGAAGACAAGCGCGCCACCATCCTCCTCGCGCTGGTCGTGCGCCAGATCGGGCCCGGCGGCATAGGAGCACCATTTCCCGGCGAACAGCCCCACGGTCAGCGGCGAGCGGATGCGCAATCGCTCATCCTTGCCGGCATCAGCCTCAGCCGAAAGGATATGCCGACGCCCGAGCGCAAGAGATCTGGTCGTGACGTTGGGCGATGGCCATGATGGCTCGGCGACCCACCGCCCGGGACGGTGACGATAGCTCGTGGTGGGCGGCACTGAATCCTGCATCCAGACACGCAGGACCGGTTCCTCCATAACGCCCCGGTCGATGCCCTTGAGCCAGTGATCCCACCACCGCAAGGCCTCCTGCAGAAAACCTATGGCGGGGCCGGGCACGGCGATATGCGGATATTTGTGGCTCCAGGGGCCGATCAACCCCTGACGCGGCACCTTCAGATTTTCCATCAGGCGGAAGACCGCATTCGAATAGCCATCCGCCCAGCCGCTCACCGCCATGACCGGACAGGTCACGGCAGCATAGTCTTCGGCGATGGAGCCATGGCGCCAGTAGGAATCGCGGCGCTGGTGCCGCAGCCAGTTTTCCAGCCACAGACCGCTGCCGTTCAGACGCTGATGCCACATCTCGCGCCATCCCTCACCGACGATCTCGGGATCGGGCGGCAGCGAATTGTAGGAGAACATAACCGACGCCCAGGAGAGGTTGTCCCCGAGCAGGCAGCCGCCCATATGGTGGATGTCATCGGCGTAACGATCATCGGTCGAGCACAGTGTGACCACGGCCGCCAGTGCCGGTGGCTGCAGGGCGGCAATCTGGAGACCGTTGAATCCGCCCCAGGAAATGCCGATCATCCCGACATTTCCGCTGCACCAGGGCTGCGCGGCGATCCATTGGATGATGTCGTAGCCGTCCTGGAGTTCCTGAGCGGTATATTCGTCGGTCAGCACGCCTTCGGAATCACCGCTGCCACGAATATCGACCCGCAGACAGGCATAGCCATGTCCGGCAATATAAGGATGCATGATCGAGTCGCGGTGGCGGGTCATGTCGCGCTTGCGATAGGGAATGTATTCCAGCACTGCCGGGACCGGGTGCTCGCCGGCATCCTCGGGAAGCCACAGCCGTGCAGCGAGGCGGGTGCCGTCGCGCATTGTGATGAAGAGGTTTTCCTCATGCCGGACCCGGTGAGGGAAATCGGCTCTGGTCTGCAGCATATCACTCATGCCGGGCTGATCCTTTCGCCGTCGATGCGAATGTCGAGCGCTTCCATAAGGGCGGCGTAGTTTTCTTCCAGAGCCTGGTGCTGATCCGCGCCCATGAAAATATCTGCGATCTGATAACTGTAGGAATCACGGTGATTGTCGCTCAGCTCGCGCAATTGCATGCCTTCGTGAACATGCAGCGTGATGTCGGTGCCGGGAAAGCCTGAAGCAATCTCCCGAACGGCGTCTTCATCCGGGGCATGGGTGACGCACTTCGCATCGCGTTCACCATAGACGCGCGGCATGAACTTGGCGGCGATGGTGAAGCGCCCGCGGCGGGCCGGGTAATCCGGGCATTTCCCGAGCGCCACGTCGATCATCACCTCCTTGTGCGGGACCCCCTCAACCTTCTCGAAGATCGGACTGTGTGATTTCGAGATACGGGCATTGATTTCAAGCAGGGCAATACTGTCATCGTGCTCTCGATAGTAGAATTCCATGTTGAAGGGACTGTCATCCAGACCCGTTGCTTCAATAACTCGGCGCGCCGCGTCGCGCATGCGCCTCTTGACTGGATCGGGAAGGCTGGAGGGGTATTCATAACGCTCGAGGCTCGCGCCGTTGGGGCCGCGCAGCGTATCGACGATACCATAGGCCTCCACCTTACCCTCGAAGACATATCCTTCCAGCGTGCATTGGCGACCCTTCGAGATGATCGCTTCGGCAATGCAATAGGCGCCATGAACCCGGGCCTCGTCCGCGCTCAGATCCGCATGGCGCATGATTGCGTCCAGGGGGGTGGCAAACCTGTCGATGCCCGCACGGATATGCGGGAGAGCGCCTTGCAGGTCTTCCAGCCTGTCGATCCGAAATCCCAGGCGGGAGGAATGCGCCTTCACCGGTTTGATCCAGTAGGGGTAATTCATGTCGATCCCCGCCTCCGTCTGCGGTTCAAACGGGTCAACCAGGACAAAGCGCGGCACCAGACCGGGTGCGACGTTCCTTTGCACGATGCGACTGAGATATTTGTGCTCGCACCGCAGCACGCTTTCGAGGCTTGGGCCGCGCAGGCCGCGTTCCGCGCGCAGGATCGGCATCATCAGAATCGTCGGAAAATCCCAGTAGCCGACAATGGCGTGGACCTCGTCGTGAAATGCATCCAGAATCTGACGCGCTTTGGTCAGCAGGGCCTCCACATCGAAGCTGCGTGCAGCGGCGATTTCTTCGTAATCGAGCAAGCTGTGAAAGACATACTCATCGGCGTTGCGGACGCCGCGTAGCAATTGAAGATTGAAAGGATCCAGACCCACGACGAAAATGTTCCTGATGTCCGCGCTCATGGACCCCCCGCTGCTTTTTCATGCAAAAAACTTCGACCTGAAATATTCAAAGCCGTCGGCGTGATATTGTTCCTGCGGTCGAATACGCAGACCTTGAAGCCCGGGCGAGATCGCTGCCGGAGACACGCTGGTGATGATGGGGACGGCAGGGCTGTACGATTATCGCAGTTCGGGCATCTCGGTCGGAATATCGCCCACCACCCTGTGCAGCAGGTCGTCAATTCGCTGAGAAAGCCATTGGCAGCACTTCCAAGCGAGAGTGAAGTCCGCCAACGAGAATGGTGATCGTATCGATTTTCTCTCACCACAAAAAGTAAAACTTGTAGTAGCTCTGATTTGAATTTGATCAATAAATCTAAGTATCAAAATATTATATGGCGATGAATTAAGCAAAATAATGACTATAATATTATAAGATTTATTGATGTATTCTCTGTAGTAAATTTATCAGAAATTTACGCTGAATTTATACTTGTCTTTCACTGTTAAAGTCTTCAACCCGAAATTTCATCCATGAACTCACATTCTGGACCAGGACGGTGGGCACGATCGACTGCCATCCAGTGTGTTTATTGCCTCCGCCATGGAACAACGCGTGGCGGGTGGCGTTTGGAGGACGAAATCTGATTTTTGAAAGGGGCGGGAAAAGAGGTTCTGGTATGCAGATCGCGCGGGGACGGTCATCAGGAGCGGGTGGCGAAAGCATGGCAGCCAAACGCGAATACATGGTGTCGCGCCAAATCGCGGCACGGGGCGTCAGCGATCCCAACGTCCGCGAGGCGATGCTGGCGGTACCGCGGGAAGTTTTCGTGCCAGCCGAACTCGCCGAGTTCGCATATGAGGATACGCCTCTGCCCATCGGCGCGGACCAGACCATATCCCAGCCCTATATCGTTGCCATGATGCTTGAGGCAGCCGAAATTGCTCCTGGCGAGAAAGTTCTGGATGTAGGAACCGGCTCAGGCTACGCGGCGGCACTGGCCAGCCGCATCGCCGGAAAGGTTGTGTCAATCGAACGCCACGCCGAACTCACTGAAGCTGCGCGCAAGGCCATTGACACTTTGGGTTACGACAATATCGACCTTCGCATCGGCGATGGCACGCAGGGCGCTGCGGATGAAGCCCCTTTCGATGTGATCCTCGTCGCTGCAGGAGGACCCGAAATCCCCGAGATCCTGATCGAACAGCTCTCACCGGGCGGACGCATGATCATCCCCGTTGGGCCGGTTCATCGTTACCAGCATCTGCTGCGAATTCGCAAGACCGGCGATAATCGCATCAAGCAGGAGGATCTTGGCCCTGTCGCTTTTGTACCGCTGATAGGCGTCGGTGGATGGCGCGACCCAGCTTGCGAGGAAATCGTGCACCCCACGGAGGGGAAAGGTACGTCGCGCGCGGTCGGGGGTGCCGCAGCGCGCGCGGTCCAGATGGGGGCACCGAATGCCCCGACCGATCCTGCCGCATTGATCGCGCGCCATGCCGAGCCGCTTCCAGAGATCGGAGCTTCCGGCTTTGGGGCAATGTTCGACCGGATCAGGGATGCCCGCGTTGTCGCAATCGGTGAGGCCACGCACGGGACTTCGGAATTCTACCGCGCCCGAGCCGCCATCACCCGACACCTGATTGAGGAGCACGGCTTCAATATCGTCGCCGTAGAGGCGGATTGGCCGGATGCAGCCATCATTGACCGTCATGTCCGTGGTCTCGATACAGGTCGAGCAACCGCTCAGCCTTTTGCCCGATTCCCGACCTGGATGTGGCGCAACGAAGAGACCCGCGATTTTGTCGAATGGCTGCATCATCATAATCAGCAGATTGATGATCCAGGCCGCCGGGCTTCATTCCACGGTCTTGATCTGTACAGTCTGGACGCTTCCGTGCGCTCTGTAATCGACTACCTTGATCGCGTCGATCCCGAGGCAGCGCAAACCGCGCGCGCACGATACGGGTGTCTCTCGCCGTGGCAACGCGATCCGGCGACCTATGGGCGTGCTGCCCTGCACCCGGATTTCCACACTTGCGAATCCGCTGTCATCGCCATGCTCTCCGACATGCTCGAAAAGCGCCTCGAATACGCAAAGGCGGATGGGGAATCCTATGTCGATGCAGCGCAAAACGCCCGGCTGGTCGCCGCTGCAGAGCATTATTACCGCGCTATGTATTACGGCTCGGCGCTCTCGTGGAACCTGCGCGACACGCACATGTTCGAAACGTTGCTCTCGATGATCAAGGCCCGGGGCCCTCATGCGAAGGCGGTGATCTGGGCGCACAATTCTCACATCGGAGATGCGTCCGCGACAGAGATGGGCGCGCTCCGCGACCAGCTGAACATCGGGCAGCTCTGCCGCGAGAAGTTCGGACGCGATGCGGTACTCGTCGGCTTCGGCACGGATCGCGGCACCGTCGCTGCAGCTGATGACTGGGATCAGCCGATGCAGATCATGGAAGTGCGTCCGGCCCGGGGCGACAGCTATGAAGCCATGGCGCGCGATGCGCCAACGGATGCAAATTTCATGCTCGACCTGCGGCCCGGAAACAATGAAGAATTGCGTCAAGCGCTTTCCGCGCCGCGTCTCGAGCGCGCCATCGGTGTCATCTATCGCCCCGAGACCGAGTATGAGAGCCATTATTTCGAAGCGTCTCTCCCGGCCCAGTTCGACCTGTATCTCTGGTACGAGGCGACACGTGCCGTGAAGGCGCTGAGTGGCAGACAAATCGCCGGAATGCCGGAAACGTACCCGTTCGGCCTGTGAGAACGAAGACCTGCGAGAGCGGAGCCTCAAGGACATCTCGAAAAATTACCGCATCGCGGAGCATTGGGGTAGCATCGCATGGTCTGATGCATGATCCGGGATGGTTGCGATGGGACCGACGGGTTTCTTCGCCGTTTCCGAGCGTTATGAGTCTCTCGATACCAAGGCAGACCCGCTGTTGTAGCTGGATGCCATGGTGCCGTTGGAGGATTTCATCCCCGGCTGGAAGGGTTCTGGCAACGATCACATGCCGAGAAGAAATCAGCGGTGGGCGGCAAGCCCTGCGATACGATCGTGATCTTCAAGTCGATCATTCTGTGCGCGTTCAGCAATCTCTCCGACGAGCAGCTGGAATACCGATTGAAGATGCGCGGAACATCATGATACCGGGAAGGATATTCAATGCCGCAAATCATTCTTCTTCGTCACGGTGAAAGTATCTGGAACCGCGACAACCGCTTCACCGGCTGGACCGACGTGGATCTCTCGGATAACGGCGTAAGGGAGGCCGAGGAATCGGCGCGCCGCCTGCTGGCGCAGGGGATCAGAATCGACGTCTGCTTCACCTCGGTCCTGACCCGTGCAATCCGCACTCTGTGGATCGTGCTGGAGCAGAATGATCTGCGCTGGCTTCCCGTCCATCGCTCATGGCGACTAAACGAGCGACATTACGGCGCCCTTCAGGGGCTGAACAAGGAAGAGATGCGCAAGAAGGTCGGCAAGGAGCAGGTGCACGAATGGCGGCGAAGCTACGCGACGCGCCCGCCGGCCCTAGAGGAAGGCGATGAGCGTCATCCGCGGCATGATCCGCGCTACAGGCATGTGCCGGGCACGCATCTGCCGAGCTGCGAGAGCCTGGAGGATACGGTCAGCCGAGTGCTGCCCTACTGGCTGGAGCGCATCGAGCCTGTCCTGATGCAGGGGCGCACGCCGCTGATTTCCGCGCACGGCAACAGCCTGCGCGCCTTGGTGAAGTATCTCGACGATATTCCCGACGACGAGATCCCCGGTTTCGAGATCCCGACCGGCAAGCCGCTTGTCTTCGAACTCGATGACGATCTGAGGCCGATGGAGCGCTACTATCTCGAGGAGAAGACCTGAGCGGACAGCCCGGGTTCCGATCGCTCAGAAGGGCTGCATGCCCATGATGAGCGTTTCGAGGAAGCGGCCCAGGAGGACGGGGACGATGGCTGCGCCCGCCCGACGGTCAGGAGCATCTCCATGCCGATGTGCCGGCGATGCAGCTGGAGCAGGATTCCCGCGACGTAACCGATTCCGGAGAGCGAAATCACCGCGACGACGCCGGTGGTGATGCAGCTTCAGGTCCCGGTGAAGCCCTGGAGCAACGGCTTGCCCTTCTTGCCGATGTGCCCTTCAGTTTCGGCCTCGGAGCGTCTGGTCGCCTGGTGGGCGAGCCAAAGCAAGAGCGCATCGGCGGGTGCTTGGCAATCGCGGCGAAGCTCTCCTGCACCGATATCCCACGCTTGCGGCGGCCTGCCAATCATCGCCGCGACCGGCTCATTGCCCCCCTCCCTTCCCGTCGCCGCCGGGTTTTCCAGACTGGAATTCTGCCTCGGCGATCTCGCGATCCTGCTCTGCCTGGCGCTTTTCCACCTCGCGTGATTTTCCCGCGCCGACACCGCGCTCGCCGGCCTGCGCTGCCTTAGGGGGGCTCGCCGCGATGCTCGCCCTGTCGCTTGCCGGAGGTCTCCGACCGGTCCTGCGGATGGTTTTCCCGCCGCTTACGCTCACGACCCCACTGCCCGTGATCACGTCCAGCCTCAAGATCGCTGTCCTGGCCTCGCGCGCGGATGCTGGCCGCCAGCGGATGCAGATCCTTGCGCACGAAGATCTTTTCGATTTCCACCAGAATGAAGACTCCGAGGCCGACGCCGACCGGCCAGAGCCATCCCAGGGGATCGAGTGCCGCCGTACCGAACAGCGAGTGCATGAATGGCGCATAGGTGAAGACCAGTTGCAGCGCGATACAGCCGCCGATCGCCATCAGAACGGTCCGGTTGCCGATCAGGCCGCTCAGGGTGAACGCCGCGCCGTAGAAGAAACGCGTGTTCAGGAGATAGAAGATCTGTCCCATGACCAACGCGTTCACGGCCATGGTTCGAGCATATTCGAGGCTCGTGCCCTCGCGGCCCTGCTCCTGCAGGAAGACATAGCCGACGCCAAGGAGGAGCACGATACCGACGAAACCAATGCGCCAGATCACGAATTGCGTGAGCAGTGGCTCGTCGGTGGGGTGCGGCGGGCGCTGCATCAGATCGCCTTCCGCCTTTTCCCAGGCAAAGGCGACGCCGAGCGTCACCGCCGTAACCATGTTGACCCACAGGATCTGCACGGGGGTGATCGGAAGCGTCATGTTCAAGAGAATCGCGCTTACAATGATGAGCGCCTCTCCCGCGTTTGTCGGCAGGACGAAGAGAATGGCCTTGCGCAGGTTGTCGTAGACCGTGCGACCCTGTTCGACGGCGCGCTCGATCGAGGCGAAGTTGTCATCGGCCAGAACCATCTCGGAGGCTTCGCGTGCGGCTTCGGTGCCCTTCTGGCCCATGGATATCCCCACATCCGCGCGCTTGAGAGCGGGCGCGTCGTTGACGCCGTCGCCGGTCATCGCGATGACTTCGTTCTCCTTCTGGAGAGCCTTGACGAGGCGCAGCTTGTGCTCGGGGCTCGCGCGGGCGAAAATGTCAACATTCATCGCGACATTACGCAGCTCTTCGTCGTCAATGCCTTCGAGTTCCCGCCCGGTCATGGCGTTGTCGGGGTTCTTCAGTCCGAGTTCGCGCGAGACGGCGCTCGCGGTGGTGACGTGATCGCCGGTGATCATCTTGACGCGGATCCCCGCACTCTGGCACGCGGCGACGGAATCGATCGCCTCTTCGCGCGGCGGATCGATCATGCCGCAGAGTCCGAGCAGGACCAGATCGCCCTCTGCGTCCTCCTCGCTCAGCTCCGAGATTTCGCCTGCGTTCTTGCGCGCGACCGCAAGGACGCGCTGACCGCGTCCTGCGATCTCCTCGGCGCGGCTGTACCACCTGTCTGCGTCGAGCTCCGCCATCTCGCCCCTGCGGATCTCGCCGGTGCAGATCTCGATGATCCGCTCGGGAGCGCCCTTGACGTAGATAAAGCGGTTGCCCTCGTGATCGTGGTTGAGCGTCGCCATGTAGCGGCGTTCGGAGGCGAAGGGCACGGCGTCGAGACGGGGCCTTTCCTCCTTCTCGCGGTCGGGCTGGAGCCCGGCCTTGCGACCGAGCACGAGCAGCGCCGCCTCCGTCGGATCGCCCTCGGGATTCCATTCGTCGCCTTTTTGCTCGACCACCGAATCGTTGCAGAGAATGCCCGCGCGGATTACCTCCATGGCGGTGTCGTACGCCTCGATCTCGATCGGTTCGCCATCCAGCAGAAACCCGCCATGCGGCTCGTATCCGACGCCCTCGACCTCGATGTCGTGCTCCGCCGTGCGCACCGTCGTTGCCGTCATTTCGTTGCGGGTCAGCGTGCCCGTCTTGTCGGCGCAGATCGTGGTGACCGCTCCCAGTGTCTCTACGGCGGGGAGCCGGCGGATGATGGCGTTGCGGCGGGCCATGCGCTGGACGCCGATGGCCAGCGTCACCGTCATGACAACCGGCAGGCCCTGGGGAATTGCCGCGACCGCGATGGAAACCGCAGCGAGGAACATCTCGGTCCATTCGCGCTGCCAGACGAACGTCCCGACGCTGAAGGTGATGGCCGCGAGGAGGATGATGATGACGGTCACGATCTTCGTGAATTCGTCCAGGCGCTGCATCAGAGGGGTCTCGAGTTTTTCGACCTCGGCCAGCATCGCGCTGATGCGACCGATCTCCGTGTCATCGCCGGTCGCGACGACGACCCCGTTTGCCTGCCCGGAGGTCACCACCGTGCCGGAATAGCCCATGCACGAGCGGTCCCCGAGTTCCGCGTCCTTCTCCACGGCCTGGGTGCCCTTTTCCACAGCGGTGGATTCGCCGGTCAACGCCGCTTCCTGTGCCTGCAGGTTCCTCGTCTTGATCAGGCGCAGGTCGGCTGGTACGCGATCCCCCGCGTTGAGGGTCACGATGTCACCGGGCACGAGTTCTTCGGAGGGGATCTCACGTCGCTTGCCGTCGCGTCGCACCCAGGCCTTGTGCGAGAGAATCTCGCGTACGCTTTCCAGCGCCCGTTCGGCCCGCCCCTCCTGAATGAAGCCGATGATCGCGATGACCAGGACGACGGCGAAGATGACGCCACTGTCGATCCACTCGCCCAAAGCCGCCGTGACGACGCCAGCGATCAGCAGGAGGTAGATGAAGAGGCTGTTGAACTGCGCGAGGAAGCGCTGGAGCGTGCTGCGCTTCGAGCCCGGACTCAGCCGATTTCCGCCGTGCTCTTCCCGACGCTTCTCGACCTCGCTCTCGCTCAGCCCCTTTTTGCGATCGACACCGAGCCTGTCGAGCGTCTCGTCCGACGACATGGCGTGCCATGCCGAGCCCTTTGTTCCCTTGTTCGGGCTTTCAGCCATTCTTCTTTGCGCCTCCAGCTCTTGCGTCGTCGTTCTTCTTCGCCGATTCCCGGCCAACGCCTTCTTGTCCGGACATGACTCCGCGAGCATCCAGCTACCGCCGCCCCGTTCGGCGGTGGAACGGGCGCGTTACTGCGCGGCCATGCGATTTGCCGGGCGCACCATCTGCGCGGCATAGGCCCACTCGTTGTCGTACCAGCTCAGAATGCTGACGAGATCGTCGTTCACGATCGTCATCTTTTCGAGATCGACGATGGAAGCCTCCTTGATGATGTCGGCCGGGACGAGAAAGTCATTGCTGCTCCCAGCCCCCCCCGTGGTGCGCGCTCCGCGCCTTCTCGCGGAAGATCCCGCTGATTTCCGCAACGTTTGTCGGACCACCGTCGCGGGTGCGCCGGGCGACGTGCCGGATGACTGCCTGAGTTGCACGCTCAAGGCCGGTTATTTCGGCAGCGCCGAGTGGTCCGCCCAAGGCCACGGTGCGAGCGATCGTGCGTATCAACCGGTCGTCCGTCACCTTTCCGTCCTGCATCGGTACGTTCAGATCTGCCCGCGCACGCAGGCGCTGACCATTGATCTGGAGATCGTCCGATGTCCGCAGCATGGGATCCTCTTTCGCTCTGACATACACGCCCGCACGTCGCTGTTCGGACGGGCGGCGGCTTTCGTCGCGATGGTTGCTAAACACGAGGATGCGGCGAGGGTTCCCGGCAAAATGGGATGAGGCGGGCCCCGAGGCCGTTGCGCAAATGCCATGCAACGCTCCTGCTGGCGGTTTGCAGGGGCCCCGCTGGGCAGCGTGATCCGCCGTGCGTTCTGACGGACACGATGGAGCCAAAGGCTGGAACCGGCCCGTGTCGATCACGCTGTGGGGCAGAAGCCGGCACAGGGCGTGTAGTTCTGTGACCCGATGCGGAGCCGGCGTTCCAGGGGAAGGATCCCGTAGCATCCGGACGAGGAGCCCAGCATGGTTCAGCTCGAAAATCTGTTCAGATAAGGCCGTATTGGCTCGCTGAGAACAAAAACAGGATCGTCATGCCGGCCATGGTGAAGGTGCGCTTGTCGGTCCCCAGACCTATCATGCCGGACGGCAGACTTCCTCGCGGGTGACCGGCAGCAAGCCGGTCGCGCCTTGGCCGCCGCCGTGTCCGCTCATGCGGGAAGAGCCCGACGAACTGACGGAGACCGAGATCGCGCTCATGAACAATCCGCCTAGGGCAAAAGACAAAACAAGGCACCAGGACGTCAGGATGCCGCGGCAGTCAGTAGGGCGATGACGTTATAGTCGGCGGTCGTCTTCCTGAAGTTCCTGGAAGCGGTCTTGCTTGTTCTCGGGCGCTACGCCGGCAAGGCATTTCTCGAGGCCGAGAACCCGGGCCACTACGCGCAGATTATTCTCCATCTCCCGGCTAGACTCACCCGAACGGTCGCATAGCGCATCGATCTAGATGGTCTAACGTATTGCGTCACCGGAAGATGTTTTCGAGAGATGATTGTCATAGCCTGCCCATAGGGTTCCTGTGTTCGATCTGTCGGATCAGTCGATGCTCTCGGTGAGTCTGGGGCGGTGGCTGGCGCGCGGCTATCTGCGGCGGCGGCTGTTCGAGGCAATTCCGGTGCGGGACAGATCATGGACGGTTTACGGCCGAGCGGGACTTCCGCGCCTCGGACAGTATTTCGAAGGCCTCGCGAATGACGTAAATCCCGATCCCTGCGCCGACGATAAGATCAAGCGCGCGGATCTCAGTGACGAGAACGGCGACACCGGAAACGATCACGGCCATGTTGGCGACGAGATCCGCACGGGTGAAGATCCATGTCGCCCGGAGATGGACTTCGCCGTCGCGA
>HLSNC_1001187_pt1 | contig 13224 bp, 10 predicted proteins | sample HotLakmetagenome_2_FD_14041 | JGI IMG/M metagenome (IMG submission 14041)
GGCGCAGACCGCGAAATACGCCGCGATGGTCGACCGGATGGGCGTGGCGCCCGGCGACCACGTGCTCGAGATCGGCTGCGGCTGGGGCGGCTTCGCCGAATATGCCGCCGGCGAACGGGGACTGAAGGTGACGGGGCTGACGATCAGCCGCGCCCAGCACGACTATGCGGTCGAGCGCATCCGCAAGGCGGGCCTCGGCGACCGGGTGGAGATCCGGCTTCAGGATTACCGCGACGTGCAGGGCGAATACGACGGGATCGCCTCGATCGAGATGTTCGAGGCGGTGGGCGAGAAGTACTGGCCCGTCTATTTCCGCACCCTTCGCGAGCGGCTGAAACCCGGTCGCTCGGCCGTGCTGCAGATCATCACGGTGCAGGACGAACGGTGGGAGAGCTATCGCAAGGGCGTCGATTTCATCCAGAAGTACATCTTTCCGGGGGGCATGCTGCCCGCGCCGCGCGTCCTGCGCTCCGAAATCGGGCGCGCGGGCCTCGACTTCCGCCACTCGGCCGAGTTCGGCCAGTCCTACGCGCAGACGCTGCGGCGCTGGCACGAGACCTTCCAGGAGCGGTGGGACGAGATCGCGCGGCTCGGCTTCGATGCGCGCTTCCGGCGGATGTGGGAATTCTATCTGTGCTCCTGTGCGGCCGCATTTTCGTCAAACATCTGTGATGTGACGCAAGTCACGGTCGCCCGGCGCGCGTGAGGTCTCTCGCCCGCTTTGCGGCCGGACTGACGCCCGTGTCCGCGCCCGGAGGCAGAGAGATGCCCACCGCAGCCCGCCTGTTCGCCCTGTTCGGCTTTGCCGCAATGGCGTTCTTCGCGACCGAGATCTACAAGCCCCTGCTGCCCGAAGGCACGCGAATGGGCATGTTCACGCCGCTCAACATGCTGGTGGCGGGCATCGCCGGCTGGATGGTGATGGGCCGCCTCGCGGGCCATGGATGGCCGATGGCGCTGACGTCGGGCCTGCGGACGACGGCGGTCGCGCTGTTCTACGTGCTGTTCATCTGGTCGGGGGTCGAGATGTACGACCGGGCGACCGACATGCGCTACGACGGGCCGGTCGAGGCGCTGCAGCAGATGGTGGCGCTGGCCATCGCCTATGTCCAGCTCGGGCTGACCGACCCGCAGGTGCCGGTAGCCGTCGTGGGCGGCGGCATCCTGGCCGGGTTCCTGGCGGAATGGGCCTCGCGGCAGGCGCAGCAGGCCGCCTGAGCGGCGGGCCCCGTCCGCTTGCGCCCGTGAGCTTGCGCCTGTGAGCTTGCGCCTGTGAGCTTGCGCCTGTGAGCTTGCGCCTGTGAGCTTGCGCCTGTGAGCTTGCGCCTGTGAGGGCGGGCGGGCATGGGGGGCACGACTCCCTCTCGATCAGGCCCGGCCATGACCACCACACCCGTCTTCCTGTTCGGCACGCTGCGCGATGCGACGCTGCGACGGGTCGTGTTGGGCGATGACGCGCCAGTCGTGCCGGCCGCGCTGCCCGGCTGGGCGGTCGCCCGTGTCGCGGGGGGGGACTGGCCGGCGCTCGTGCCCGCGCCCGAGGGGCGGGCCGAGGGCCTGCTCGCCGCGCTGGGGGTCGAGGCGCTGGCGCGGGCCGACTGGTACGAGAGCCTGTTCGGCCATGCCCGCGAGGCAGTGACGGTCGAGACGGCCGAGGGCCCGCGTGCCGCGCAGGTCTGGCGCCCCGCCGGAAACGGCGCCGAGGCGCTGGCGCCTGCGGGCGGCGCGAGGGCCGCGTGGGATCTCGCCGACTGGCAGGCGCGACACGCGCCCCTCGCGTGCCTCGCCGCTGAGGAGGCGATGGCGCTGCGCGGCATGCGCCCCGCGGACGAGACGTCGCGGCGCTTGCCGGTGATCCGCGCCCGTGCGCAGGCCCGGCTCAACGCGTCCGACACGCCGCCCACCACCCTGCGCCGCCGCGCCCGGCCGGGCGACGTCGCGGTGGCCGAGCGGCGCACGCCCTATGCCGGCTTCTTCGCGATCGAGGAATACGACCTGCGCCACGCCCGCTTTGCCGGCGGGCTGTCGGAGCTCATGACGCGCGCCGCCTTCGTCTCGGCCGACGCGGTGACGGTGCTGCCCTACGACCCGGGGCGTGACCGGGTGATGGTGATCGAGCAGTTCCGCGCCGGCCCCTTCGCGCGGGGCGATCCGCAGCCCTGGTCGCTCGAGGCCATCGCCGGCCGGATCGACCCCGGCGAGACGCCGGAGGAGACCGCCCGCCGCGAGGCACGCGAGGAGGCGGGGCTGGAGATCGGGCCGCTGATCCCGATCGGGCGCTACTACCCCTCGCCGGGCGCGAAATCGGAGTTCATCCATTCCTATCTCGGCCTCGCCGACCTGCCCGACGCGGCCGGGGGCCTCGGCGGGGTCGCGCACGAGCACGAGGACATCCGCGCCCATGTCGTGCCCTTCGCCGGGCTGATGGCGCTGGTCGAGACCGGCGAGGCGGGCAACGCGCCGCTCATCCTGAGCGCGCTCGCCCTCGAGCGGAGGCGCGCGGCGCTGCGTGCGGGCTGAGGAACCCGGCCCCGGCGTCGGGGCTTGAGACCGGGTGTTGCCCCGCCGTGTCGAGCCTGAAGGGAGGCTTTCTTGGAGACGATGTCGCCGGTGCTTCTGGGCTTTCTCGGCAGCCTCGCCGCCGGGGCCATGACGGCCGTGGGCGCGGTGCCCGTCCTGTTCGGTCGCGCGCCCTCGCGGGGCACGCGCGACATGATGCTCGGCTTCGCGGCCGGGGTGATGCTGGCGGCGTCGTTCTTCTCGCTGATCCTGCCCGCGCTCGAGGCGGCCGCCGCCCGCCACGGCGAGGGCGCCGTGCCGGCGGCCATCGTCGTCGCGGCGCTGCTCGTGGGAATGGGCGCGGTGGCGGCCCTGAACGAGCTGCTGCCGCACGAGCATTTCAGGACCGGACGCGAGGGGCCGGCGGCGGCCGAGCTCCGGCGCATCTGGCTCTTCGTCTTCGCCATCACGATCCACAACGTGCCGGAGGGGCTGGCGGTGGGCGTGGGCTTTGCCGAGGGGCACGACAACGGCCTGCCGCTGGCCGTCGGGATCGGCCTGCAGAACGCGCCCGAGGGTCTGGCCGTGGCGGTGGCGCTGCTCGGCGAGGGCTACGGGCGGGTGCGCGCCTTTGCCGTGGCGGGGGCGACGGGCCTCGTCGAGCCGCTCGGCGGCCTCGTCGGCGCCGGGGCCGTCTCGCTGTCGGAGGCGCTCCTGCCCTGGGGGCTGGCCTTCGCCGCGGGCGCGATGCTCTACGTCATCAGCCACGAGATCATCCCCGAGACGCACCGGCGCGGCCACCAGCGGCGGGCGACGGCGGGGCTGGCCGCGGGGCTCGCGATCATGCTCTTTCTCGACGTGACGCTGGGGTGAGCCAGCCGCGACGCGGCGCGCCTGAGGCGCAATTCCTTGTGCCCTTCGGGCAGTGGGGGCGCTGCCCCCGTCGCCTGCGGCGACTCCCCCGGGATACTTGGAGCAAGAAGAAGGGGCAGGGCCGCGCCCGACCGCGACCGCGGCGCGGCGGGAGGGGTGGAGCCTTGACCGGAGGGGCGTATTCGCCCACATGCGCGCTCCATGATCCCCGAGGACAGACTGGACGAGATTTCGCGCCGCTTCGAGTATCTCGAGGCGCGCATGGCCGAGGCGGCCGACGGTGCCGAGATCGCCCGCCTGTCGCGGGAATATGCCGGGCTGAAGCCGGTGGTTGGCGCCATCGCCGAGTGGCGCGGGGCGAGGGCAGGGCTGGCGGAGGCCGAGGCGATGCTGGCCGACCCCGAGATGGCCGGTCTCGCCGCCGAGGAGAAGGCGGTGCTCGAGGCGCGGCTGCCGGAGCTGGAGCAGGCGCTGCGGCTGGCGCTCGTGCCGAAGGACGAGGCCGATTCCCGCTCGGCCATGCTGGAGATCCGCCCCGGCACGGGCGGGGACGAGGCCGCGCTGTTCGCGGGCGACCTTCTGCGGATGTACCAACGCCACGCGGAAGCGAAGGGCTGGGGCTTCGACGTGATCGAGGCTCAGGAGAGCGAGCTTGGCGGCCTCCGCGAGGCGGTGGTTCGGGTGACGGGCGAGGCCGTCTTCGCGCGGCTGAAGTACGAATCGGGCGTCCACCGCGTGCAGCGCGTCCCCGAGACCGAGAGCGGCGGGCGCATCCACACCTCGGCCGCCACCGTCGCCGTGCTGCCCGAGGCCGGCGAGGTGGAGATCGACCTCCCCGAGAGCGATCTGCGGATCGACACGATGCGGGCGTCGGGGGCGGGCGGGCAGCACGTCAACACCACCGATTCGGCGGTACGGGTCACGCACCTGCCCACGGGGCTCGTCGTGACCTCGTCGGAGAAGTCGCAGCATCAGAACCGCCGGCTCGCGCTCGCCGTTCTGCGGGCGCGGCTGTTCGACATGGAGCGGCGGCGGGCCGCCGAGGATCGGGCGGCGACACGCAGGGCGCAGGTCGGCTCGGGCGACCGGTCGGAGCGCATCCGCACCTACAACTTTCCGCAGGGGCGGCTGACCGACCACAGGATCGGTCTGACGCTCTACCGCCTCGACCAGGTGATGCAGGGCGATCTCGACGAGGTGATCGACGCCCTCGCCGCCCACGACCAGGCGGCCAAACTGGCCGAGATGGAGGGTGCGGGCGCATGACGCTGGCCGAGGCGCTGCGCGCCGCGACGCGCCGGCTGGCCGAGGCGGGGATCGAGGGCGCGGGGCGCGACGCGCGGCGCCTGCTGGCCCATGCCGCCCGCCTCGCGCCCGACCGGCTGGCGCTGCACCTGTCCGAGCCGCTGCCGGCCGGGGCCGACGAGAGGCTCGAGGCCGCGCTGGCGGCGCGCCTGGAGCGTCGGCCGGTGGCGCAGATCGTGGGCGCGCGGGCCTTCTGGGGGCGGGAGTTCGCCGTCACGCCCGACACGCTCGACCCGCGCCCCGAGACCGAGACCCTCGTCGCCGCCGCGCTCGAGGCGCCGTTCGCGCGGCTTCTCGACCTCGGCACCGGCACCGGCTGCCTCGCCGTTACGCTGCTGGCCGAGCGGGGCGCGGCGACCGGCACGGCGACCGACATCTCGCCTCGCGCGCTTGCCGTCGCGCGGGGCAACGCCGAGCGGCACGGGGTGACCGGGCGGCTCGACCTGGTCGAGGCCGACTGGGGTACCGGGCTCGCCGGCCCGTTCGACCTTGTCGTGTCGAACCCCCCCTACATCGCTGCGGCGGACATGGCGGGCCTCGCGCCCGAGGTGCGCTGCCACGAGCCGTGGGGCGCGCTGACCGACGGCGCCGACGGGCTGACCGCCTATCGGCGGATCGCCGCCGCCGCGCCCGCGCTGCTGGCGCCCGGTGGCCGGCTGATCGTCGAAATCGGCCCGGGTCAGGCGGCGGCGGTCGGCGACCTCTTTGCCGCGGTGGGCCTTGCCCTGACCGGGACTCGCGCCGATATGGACAGCAGGGCACGGGCGGTCACGGCACGCAAGGCGTGACACGGTTGTCGCGCTCTCGCCGCAGCAAGCGGCCCCCGGGCTTGCCGCACGAGCATTTGGGCTTGCCAGCGGACCGATGACGTGACAATCAGGATCCGCGCATTTCGGAGCGGTTTGCCGCACGTCCTGCGCTTACGCCCGGAGAAGACGGATCCAGCGGCGAGAGGCGCGCCCTCTCAGTCGGGGGCTGGCAAGGCGCTCCCTGATCCACGATACCGCAACAAGGCGGACCAGTAACCTTATGAGATCATCCAAGTCACGGTCGCGGTCGAAGTCGAACCGCTCGCGCTCGATGGGCAACATCCAGAACCGCGTGTTCGATTCCTCGGGCCCCGAGGGGAAGGTGCGCGGCACGCCCCAGCAGATCATCGACAAGTACACCCAGCTTGCCCGCGATGCGCAGCTTGCCAACGACCGCGTGGCGGCCGAGAATTTCCAGCAGCATGCCGAGCACTACACGCGGATGCTGGGCGAGGCGATGCGCGAGCTCGAGGCCCGGCGCGACAGCCAGGATGGCGGCGGCGGCCAGGCCAACGGCCAGCACCATGGGGGCCAGAACGGGGGCCAGAACGGGGGCCAGAACGGGCAGGGCGGCGACCAGCACGGCCATGCGCGCCAGGGCGGGGGCCAGCAGAAAGCCGGCCAGCAGAACGCCGACCAACAGGACGGGGGCCAGCAAGACGGGGGCCAACAGGACGGGGGCCAGCAGGACGGGGGCCAACAGGACGGGGGCCAGCAGGACGGGGGCCAGCGGAACGGGGCCCGGCACGAGACGGCTGCCTGTGACGGCGGTGAGCCGCCAGACGAGGGGCAGCCGCAGGACGACGGTCAGCAGCGCCGGAGCGACGAGAGCCGCACCGACGCGGAGCAGGGCGACGCGGCGCGCGAGGCCGGCGACGAGCTCCGCGAAGCGGGGCGCTCCCGCCGGCGTCGCGGCGGAAGCCGCGAGGTGGGGGTCGAGGCCGGCTCCGACGTGATCGACCCTTCCGAAGAGGGGCAGAGCACACTGGTCGAGACGCCCGAAAGCGCGCCCAAGCCCAAGCGCAGCCGCGCCCGGGCCAAGCCGCGCGGCAAGGCGGCCGGAGAGGCAGCCGCAGCGGGGGCCACCGACAAGGCCACCGACAAGGCCACCGACGAGGGCGGCGAGCCGGGCGGACGTGACGGGTCGGACACGACGCAGGCCGCCGAATAGCGTCCGCCGATCAGCGACCGCCGCCCCGCAGATCGGGGCTTCGCCGGCTCGGGCCGGCAGGTCGCGTGATCGCTGGCGGGTTCGGGCCTGTCGGCTTTCGCCCTCAGCCCCTTGCCGCAAGCGCCCGCGCGAGGGCCGCGAACTGCGCCACGCTCAGCCGCTCGGCCCGCTCGGTGGGCGCAACACCCGCCTCGGCGAGAAGCGCCTCGGCGTCGCCGAGACCGCGCAGTGCGGCCCGGAGCATCTTGCGCCGCTGGTTGAAGGCTGCCGCCACCACCCGTTCCATCACGGCCGCGTCGGCCTCGGCCACCGGTCGCGCCCGCGGGCGGAGATGCACGACCGCAGAATGCACCTTGGGCGGCGGCGTGAATGCCTCGGGCGGCAGAGTCAGGGCGATGCGCGCCTCGGTCCGCCACTGGGCCAGCACGGCGAGCCGGCCGTAGGCGCGGGTGCCGGGCGCCGCCACGATCCGTTCGGCCACCTCGCGTTGGAACATGAGCGTGAGCGATGCCCAGAAGGGCGGCCATGACGGGGGCGTGAGCCAGCGCACCAGAAGCTCGGTGCCCACGTTGTAGGGCAGGTTCGAGACGACGTGGATCGGCGGGGAGAGACGCGCAGTGGGATCGACCTCGAGCGCGTCGCCCTCGACCACGGTCAGCCGCCCCGGCCATGCCGCGGCGATCTCGGCGAGTGCGGGCAGACAGCGGGCATCCTTCTCCACCGCCAGCACGTGACCCGCCCCCTCGGCCAGCAGGGCCCGCGTGAGCCCGCCCGGGCCGGGGCCGACCTCGAGCACCGAGGCCGACGACAGCTCGCCCGGGATGCGCGCGATGCGGGCCGTGAGGTTGAGATCGAGCAGGAAGTTCTGGCCCAGCGCCTTTCTCGCCCGCAGTCCGTGCCGCGCGATGACCTCGCGCAAGGGCGGAAGCCCGTCGATGGCGCTCATCGCGCGGCCGCGCCCCGCGACGCGCCAGCCCCGCGCCCCGCAAGCCGGGCCGGCGCGGACCTCGCCTTGCGGCATCGGCCCGCCCGCCCCGGCGACCCCTCGCCTGCGCGCGCGCCGCCCGGCTCCGCCGGGCACGCCCCCGCCGCTTCTTCTTGCGTCAAGTATCCCGGGGGAGTCGGCCGCATGGCCGACGGGGGCAGCGCCCCCCGCGACGCCGCACGCCTCACGCCGCCCTCCTTGCATGGGCCATCCGCTCGGCCATGTGGAGCGCGGCGATCAGGCTGGTCGGGTCGGCCCGGCCCTGTCCCGCGATGTCGAACGCCGTGCCGTGGTCCGGCGAGGTGCGCACGAAGGGCAGGCCGAGGGTCACGTTCACACCGCCGGCGAAGTCGATCGTCTTGATCGGGATCAGCGCCTGGTCGTGGTACATGCACACGGCCGCGTCGTAATGCGCCCGCGCCGCGGCATGGAACATCGTGTCGGCCGAAAGCGGCCCCGACAGCACCAGCCCCTCGGCCCGCAGAGACTCGAGCACCGGCGCGATCGTCTCGATCTCCTCGCGCCCCATCGCGCCGCCCTCGCCGGCATGGGGGTTGAGACCCGCCACGGCGATCCGCGGCACGGAGATGCCGAAATCGCGCCGCAGCCCCGCATGGGTCAGCCGGATCGTCTGCATCAGCACCTCGCGCGTGAGACGCCGCGGCACCTCGGCGAGCGGGACATGGATCGTCGCCGGCACCACCCGCAGGTGCTCGCAGGCGAGCATCATCACAACCCTGTCCACCCCGGCGAGGGCGGCGAGATACTCGGTGTGGCCGGGATAGGAAAAGCCCGCCCCCTCCTGCAGCGCCTTCTTGTGGATCGGCCCTGTCACCAGCCCCGCCACCGCGCCCTCCCTCGCGAGATGCACCGCGCGGGTGATCGCGGCGATCACCTCGGCGGCGTTTTCCGGTGCGGGGCGGCCGGGGGTGGCCGGCGCGGGGAAGGGATGGGGCAGGACGGGCAGGCCGGAGGCGGCGACGCGCGGCGCCTCGGACGCCTGCGTCACCTCGCGCACGGGCGTTCCGCGCGGCAGGTGGGCGGGGTCGCCGATCCAGACGAAGGGCAGCCGTGCGCCGAGCTTCTCCCATGCGCGGGCGGCGATCTCGGGGCCGATCCCGGCAGGCTCGCCGCAGGTCAGCGCGAGGGGCTTCGCCGCCGCGCCGCTGCCGGCCTGCTCGGGGATGGCCGGCGCCCCGCTCACGGCTCGCGGATGATCGCGTCGGCGCGCAGCTCGGCGAGGAAGCCGTCGGCATAGGCCGAAAGCCGCCGGTCGATCAGCTGGCGGCGCACGGCGGTGCGATCGACCTCTTCCTCGCGGATCTCGGTGCGGCCGCAGAGCATCACGAACACGAGCGTCCCGCCCTCGGGGTAGGTCGCCGTCTCGCCCTCGTCGAGCTTGGCCAGTTCCAGCGCCGTGCGGGCGGGCACGTCGCCGCGCGCGCGGGTTTCGATGGTCAGCCGCTCTGCCGGCTGGCCCGTGTTGACGCCGTAGAGGTCGTCGCAGGTGTCGACGCGGGCGGCGACGCGCGCGGCCTCCTGCAGCGCCGCCTCGCTCGCGCCTCCGGGGATCAGGTAGCGCGCGTATTCGAGGCTGACGTTCTCGGCCTCGGCGATGCCGGTCTCGCGCAACTCGCGCAGCATGAACACCGCCACCGCCCCCCCGAGCGACACCGGGTCGGAGACCTCGCCGGGCGCGAGCGTCAGGATCTGCGCGCGTAACTCGGGCGGCAGGTTGCCGACATCGACCGCGTTCGACACGCGGCCGCCCGCCGAGCGTGTGGGCGCGGCCGAAAACTGGCGCGCGGCGGCGGCGAAGGCGCCCTCGCCCCGGACGTTGGCAGAGATGTCGGCGGCGATACGCTCGGCCTGCGCCTGCTCTTCGGGATTGCGGGCGGGAATGATGATCTCGGAGATCAGCACTTCGGCCCCGCCCCGGCGAGAGGTGAGGGCGAGGGCGCGGTCGATCTCGGCCTCGGTCACCTGGGCGCGGGAGCCGAAGCGCGCCCGCACCACCTGCCGCCACGCGACGCCCGCGCGCACGAAGTCTCGAAAGCTCTCTTCGGCGACGCCGGCCTCGACGATCCGGGCGATGAACTCTTCCGTGGTCAGGTCGACGCGGCCGGCGAACTCCTCCATCCCCGCCTCGACCTCCTCGGGCGCGGGCGCGACGCCCAGCCGCTCGGCCGCGGCGAGCTGGAGCCGCTCGTCGACAAGCGCCTCGCGGGCGGCCTCCCGCGGGTCGCCGGGCGAGCGGAAGAGGGTGAGCAGCTGGGCGCGCTGGTCGATCTCCCACTGGGTGACGACGCGGCCGTCGACCTCGACCACCGGGCGGAACGGGTTCGACTGCGCCGCCGCCGGCCCGGCGGCAAGGACGAGTGCGGTCGCCACGAGCGCGGCCGAAAGGACTGCGGCGCGGGTCACGGCCCGGAAGCGGATCACGGAGAAGAGCCGGAGGCCCATGCGTCACCTCGTCGGTCTGGGGCGCCGTCCGGCGCGCGTCCTGCGCCCTGTCTAGGCGAGGCGGCAGGCGCTGCCAAGCCGTCGCCGCCCGGCCGGCACGACGGCGCGGCGATGGTGGGGCGTCGGGGCGGCACCGGGGCGGCACCGGGGCGGCACCGGGGCGATCCCCCTCACCGCAGGCACGAGCGGTTTCGGGGGCGGGGGCCGTCGGAGGTGCCGCCGAATCCCGCGAGCTCGATGCCGAAGTCGATCGAGGTCGAGGGGTTATCCTGGTCGGGCGCGGTGTAGCGCTGGCGCAGACCGACATCGACGGTGACGCAGTTGGCCCGGTATTCGACGCCGAAGGTCGCGTCGGCGGTGCGCTCTCGGGCGAGGTCGTAGGCGATGTCGGCCGAGGCGCTCCAGCGGTCGTTCCAGCGCAGCGCCCCGTCGACGCGCCACTGGTTGACCGCAAGGGGCCGGGCCTCGGCGGGCGCGGCCTCGAGCCAGGTATAGGTGCCCGCGAAGTCGAGCCGCTCGCCCGCCCAGCCGAACTGCGCCTCGAGCAGGTCGGCCTCGAGATCGTCGTCGACCAGGGCGCGCCCGTCGACGCGAAAGCCCTGCGCGAGATCGAGCCGGGCGGCCAGCAGCCAGTCGGAGCGCGCGCCCTCGAGCGCGTCGAACCGGGCGAACTGCCCCTCGTCCTCGGCGCGCAGCACCCGCCCCGCGGCGAGGCCGAGCGACCAGCCGCCGGGGTCATGCCGGGTGTAGGAGAGACCGAGATTGGCGCGCAGCCCCGCCTCGACCCGGTCGCCTGCGGGGAAGCGCGAGAACGAGAAGAGGGTGCCCTCGTCGAGCGAGACCTGCCCGCTCTCCTCGGCGGGGCGGTCGGTCAGCGCCTCCTCGCCCGTCCAGACGATCTGCGCCACGGGCTCGATCGTGTGGGAGGCGCCGCTGCCCTGCTTGACCCAGGGCCAGCGCAGCTCCAATGCGGCAGCCGGGATCAGGCGCGTCTCGGTGTCCCGATTGTCGCGGTCGTCGCCGTAGGCGTCGGACTGGGCGAGCAGGCGCGTCTCGGCGGCGAACAGCAGGCCCCCCGGCAGCACCGCATCGCCGCGCCAGCCGAGCTCGGCCTCGATCCGGCCCACGTCGCGGCCCAGCACGTCTTCGGACGAGGGGCGCTCGTGGCCGTGCGCGGCGAGCCGCAGGCTGCCGGTGCCGCCGGCGAGATCGAACCGGCGGGTGACCGAGAGATCGCCGATCAGCGACGGCCGCCGCTCGTTGCCGAGATCGGCGCCGGGGACGTAGAAATGAAGGCCCTCGGCCTCGAACAGGTAGTCGCGCTCGGCCTTCACAAGCCGCAGGGAGCTGTCGAGCCTGCGCTTGTCGTAAAAGCCGTAATCGTCGAGGTAGTCGGCGTCTGAGGCGTATTCGACGTCGAAGGTCAGCCGATAGCCGCGGGGCAGCGAGAAGGCCCCGCGACCGAACAGGTAGCCGCGCACCTCGTCGGGCACGATGTCGTCGCGCGAGATGGCGCCGTCGAATTGCAGCGTCCCGGTGCGGAACGCCTGCCGGTAGCGCCCCTCGACCGTGAGCGACCGGGCCGAGATGTAGGGCGCGAGGGTCAGGTCGCGGCTGGGAGAAAGGGCTATGAAATAGGGCGCCTTGATGCCGAAGCCGAGATCGTCGGTGCGCACGAATCGCGGCGCGAGGAAGCCCGTCGCGCGCTCGAGCGTCGGATCGGGCAGGCGAAGCTGCGGGAAATAGAGCACCGGCACGCCGTAGAGCTCGAAGCGCGCGTTCTCGAAGTAGAGCTGCTTCTCCTGCGTGTCGTGCACGATCCGGCCCGCGCGGATCTGCCAGAGCGGCACCGGGTTGGCCGCGCAGACCTCGCACGACGAGGCCACCACCTTCGACAGCTGGGTATAGCGCCCCTCCACGCGGTTGATCTCGGCCGCGGCGAGCTGGAGCTGGCGGTCGAGCACGAGGCGGGCCGAGCGCAACAGGCCGTCGCGCAGGTCGGGCGAGAGCTCGGCCGCGTCGGCGAGCAGGATGGCCCCGCCATCGCCCTCGCGGATCGCGATCGGCCCCTCGATCGACAGCGCGCCGGTCGCGCCGTCGTAGACGATGCGGCTCGCCGTCAGGCGCGTCTCGCCCTGCAGTGCCTCGACGTCGCCGCTGGCGATGAGCCGCCCGGCGGCGTCGAGTTCCACCCGGTCGGCGAGCAGGGTGGCGGGCAGAGTGGCGGGCGCGGCCTCTTCCTGAGCGGCAGCCGGGGCGGCGGCGAGGGCCCCGAGCAGAGCGGCCGCGCGGAGCAGGGCGCGCGCGCTCATCCGTCCTCCAGGTGCAGGAGCAGCCCCAGCGACAGAAGGATCGCGGCCACCGGCGGCGACCACGCCGCGAGCGCCACGGGGATCTGGCCGTTCTCGCCAAGGATCTGGGCGAAGTTGCGGATGAAGTAGATGCCGAAGCCCATGGCGAGCGCCAGCATCACCATCTGCCCCGTTCGCCCGAAGCGGGTGTGGCGCATGGTGAAACCCGCGCCGATCATCACCATGCCGGCCAGAAAGAGCGGCAGCGCCAGTTCCATCTGGAACCACACGCGGTGGAGACGCGCGGAAAAGCCTGCTTGCGTCAGGCTCTCGATACGGGCCGGCAGCTCCCAGATCGGCACCGAGGCGGGCGTGCCGAAGCTGTCGCGGATCTGGTCCGGCGTGAGCGTGGTGGGCACGGTGAGCTGCGCGACGGTTGTGGCGTCCGCCTCGGGGTTGGGCCGGTCGAGCGGCCAGACCTTCGCGCCCGTGAGCTGCCACTGGCCGGGCGTGAGCTGGGCCGAGCCCGCCTCGATTCGCCGGACGGCGCCGAGCGCGCTGCCGTCACCTGGCGGGGCGAATTCGAGGAAGGTGACGCCATGGAGGATCGTGCCGTCGGCATTGGCGCGGGCGGCGCGGATCACGGTCTGCCCGCTCTCGCCGCCCTGCCGCAGCCACAGGCCCTCCGCGCTGATCGACAGGACCGAGCCGCCCTCCGACGAGAACTCGGCCGCCCGCGCCTCGTAGCGGGCCAGCGTCGCCGCGACGATGGGGTTGAGGATCGCCACGCCCGCCGCGCCGATCAGGAGCGCCACCGCGACCGGCGCG
>HLSNC_1001197_pt1 | contig 13097 bp, 8 predicted proteins | sample HotLakmetagenome_2_FD_14041 | JGI IMG/M metagenome (IMG submission 14041)
CCCGCCGGGTCGTCGCCCTCGCCGCCCCGGTAACGGCCCGGGACGTGCGAGAAGGCGGCGTGCACCAGCGCGTCGAGGCCGCTCAGATCGGGCGCCGGTCCGCCGAGATCGAAGGATCGCACCCCCGCGCCCGCATGGCGCGACGGGCGGCGGCCGAGGGCCACCACCTCGTGCCCCGCCCCGAGCAGCCCTGCCGCGACCCAGTGGCCCACACTGCCCGACGCGCCGGTGACGGCGACCCTCATGGTGCGCCGGGCGGCGGCGGCAACTCGTCGACGACCGGCACCGGGCCGTCGCCGGCATGGGCGTGCCAGAGGTCGATCAGGGGGCGCAGGGCGCAGGCCCTGGGGTGGGGATGCTGCCAGGGCTTCTCGTACTGGTAGTGCAGCACGTTGATCGACGGCCAGTGCCAGAGGCCGGGCAGGTTGAGCCAGACGTATTGCAGCATGTTGTCGAACACCGGCAGGCCGTGCCAGCCGGGGAAGTAGGTCTGCAGGAACGTCTGGTCGGTCCGCCGCCAGAAGGCGCCGGGCGCATCGAGCCGCGCCAGCATCGCGCGATAGGTCGCCGGGTCGGGCCGGGCGGTGAACACGCCCGAATTGAGCCGCCGGAAGTCGGCGAGGCCCTCGTAGACGTTGGGCGCGGCGGAGAATTCCGGGTAGTCGAACAGCCGGTCGATGGGGCGCAGCACCAGCGTGTCGGCATCGAGGAAAACGGCGCGGGCGTAGTCGAGCTGCCACAGCCGCAGCTTGGCGAAGTTGTCGAGCGGCGTGTGAAAGGGCGGCTTGGCCCCCTTGTCGAAGGGTGCCGCGGCGTGCAGCGCGTCGCGGGCATGGGCGGCGTTGAACGCCGGTGACGTGGGCAGCAGGTCCACCGCCACCAGTCGCGCGCCCAGCGCCGCGAGCGGCGCCAGCGCCTCGGTCCCCGCGCCCTCGGTATGCATCACCACGAGGTCGGCGCCCGTGCCCGTCAGCCGCAGCGAGCGCAGGAGGGCCCGCGCGCCGAGCGCGAAATCGGCGTTGGTCACGAGGGTGACGAAGGCCCGGTCGCTGCCCGCCGGGCCGGCCGGGCGCATGCCGTCCACGGTCACGACACCGAACGCAGCCGCTTGCCCTCGGGGTCGCGCTCCACCGCCTGTGCCAACTCTTTCGTCCAGCCCGAGACGGCCGGAACGCGTGAGCGGTCGATCCGGTGGGCAAACTTGCGCGCCACGTCGATCACCTCTTCCAGAAGGCCCTCGGCGAGGGTCGTCGGCCTCAGCCCCAGCGCGAGGAACTGGGCGTTGTCGACGACCAGATCGTTCTCGGCGGCCTCCTTGCGCGGATTGGGCAGGTAGGCCACCTCGGCGCCCGCGAGCCGCGCCACCAGCTCGGCCAGGTCGCGCACCCGGTGCGTCTCGGTCATCTGGTTGAAGATGCGCACCCGCTCGCCCGCGGACGGCGGATCGCCCAGCGCCAGCTCGATGCAGCGCACGCTGTCCTGGATGTGGATGAAGGCGCGCGTCTGCCCGCCGGTGCCGTGCACCGTCAGCGGATAGCCGATCGCCGCCTGAATCAGGAAGCGGTTGAGCACCGTGCCGTAATCGCCGTCATAGTCGAATCGGTTGATCAGCTGCGTGTGGCGGCGGGTCTGCTCGGTATGGGTGCCCCAGACGATGCCCTGGTGCAGGTCGGTGATCCGCAGCCCGTCGTTCTGCGCGTAGAACTGGAAGAGGATCTGATCGAGGCTCTTGGTCATGTGGTAGATCGAGCCGGGGCGCGTGGGATAGAGAATCTCCTGCGTCGCCTTCCCGCCCTCGGTCGTCTCGACCTCGACGTCGAGATATCCCTCGGGGATCGTCGCGCCCACGTTGGAGTAGCCGTAGACGCCCATCGTGCCGAGATGCACGAGGTGCGCGTCGATGCCGGTCTCGACCAGCGCCGCCAGCAGGTTGTGCGTGGCGCTCACGTTGTTGTCGACGCTGTAGACCTTGTGACGGTCGGTCTTCATCGAATAGGGCGCCGCGCGCTGCTCGGCGAAGTGGATCACCGCGTCGGGGCGGTGCTCGGCCAGCCACTGCTTGAGCCGCTCGTACTCCTTCGCGAGGTCGAGCAGGTGAAAGTGCAGGCGCCGACCCGTCACCTCGTGCCAGATGCGGCAGCGCTCCTGGATCGAGTCCATCGGCGTCAGCGACTGCACGCCGAGCTCGGTGTCGATCCAGCGCCGCGACAGGTTGTCGACGATGTGCACCTCGTGGCCCTGGTCCGACAGGTGCAGCGTGGTCGGCCAGCCGACGAAGCCGTCGCCGCCGAGGATCGCGATCTTCATGGGGTCTCTCCCAGCCGTTGCGGTATCTCGCGCGCTGCCTGCCTCTGCGCCGCCTCTGCGACAGGGGCGTGACAGTGGGCGCGCATTGGTCGCCCCCATGCGCCGCAATGCGGCGCTTCCCCCATGCAAAGCTGCCGTGCCGCGGCCCGGAAGGCAAGGCGAAGCCGGCGAGGTGGCCTCCCTCCGCCTCGGAACATCCCGTGAAGGGACCGGTTGAGAAAGGCGGGCGCCGCACCGATGGGGACCATGAACCAGATCAGAGAGACATTTGCCCGGTGCCGTTCGGCCCGGCTGCTGGCGGCGGTCCTGGCGCTGGCGGTGACGGGCGCCACAGCCCAGCCCGCGGGCAACACGCCCCCCTGCGCGGGCGCGGGCGACCTGCTGTGCAGCGACATCGGCGCACCCGGCGAAGGCCCCGAGGACGAAGACTCCGAGGACACGGCGGAGCGTCACACGGCGCCGGACGACGGGGCGGACGCGTCGCGCCCCGACACATTGGCCGACACCCCGGCCGGCGCCATCGCCGGGGCCGACGACGGGCCGACGGGCGACGTGGTTCCCCGCCGCCGCCCCGCCGCCGAGGACAGACCGGCGGTCGAGGCCGAGGGGCTGCGGCCGCGTCGGCGGGCCGATTCCGCGCTGGAGGGCCGTAGCCAACGCCCGCGCCCTCGGGCCGACGCGCTCGACATACCCGAGCCCGATCGGCAGGCGGTGCCCGCCCGTCCGCGCGCCCCGTTTCTCGAGAGAGAGGGCGAATGAGCGGCCGCGACACGGATCGTGCCGCCCGGACCGGCCCGCCGGGTGGCGCACCCGGCGACGCGCCCGCCGGGGACGGGAACGGCGCCGCCGCGCGCCCAGGCCGCGGCGCGCTGCTCGTCGCTGCGCTTGTTTCGCTCGCGCTGCTTGCCGCGGGCGGCGGTGCGTGGTGGCTGCTCGCCCGCCCCGGCCAGCAGGCGGACGAGAGCGCCGAGCCGCCGCGCCCGCCCCTCATCCGCACGACCGAGGTGGAGGCGGCCGGAGAGGTCGCGATCACGCAGACCGCCTTTGTCCGGCCCGTCTTCGAGGTCGACGTGACGCCCGAGGTCTCGGAGCGCATCGCCGAGTTGGGCGAGGATTTTCGCGTCGGCGGCCGGGTCGCGCGCGGCGACGTTCTGGTGCGGCTCGAGCGCGACCGGCTCGAGGCGGCGCTGGTCGAGGCCGAGGCGCGCGTCGAGCAGGCCCGCGCCGCCGTCTCCGAGGCGCGCGTCACCCGCCGGCGGCAGGAAGAGCTGGAGGACGAGGACATCGCCTCGGAGGCGCGTCTGCAGGAGGCGCTCGTGGGCGTCTCCGGCGCCGAGGCCGAGCTCGCCACCGCCCGTGCCGCCGAGACGACCGCACGGCGACAGCTCGACGATGCGGCCATTCGCGCCCCGTTCGACGCGCTGGTGACCGCCCGCTCGGCCGCGCCGGGGCAGGCGGTCTCGCCCGGCGCGGTGCTCGGCAGCCTGGTGGCGACGGGCGCAGCAGAGATGCGGATGGGGCTGACCGAGCGCGACGTTGCGGTGCTCGGCGGGGCCGAGGCGGCCCTCGGCACGGCGGTCACGGTCCTGCCCGCGGGGTCGGCCGAGGGCGCGCCGCTGGCCGAGGGCGTCGTCACCGACACCGACCCCCAGGTGGTCGAGGACAGCCGTACCACCGGCCTGATCGTGCGGGTCGAAGACGCCTTCGCCATGCGCGACCCGCGCCCCTTGCGCGTGGGCGAGCTGGTGGAGCTGCGCCTCACCGCCACGCTCGACCGCTCCGGGGCGCTGACCGTGCCAGACGAGGCGCTCAAGGCCGATGCCACGCTCTGGCGGGTCGCGCCTGCGGACGACGGCGAGGCGACCCTCGCGCGCACCCGGGCGACGGTCATCTTCCGCGACGCGGACGCGGCGGTGGTCGCGGCCGAGGGCCTCTCGCCGGGCGACCGCGTGATGCTCAGCGACCGCGCTGGCGCCCTCGACGGCCTGCGCGTGCGCCTTGACCGCGAGACGGAGGGCAGGCGCGGCGAATCCGCGAACGAACGCGACGACGGGGACGGCGAGCGCTCCGGCAGCGACGCCTCGTCGGCGGTTTCCTCCGGGGACGCAGACGGCGCGGCGTCGGGCGGCGACCGGTCGGGCGGCTGAGGGGCGCAGGCGATGGAACGACTGATCCTCTGGTTCCGGCGCGACCGCGTCGCCGCCAACCTGCTGGCGCTGGTGCTGGTGGCCGCCGGCCTCGCCTCGGCCGCCACGCTGACCGTGCGCACCTTTCCCGAAATCGCCACCGACGCGGTGCAGGTCACCGTCGCCTATCCGGGCGCGTCGCCCTCCGACGTCGCCGATGCCGTGCTCACCCCGATCGAGGAAGAGTTGCGCGGCCTCGAGGGCGTGCGCGAGTTGCGCGGGCAGGCCACGCGCGGCTCGGGCACGGTGACTGCCGAACTGACCCGCGGCGCCGCGGTGCGCGACGTGAAGGACGATATCGAGACCCGCGTCGCCCGCATCGAAAGCTTCCCCGACGGCGCGCGCGACCCCCGCATCGCCGAGGTCGAGCCGACAGAAGTCGCCATCCAGGTCGTGCTGCATGGCGATACGACCCGCGCCGCGCTCAAGGCGCTGGGCGAAGAGGTGCGGCGCGACCTGACCGCGCGGCCCGGACTCAGCCAGGTGACGCTGGCGGGCGCCGCGACCGACATGATCGAGATCGAGGTGCCGCGTGCCACACTGCAGAGCTACATGACCGGCCTCGAGAGTCTGGGCGAACGGATCGAGGCCCGCACGCTCGACCTGACCGCCGGGAGGCTCGACACCGGCGAAAGCGTGCTGCAGGTCCGGGCACCGGGCGAGGCGCGCACCGCCGACGCCTATCGCGACCTCGTGGTGTTCACCGGCCCCGAGGGCGCGCGGGTGCGGCTGGGCGAGATCGCCGAGATCGCATCGACCCGCACGGAAGAGGCCGTCTCGGCCGAGATCGACGGGCAGCCCGCCGTGTTCCTCTCGGTCGAGCGGACGGGGCAGGAGCAGGTGCTCGAGATCGTCGACAGCGTGCAGGCGTATCTCGACGACGAGTTGCGCCCGAGCCTGCCCGACGGGATCGAGGCGACGGTCTGGAACAACTCCGGCGCGCAGCTCCAGGGGCGGATCGACCTGTTGGCCAAGAACGGCGTCATCGGAGCGGCGCTGATCCTGCTCCTGCTGATGGTGTTCCTCGACATGCGGGTAGCGGCCTGGGTCGCGGGTGGCGTCGTCGTCGCCTTTGCCGCCGCCTTCGTGCCGATGCAGGCGTTCGGCGTGACGATCAACCAGCTGTCGCTCTTCGGCTTCATCCTGGCGCTCGGCATCGTCGTCGATGACGCGATCGTGGTGGGCGAAAGCACCTGGTCGGCCCTGCAGGAGGGGCAGGGCGCGGGCGGCGCGGCGGCCGAGGCGGGCGTGCTGGCGGTGTGGCGGCCGATCCTGTTCTCGGTCGTCACCACGATCCTCGCCTTCGTGCCGCTGTTGTTCCTGCCGGGCTCGTCGGGCTCGTTCATCGGCCCCGTTGCGGCGGTGGTTATCTTCGTGCTCGTCTTCTCGCTGGTCGAAAGCTTCCTGATCCTGCCGCGCCACCTGTCGGCGGTCTCGGCCGAGCCCCCGCGCGGTCTGTCGCCCCGGCGGCTGGCCGAGCCGGCCCGGCGCTGGCTCGCCGGCGGGCTCGCGCGCTTCACCGGCGGGCCGCTGCGGCGCGTCGTGCGCGGCGCGATCCGCTTTCCGACGGTGGCGCTGGCCGGCGCGCTGGCCGCCGCGATCGCCACGGCAGGTCTCTTCTCGGGCGGGATCGTGAAGTTCGTCTTCTTCCCCGAGGTCGAGGGCAATTTCGTCAGCGCCGACCTGCGCATGCCCGACGGCACGTCGGAGGACGAGACGCTGATCCGCGCCGAGGCCGTCGCTGACGCCGCACGCACCGTCGCCGAGGATCTCGGCGAGGCGGGGCTGCTCGAGGCGACCGCGATCACCGTCGGTTTCTCCCCCGACGCGCAGGGACCGAACGAGGGCGACGGGGTGCGCGCCGGCAACCGCGCCACCATCGCCGCAAAACTCAAGGACGCGAGCGCCCGCGAGACCGACGCCGCCACGTTCGAGGCGGCGTGGCGCGAGGCCGTGCTGCCGGTCGCCGGCGCGCGCGAGGTGCTGTTCTCGGCCAGCCTCGTCGGCGTCGGAGCGCCCGTCGCGCTTGAGGTTTCGGGGGCCGATCCCGGGGCGCGCGAAGCAGCGGTGGAGCGGCTGACCGAGGCGCTCGAGGGCCGGGCCGGCGTGCGCGACATCCGCGACGACCGGATCAGCGCGGCGCGCGAGGCGGCGCTGACCCTCTCGCCCACCGCCGAGAGCCTCGGCGTCGCGCTGGGCCCCGTGGCGCGCGAGGTGCGCGCCGCGCTCTACGGCGTCACGATCGACCAGTTCGCCCGCGACCGCGAGGAGGTCGACGTGCGCCTGCGCCTGCCCGAGGATCAGCGCGACAGCGTCGACGACCTGTATGCGCTCGACATCCCCACCGAGGCGGGGCGCATCGCCCTGCCGGTGCTGGCCGACGTGGACCTGCGGCCTGCGCCGATCTCGGTCTCGACCGTGGACGGGCGCGAGGTGACCACCGTCAGCGCCGAGGTCGACCAGGCGGTGACGACGGGCGGCGCCGAGGTGGCATGGCTGCGCGACACGGTGATCCCGGGCCTCGAGACGGATTACCCGGGCCTGCGCGTCGAGGCGGGCGGCGAGCAGGAAGAGGCGGGCCGCTTCGGCTCGGCGCTCGCGCTCAACTTCGCGCTGACGCTGGCGGCGATGTATGCGGTGCTTTCGCTCGCCTTCGGGAGCTACCTGCGGCCGCTGATCGTGCTGTCCGTCATCCCGTTCGGGCTCGTCGGGGCGATCCTCGGTCACGCGGCGCTGGGGCTCGACCTGACGCTCTTGTCGATGTTCGGCATCATCGGGCTGTCGGGGGTGGTGGTGAACGGGGCGCTGCTGATCGTGACGATGGTGCTGCGCGAGCAGGAGGCGGGCGCCGACCCGCGCGCGGCCATCGAGCGGGCGACGCTGTCGCGCTTCCGCCCGGTGCTGCTCACGACGCTGACGACCTTTCTCGGGGTGACGCCGATCATCCTCGAACGCTCGGTGCAGGCGCAGTTCCTGATCCCGACGGCGGTGTCGCTCGGCTTCGGCATCCTGTTCGTCCTGGTGGTCCAGATGACGCTCGTCCCCGCGCTCTGCGCGATCTACGCGGGCGCCGCGCGCGGGATCGACCGGCTGCGCGGGCCGGCGGGAGAGGCGGCGGAGGCACGCTGAGGGGGCGCCTCGGACTGCCGCTGCCGCGAAAATGCGCGCCGGTAGGTCTGCATCAGGAACGAGGTCGTGTTGCGCCCGGCCTTTAGCCCCACCCGGTTGGCGAAGATGCGGCGGTTGCGGCACTTGGCGGCGTTCCACACCGGGTCGGCCGATTGCGGCCGCGAGAACCTGGCGTTGTGCGTGGGCAGGTAGCGGTCGAGGTTGACCGCCGCGCAGAAGCGCACGGTGCCCTCGATCTGCTCCATCCGTTCGGCGAGGCCCTGCACCCACTCGGCCACGGTGCGCGCCCGCACGGCGCCCGCGCGCATCTTCTCGACCGAGCGCAGCACCAGCGCCAGCCCCGCCTCGCTGGCGGCGGCGATCTCGGCCACCTGCTCGCGCTCGCCCGTGGCGGAGACCATGCCCTCGGCCGCGCGCCGCACCTCGGCGAGACGGTCGAGCTGGCCCTGCGCCTCGGCGTCGAGCCGGTCGAGAAAGCCCTCGACCTCGACGATGTCGAACCCGATGTCGGAGCCGAGGCCCGCCACGCGCGACAGTACCTCGCGGTGATCCGCGCCCGGCAGCGCCGAAGCGGGGGGCGTCGGTGACATCCTTCACGCGGCGACCTCCTGCAGAATCGTGGGGGGTATCGCCCCGAATGGCCAAGATTCCGCTATCGCGGGGTCGCGCCCGCTGCCGCCCAGGCGGCCTCGACCATCGCCTGCGGGCCGGGCACCCGCTCCGGCGGGCGCTGACAGGCTGGGCCGCCCCCGCTCGCGCCGCCTCAGGCCGCCACGTCGCGCGCTTTCGACCGTTGCGCGGAGGGGCGATCCGGCGCCCCGCACCCACGCAGCGCGATTTCGATCGGGCAGGCGCGGCGTGCGGGGCGCCAGGGAGGGGCGCACCGGAACGCGGGCTTGCCCGCAGGGCATCGGCTTCGCACAGTGCGCCGCGCGACGACCGTGCACCGAGGAGAGGAATCGCATGCCCGACGCCGATGGCGAGCGCCCGTTCGACGCGGCGGACGATCCCGGCGCGGGCCGATCGCGCTGGGTGGCATTGGCGCTCGTCGCCCTCATCGTGGCGTGGATGGCCAGCGGCCTGCTCCTGCCAGCGGGCGACGGCGAAGCAGAGGCACCGGGAGATGGCGGGGCGGCCGAGCCCGTCGCCGTCGCCGTGCGCGAGAGCACCGCCGAAAGCGTCACGCGCACCCTTCGCGCCGAGGGGCAGGCCCAACCCGACCGCGAGACCGCCGTGACGGCCGAGGCGACCGGCGAGATCGCCGAGTTGCCCGTGCGACGGGGCGAAGAGGTGGCAACCGGTGCGCTGATCGCCCGGATCGCGCCCGGCCGGCGCGAGGCCGAGCTGGCGCAGGCCGAGGCCGATCTCACCCGCGCCCGCCGCGACTTCGACAATGCGCAGGCCCTGCTCGACCGCGGCGCCGGCACCGTCGACCGGCTGGCCGAGGCCCGCGCTGCGCTCGCCGCCACCGAGGCCCGCCTCGCCGCGGCGCGCGAGGCGATCGAGGATCTCGACATCCGCGCCCCCTTCGCCGGCCGGGTGGAGGAGCTGGAGATCGAACTGGGCGAGGTGATCCTCGCGGGGGCCACCGCCGCCCGCATCGTCGACCTGTCTCCGCTCGGCGTGCGCATCCGCCTGCCGCAGACCGCCGTGGGCGCGGTGCAGGAGGGGCAGCCGGCCGAGGTGACCTTCATCGGCGGCACCACGCGGCAGGGCACGGTCGTCTTCGTGGGCGCGCGGGCCGACGAGGCCACCCGCACCTTCGAGGCCGAGGTCGAGGTGCCCAACGACGACGGCGCGATCCCCGCGGGCATCAGCGCCTCGGTGCGCATCCCCGTGGGCGAGGAGGCGGGCCATTTCGTCTCGCCCGCGGTGCTGTCGCTCGACGCCGCGGGGCGGCTCGGCGTCAAGACGGTAGACGACGAGGGCCTCGTGCAGTTCCACGAGATCGAGATCGTGCGCGCCCAGTCGGACGGCGTGTGGGTGTCGGGCCTGCCCGAGCGCGCCCGCGTCGTCACGGTGGGCCAGGGCTATGTCGGCGAGGGCGAGCGCGTCACTGTGCGCGACGAGGCCGCGCTCGGCCTAGGCCGGGCGCGCGAGGGTGCGGACATCCCGCAGGTGACGGAATGAACGGCATCATCGCCGCCGCGTTTTCCCGGGCGCGGGTGGTGACGATGGTGCTGGTCTTCGCCCTGATCGCCGGCGCCGTCGCCTACCGCGAGATCCCCAAGGAGGCCGCGCCCGACATTCCCATCCCCACGATCTACGTCGTCACCACGCTCGAGGGAATCTCTCCCGAGGATGCCGAGCGGCTGCTGGTGCGCCCGCTCGAGACCGAGCTCGCCACCGTCGAGGGGCTCGACCAGATGACGGCCCAGGCCGGCGAGGGTTTTGCCTCGGTCACGCTCGAGTTCGAGCCGGGCTTCGATTCAGACGCCGCGCTCGACGCGGTGCGCGAGGGCGTCGACCGCGCGGTGCCCGACCTGCCGGCAGACGCGCGGGAGCCCTCGGTCAACGAGGTCAACGTCGCGCTCTTTCCCATCCTCACAGCGATCCTCTCCGGCCCCGTGCCCGAACGCACGCTCAACGCGCTGGCCGACGACCTGGAGCGGCGGATCGAGGCGGTCGAGGGCGTGCTCGAGGTCGACGTGGGCGGGGCGCGCGAGCAACTGCTCGAGGTGCTGATCGACCCGACCGTGTTCGAGACCTACGACATCTCGTTCGGCGAGGTCATCACGCAGGTCTCGCGCAACAACCGCCTGATCGCCGCCGGCGCCATCGAGACCGGCGCGGGGCGGCTGGTGCTCAAGGTGCCCGGCCTCATCGAGGACGTGGACGACCTGATGGAGCTGCCCGTCAAGGTGCGTGGCGACACGGTCGTGACGTTCGAGGACGTCGCCACGATCCGCCCCACCTACGTCACGCCCGACAGCTTCGCCCGGATCGACGGGCAGCCCGCGCTGGCGCTCGAGATCAAGAAGCGTGCGGGCGCCAACGTGATCGAGACGGTGGCGCGCGTGCGGGCCGCCATCGCCGAGGCGCAGGCCGACTGGCCGGCGAGCGTGCAGATCGACGTGATGCAGGACCAGGCCGAGCAGGTGCGCACCGTGCTCGACGATCTCGAGGCCAACGTGATCGCCGCCGTCATCCTCGTGATGGTCGTCGTCGTCTGGGCGCTGGGCGTGCGCTCGGCGGTGCTGGTGGGCCTCGCCATCCCCGGCGCGTTCCTGTCGGGCGTCGCGGCCCTCTGGCTGATGGGCTACACGATGAACATCGTCGTGCTGTTCTCGCTGATCCTCGTCGTCGGCATGCTGGTCGACGGCGCGATCGTCACGACCGAGCTGGCCGACCGGCGGATGGGCGCGGGCGACACCCCGCGCGCCGCCTTCGCGCATGCCGCGCAGCGCATGGCCTGGCCGATCACCGCCTCGACGCTGACGACGCTCTCGGTCTTCGTGCCGCTCCTGTTCTGGGAGGGGCCGGTGGGCGAGTTCATGAAATACCTCCCGATCACGGTGATCCTGACGCTCACCGCCTCGCTCGCCATGGCGCTTATCTTCATCCCAGTCCTGGGCGGCATGATCGGCCGCCGCCAGCCGCAGACCGCGCAGATGCGCGCCGTGCTGGTCGAGACCGAGTCGGGCGACCCGCGCCGCGCCCCCGGCTTCACCGGCGCCTATGCCCGCCTGCTCGACGCCTCGATCCGCCGGCCCTTCACGACGCTGCTGCTGGCGGTCGCCCTGCTGCTCGCGGCCTTCACGGCTTACGCAAAGTATGGTGCCGGCGTCACCTTCTTCGTCGATGTCGAGCCCGAGTTCATGCAGGTCACCGTCCGTGCCCGCGACGACTTTTCCATATGGGAGCAGAACGCGCTGGTGCGCGAGGTCGAGCGGCGGCTGATCGGGCGCGCGGGTGTCGAGAGCGTCTATGCCCGGGTCGGCGGAGGTGGGCAGGGCGGCGACCAGGACGTGATCGGCACCCTGCAACTGGAGCTCGATGACTGGGACGCGCGGCCGACCGCCGCCCGGATCGCCGAGGGCATCCGCGCCGAAATGGTGGGCCTGCCGGGCATCGACGTGCAGGTGCAGAGCCAGCAGCAGGGCCCCGTCGCAGGCAAGCCCGTGCAGCTCGAGATCCGCGCCGACGACGCGGAGGCGCAGGCCCGGGCGGTCGCCGAGGTGCGACAGGCGATGGCGCGTCTGGGGGGCTTCACCGACATCACCGACACTCGCTCGCGCCCCGGCATCGAGTGGTCGATCTCGCTCGACCGCTCCGAGGCGGCGCGCTACGGTGCCGACGTGGCGCTGCTGGGGCAGGCAGTGCAACTGCTCACGCAAGGCATCACCGTGGCCGACTACCGCCCCGACACCGCCGAGGGCACGGTCGACATCCGCCTGCGCTTCCCCGAGGAATCGCGCACGCTGGAAGAGCTGCGCGCGCTGCGCGTGCCGACCGATGCGGGCCTCGTCCCGATCTCCAACTTCGTGACGTTCGACCCGGTGCCGCGTACCGGCACGATCCGCCGGCTCGACCGCACCCGCGTCGTCAGCGTCGAGGCCGACGTCGGGCCGGGTGCGCTGGTGTCGGAGCGGATCGAGGCGCTGCGGGGGGCGCTTGCGCAGGCCGATCTGCCGCCGGGCGTGACGTGGTCGTTCGCCGGCGAGGCGGAAGAGCAGCAGGAGGCCGCGCGCTTCCTGACCGCCGCCTTCGCGTCGGCCATCGCGCTGATGTTCACGGTGCTGGTGATGCAGTTCAACAGCTTCCGGCAGGCGCTTGTCGTCATGTCGGCCATCGTCTTCTCGGTGGCGGGCGTGCTGCTGGGGCTGCTGATCACGGGCCGGCCCTTTTCGGTGGTGATGAGCGGGATCGGCGTGATCGCGCTCGCCGGCATCGTGGTGAACAACAACATCGTGCTGATCGACACCTACAACGCGCTGCGGGGCGAGGGGCAGGGCCCCCGCGAGGCGGCGCTGCGGACGGGGGCGCAGAGGCTGCGGCCGGTGGTGCTGACCTCGCTCACGACGATCCTCGGGCTGATGCCGATGGTGATCGGGCTGTCGATCGACTTCTTCGGCCGCGAGATCGTCTACGGCGCCCCCTCGACCCAGTGGTGGACGGAACTTTCGGCCGCGATCGCGGGCGGCCTCGCCGTGGCGACCGTGCTGACGCTGCTCGTCACGCCGGCGCTGCTGATGCTGACAGAGCGGCGCGCGGGGTCGCCACGCCGCCGCCCCTGGCCCTTCGGGCGCAGCCGGGCGGCGGCGTGAGGGCCCTCAGTAGCGGTAGTGGTCGGGCTTGAAGGGGCCTTCTTGGGTGACGCCGATGTAGTCGGCCTGGTCGGGGCGGAGTTCGGTGAGCTTGACGCCGATGCGGCCGAGGTGGAGGCGGGCGACCTTCTCGTCGAGGTGCTTGGGCAGGACGTGGACGGCGTTGTCGTACTGCTCTGCCTTCGTCCAGAGCTCGATCTGGGCGAGC
>HLSNC_1001209_pt1 | contig 12976 bp, 8 predicted proteins | sample HotLakmetagenome_2_FD_14041 | JGI IMG/M metagenome (IMG submission 14041)
CTCAAGCGTCCCAAATCAACTGACGACGGACAGCGCGCTAGGGTCGCGCAAAGTGGGGACTGATTGAAGATCTCCCCCAGAAAGTCCCACAATAACATGGGATTGCTTGGATCTGATGGTGCCCAGGAGAGGACTCGAACCTCCACGCCCGTACGGGCACTAGCACCTGAAGCTAGCGCGTCTACCAGTTCCGCCACCTGGGCAGGTGTCGTAACGCCGGTCTGTATGCGTCGGCCGAACGGGTGTCAACGACGTTTCTGGGGCCTTCGGGAGTGCCGCCGGGAAGCTCTTTCTCCAGCCTGATCCGGGGGCTGCCGCGCTGCCGGTCGGCGCGCCGCCAGTTGCCGCGCGGGCGACAGGCGGGCGCGACGGCGCGGCCGGTTGTCCTGTGCTGCGCGGCCCTATACTCGGCGAGAGGAAGCGACGCCGCGCGCATGGGGAATACGGAATGACCAGGCTGCTGACGATCTTCGGAGGCTCGGGCTTCATTGGCCGCTACATCGCGCGGCGGGCCGCCAAGGCGGGCTGGCGGGTGCGCGTGGCGGTGCGCCGACCGGAAGAGGCGATCTTCGTGCGCACCTACGGCGTGGTCGGGCAGGTCGAGCCGGTAAGCTGCAACCTGCGCGACGACGCCTCGGTGCGCCTCGCCCTGCGCCACGCCGATGCGGCGGTCAACTGCGTCGGCATCCTCGCGCCGCAGGGCGAGAACACGTTCAGGGCGGTGCAGCTCGAGGGGGCCGAGCGCGCAGCCCGACTCGCCGCCGAGGAGGGGGTCGAGCGCTTCGTTCAGGTCTCGGCCATCGGCGCCGACGAGCGGTCGGCGAGCGAATACGCCCGTACCAAGGCCAAGGGCGAGGCGGCCGTGCTGGAGCACCGGCCGCGCGCCGTCATCCTGCGGCCCTCGATCGTGTTCGGCAACGAGGACGAGTTCTTCAACCGTTTCGGCGCCATGGCGCGGTCGAGCCCGATCCTGCCGATCGTCGGCGCGCGAACGAAGTTCCAGCCGGTCTATGTCGACGATGTGGCGGCCGCGGCCATGCAGGCGATCGAGACCGAGTGCGCCCCGGGCGTCTACGAGCTGGGCGGGCCCGACGTCGACACCTTCCGCGAGCTGATGGAGCTGATGCTGGAGGTGATCGAGCGGAAGCGGCTGATCGTCAACGTGCCGTTCTGGGCGGCACGCGGCATGGGCGCCGGCTTCGACCTGCTCAACCGGCTGAGCCTCGGGCTGATCGCGGGGCCGCTCACGCTCGATCAGGTGCGCAACCTCGCGGTCGACAACGTGGTGTCCGGCCGCACCAGGACCTTCGACGACCTCGGCATCCGGCCGATCTCGATGGAAGGGGTGCTGCCGGAGTATCTCTGGCGCTTTCGCCCGTCGGGGCAATATGCGCGCTCCAAGGCCTCGGCCAAGCAACTGCGCGGCAAGCGCGGCGGCTTCGGCTGATCAGGTATAGGCGATCCAGAGCAACACGAGCCCGAGCGCGACGCGGTAGACGACGTAGGGTGTGAAGCTGATTCGCTTCGCCAGCCGCATCATCACCGCGAGCGCGAGCAGTGCCGAGACGAAGGCGAGGACGGCGGCAAGGACGCCATCGCGTGCCGTGGCCCAGTCGGCGTCTGCCGCCACATCGACGGCCACCACGAGGCCCGAGGCGGCGATGGTGGGGATCGACATGAGCATCGCGAGCCGGGCCGCGTCGTGCCGCTCGTAGCCGAGGGTGCGGCCCGCGGTGATCGTGATGCCGGAGCGCGAGGTGCCGGGGATCAGCGCCAGCACCTGCCAGAGCCCCATGATCGCGGCGTCCTTCAGCGTCCACTGTCCGGCGCGGCGCTCCTGCGGGCTCTGCGTGTCGGCCCACCACAGGACGATCCCGAAGATCAGCATCGTCCAGCCGATCACGGCGACCGAGCGCAGCGCCTCGGTCAGGTCGAGCAGCGCGAGCGCGGCGCCGACGATCACCACCGGCACGGTCGCCGTGGCGAGGCAGAGCGCGAGGAAGGCCGACTGCGTGTCGACCTTGCCGCGGAGCAGTCGCCCCGTTCCGTGCAGCACCAGCTTCACGTCGCTCCAGAAGTAGAGAATGACGGCGCCCAGCGTGCCGACATGCACCGCGACGTCGATCACAAGCCCCTGATCGTCCAGGCTGGTGAGCTTCGGCAGCAGGATCAGGTGCCCCGAGGACGAGATCGGCAGGAACTCGGTGATCCCCTGTATCACGGCGACGAGGGCGAGGTGGAAGAGGGTCACGGGCGCTCTCCTGCGGTGTCGGCGGCGGTATATGGCGGGCGGGACCGGCCCGAAAGGCAGGAATTGAGGAAGCTATACTTACCTTAATTTCCTCCTTTTCAGCCGCGCGGTGCGTTCACGGTACGTAGAAAGTCGATTCATGTCAGCACTTCTGACTTTATTTCCCCCGTGACGCGCGGTAGATGGCGCGGGACAGGAGGAGAGGCCCATGTCGAAGCAGCGGATGCTCCAGTTCGTGACGGTGGAGAAGGAGATGCCGGAGAAGCGGCCTCCCGACCTGCGCGCGCATGATTTCCGTGAGATCTACGCCGAGTATGCGCGCGAGAAGGCCGCCGAGCAGGCCGGCCGCTGCAGCCAGTGCGGTGTGCCCTACTGCCAGACGCATTGCCCGTTGCACAACAACATCCCCGACTGGCTGCAACTGACCGCCCAGGGCCGGCTGCAGGAGGCCTACGAGCTGTCCCAGGCCACCAACACCTTTCCCGAGATCTGCGGCCGCATCTGCCCTCAGGACCGTCTGTGCGAGGGCAACTGCGTGATCGAGCAGTCGGGCCACGGCACGGTGACCATCGGCGCGGTCGAGAAATACATCACCGACACCGCGTGGGACGAGGGCTGGGTCAAGCCGATCCGCCCGGCTCAGGAGCGGCCCGAGTCGGTCGGCATCATCGGCGCGGGGCCCGGCGGCCTCGCCGCGGCCGACATGCTGCGCCGGCAGGGCGTGCAGGTGACGGTGTATGACCGCTACGACCGCGCGGGCGGGCTGATGGTCTACGGCATCCCCGGCTTCAAGCTGGAGAAGGAGGTGGTGACCCGCCGCAACGACCAGCTCGCCGACGGCGGCGTGACCTTCGTGCTCAATTGCGACGTTGGCAAAGACATCACCTTTGCCGAGATCCGCGAGAAGCACGACGCGGTGCTGATCGCCACCGGCGTCTACAAGTCACGCGCGCTCCAGATGCCCAACGTCGACTCGGCCGGCATCGTGCGCGCGATCGACTACCTTACCGCGTCGAACCGCGTGGGCTTTGGCGACAGCGTGCCCGAGTATGAGACGGGCGAGCTGAACGCGGCCGGCAAGCGCGTCGTCGTGATCGGGGGCGGCGACACCGCGATGGACTGCGTGCGCACCGCCGTGCGTCAGGGGGCGACCAGCGTGAAATGCCTTTATCGCCGCGACCGGGCCAACATGCCGGGCTCGCAGCGCGAGGTGGCCAACGCCGAGGAAGAGGGCGTGCAGTTCGAGTGGCTGACCGCGCCCAAGGGCTTTGCCGAAGAAGGCGGCGCGGTGAGCGGCGTTCTGGTGCAGCGGATGCGCCTCGGCGCGCCCGACGCGACAGGCCGTCAGGCGCCTGAGGTGATCGAGGGCGCCGACTATGTCGAAGAGGCCGACCTCGTCATCAAGGCGCTCGGCTTCGAGCCCGAGGAGATGGTGACGATGTTCGACCAGCCCGAGCTCGAGGTGACGCGCTGGGGCACGATCAAGGCCGATTTCCGCACCCACGCCACCAGCCTGCCGGGCGTCTACGCGGTGGGCGACATCGTGCGCGGCGCCTCGCTGGTCGTCTGGGCGATCCGCGACGGGCGCGAGGCGGCCGAGGCGATGCTGGCGAGCTTCGCCGAGCGTCAGACCATCGCCGCGGAGTAACGGTGCACGCACCCCGCAGACACGACGACGGGCGGCGGCACGAAAAGCCCGCCCTTGCCACGGCCTCGTCGCAGCACGAGGCGGCACTGACGAGACAGAGGCGACGACCGAGCCACTCCATGGAAGGAGACAGCCGATGACCATGTACGACGACAGCTGGGCCGCCGATGAGCAGGCCCGCCGCGCGTGGCTGGCCGAGAACGGAATGTATCGCGCCGAGGAAGAGCATTCCTCCTGCGGCGTCGGCCTCGTGGTTGCCATCGACGGCTCGCGCTCGCGCAAGGTGGTCGAGGACGGGATCGCCGCGCTGAAGGCGGTCTGGCACCGCGGCGCGGTCGATGCCGACGGGCGCACGGGCGACGGCGCGGGCATCCACGTGCAGATCCCCGATGCCTTCTTCCACGACCAGATCCGCCGCACCGGGCACGAGCCCGACACCGCGCACCAGATCGCGGTGGGCCAGATCTTTCTGCCGCGGACGGATTTCGCCGCGCAGGAGACGGCGCGCACCATCGTCGAGACGGAAGTTCTGCGGATGGGGCACTACATCTATGGCTGGCGGCACGTGCCGGTCGACATCCGCGTGCTGGGCGAGAAGGCCAACGCCACCCGGCCCGAGATCGAGCAGATCCTGATCGCCAATTCCAAGGGCGTCGACGAAGAGACGTTCGAGCGCGAGCTCTACGTCATCCGCCGCCGCATCGAGAAGGCGGCCAACTCCGCCCGCGTGCCCGACTTCTACATGTGCTCGCTGTCGTGCCGCTCGATCATCTACAAGGGTATGATGCTCGCCCAGGATGTGGCCGAGTTCTATCCCGACCTGAAGGACGAGCGCTTCGAGAGCGCGTTCGCCATCTACCACCAGCGCTACTCGACCAACACCTTCCCGCAATGGTGGCTCGCGCAGCCCTTTCGCATGCTCGCCCATAACGGCGAGATCAACACGCTGAAGGGCAACGTGAACTGGATGAAGTCTCACGAGATCCGCATGGCGTCGGCCGCGTTCGGCGAGATGGCCGACGAGATCAAGCCGATCATCGCGCAGGGCTCGAGCGACTCGGCGGCGCTGGATGCCGTGTTCGAGGTGCTGGTGCGGGCCGGGCGCAACGCGCCGATGGCGAAGACGATGCTGGTGCCCGAAAGCTGGTCGAAGCAGCGGATCGAGCTGCCGCAGGCGTGGCGCGACATGTATTCCTACGTCAACTCGGTGATGGAGCCGTGGGACGGCCCCGCGGCGCTGGCCATGACCGACGGGCGGTGGGTGTGCGGCGGCCTCGACCGCAACGGCCTGCGCCCGATGCGCTACGTCGTCACCGGCGACGGTCTGCTGATCGCGGGCTCGGAGGTGGGCATGGTGCCGACCGACGAGAAGACCGTGGTGGAGAAGGGCGCGCTCGGGCCGGGGCAGATGATCGCCGTCGACATGGTCGAGGGCCGGCTCTTCCACGACGTCGAGATCAAGGACAAGCTGGCCGCCGCACAGCCCTTCGACGAGTGGGTCGGCAAGATCAGCGAGCTCGACAGCGTGCTGGCCGATGTGACCGAGCGGGCGCTGTTCACCGGGGGCGAGCTTCGCAAGCGCCAGATCGCGGCCGGCTACACGATGGAGGAGCTCGAGCAGATCCTCGCGCCGATGGCGGAAGACGGGAAGGAAGTGGTGGCCTCGATGGGCGACGATACGCCTTCGGCCGTGCTGTCGGAGAAGTATCGCCCGCTCAGCCACTTCTTCCGCCAGAACTTCAGCCAGGTGACGAACCCGCCGATCGACTCGCTCCGCGAATATCGGGTGATGAGCCTCAAGACGCGGTTCGGCAACCTCAAGAACGTGCTCGACGAGAGCTCGAGCCAGACCGAGATCATCGTGCTCGACAGCCCCTTCGTGGGCAACGCGCAGTTCGACAAGCTGGTCGAGAGCTTCAACGCGCCGATGGCCGAGATCGACTGCTCGTTTCCCGCCGGCGCCGGGCCGACCGCGCTGCGCGACGCGCTCGAGCGCATCCGGTCGGAGGCCGAGGACGCCGTGCGCTCGGGCAAGGGCCACCTCGTGCTGACCGATCAGTACCAGGGCGAGACCAGGGTGCCGATGCCCATGATCCTCGCCACGTCGGCGGTGCATAGCTGGCTCACCAAGCAGGGGCTGCGCACCTTCTGCTCGCTCAACGTGCGCTCGGCCGAGTGCATCGACCCGCATTACTTCGCCGTGCTGATCGGCTGCGGCGCGACCACGGTCAACGCCTACCTCGCCGAGGACAGCATCGCCGACCGGATCGAGCGCGGCCTGCTCGACGGCCCGCTGACCGAGGCGATGGCGCGCTACCGCAAGGCTATCGACCAGGGCCTGCTCAAGATCATGTCGAAGATGGGAATCTCGGTGATCTCGTCCTACCGGGGCGGGCTCAACTTCGAGGCGGTCGGACTCTCTCGCGCGATGTGCGCCGAGTATTTCCCCGGCATGCTGAGCCGCATCTCGGGCATCGGGGTGAGCGGGATCCAGCGCAAGGTCGAGCAGGTGCACGGCCAAGGGTGGAAAGGCGGAACCGACGTGCTGCCCATCGGCGGCTTCTACAAGGCGCGCCGCTCGGGCGAGACGCATGCCTGGCAGGCACAGGGGATGCACATGATGCAGGCCGCCTGCGACCGGGCGTCCTACGAGCTGTGGAAGCAGTATTCGGCCAAGATGCGCGCGCAGCCGCCGATCCACCTGCGCGACCTGATGGACTTCAAGCCGCTGGGCAAGCCCATCCCCATCGAGGAGGTCGAGAGCATCACCTCGATCCGCAAGCGGTTCGTGACACCGGGGATGTCGCTGGGCGCGCTCTCCCCCGAGGCGCACAAGACGCTGAACGTGGCGATGAACCGGATCGGCGCGAAGTCGGACTCGGGCGAGGGCGGCGAGGATCCGGCGCATTTCGTGCCCGAGCCGAACGGCGACAACCCGAGCGCCAAGATCAAGCAGGTGGCCAGTGGCCGGTTCGGCGTGACGGCCGAATACCTCAACCATTGCGAGGAACTCGAGATCAAGGTGGCCCAGGGCGCCAAGCCCGGCGAGGGCGGGCAGTTGCCCGGCATGAAGGTGACCGAGCTGATCGCCCGGCTGCGCCATTCGACGCCCGGCGTGACCCTGATCTCGCCGCCGCCGCACCACGACATCTACTCGATCGAGGATCTCGCGCAGCTGATCTACGACCTCAAGCAGATCAACCCGCGCGCCAAGGTGACGGTGAAGCTGGTCGCCTCCTCCGGCGTCGGCACCATCGCGGCGGGCGTGGCCAAGGCCGAGGCCGACGTCATCCTGATCTCGGGGCATAACGGCGGCACCGGGGCCAGCCCGGCGACGAGCATCAAGTATGCCGGCCTGCCGTGGGAAATGGGGCTGACCGAGGCGCACCAGGTGCTCGCCATGAACAAGCTGCGCGAACGGGTGACGCTGCGCACCGATGGCGGCCTGCGCACCGGGCGGGACATCGTCATGGCGGCGATGATGGGGGCCGAGGAATACGGCATCGGCACCGCGGCGCTCATCTCGATGGGCTGCATCATGGTGCGGCAGTGCCAGAGCAACACGTGCCCCGTGGGCGTCTGCACGCAGGATCCGCACCTGCGCGAGAAGTTCACCGGCAACGCCGACAAGGTGGTCAACCTCATCACGTTCTACGCGACCGAGGTGCGCGAGATCCTCGCCAGCATCGGCGCGCGCAGCCTCGACGAGGTGATCGGGCGGGCCGACCTGTTGACTCAGGTCAGCCGGGGCTCGGCGCATCTCGACGACCTTGACCTCAACCCGATGCTGCTGACCGTGGATGGCGCCGAAGAGATCCGCTACGACCGCGACAAGCCGCGCAACCCGGTGTCGGACACGCTCGACGCCGAGATCGTCAAGGATGCCGCGCGCTTCCTCGAGGACGGCGAGAAGATGCAGCTCTCCTACGCGGTGCAGAACACGCACCGCACCATCGGCACGCGCACGTCGAGCCACATCGTGCAGCGCTTCGGCATGCGCAACAAGCTCCAGCCCGACCATCTGCACGTGAAGCTGACGGGCAGCGCCGGCCAGTCGCTCGGCGCCTTCGCCGCGCCTGGGCTCAAGCTCGAGGTCTCGGGCGACGCCAACGACTACGTCGGCAAGGGCCTCTCGGGGGGCACCATCGTGGTGCGCCCGCCCATGGCCTCGCCGCTGCTGGCCGCGGACAACGTCATTATCGGCAACACCGTGCTCTACGGCGCGACGGGGGGCTACCTGTTCGCGGCGGGCCGGGCCGGCGAGCGCTTCTGCGTGCGCAACTCGGGTGCGCATGTGGTGGTCGAGGGCTGCGGCTCGAACGGGTGCGAGTACATGACCGGCGGCGTCGCGGTGCTGCTCGGCCGGATCGGCGCCAATTTCGGGGCGGGGATGACCGGCGGCATGGCCTATGTCCACGACCCCGAGGGGCTGGCGGTGCAACTGATGAACACCGAGACCATCGTGACCTGCCCGGTCACGGTCGACCACTGGGAGGCCGAGCTGAAGGGGCTGGTGGAGCGACACCTCGCCGAGACGCGCAGCCGCAAGGCGGCCGACATCCTCCAGCACTGGGACATCGAACTGAAGAACTTCGTGCAGGTCTGCCCGAAGGAGATGCTCGACAAGCTCTCGCATCCGCTGGGCATCGAGGAGCGGGCCGTGCCAGCCGAATGATCCGCCGGGCCGGTTGATGGGCCGGTGACACATGACGCAGGGGCGTGCCACGCGGCGCGCCCCTTTCCGTTTGTCGGCAGGACCGGACGCGCTAGAAGGCGCGCGTGGCGAAGAAGGCATCGGGCAGCAGACGGGCGGGCACGACCGCCGACCGGCGCGAGGCGGCGGAGGGCCGGCTCGCGAGCGCCTTTCGCGAGCCCGCGCCGAAGAAGGGCCGCAAGCGGGCATCGGCCAGGCGGGGGCCGCTGACGCGCCTCGCGCTGTGGCTTCGGCGGGCGCTGCGCTGGATCATGCTGGTGCCGCTCGGGGTGGGCCTGCTCGCGGTGCTGCTCTACGGGTTCGTCAACCCGCCGATCACCCACACGATCTGGGCCGAGCAGCGCCGCCTCGGCGCGGTCGAGCGCGAGTGGGTGCCGATGGAGCGTATCGCGCCGGTCATGGCCCAGTCGGCCGTGGCCGCGGAGGACGCCAATTTCTGCCTGCACTGGGGCTTCGACATGGGGGCGATCCGCGACGCGCTCGACGACGGGGCGGTGCGCGGGGCCTCGACCATCTCCCAGCAGACGGTCAAGAACGTCTATCTGTGGCAACAGCGGAGCTGGCTGCGCAAGGCGATCGAGGCGGTCATGACGCCGACGGTAGAGCTTTTCTGGTCGAAGCGGCGCATCCTCGAAGTCTATCTCAACGTGGCCGAGTTCGGCGAGGGCGTGTTCGGGGTGGAGGCCGCGGCGCGGCACTGGTTCGGTGTCTCGGCGGCCGAGGTGTCGCCCACGCAGGCGGCGCGGCTGGCGGCGGTGCTGCCGGCGCCGAAGACGCGCGACGCGGCCGATCCCTCGCCGTGGCTGCGCAGCCGTGCGGCCTCGATCCGCGACGGCGCGGCCACGATCGCCGCCGACGGTCGGGCCGCGTGCTTCGAGGATTGAAATGGCCGGGGTGGCGCGGCATGACAGGCAAGGCTTTCGGCCCGGCACGCAGCCGGGCACACCGCGAGGCACGGCGCGCATGACCCGTCTCTACCACGTTCCCCTCTCGCCCTTCTGCCGAAAGGTGCGGCTGGTGATGGCCGAGAAACGCATCGAGGTGGAGCTGGTCGAGGAACGCTACTGGGAGCGCGACCCCGACTTCCTGCGCCGCAACCCCGCCGGCAAGGTGCCGGTGCTGCGGATGAACGGTCGGGCGATGGCCGAGAGCCAGGCGATCGTGGAGTATCTCGACGAGGTGCACCCCGAGCCGCCGCTGATGCCGGAGAGCCCCGGAGGCCGCTACGAGGTGCGCCGGCTCTGTGCCTGGTTCGACGACAAGTTTCACCGCGAGGTGACGGCCAACCTGCTCTACGAACGGGTGAACAAGAAGATCACGCGCGAGGGCTTTCCCGACTCGCGCGCCGTCAAGGCGGGCGCCAGGGCGATCAAGTATCACCTCGACTACATGCACTGGCTGCTCGACCAGCGCCGCTGGCTGGCGGGCGATGCGCCGACGCTGGCCGATTTCGCCGCCGCCGCGCACATCTCGGCGCTCGACTACATCTCCGACGTCGACTGGCACCGCAGCGACAACGTCCGCGACTGGTATGCCAAGATCAAGTCGCGCCCCGCCTTCCGCGGCATTCTCGCCGACCAGGTGCCCGGCTTTCCGCCGCCTGCGCACTACGCCGACCTCGACTTCTGAGGCCGGGCCCGCCCTCCCGCCTCGCCGCGAGCGCCCCGGCGCCCCGCGCGACGCAGCGCCGCTGACAGCCGGGCCAGAGCCGGCCGTGCCGGCAGAGGGTCGCGCCCCTCGCTGACGCTGCGTCCAGCCCTGCTGGCATCGGGGCCGGCGCGACGCGCAGCCCCCTCTCGCCGCCCAGACCCCTCTCGCCGGCCGGGCCCGGCTCGCGGCCAGGTCCGCCTGTGGTCAGGCGGCATTCGCCGAAAACCGTCCGCAAGCTCCCCGATCTCGCCACGCGCCTCGCCCGCTCCGCGCCCCGTGCGCGGGCGACCCCTCCGCCGCTGTGTGGAGCCGAATGGAGGGGGCGTCATGGCAATTCAGTGGGCGGGGTCTGCCGTCAGCACCGCGCCGGTGCGCTCGGAGATGTTCGGCACGAACATGCTCTACGACCGCGACCGCGTCGGCCCGAGCGGCACGTTCGACGAATCCATGCGTGCGCTGGGCATCGAGCACCTGCGCTACCCGGGCGGCACCATCACCGAATGGTACTTCGACATCGCCGACCCCGACGCCTCGACCGTCTGGGCGAAGGACCGCAACGCCTGGCGCGAGGTGATGCCGCTCACCGAGTTCCTGACCTGGGCGGGGCAGGAGGGCGTGGGGGTCAACCTCGTCGTGCCCACCGGCTCGCTCATGGCCGGCGGCCCGATGGGCGACCGGCGCCCGCGCGACGGCGCCTGGGGCGACGTCTACGGCTACATCACCGATGTCCTGCAGGGCGATTACGGGGCCGCCCGGATCGACACGATCGAGATCGGCAACGAATACTGGCTGGGGGCCGAGCTGAACCATGTCGAGTATTCGCGCATCGCCAACGTCATCGCCGACGCGGCGCAGAGCGCCATCGACGACCATCGCGCGCGCGAGGGGCTCGGGGCGGGATGGGCCGAGCCCGACATCTCGATCCAGATCGGGCAATACGGGCGCTACTCGACCACGCCCGGCCACATCCAGAACCAGCAACTGATCGACTGGCTCACGCCCGAGGCCGCCGCCGCCATCGACGCCGTGGTGGTGCATTACTATACCCGCGGGGGCTGGGCCGAGATCGGCACCCACGGCTACTACTTCGACCGGCTCGACGCCTGGGCGGCCGACCCGCGCCTGGGCGACATCGACTTTCATGTCACCGAGTGGAACGTGAACAACCAGCAATCGACCGAACTCGGCCTGAAGCAGGCGAGCGCGATCTGGTTCATGTTCTCCGAGATGATGCTGCGCGGGGTCGATGCCGCCCATGTCTGGCCGATCCAGCAGAACAACCGCACGAACCTGTCGGGCGACGAAGGCCAGGCCGAGCTGACCATCGCGGGCGAGGCGTTCCGCCTGCTCTCGGAGGTCACGGTGGGCACCGAGCTCACCCACCGGAGCCTCTGGGAGGGCGGCGCCGCCTGGGTCTACGAGGGGCAGGGGGCGACGCATGTCTACATCGCCTCCCGCTCCGACACGGCCCAGAGCTACACGCTCGACCGATCCGATCTGGGCCTGCAGGGCAAGGTCTGGTGGAAGACGACGCTCGGCACCACGGGCGCGCGCGACGACTGGAAGGCGGACCCCGAAGTGGAGGTGCGCGCCGATGTCAGCGCCGACTGGGCCCGCGTTACCTTCGATCTCGACCCTTACGAGGTGGTGCGCGCCACCTTCTACGACAGCCTCCTGCCCGCCGGGCCGGGGGGCGGCGGGGCCGGCGCCTTTCAGCACGCGCTGACGGGCAGCGATTCCGGCGACCTGATCGTGGCGTCCGACTTCGGCAACCGACTCGAAGGGCGCGGCGGCGACGACGAGCTCAAGGGCGGCGCGGGGCGCGACGCGATCTCGGGCGACGCGGGCAACGACCTCGTGCAGGGGCGCAAGGGCCACGACACGCTTGAGGGCGGTTCTGGCAACGACACGCTGGAAGGCGGCGACGGCGACGACGGCGCCTTCGGCGGCCCCGGCAATGATCGGCTCGACGGCTGGACGGGCGCCGACTTCCTCGTGGGCGGCGCGGGCAATGACCTGCTCCTCGGCGGACCGGGCAACGACACGCTGTGGGGCGGCGCGGGCCGCGACACGCTCGACGGCGGCGACGGCGGCGACGTCTATGTCTTTACCGCAGGCGGCGGGCCGGCGGCCAACATCATGCCTGCCATCCCGCACCTCTCGACGGATGCGCTCGATTTCTGGATGTGACATGCGGCGCCTCGCCCCGGCGGTTCGCTCGCCGCAGCGTCGGGCCAGTGCGTATTTGGAACAGAAAGAAGCCCGCAGGGGAGGAGGGGCACCGCCCGGCGGGTGTCATCGGCCGGCGGCGCGTGCCACCGCCTCGGTCGGGCCGTCGAGCGCCACCCGCGTCAGCGCCGCGCCGAGCCGCACGAAGCGCTCGCGGCCGCCCGCCGCCTCGGCCAGCGCGTGCGCGTCCTCGGGCAGGCCGAACTGGCGCGCCTGCTCCACCGCCGGGCCGTCGACCACGGGGTAGAAGACATTCCACGCCAGTTGCGCCTCGCGGGCGAAGATACGCGCCCCGAGGGGGCCGAGGCCCTTGGCGCCCCGCAGCCGCTCCAGCACCGCGTCGGGCCCGCCGCCCGCGTCGCGCAGCCGCCGCAGGTCGCCGCCATGCGCGCACCACGGACATCCGACCGCAGATTCCATGAACATCCGACCAGGGTTTCCACGAACATCCGACCACCCGTTCCAGCAGCATCCGACCGGAGGC
>HLSNC_1001212_pt1 | contig 12953 bp, 10 predicted proteins | sample HotLakmetagenome_2_FD_14041 | JGI IMG/M metagenome (IMG submission 14041)
TTGCCGTCCAGGACGCTGGTCACCTCGTAGACACCGTCCGCCATCAGGAAACCGCGGTCGAAGATCGAGACCTTGGCCTGATCCTCGGGCAGATACTCGCCGTTCACGTAGACGGTGCGGGGCATGTCGAGCCTCGCGTGAGTTGCATCCATAGCCTGTCGTGCCACGGGCGAGCAGTTTATTCCAGCCCCATCATGCCTGTGGCGATCGTAGGCAATGTAGACTGAACCTCAATTTCACGACTGACCATGCAGATCGCCACTAAACGGCACCACCTTTTGGCCTAACGAGTTTTCGATAGCCTCAAACGATACGGTGATGCTTCAATAGAGATGGACATATTGATGCGATCAAGATTACAATATACGTCGTCGGCACGTTTTATATAAATCACCTCCCCAGGACGCTGGCCATCCATTTCTGCGGTCAACGTATCACGCCAACCCCGGCGATAGACGTAAGTCTCACAATATCTCCTCAGCCATGAACGCTTTCGCGAAACTTCTGACCTATGCAGAACTGCAACTCTGAGCCAGAACTCACCAATGGATTCGCCTTGAGCAAACATGACCAGCGCCACAGGATTGTCGGAGGGCTTCAACTCGACAGGTTCTTTCGCCGCTGACAATAGCGGGTGCGGCACTCTGTTCGAGCTAAGTGTCTCTGCGGCCGTTCGGTCAAATTGCTTCACAACAGAATATGTCCCGGCGACCCAAGTAGGCCACCTTCGATCAAATCGAAAAAGCGCATTCAACTCTTCACCCGGCATCAAAGCAAGCAGCTCCGTTTTCCACATATCATGCACAGCACACCTGCTAGGCTCAGGACCCATTGATGGGGGTCTAATCTTCTGATTCACTGTGTACCGGTCCACAGTTTTGAGACAGGATTTTGGGCTATGCGGCGTTCTGAATGTTCACGGTTTGCTCTCGTCTGATGGCGGCGGGCGGGCGATGGCCGTGGCGCTCGATCAGCCAGTGCTCGTCGTAGGTCCGCTGGAACGCCAGGAGGGTCTGGCGCAGGTCCTCGATCGTCTCGAACCGGCGCAGCCAGAGCAGGTTCTCCTTCAGCGTCCGGATGAACCGCTCGGCGCAGCCGTTACCCTCGGGGGCGCGGACGAAGGCGGGGGAGCTCTCGGCACCGAGGAACCGGATCTCGCGCTGGAAGTCCTTGCTCATGTACTGGCTGCCGTGGTCGTGGCGGATGCTCAGGCCCTTGGCGACATCCTTGCCGACTGCGCCGAAGCTTCCGCGGACGGCCTGCCGGATCGGCTCCAGCGCCTCGTGCCGGGTGGCCCGGGGGCTGGCATGGATGCCGACGCATTCCGCCGAGCAGTGGTCGACGGCGACGAAGACCGCGGCCACCCCCTCGCCGGTGACCACGACCGTCATGTCGGTCCCCCACATCTCGTCCACCCGCCCCGTCGTGATCGTGCCGTCATGGGCGCGTCATGCCGGAGGCATGCTTTCAGCATGACGGCCCGCGCGGGGATCCCGGCCGCTGGTGCGCCAGGAGGCCATGCGCGCGCCTCGAGGATCTGGTCGATGATCGAGATGAACGGATCGAGCTTCGGCCGCGCCGGTGGCTTCGACCGACGGTATCCCGGCGGCACCGAGTGCTGCAGGATCTTCGACACCGTCTTCCGGTCGATCCCGAACAACCGCGCCGCCGCGCGTTCGCTCAGACCGTCGACATGGCAGCTCGCCGCACACGCGCATAGAGTTCCACAGAGTACATCTCCCCGCCTTCAGCTCGTTCGCTTCAGGCGCAAGGTGGCGGAATTTTACTCCGCGGCGGTCAGAGCATCCGACCGCTTCCGTGGCCCACTTTGTCTCCGGGATTCACAGACAGCGCATCATGAATGGCCACGACCAGACCGGCGGAGGGAAGCGCGCCGGTCGGAATCCGGTTCGAGATGACGATGAGTCGTTCCGTCATCGGACGGCCGTTCCGAGCCAGTCGAGAAGCGTGTCGTGCACCTCGCCCGGACCGGCGAGCCGGAACATCGCGCAGGTATCGCCATCTCCGACCTTGATCGACTGCCCCCCGAAACGGTTGACCGCCTCGAATACGTCTTCATCTCCCAGGTCATCGCCGAATGCGATCGGCGTGCGCGAGGGCCACTGCTTCATCAGCGCCTCTACGGCCTGATGTTTCGACACGTTGTCGGGAAGGATCTCCGCGGCCGTCTTCAGCTTCACGCGGTGCAGCACGAACCCTTCGGAATGTGCCGCGACGCATTCCATGAAGTTCAGGGCCTCGGCCATCCGGTCGGGTGCCCTGTTGAAGTGCTGAACGACCGAGCACGGCTTTTCCTCGACCAGAAGGTCCGGCTCGCTGTCGGCCCAACCGCGGATCATCTGGACCAGCCGCGCGAGCTCGCGGCTGTCCTTGGCGGAATGCTGCCAGAGCTTGCCGCCGATGCGCTGCTCCGCGCCGTGCGACCCGATGATTGTCCCGGGGAAATCGGGGAAGAAGCGGTCGAGATCCCGCATGCTTCGGCCCGAGAGGAGCACTGTCGCGCCGCCCGTCCTCTGGTGCAGTTCGTTCACGAGTGCTCTCGTGGCGGCTGGTACCGATACGGGATCGGGGAAGCTCACGATATCCACAAGGGTGCCATCGAAGTTCAGGAAGATGACGACACGATCGAGACGGGGCGCGTCCGGAGGGCCGTGATGGGGCTCGGGATGGTCTGATCGAAACCCGATCAGTTCGTAGAAATCGAGTCCTTGCATCGCATCACCTTCCCTCGTTCTGGAACATAACGGCACGACCGGTCGAAGGTTCCGGCCGAGCGTCCGGCAGGCGAGAGACGACGGATCGGCGGACCGGCCGGTCCTTCAGGCCGGGATATCCCGCGTCCTGCCTGCGCCCGTCCGGCGCGGCGCGTCGCGCGTTGGCCGGGTGCCCCCGAGCCGGCATCAAGTCTGAGGCCGAGCGACTGCGAGAGGCGGCAGTCCGGACGGCACCGGACGGAAGCGTTCTGCCGGACCATTCGCAATCTGCAGGTTGTCCGGTTCGAAAGCGCTCGGGCGAGCGGAACACCGGCATGGCTGAACCGTTTGCTCCGAGCAGAGCGGACGAGAGGCTCGCCTGAGCCGTGGAAGCCCCTGAGGCGCCTCGGCCGGGCAAACGGCGAGGGAAGATCAGTTTGGCCGACAAGGTGGTGACATTGACGCCCAATCCGGCGCTCGACCTCTGGCTGACGACGCCGAATTTCACGGTAGGACCGAAGCTTCGCTCAAGCCGGCCGAGGTCCGATCCGGGTGGCGGCGGGATCAATGTCTCGCGCGTCATCCACCGGCTTCAGGGGCAGACGCTGGCGCTTTATGCGGCGGGCGGGCGCCGGGGCGACGAGATCGCGGACGGGCTGAAGCGCGAGGGGATCGATGCCGAGCGCTGCAGCATCGAGGGCGACACCCGCGAGGACATCAGCGTCTGCGAGGAAGAGACCGGCGACGTGCTGCGCTTCGTCACGCCGGGCCCGGACCTGCAGCGAGACGAGGTCGAGAGGCTGCTCGGCGCGCTGGAGCGCGCTGCCACCGACGCGTCGCTGGTGGTCGGCAGCGGCAGCCTGCCCGGCGGCGCGGGCGCGGAGTTCTGGGCGCGGGCCGCTGCACGGTGCAGGAGCGCGGGCGTCCGTTTCGTGCTCGATTCGCACGATGGGGTCGATGCGGCCCTTGAGGAGGGGGTCTACTGCTTCCGCGAGAACCGCGACGCGATCGCCGAAATCGCGGGCCACGACGTCGGCTGGCCGGAGGAGACGGCGGATTGGGCCGCGAACCGGGTCGAGACCGGCGCGGCGGAGATCGTCATCGTGACCGAGGGCGGCGAGGGCGCTCTCCTCGTCACCCGTGACGTCAAGCTCCTGCAGCGCCCGCCCGAGGTCGTACCGCGCAGCGCGATCGGCGCCGGCGACAGCTTCGTCGGCGGCCTGTGCCTGGTGTTGTCGCGGCAGCAGGGGCTGGAGGAAGCGCTGCGGGCCGCGGTGGCGACTGCGGCCGCGACATTGCTGACACCGGGAACGGACCTGTGCCGCCGGCCGGATGCAGAACGTCTTCTGGCGGACCTGGGCGAGCTTCGGCGGCTCTGAACGCGAACGGAAAGGAGCGAGACATGGACCTGCCGGATATCCGGGCGACCGATGTCGCGGGAAAGCGCGTGCTGGTTCGTGCTGACCTGAACGTGCCTATGAAGGACGGCGAGATCGCCGATGACAACCGCCTGCGCGCGGTGCTGCCAACCTTTCGCGACACTCTGGGCCGCGGCGGTCGGCTGATCGTGATCGCCCATCTCGACCGACCCGGCGGCAAACGCGATCCCGCATCCTCGCTGCGCCCGGTTGCCGATGCCCTGCGCGACGCGCTGGACGGACCGCGGGTGTCGTTCGTTGAGGATTGTCTGGGCGCCGACGCAGAGAAGGCCGTCGACGGCCTCGACGCGGGCCAGTGCCTCGTCCTTGAAAATCTGAGGTTCCATGCCGGCGAGACGGACAATGCCGCGGATTTCGCCGATGCTCTTGCGATGCTGGGGGACATCTACGTCAACGACGCATTTTCGGCCTCGCACCGGGCGCACGCGTCCATCGTCGGTCTGGCGGATCGCCTGCCGGCGGCGGCGGGCCTCCTGATGCAGAAGGAGGTCGAGACCCTCGATCGCCTGCTTGCCAACCCGCAACGACCCTATGTCGCGCTGCTGGGCGGGGCCAAGGCCAGCACCAAGGTGCCGGTCGTCGAGCATTTGCTGGGCCGGGCCGACCGGATCCTGCTGGGCGGCGTCATGGCGACGACGTTCCTGAAGGCGCGCGGGGTCGATATCGGCCGGTCAAGGATCGCCGAGGACCATGTCGAGACGGCAGAGAAGCTGCTGCGCGACGCCGAAGGCGCGCGGGCCGACCTGATGTTGCCGACCGATGTCGTCGTGGCATCGGAGGCGCGCGCCGACGCCGAGGCGGACATCGTCGGCCTCGGCGAGGTCGGCGACCGGATGATCCTCGACATCGGCCCCGAGACGATCCGGCGTTACGCCGACGCGATCGAGGACCGGGGAACGGTGGTCTGGAACGGCCCCGTGGGCGCGGCCGAGTTCGAACCGTTTCAGCGGGGCACGCATTTTTTGGCGGCGGTGATTGGCGAACAGACGCAGACCGGCGGCCTGGTCAGTGTCGCGGGAGGCGGCGACACGACCGCCTTTCTGCAGAAGCACCAGTTCCTGCATTTGTTCACCTACGCCTCCATGGCGGGCGGGGCGTTCCTCCAATTCCTGTCGGGAGAGGCGCTTCCCGGGCTGGAATCCCTGAAGCGTCATTCCTGAGCTCCCCCCGGAACCGTTGGAAGTTCGTTCGGTTGAATATCCAGACGTGGAGCGGAACAAAACCGCCTCGCCACGGGAGGCCGTAATGCAATCTTCCAGCCGTTGGCATCTCCTGGGCTTTGCCATTGCGTCGGTTTTGCTGCCTCCGGGCCTCGGCGCGCAAGCAAGCAACACGAACGGCGACCGAGCCCGCGCCGGCGGATCGAGCCCGGCCGACAGCACCGGCATCGCCGTTCACGAACTGACCGGAAACATCAAGGGGCGGCAGGTTTTCAACGCTGTCGCCGAATAGCGGGGCGGTTCGCCCGACCATCCACCGCGCGGGCCGGTGAACGACCCGGCGTTCTGACCAGACGGAGATACCGGACATGACTGCACGCGTCGCCATCAACGGTCTCGGCCGGATTGGCCGGGCCACGTTGAAAATCCTGAACGAGTCGCCGGAGTTCGAGGTTGTCGCGGTGAACGATGTCGCGCCGGCCGACAACCTCGCCTACCTGCTCAGGTACGACACCGTCTACGGACGCCATCCCGAAGAGGTGCGCGCGGAGGGCGGCGGCCTGAGCATCGGCGACAGGACCTGCCGTCTCCTGAACGAGAAGGACCCGGCCTCCCTGCCCTGGCGCGACATGGACGTGGACGTCGTATTCGAGTGCACGGGTGCCTTCACCCGGAGGCCCGACCTGCAGAAGCACATCGACGCCGGCGCGAGGACGGTGATCCTGTCCGCCCCGGCGAAGGGCGAAGAGAAGGTGCCCTTCGTCGTGCACGGCGTCAACGAGGCCGACGGCGCGCCGATCATATCGACGGCGAGTTGTACGACCAACTGCATCGCGCCCGTCGTCGAGGTGATCGGGCGCCGCATAGGGGTCGACAAGGCGCTGATGACGACGGTTCACGCCTACACCACCTCGCAGGAGATCGTGGATGGACCGGCCGGCAAGTGGCGGCGCGGCCGTGCGGGGGCGGCGAATTTCGTGCCCACGACGACCGGAGCGGCGAAGGCCACCGCAAAGGCGCTGCCTCAGTATGAGGGGCGTTTCGACGGCGTGGCCATCCGCGGCCCGGTGCCCGTGGGCTCGATTTCCGACATCACCCTCGTCACGAGCCGGGAAACAAGCGTCGAAGAGATCAACGGCATATTCGAGGACGAGGCTGCGAGCGGGCGCTATCGCGGCGTGATGGGCGTCACGCGCGAGCCGATCGTCTCCTCCGACATCATCCGCGACCCGCGCGCCTCGCTGGTCGACCTGACCATGACGCAGGTGGTTGCGGGCGACCTCGTGAAGATCATGGCATGGTACGACAACGAGTGGGGCTACGCCGCGCAGATGGTGCGCGAGGCCGTCCGCCAGTCCTCCGCCTGATCCCTATGGCTGGCCGATCGTGACCGACGCAGCGCTTGACCGAGAGTCCCTGTCCGAACGGCCCTGGCACGCCGTTCCGGGCGAGGAGGTGGCCGAGAATCTCGGCAGCGACCAAGAGATCGGCCTCACCGACAGGGAGGTCGGGCGGCGCCTGGAGCGCTTTGGGCCGAACAAGCTGCCCGAGCGCGCGCGCGAGACGGTGTTTCGGACGTTCCTCCGGCAGTTCCGCGACCCCCTGATCTACATCCTGCTGATCGCAGGCGGCGTCTCGCTCGCCATCGGCAACATCGAGGACGCGGCCTTCATCTTCGCTGTCCTGCTGTTCAACGCGGGCCTCGGAACCTACCAGGAATACAAGGCCGAAAGCGCCGCGCAATCGCTGAAGCAGGCGATGCAGATCACCGCCCTCGTCACGCGCGAGGGCGAACGCGAGGTGGTGGACAGCGAGGAACTGGTTCCGGGCGACCTCGTCTCGGTCAAGTCCGGCGCCTCGGTTCCCGCCGATATCCGCCTTCTGCGCGCGCAGGACCTGCAGGCCGATGAATCGCTCCTGACGGGCGAATCCGTTCCCGTCGCCAAGCGCGCGGATGCCCAGCTCGACCCCGACACGCCGCTCGGCGACCGGCCGACGCTGCTGCACGCGGGCAGTTCGGTGGCCAGCGGCCGCGGCACCGGCATCGTCTGCCGCACCGGAACGATGACCGAGCTGGGGCGCATCGCGAAGTCTCTCGCCGAGGAGGAGCAGCTTCCCCCCCTCGTCCTCAAGATGCGCCGCTTCACCCGCGTCATCGCCATCGCCATCCTCGGTGCGATCATCGTCCTCGGCCTGATCCAGGCGGTGCGCGGCGACGATCTTCTCGATATCTTTCTTCTCGCCGTGGCGCTGGCCGTTTCCGCGATCCCGGCCGGCCTGCCCGTGGCGACCACCGTGGCGCTCTCCATCGGCTCCAACCGCATGGCCAGGCGCAACGTGATCGTCCGCAAGCTGCCGGCGGTCGAGGGGCTGGGCGCCTGCACGCTGATCGCCAGCGACAAGACGGGAACGCTGACGGCGAACAAGCTGACCGGCAAGCGCATCCGCCCGATCGACGGCGACGATGTGGAGATCGGCGGTGCGGGCTACGCGCCGGAGGGCACCTTTACGCGGGGCGGCGAACAGGTCGGCGACGAAGAGTGGCTGCGCGATCTGATCGTTTCGGGCGCGCTCTGCAACGAGGCGGATTACAACGTGGAGGACGGCGAGGTGCGCGCCAGCGGCGACACGGTCGACGTCGCTTTCCTCGTGCTCGCCCGCAAGTTCGGCCTGTCGCAGCAGGACCTGTCGCAGGACTTCCCTGAGGTTGGCGGCATTCCCTTCGAATCCGAGCGCCGTTTCGCCGTCAGCTTCAACCGTCACGGCGACACGGTGCGGGCGCATCTGAAGGGCGCGGCGCAGACACTGGCCGGGATGTGCGACGTCGACGCCGAGGCCGTCCGCGCGCAGGAGGAGGGCCTTGCCGCCGAGGGCTACCGCGTTCTCGCCGTGGCGGCCGGAGAGGTGGACGAGGAGACGGCGGAGAAGGCCGATCCCGACGCGCTGCACGGGCTGCGGTTCCTCGGTTTGGTCGGCCTGATCGACCCGGTGCGCGAAGAAGTGCCGCAGGCCGTGAAGGACTGCCGTTCTGCGGGCGTCGACGTGCGCATGATCACCGGCGACCATCCCCGCACGGCGCTGGCCACCGGGCGCGAACTGGGTCTTGCGCAGGATGACGACGCGGTCGTCACCGGCACGGAGATCGGCAGCCGTGACAAGGGCGGAAGCAGCCACTGCGCCCGCATCCGCGATGCAGCGATCTTCGCCCGGGTCGAGCCGCGTCAGAAGACGACCATCGTCGATGCGCTGCAGGATGCGGGCCATTTCGTGACCGTCACCGGCGACGGCGTGAACGACGCGCCCGCGCTCAGGACCGCGCATATCGGCGTCTCGATGGGCAAGGGCGGCACCGACGTGGCGCGCAACGCCTCCGACCTGATCCTGACCGACGACAACTTCGCCTCCATCGTCCACGGGATCGAGGAGGGGCGGATCGCCTACGACAACATCCGCAAGGTCGTGTGGCTGCTGATCTCGACCGGGGTGGCGGAACTCGTCCTGTTCACCCTTTCCGTGATCTTCGACACCGCCCTGCCGCTGACGCCGGTGCAGCTTCTTTGGCTGAATCTCGTCACGAACGGCATCCAGGATATCGCGCTGTCCTTCGAGAAGGGCGAGCCCGGCGTGCTGAAACGGCGACCGCGCGACCCGGACGAACGCATCTTCAACCGGCTGATGATCGAGGAAGTCCTGACCTCCGGCATCTACATGGGCGTCGTCGGCTTCGCGGTGTTCTACCTCCTGACCTCCGAGATGAATCTCGACACGGCCGAGGCGCGCAACCACCTTCTGCTCCTGATGGTGCTGTTCGAGAATGTGCACGCCTTCAACGTGCGCTCCGAAACGCGCTCTGCCTTCCGGATTCCGCTGAGCAACAACTGGCTCCTGGTCGCTGCTGTCATCGCCTCCCAGGGCGTGCACATCGTTTCGATGTTCATCCCCGGCTGGCGCGACGTTCTGGAGATCGAGCCTGTGGCCTTCACGACCTGGGCGATCCTTCTGGCGATCACGCTGACCAAGTTTGGCCTCGTCGAGGGCTACAAGGCATTCCGGGGGCAGAAGCTGGCCGATGAGACGCAGAGGCAGCCCCCGCGGCGGGCGAAGGCCAGCGATGAACCTGAACCGGTGATTGCCGATCACGCCAAGACCGCCGACCACGCCAAGACCGCCGACCATGCCGAATTCGCGAAGACCGCTGCGCGGGCGGAAAGACTCGCCTCGGACGAGGACGCCGGCGACGGCAACGACAAGGAGAAGACATGATGAGCAGCGAACCGGTTTACGTGCGCGACCTCGCCGATCTTGGGCGGCAGGACGGCGCCATCGTGGGGGGCAAGAACGCCTCGCTCGGCGAGATGATGCGCAACCTGCACGAGGTGGGCGTGCGCGTGCCCGCGGGCTTTGCCACGACGGCGGAGGCCTACTGGCGCTTCATCGACGACAACGACCTGCGCCAGAAGATCTCGGGCGACCTCGACACGCTGAAGGGCGACCGTAGCAACCTGTCGAAGGTGGGCGAGGCGGTGCGCAGGCACATCCTCGGCGGCGAGATGCCGGGGACCGTGGCCGAGGCTATCCGGCAGTCCTACCGGGATCTCGCCGCGCGGCTGGAGCGCAAGGATCTCGACGTGGCCGTGCGCAGTTCCGCCACCGCCGAGGATCTGCCCGAGGCGAGCTTCGCCGGACAGCTCGAGACCTTCCTCAACATCCAGGGCGAGGGGGCGCTGCTCGATGCCGTCAAACGCTGCTTTGCCTCGCTCTTCACCGACCGCGCCATCGCCTACCGCGAGGAGAACGGTTTCGGCCACATGGCCATCGCGCTGTCGGCCGGCGTCCAGCAGATGGCGCGCGCCGACCTCGCGGGCTCCGGCGTGATGTTCTCCATCGACACCGAGACGGGCTTCCCGCGCTCGGTGCTGATTACCGGCGCCTGGGGGCTGGGCGAGACGGTGGTGCAGGGGATGGTGGATCCGGACGAATACCATGTCTTCAAGCCGCCGCTGGAGGACCCGGCGCTGCGCCCCATCGTGTCCAAGCATCTGGGCGGCAAGGACCGCAAGATGGTCTACGGCGGGGCCGGGTCGGAGACGAAGCTGGTGGACACCAAGAAGGAGGAGCGCGCGCGCTTCCTCCTGACCGACGACGAGATCCTGCAGCTCGCCCGCTGGGCCGCGGCCATCGAGGCGCATTACGGGCAGGCGATGGACATGGAATGGGCCAAGGACGGCGAGACGGGCGAACTTTTCATCGTGCAGGCCCGCCCCGAAACGGTGCAGTCCCGGAAGGCGGCCGACACGCTGAAGTCCTATCGTCTGAACGAGACCGGTGAGACGCTGATCGGCGGCCTGGCCATCGGGGCTTCGATCGCGGCGGGCAAGGTCCTGCGGCTCGAAAGCCCCGACGAGATCGACCGTTTCGAGGATGGCGCGGTGCTGGTGACGGGGATGACGGACCCCGACTGGGTGCCGATCATGAAGAAGGCCTCGGCCATCGTCACCGATCACGGCGGGCGCACCAGCCATGCGGCCATCGTCAGCCGCGAGATGGGGCTGACGGCCATCGTCGGCACGGGAAACGCCACGTCGACGCTCAAGGACGGGCAGAAGGTGACCGTCTCCTGCGCCGAAGGCGACGAGGGGGTCGTCTATGACGGCGTCCTGAACTTCGAGACGCGCGAGATCGCCCTCGACGACGTGTCCGAGACGCGCACGGACGTCATGGTGAACCTCGCCAACCCCGCCGCTGCCTATCGCTGGTGGCGCCTGCCGACCGACGGCGTGGGCCTCGCCCGGATGGAATTCATCATCAACAACATGATCCGCATCCATCCCATGGCGCTGGTTCGCTACGACGAGTTGGAGGACAGGCAGGCGAAGAAGCGGATCGACGATCTTACCCGCGCCTACGACGACGGGAGCGAGTATTTCGTCGACACGCTCGCCCGCGGCATCGCGCGCATCGCCTCGGCACATCACCCGAACCCGGTCGTGGTGCGGATGAGCGACTTCAAGACGAACGAATACGCCGAGCTGATCGGCGGCGCCGCCTTCGAGCCGCACGAGAAGAACCCGATGCTCGGCTGGCGCGGTGCGTCCCGCTATTACGACGAGGACTACCGAGAAGGTTTCGCCCTGGAGTGCCGGGCGCTGCGCCGGGCGCGCGAGGAGATCGGGTTGTCGAACATCGTCCTGATGGTCCCGTTCTGCCGCACACTGGAGGAGGCCGACCGCGTTCTGGAGACGCTGGCGGAAGAGGGGCTGATGCGGGGCAAGGCGGGCCTGTCGGTCTACGTGATGGCCGAGATCCCGGCCAACGTGTTCCTTGCGGCGCGGTTCGCGCAGCGCTTCGACGGATTCTCCATCGGCTCGAACGACCTGACGCAGCTCGTCCTCGGCGTCGACCGCGACAGCGAGCGGCTGCGGCGCCTCTTCGACGAGGGGGACGATGCAGTGAAGGCCGCGATCGAGGAGCTGCTGGCAAAGGCGAACCGCGCGGGCGTGCAAACCGGCATCTGCGGGCAGGCGCCGAGCGACCATCCGGAATTCGCGCAGTTCCTCGTCCGGCACGGCATCGGCTCAATCTCGGTCAGTCCGGACAGTTTTCTGCAGGTCAAACAACAGATCGCGGAGGCGGAAGCCGAGGCCGACCGCGAGACGGCGCAGGAGGCTGCACAATGAAGATCGCGATCTTCGACGTCGAGCCCTGGGAATGTGAGACCTTCGAGCCGCTGAAGGAGGAACACGAGGTCGTCTACGAGGAAGGCGCACTCGACGCCGAAGCCGCAGAGAAGCACGGTGATGCCGAGATCATCTCGCCCTTCATCTACTCGGATTTCTCGCGCGAGGTGCTCGACCGTTTCGCGAACCTGAAGTTCATCGCCACCCGCTCGACCGGCGTCGACCATATCGACATGGACTGGTGCCGCGAGAACGGCGTCGCCGTCTCCAACGTGCCGAGCTACGGCGCGAACACGGTGGCCGAGCATGTCTTCGCCCTCCTGCTCGCGATCAGCCACAACGTCGTCGATGCCGCCGACCGCACCCGTCGGGGCGACTTCACGCAGGACGGCCTGCAGGGCTTCGACCCGAAAGGCCGGACGATGGGCGTGATCGGGACCGGCGACATCGGCGTGCACACCGCCCGCATCGCCCGGGGCTTCGGGATGGAGGTTCTGGCCTTCGACGTGAAGCCGCGCGAGGACGTCGCCCGCGACATCGGGTTCGTCTACGTGGACATGGGCGACCTGCTGGCCCTGTCCGACGTCGTCTCTCTGCATGTTCCGGGCAATGAAGACACCCGCAATCTCATCGACGCCGACGCCTTTGGCAAGATGAAGCACGGCGCGATCCTCATCAACACGGCCCGCGGCATCGTCGTCGAGACCGGCGCGCTGCTTGAGGCGCTGTCGAGCGGCAAGCTGCGCGCCGCGGGCCTCGACGTGCTGCCGGAGGAGCCCGTGCTGCGCGAGGAGGCCGAGCTCCTGCGCTCCTATTTCAACCGCGAGCACCATCTCGATACCCTGCTGGCCGACCATATCTTGTTGAGCCCGCAATATTCGCCGAACGCGGCTCAGGGGCCTGTTTGATGGCCCGGCGCAGGGGGTGACGGTGCATTGAGGAGCATGGACGACTGGTGGACGG
>HLSNC_1001213_pt1 | contig 12935 bp, 8 predicted proteins | sample HotLakmetagenome_2_FD_14041 | JGI IMG/M metagenome (IMG submission 14041)
ATTGTGGAGCCAACGCACCCAAGTGTGCCACGAGAGGCAAGATTGGTGGTTCTCGCCAGCTAGAATGTCCGACCAAAAAGAAGTACCTGATGACAGGGGCGGCAAACCCCGACAGAAAGAGAAACCGAAGCGTAACCCAAGTTTTGCCGTCTGCTGCCGGACAGTCAGTGGACGTTAAACAGATGCTTGTGGAGGGGAATCTGGACGGGGTTTCAGGGCAAAAATGCTCTGGGGCTAGACAAACCTGATGAAGCAAGAATCCCCCGTTATAATCTTTGATTTAACGGCGGGAGTGTCAAAACCAATATGCGATCGCCGCCTATGAGGCGGGGAATGTTTCTGAGGCGATCGCCCAGATGGAGATGGCTATTGCTGACTTAGACCGCGCTCAGGAGTTATTGTTTGACCTCGGGCGATCGATGCAATATCAGCAAGTCCTGTTTAATCTACAAGATTTGCAGAATAATTTGCAAAGTCTCCAACAGGAACAGCGTCGCCGTACACCCACTCCCCAACCCACTCGCCGACCGGTTCCTCAACCGACACCTCAACCGACTACTCAACCGACACCTCAACCGACACCCCAACCCAGTCCCCAAGGCGATGATCCGGGCTTCATGTTTTAAGGGTTCAAAATTAAGGATTCAAACGTCATGTGTTAAAACTCATGTGTTAGAACGGGGTTGGGGTCTCTCCCTGACCCCATCGTTCGGTTGTTTTTCAGATTGTCTTGGATATGTCCCTCGATTACGCTACCTTTTTCAATGCCATCAATCCCAGTAAAACACTGGTGTATTCAGCCCCAAAGGATCGGCAATATTATATTGATTTTTCCTCAGTACGCGGTGGGGAAATTATCGATAAAATCAAGAATCGCATCGTCACACTTTACCGCGATCGCCCCAGTTGTTCCCTATTTACCGGGCATATCGGCTGCGGTAAATCCACGGAACTGCACAAACTTAAATCGGAGTTAGAGACCGAAAACTTTTTCGTCGTCTATTTTGAGTCAGACAAAGACCTAGATACCGCTGATATTGATATTGTTGAAGTTCTCTTGACAATTGCCAAACAGATTAGTGAAGCCCTAGAGAAACATAAAACAATCAATCAACCCCAAGCTCCTCTTTTTCGTCGTTTACTACAAAAAACTACAGATGTCTTGATGACAGAAGTAGAGGTAACAGGAGGTATTCAGTCTCCAATTTCCGTTGGTGGAATGAGTGGTAGCTTGGCTGTAGATACCGAAAATCAGGCTCTGTCGTTGTCAGCGGGAATTGCCTCATTAACCGTCAGGGCGAAAGATAATTCTGGAGTTCGAGAAAAGCTCAATCAATATCTCGGTCCACAAACAACCGCCTTAGTGCGGACGATTAACGAGGATTTAATTAAGCCAGGGATTGAAACCCTAAAACAGAATGGCTATGCCGGCTTAGCGGTGATTATCGATAACCTTGATCGCGTCGATAACCGTCAGAAAGCCTCCGGAAAAACGCAACAAGAATATCTATTTGTTGATCGCGGTGAAATTCTCACTCAGTTGGCCTGTCATACCATTTATACCATGCCCTTGGCGTTGCAATTCTCTAATGAATATGGCAACCTACGCCAGCGGTTTCCTCACTCCCCGGAATGTTTACCCATGGTGGCGATTAAAACTCCCAGCGGCGAGGAAGCGAGCGAAGGAATTGAAAAACTCAAACAAATGGTGTTGGCCCGAGCCTTTCCTGAATTGAGTGAGGCGCAGCGACTGGAGCGGGTTGGGGAGATTTTTGAAACGATGGAGGTGTTTAACCGCCTCTGTCGGGTGAGTGGTGGTCATGTACGGGATTTACTGCAACTGCTATCGCAATGGGTACAGGAGGAGATGCAGCTTCCTTTAACTGAAGCGACCCTAGAAGATGCGATCGCCGATGATCTCAACAAAATGAGTTTAGGAGTTTCCCCAGAAGAGTGGGAACTGCTGCGACAGGTTCACCAGACGAAAAAAGTTCAGGATGCAGTGGGGTATGAACGCTTAATTCGCACCCGTCGCGTTTTTGAATATGTGGAACGCCGAAAATCATGGTTTGATGTCAATCCTATTTTCCTAGAATCTGACGAGTTGGTCGAGAGTTGAATCTAAGAGAAGTTGGGGAAAAGGCTAAGGTTTTAGGAATAAAAACTGTGATGGATATTGCCGCTAAAAATGAGAAAAGTTTGCGCCAACTGGCTCAGGCGATCGCCCTCTCGCGGGGTCAATTTAAACTAATTTTAGTGCGCTGTAACTACCAGAGTTTAGGCGATCGCTGGTCGAAACGTTTAGAATCCGAAACCCAGCGTCAGCACCAATTCAGCCTTTTAACCGCCAGCTTACCCATGGAGACGCAAAACCTGACCCAAGTCATTGAGACGGCAATGGAAGGGGGAACAGCGGAGGGAATCCAACTGCGGGGAATGACTCAACTTGCAGATTTGCGAGGCTTTCTGGCTAAGGCCAATCAGATGCGAGATCAGCTTCGTCACAAGTTTTCCTTTCCCATTGTTCTCTGGTTAGATGAAAATGGCTTACGGGAAATGTTGGAAGTCGCCAATGACCTGGAAAGTTGGACGACCTCGAAGCGTTTTTTGCCCTCCAAGGAGGATATACAAGGGAATTTACAGCTTAACGTACAACAGTTTCTGACTCGATTGGAGCAGGGGGGCGATCGCCAATGGTTAGGGCGCGATCGCCTGCTAGGGGAGAATCAACAACGGGAAATTGAACAAGCCTGTCAACAACTGGCCCAACTTGGAGAACCCCTTTGCGCCAACTTAGCCGCTGACTTAGCCTTAATCCAAGGCCGTCAGGCCCTAGAAGCTGGAGAATCGGACCAAGCTACCGCCCACTTTAGGCAAAGTCAGACCCATTGGCAAACTTTGTTAAATCCTCTCCCCGAGGGCGATCGCCCCACCGAAGCGCAACTCCCAGAGACAGACAACTCCAGAACCCCACAGCTACGCTTAGCCATCATCGGCGTTCACCAAGCCCTAAATCAAGTCCTGGCCTTAGAGCATCATGATGAGAACAACTTAGATTTAGCCGCCATACAGGAGCAATTGCATCGCAGTCATGAGCAGTTTATCGAGGCTGGGGCCACTCAGTTTGCTCAAAAACTGCAAGAGTCGTCTCTGATGCAACTGATTCAGGCTTTGCGGGAGGCGGAAGCCGCAGAGGCGAAGGGGGACATTCACGGGGCGATCGCACCCCTAGCCAACATCAGTCAGCAACGCGTCTTTGCCCTTCCTTATCTGGGATTGCGGGGACTCCAACAACTGCAACAGCTTTATTTTAACAGTGCCGACTATCGCAACGCCTTCACCATTGCCCAACAGCAGCATCAACTCGAACGATATTGCGGTAAACGGGCCTTTATCGGTGCCAATCGCTTAGAGGAAATGCCCCAGCAGCAACCTACCTCAAGCTGGCGATCGCCCGAAATTGAGCAATCTGGGCGAGCCGAAGACGTTAAACAGCTCCTCAACCGCCTCCACGAACGTCAGAACAAACTATTAGTCGTTCATGGGGAATCGGGAGTGGGCAAAAGTTCCCTTGTGAATGCTGGCTTACTGCCAATGTTACGAGAGCAGGTGTTTGCCGGTGGACGTGGAGGAGTTCCCATTGTCTTACGGGTTTATGAAAACTGGCCCGAGCAACTCACACAAGTCATCGAGGAGGAAGCCAAGAAACATCTCTGTATGCTCGATAATAGTGGAGATATGGTCTCACCGCTAACCGTGAGCCAAGCCACACTGGTTGAATTAGAGAAACGCCATCATCAAGTCATCTTAGTGTTTGACCAATTTGAAGAGTTTTTCTTTGCCAATCCCAACCCCAAAGACCATCGTCAGTTTTTTGACTTTCTCGGGACATTATGCAGCAATATCTTAGAACTAGGTGCGTTAAAAGTGGTTCTTTCCTTGCGAACCGACTACATTCACCGATTACTTGTCTGTAACCGCATCTCTACGATGGCTTGTATTAGCCAAAATGTTTTAGACAAAACCATTCTTTATGAATTAAATAACCTCTCCCCGCAACAGTCCAGTCAGGTTATTGCAAAACTCGCGCCTCATATTACCGATGATTTGCGATCGCGTCTCGTGCAAGACTTACAGCAAGAGAGCGAGGATATTCGTCCCATTGAGCTACAAGTAGTCGGCTATCAATTAGAAAGTGAAGGAATTGTCTCCCTAGGGGACTATAACGCCCTAGGAGAGCATCCCAAACAGGCATTAGTGGAGCGATACTTAGATGTAGTCGTTGAATCCTGCGGTCCCCAAAACAAGGATTTAGCCGATGCTGTGCTGTATCTCCTCACCGACGAACGAGGAACCCGTCCCCTCCGCACCCGCCGAGACTTACTCCGGGATTTAAAACTATTTGAGACAAACTATGGTCAACAGTCTCTCAGATCGGCCTTAAATTTAGTCTTAGATATTATTGCTGGATCACGCTTAGTCTTTTTGATTCCCGGTCAACAAGAACGGTATCAACTCGTCCATGACTATTTAGCCGAATTTATTCATAAATCAAGAGGCGGAGGCTTACTTGCCAAGCTTGAAGAAGAACAGGAAAAACGAGTCGCCGCAGAGAAAACTTTAGAAGAACTAGAAGATGACCAAAAGAAGGTACAAAAACGAACTCAATCGGTTGGTATTTTGGGTGGGTTACTACTGGCAGTTTTTGCGGGAGGACTATTCGGAGTTTCCCGAGAGTTCACGGTACAAAGAACCCAGTATAACGAAGATAAACAATACTTTGAAGACGAACGATTGCTTGCAGATTTAGAACGAGAGAGCCGTCTATCTTTAAGGCAGTTTGAAGCTGGACGTGAGCTTGAATCTTTGATTAAAGGAACCGAAATATCTGTGAAATTCATTGATTTTTTAGAACGAATTTCTAGCTCTCGCCCTACTGCTATGCAGCCAGTTTACAATTTGAGAAAAATCCTAGGAAATATCCGAGAAATCAATATCATCGAGGGACATTCAAGCTGGATTTATGGGGTTGACTTTAGTCCTGATGGCAGACTAGTCGCCTCGGCTTCTAATGATGAAACAATTAGGGTTTGGGATGTTCAAACTGGTGAAGAAATTCACCCTAACAAATTTGTAGGTCATAGAGGCCCAGTCAAGGATGTTCAATTCTCCCCAGACGGAACTCGTCTTTTATCCGCGTCGGATGATAAAACTATCCGAATTTGGAACCTTGAGACAGGAGAGCAGGAGAAGGTTTTTGGGGGTCATGATGGAAGAGTAAATAGTGCTAGGTTTAACTTTGATGGGACTCAGATTGTTTCAGCTTCTAATGATGGAAGTATAATTGTATGGGATGCACTAAATGGTATCATTATATCTCGACTATATGGGCATCAAGACGTTGTAAAATTTGCAGATTTTAGTCCTGATGGAACTAAAATTGCATCAGGATCGGATGATGCGACAGTGAGACTGTGGAATCTCGAAACTAGATCCGAAATAAATTCAAGTAGATTTGAAAACCATTCATCATCAGTCTTAATGGTTGCTTTTCATCCCCGAGAAAATAAAATTGCGTCTGCATCTAGTGATGGAACAATACAAATCTGGGATATCAGTAGTCGAGAAATCGAAAAGACGCTAACTACTACAGGTTATGTTCATACCGTTATGTTCAATAGTGATGGAACGCGTCTTCTTTCAGGAGGATCAGATGCAAAAGTTAAGTTATGGAATATAAAAAACGGTGAAGAAATAGAAACACTTCAAGGGCATCGAAGTACGGTTTATCGTGCAGCTTTTAGTCAGGATGGTACAAAAGTTGTATCTGTTTCCAATGATGCAACTATTAGAATTTGGTCTGTAGAAAGCAGATATGTAACCCAACAATTTGAAGGCCATGAAGGAACAATCTATAGTGCTGATATAAACCCAGATAGCACTCGATTGGTTTCTGCACCTCATGACGGAATAATCAGAGTTTGGGATTTAGAAACTGGTGATGTTTTATTTTATCTTGAGGGACACCAGCAGCCAGTCCATCGAAGTCTCTTTAGCCCAGATGGTAGCAAAATTGTGTCAGCGGGTCGAGATGGCAGGGTAATACTTTGGGATGCAGAAACTGGCGAATTGATACGTTCATTTGTAAAGAACTAAGATTGGGTACTGGATATTAGTTTTCATCCAGATGGGCATCATCTAGCATCAGCTTACCGCGATGGAAGTATCAGCTTGTGGGATATCGAAACAGGCGAGGAATTAAAATCCTTCTCTGGACATTCTGAGCCAGCTTGGACTGTGGACTTTAGCCCAGATGGGAGTTTCATTGTCTCTGGAGGCTGGGATAAAAACGTTAAAGTCTGGGATGTACAAACCGGTCAGGAACTACAACGCTTTGATGGACATATAGCTTGGATTAGTCAGGTGGATGTTCATCCTGACGGACATCTCATTCTATCAGCTTCTGTAGATGGGACAGTGAAGCTCTGGGATATCGAAAGGGAGCAATTAGTACGTTCCCTAGCAGATAACTTGCGTCCTATTAATAGTGCCAGGTTTTCTCCTGATGGAAACCTGATTGTCTCAGCTTCAGCAGATGGGACAGTTAGCCTTTGGGACTTAGTAACAGGTGAACAGCTCCTGACTCTTGATAGTCATACCGATGAGGTGAAAGATGCGATGTTCAATCCCAACGGACAGATGCTTACTTCTGCTTCATCTGACGGGACAATCAAAGTCTGGCCAATGAGTCAGGATCGTTGGTCGGAGTTGATCGATCGCGCCTGTGACTGGCTGACACCCTACCTCACCTCAAATCCGAACGTCACTGACGCAGATCGCGCCGTTTGCAATCTCCCCCCCCGGAACCCCTAACCCCAACCCTCACGCTGTTCTCAAGGCCAGAATCAGATTGAGTGGGGTGACCCAAACCCGCGAACATTATGCCAATCCCACCGAGATCACCCCGGCTTCATGTTCTAACGGTTCAGCCTCCCTGGCTGCCGAAACCCTCAAACCCAAGTTCTGAAGGCGATGGCGGCGATTACCTCACCTATGGTATAATTTTTTATAATCACAATCAAGTTTTCCTATAAGCAAAACCTTGCTTTATCCGGATCGGCTTGCTACATTAGACCTATCAAGAAAAAACAGGGACGTCCAGAGCAGACGACCCCCTGAACAGAAAGTTTAATGAGGAGAGAAAACAATGACTGCTGCTAACTTCAACAACCGCCAAAATACACGCTTCCAAGCCATTCGGACTTGGCTCAATGACTTCCAAGTCCAAACCCCCAAAACGGCTCGCTTCATTTGTCAATTGATTCCCGCACAATGCCCATTTGCTCGGGATATCAGCCTCTTAGGTCGCCAAATCTTGCACATTCCCCCCTTGTGTAAATTAAATCCCTTTTACGAAGAAGTTGTGGGAATGCGGTTCCGGGCGCTCTGCTATTTAGCAGACGAGTGCGGCGAAGATGTCTCCCAGTTTTTGGTCTAAACTATGCCGTTCTCAACGCTACAATTGGGTCAAGTTTGGCGGCTCGTCGTGCCGGTAAAACCCCGAAAATTAGACCAATTCCACCGGAGACTCCCGTCGCTAACACGATCGCCGTCGGGGATAACCCCCCCTCAAACTCCGTAAAGGTTCCCACCGCCGTAATCCCCACAATCCCGATCCCAGTTCCCACAAAGCCGCCCACAATCGACAGAAGAACCGCCTCAATCGTGAACTGCATCAGGATATCACTCGGAGACGCACCAATCGCTTTACGCAAGCCAATCTCCTGCGTTCGTTCCGTCACCGAAACGAGCATAATATTCATAATGCCAATTCCCCCCACAATCAAGGAAATACTGGCCACCGTCGCTAAGAGAATCGTTAACGCCCCGGTAATCGCCCCAGTGGTTTCCTGAAGATCCTTCTGACTACGAACCGTGAAATCATCCTCATTGACAATGCGGTGACGCAGCCGTAACAGGTTCTCGATTTGAAACTTCGTCGCCCGCATCTGACTCTCATCAATGACACTGACATTGATAAACGTCACCGTTAACCCATAGGGAGAACTTTGCCCAACAATCTGATTCGCCATGGTGGTGATGGGCATAAACACCGTCTCATCTAGGTTTGTGCCAAACGTTGACCCCTTGGGTTCCATCACCCCCACCACCCGAAAACTGACATTCTTAATGCGTAGAGTTTGCCCAATGGGGTCCACATTGCCATAGAGTTGTTCGGCAATCTCAGACCCGAGGGCTACCACTTTCTGATTGCGGCGGATATCTAAATCATTGACAAAACGCCCCTGGGCCACAGCAAAATTACGCACGGGCAATAACTCCGGCGTTGTTCCATATAGGGCCGCTGAAATGTTACGATTACGGTAGGATACCAACTCGCTGCCATTGAGTTGTGGCGCTACGCGATCGACTCCGGGGACTTGTTCGGCGATCGCCTCAGCATCTTCCAAAACCAAGGTTTGAGGAGGTAACACCGGCCGCCGTTGCGCATCAGGACTACCGGGGACAATAAACAGTAAATTCGTTCCCAGAGACGACACCTGATCAGAAACAAAGGTTTGTGCCCCTTCACCAATACCAATCGTTGCAATCACCGAGGCATTACCAATAATAATCCCCAACATCGTCAAACTACTGCGAAGTTTATTCGCCAGCAGCGTTTGTCCCGCCATTTTTAAAGACTCAACAACATTCATATCCCCTCCGTTTAGGTAGTTCCCGTGTTCCCTGAAGAGGGCGCGCCACTTGCGGTTCGCCCCTACGTTATTTCTATTGCCTCTTGCCTTCTTCCCATGAAAACCAATCCCAAAGACATTCTAAGTATCGGTTTATTTGTTGTTCTCTCCCTATTTGTCGGCTATTTAAGCCTGAATTTCATCCTTGCCATCTTCGATAAATGGGCTTGACCTAGGAGATAACTTAAGAGATTAAGCAAGAGATTTTATCTCATTACTATCAAGAATTGTTCCCGTCCAACAGGCTCCAGAATAGGTAACTCCATCTAATTTTGTACCTTGTAAATTAGCACAGAGAAAATTCGCTCGTACCAAATTGGCTCCCTGCAAATTCGCCTGCTCTAAATTCGCTTCCTCCAAATTCGCCTCACAGAAATTTGCCCCCTGCAAATCCGCCTGAGAGAGATTGGCCCCGCTGAGATTACTATGGCTGAAATTCGCACCACGCAGATCAGCCCCCCGTAAATCCGCCCCCATTAAATTCACTCCCACCAAGTTGGCCCCACTCAGGAAGGCCCCAGTTAGGCTGGCTCCCTGGAGATTGGCTCCCATGAGGGTGGCCCCTCGTAAATTGGCCCCCCGTAGATCGCTTCCCTGTAAACTCGCTTGCATGAGATTGATGCCGACGAGATTCGCTCGCAGATTACCGTAGTCGAAGTTGGCCCCTAAACAGTTGGCCCCTTCGAGATTCGCGGCTTCCAAGTTGGCGCGCACCAGATTCGCCCCCGAGAGTTTCGCGCCGGCGAGGTCAATCTTTTGTAAGTCCAACCCCGACAGGGTTTGATCTTCAAGATTCGCCCCTCGGAGGTGCTTCGATTGTCCAAATTCAAGTTCGTCAAGAGCAGTCATGGTAGCAAGAGTCGTGAAGGACATGGCAATTAGGCGGGGGTAGGTGACGGATGCGCCGCTTGGCGAGGAAATAGATCCGGGTTTTGCTCGGGGTTGAGCAGCCAGAGGCCCGATCGCAGTTTAAAGGCTTCCTGAGGCAGCGTCATCCCCTGTTGCAGAGCCATCACCAAAAGCGTCAGCGTCTCAACCAGTTTGGGGTCCCAACGGCTGCCACTGGCGGCTTGAGTGTCTGATAAGGCTTGGCGTAAGGCCTCAGAACGGGAGGTTTCCTGGACCAACTGATTCAGCCGTCGTTGAAACTCAACCAGTAGCCCCAAGATACGGCATTCTAGGGGAATCTCATCGTAGCTTAAGCCTCCGGGGGTTCCTGAGCCATCCCAATGTTCGCTTTGGTGGGTGATAATTTGGGCGATCGCCTTGAGTTGAGGCATCGTCCGCAAAGCCTGTCGTCCCGGATAGAGAGGACAACTCAAAGCTGAAGGATCACTCTCAGGCCGAATCTCACCCAGATTCGGTTCATGTTGGGGCAAATAGTCAATTCGATGCAACAATCCCGCGAGACGTAACCGTTTCACCTGCCAAGAGGGCAAATCGAGGATTTGCGCAAACGCTTCACACAAGCCTGAGACTTCACTAGCAGCGTGGGGATTTTGCAAATCCGTTAAATCAATCAGTTGGGCCATACGTAGGAAGGCCTGCAACTTATTGGAGACAATGTTGCGTTCGAGTTCAGGCTGATGGCGGAACACCTCCGCGTCGATGTCTTGGCCGAGTCCCTCATGACAGTCACTCAGATAACGAACGACCCGCGAGACAATGGGGTTTAAGTCTTTGGAAACCTGACTAACATCAACACTTGGCTGGCGTGAGAGTTCAGCCTTAATCTCAGTCACTCGCGTTTGTAGGGATTGAGCGAGATCAGCTTGCAGCGGTTGAATATGCTCAATGGCTAACTCGACGGCGGCTAAGACTAACTCCGGTTCAAAAGTCCAAAACCCATAAAACTTGCGTTCGAGATCTACTTCGGGAACCCCAGTCTTGCCGTAATCCGCCGCTGAGAGTTCCTGACATAACACCATAGCCGTGTAGCTAGGCGAGAAAATCAGCAGATGCCATTCTTGAGCCACCGGATCATCAGGCGCGAGGGAGACTAGCTCAACATTGGCTTTTTGGCTGGTGGGATGCTCCCGAAAGCCGGAATCGGGAGCCGCCAGAATCACAATATCCTGAGCCTTGTCAGCGATTTCTCCGTAGCGATCGGCTTCCTGGAGATACCATTTCCCTCGTTGGAAGGCGGTAATCATGACTGGGGTGCAGTCTGACTCTAGGATGCTGTCTTCGAGAGCATGACAGAGGGCAACGAGGGTGTTTTTATAGTAAACCCCGTAGTTAATCGGTGGCGTGCGACGGGGTTGGGCGTTTTGCCGTTCGACGAGTTTTTGGAGGAGAGATCCGTTCAGCACAATGGATAATGGGTTAACGCGTTTTGGGTTGTCCGGGTTGGTCTGTCTTGGGTTGGGAGGGGTGGTGACTCTTGTATTTATTATAAGGGAGAGTTATTGAAGGTTAGGGATGAGAGGGTTGCCCGATCGCCCAGTCAAGAATCGCCTGTTCTAAGCCTTCGATGGTAAATTCCTCAGCTTCAATGTCGCAGCGACCCCAAGCTTGCTGACAACTTTGGCTAGTTTGGGGGCCAATCGAGGCGATCGCCACCCCAGCCAAGGAGATATCCCCCGCCCTCTCAATCAGCCGAGCGAAGTTACGCACCGTCTTAGAACTCGCGAACGTGACCACATCGACGGTTCCCTGACGCAAGGCCGCCAAGGCCTGGGGGTCAAGTGTCTCAGGACAGCGAGACTCATAGGCGGCCGCTTCTAGCACCTTAGCCCCCGCCTCCCGGAACTGACGCACCAAGACATCGCGCCCTCCCGTCTCCACCCGAGGCAAGAGGACGGTTTTGCCCCCCACCGACTCTGGAAAACGCTCCACCAAGGAATCGGCGATAAAATCGGGGGGGATAAAATCTGGGCTTAAGCCCCGCTGTTTCAGCACACGAGCCGTCTTTTTGCCCACGACGGCAATTTTGAGGTGCGCTAGGCTGCGGAGGTCTTGCCCGAGCGTTAAGAGGCGATCCAGGAAGAATTCCACCCCATTACTAGAGGTTAAAATCAGCCAATCGACTTGTTCCAGTTGGGCGATCGCCTCATCTAACTCCTGCCAACTCGAAGGCGGGACAATCTCTAAAGCTGGCGTGGAGAGGGGAATTGCGCCGTGGTGTTGTAGGCGATCGCAAAAATCACTCGACTGTCCCGTCGATCGCGTCACCAGAATCGTTTTTCCCTGTAATCCCATCTCAGATGCCACCATAGCCGTCTCTCCAAACACATCACGCAAGGACACCACCTCACCCATGACAATCACCGTCGGCGAACGGGTTTCCCCCTGAGTCTGTGGGTCAATCGTCTCTAAGGTTCCCGTCCAGACCCGTTGTTCAGGCCGACCACAGGCGCGAATCATGGCCACGGGTGTGTTGGGCAGTTTGCCATGATCGATGAGTGCTTGGCAAATGGCCCCGAGATTCCGTCCCGCCATGAGAAACACCAGGGTCGGGAGACGGGCCAAGGCCAGCCAGTCCAGGGCCGCGAGATCGTGACCCGTAAACACCGCAAAACCGGGACTGAGTTGATTGTCGGTCAGAGGGATGCCCGCCAGCAAGGGGGCCGCCAAGGCTGAGGAAATCCCCGGAACCACCTCCACCGGACAGTTTGCCCCTCGTAACGCCCGCAGTTCTGAGGCACTCCGACCAAAAATAAAGGGGTCTCCGGCCTTGAGGCGCACCACTCGACGGCCCTGGCCACAATAGGCCACCAGAAGCCGATCAATCTCTCCCTGGGGGGGACTCGGTCGTCCCCCTCGTTTACCCATATCCAGGCAGAGACAGTCATTGGGGACTAACTCCAGTAAGCGATTATCCGCCAAGGCATCGTAAATTAGCACCTCAGCTTGAGCGAGAACCTGTCGCCCTCGCTGGGTGAGATACTTCAGATCGCCGACACCTGCGCCGACGAGGTAGACTTTCCCCAGACTCACTTACGAACCGCTTTCCAGGCTACCCAAACTTGCCAGAAGAAGAGGCCACTGACCGTTAGGGTGAAGGCAATTTGAAAGTAGAAGTCGGGACGGATGGCGAAAGCATCAAGGTTCCACATGACAGGTCACAGGGATAGCAAAGGTTGACACTCCCGCCGTTAAATCAAAGATTATAACGGGGGATTCTTGCTTCATCAGGTTTGTCTAGCCCCAGAGCATTTTTGCCCCGAAACCCCGTCC
>HLSNC_1001214_pt1 | contig 12928 bp, 11 predicted proteins | sample HotLakmetagenome_2_FD_14041 | JGI IMG/M metagenome (IMG submission 14041)
TCCGTTCAGGACATGCGAAAGGCGGGGGCGATCCAACTTCTGACCGGTCCTTGGGAACCTCCATCCTTTCGACCCGTCCCCCGCCGCTCTCCGGCATGTGTGAGGTGCCGGAGAGCGGCTCCCGTATCGCACAGGAGCCAGGGCCGATCTTAAGACAAGACATCCTTGCAAAACCGGGCGTATCCACACATGGCTCCCGCGGGGCAAGGGCTTCGGGACGCTCCGGCTGTCGGTCGGTCGCGGCCACGGTGAGGGCCGTGTCTGCCACCGGTCCGAAGACCGCCTCGAACGCGTGCGAGGTGCACCACGGTGGCTGCGCGCCCTGAGAGCGAGGCATCGAACGCGATCCGTACGAGAGAGATGGCGCACGCCGGCGCGCGGCTCCAGATCAATGGCGCGCGCCTGGATGCGCTCCGGTCCGAACCGGGTGTCAAGATTGCCGTGTCGCCGTCCTGTCGCCATCACCTCACGTCGTGCCGGAGGCACGCCTTCGGCGTGACGCGCCTCACCGTCTAGGTGCCGGCCGGTGGCGGCTGGCGGTCCTGTCAGGCCAGGTTGGCTCTGTAGCCTTCGCCGCTTCTGACAAGCGCCCGGAGCATGCGTGCCATGCGGTTGGCAAGCGCGACGGCGACGACCTTCACGGGCTTTCTCTCCAGCATGCGGTGAGCCATTGTGTGCCATTGGTGCAAGCACGATGGCGAACGCCAGTCGTCGCCCGGTCGTCCGGATCGCCGCGCGTTCGGCGGGGCGGCGCTCCACCGGAGCCTCGCCGCCTCCGCCTCACTCTGCGCCATGGCGCCGAGATGGAGCAACCGTCGCAGATAGCGGTTGCCGGCCGTCGAGATCCGGCCCGACCGCTGCTTGCCGCCGCTCGAATGCGGCTGCGGGGTCAGCCCGAGCCATGCGGCGTGATCCCGGGCGGAGCGGAAGGTGTCGACCTCCGGGATCGTGGCGGCGATCGCGCTTGCGGTGATGGCGCCGACGCCCGGGATCGCGGCGCGGCGCCAGGCGAGCGGATCGGCCTTCTGGGCCGTCTCTCTTCGGTCGGTCGGCTCGTCGATCCTTTCCCGCGTGTCGCGCAGCTGATCGGAACGCATGTCGACGGCCGGCCGCGCGGCCGCGGGTCTGTCCAGGGAAAGGGCACCTTCGGCCATCAGCTGACGGGCGCAACAAAGCCTCCAGGAAGTCCAGATTCGCGCGCGCCGCCCCGGGCGGCGTCTGGTCGTGTCCCGCGTCGATCGAGGCGCGTGCGACGTGGCGCCGACGCATCTCTGCCCGATTCCGCGCCGGATGGCGGGCAAGGTGTATCGCGCTTCGCCGAGGGGGGCTTGGACGCGCGATGCGGCTTGACAGGCTTGTCGGAAGGTCAGTACAAAAAATTACAAAACGTACAATAAATGGCAAGGAATGTCCTGAAGCCCAGCATGAGGGGAAAATGAGGCCATGATGAAACACAGCACCTTTTCAGAACACGCGCTGCGGGCGCCGCGCCGCGCCGCTGTCTGCGCCGCGCTCTCGGCGCTGGGCATCGCCCTTGCAGGGCCGGCGGCCGCCGACTATCCCGAAAAGGACATCACGATCATCGTGCCATTCTCGCCCGGTGGCGGGTACGACGCCTATGCGCGGGCCTTCGCGCAGGAACTCGAGAAGGCGCTGGACGGCGAAGTCGACGTCGTCGTCGACAATGTCGGCGGCGCGGGAGGTCTGGTCGGCTCCCTGCAACTCTACAACGCTGAGCCCGACGGCTACACCATCGGCATCATGAACACGATGGGCCTGGCGGTGAACCAGATCGTCAACGAGGTCGACTACGACATCAACAACTACACGTGGCTCGGCCAGGTCGCCGTCAGCCCCGACGTGCTCGCCGTCCCGGTCGAGTCGCCGCACCAGACCCTCGACGACCTCAAGGAGGCCGGTTCGCTCACCATGGCGATCACCGGCTTCGGCAGCGTCAACTTCGTCAACGCGATCCTGTCGATGACCGAATACGGGATCGACATCACTCCGATCCCGCACCAGGGAAGCCGGGAAGCGATCACCGCCGCGATCAGGGGCGATGCCGACGCGACGCAGTTCAACAGCGCCTCGATCGCGAGTCAGGTCGAGGCCGGCTACCTGCGCGCCATCGTGCAATACTCGCCGGACAAATCGCCCGCCCTTCCGGACGTGCCGAACGGCGCCGACCTCGGCTACCCCGAGTTCGACATGATGCTCAACCAGCCGCGCTCGCTCGCCGCCCCGCCGGATCTTCCCGAGGCCGTCGCCAGCGTCCTGATCGATGCCGTCCAGGAGGCTCTCAACAGCGAGAGCTTCCGCGAATGGTCCGACAAGGTGGGCCGCGGCATCGACCCGGCCGGCCCGCAGGAGGTTTCGGAGGGCATTCGCGACAACTTCGAGTTCTACGAGCAGCACAAGGAAACGCTCTCCCGCTACATCGGCAATTGATGGTCCGAGCGGTCGCGGTATGGGCGAGGGCGCCGCAGCGCGGACAGCGCCTGCCCTGCGGGGAAGGCCGGCATAGCCCGCGCCTCCCCGCGCGCGAAAGGTGGATGCGATGATGTGGGATGGCATCCTCGGCGGCCTGGATGTGCTCTGGCAATGGCAGGTGATCCTCTACCTCGCCGGCGGAACCCTGATCGGCATGCTGTTCGGCGCGCTGCCGGGCCTCGGGGGGCCGACGGTGGTGGCGCTTCTGATTCCGCTCACCTTCGGGATGGAGGCCGACGCCGCCCTCCTCCTGCTCGCGGCCTCCATGGGCGGGGTGGCCTTTGGCGGCTCGATCTCGGCCATTCTCATCAACACGCCGGGCACGGCGCCGAACGCGGCGACCTGCTTCGACGGCTACCCCATGGCACGCAGAGGCGAAGCGAACGTCGCAATCGGCGCTGCCGCCACCGCCTCGGCGCTCGGCGCCGTCTTCGGGCTCATGGTCTTCACTCTCATCCTGCCCTTCGCGGCACAGTTCCTGCTGTCGTTCTCCTATTCAGAGAACCTCATGCTCGCGCTCTTCGGGCTCGGCACCATCGCGATCGTCTCCGAGGGCTCGGTCGCCAAGGGGCTGATCGCCGGGGCGTTCGGGATGCTTCTGGCGTTCGTCGGGCGTGATATCGTCACGGGACGGCTGCGCTACACCTTCGATTCCAGCTACCTGCAGGACGGCTTTGCACTGATCCCGGTGCTCATCGGCCTTTTCGCGCTCGGCGAGGTCATCAGCCTGCTCGTCAAGGGCGGCAGCATCCAGGACCATCCCTCGGAGGCGCGCAGGTCGGGGGGCATGGCCGACACGATGCGCGGCGTCGGCGCGGTCTTTTCGAACTTCTTCCTGTTCCTGCGATGCTCGATGCTGGGCACGGTAATCGGGGCGATCCCCGGACTCGGAGGAACGGTCGCAAACTTCTTCGCCTACCTGCACGCCAAGCAGACCTCGCACGACGGCGACACCTTCGGTCAGGGAAACGTCAAGGGCGTGATCGCCTCGGAATCCTCCAATGACGCGAAAGACGGCGGCGCGATGCTGCCCACGATCCTCTTCGGCCTGCCGGGCAGCGCCACCTGGGCGGTCCTGCTGGGCGGGTTCGTGCTGCACGGGGTGGCGCCCGGACCCCAGCTAGTGAACACCAATCCCGATCTGATCTTTGTCCTGATCTTCGGCCTTCTGGTCGCGAACATCCTGACCTCGATCCTCGGAATCCTCCTCGCCTCGCATCTGGCGCGCCTCGTCACCGTGCCGGTGCTGGTGCTCGCGCCGATCATCTTCGTCACCGGGCTCGTGGGCGCCTACGCCACGAACGGCCGCGCGGGCGACGTGGTCGTCGCCGGCATCTTCGGCGTGATCGGCTACGGCATGAAGAAATACGGCTTCCCGCGCGTGTCCGTCGTGATCGGGCTGATCCTGGGGCCCATTGCCGAGGCTTCGTACTTCCAGCTCACCTATTCCGGCCAGAGCCTCTGGTCGCGCCCCATCGCCATGAGCCTGCTCGCGCTCACGGTGCTCATGCTGTCGATCCCGATCGTCAAGCCGCTCCTGCAGCGGAGGTCCGGCTAGACCGATGGCAGATGTCAGACGTTCTTTCGGCCGGATCGCCTTCACCGCGCTGCTCCTGCTGGCCGTGCTGCTGGTGATCGGCTTCAGCTTCACGCTCGGCGCGACGGCGCGGACCTTTCCGCTGATCGTCGCCGTTCCGATGTGCCTGCTGCTCCTGCTACAGCTGTGGCACGATATCTGGCCTCACCTTGGTGAGCGTGTGCCGTTCCTGCGCGAACAGCCCATCGTTGAGCTGGACCTGCCCGAGGAGTTCAGCGACGCAGCCGAAGGGCGGTCGCCGGGTGGACGGCATGTCGAGGGGCTCGGCGAGGGGCGCGTGATACTCTGGCTCGCCGGGCTCACGGCAGCCGTCTACCTCGCGCATTATCTCATCGCGGCGCCGCTTTTCCTGCTCGTGTTCCTGCGCCTGCAGGCGCGAACGAGCTGGATCGCCACCCTGGCCGTGACCGCCGCGGTCTGGGCCGTGCTATACCTGCTCTTCTACGAACTGCTTCGGGTCGATTACCTGTAGCGGCGCGGCCAAGGCGCTCAAGCGGCAGGATTTGGTTTCAAGGGGTTCTGTTGCAATCGACGGCACGCACCGCAAGGCCCACCGCATGGCGGCAAGCCTCTCAAAACGGGCACTTGCGCGCGGGCCATCGGACGGACAAGGGGCAGGGATGACGGCGTCGGACACCGTGCCCTGCCGCAACTCCTCCTCAAGGAACGAGGTGAGCCGGAAGGCCAATCCACCCTGCGGGTCGGCGCTGCCCAGTTCGAGCATCACCATCCAGTCGGGCAGCAGGGAGAACGGCGCGCGCAGATGCGACACATGGCGCAGCGTCAGCAAGACCTCGCCGCCCGAGACCAGCTCGATCGCGAGAATCGCGGTGTCCAAGCGGCTGCGCAGGCGACCCGGAAGCGCCACGGCCGCCTCCGGGTCGGGGACGACACGGGCGGCATGCTGAACCGTGACGGGGGCGGCCAAGGCGCTATCGGCCCCGGGCTTGGCAGGCGTCGTGTCGCAAGAACGAACCATAGCGGCGATACGCACCTGTCTGGAGAGATTCCACCCGTCCAGCACAGGAAGCCAGACATGAAAGACTTCGAGCGCGACTACCCGGACCACACCGAGGCGATGGGCTACGAGCACGGCGACGAGCCGCAGTGCAACACGTCGGCCAACGCCAACTTCTACGAGGTCATGGAGGCCCGCGTCGCCCGCCGCGGCTTCCTGATGGGGGGGCTCGCCACCGTCGCCACCGGCCTGATCGGCAGCCAGCTCACCGGCAAGGCGGCGCTGGCGCAGTCCGCCTCCTCGCTCATCGGCTTCACCCCGGTGCCGATCAGCAACGACGACACGGTCGTCGTCCCCGAAGGCTACAGCTTCCAGATCCTCGGCGGGATCGGCGAGCCGATCTCCGGCGACATGCCCGCCTATCGCCCCGGTGCCAACACCGGCGCCGAAAGGGAGCACCAGATCGGCCAGTGCCATGACGGGATCCACTATTTCCCGATCGAAGGCTCCTCCGAGGACGGCCTGCTCGTCCTGAACCACGAATACATCGAGCCGCGCTTCCTGCACGCCGAGAAGGAAGGCTACAAGGGCGTGGCGCACGACAAGCGCAGCGTCGTCTACGATGCCGACGGCATGCGCGACGACGACGAGGTGCGCATGGAGATCGCCTCCCACGGCATCTCGGTCTACCGCACCGCAAAGCAGGCCGACGGCCAGTGGGCCATCGTTGCCGACCCGCACAACCGCCGGATCACCGCCAACACGCCCATGGAGATCGGCGGCCCCGTGCGCGGCTCGGCCCATGTCCGCACCAAGTACAGCCCCGACGGCACGATGACCCGCGGCACGGTCAACAACTGCGCCCATGGCGTGACGCCGTGGAACACCTACCTCGCGGCCGAGGAAAACTGGGCCGGCTATTTCTCCAACACCACCGAGCTTGACCAGAAGCCCGACCTGCCGCGCGAGCATGCCCGCTACGGCGTCTCGACCAACCCCAACGGCGGGCGGTACGGCTGGCACAAGGCCAAGTCGGGCGCCGACGAGTACATCCGGTTCGACGCCACCACAAAGGGCGACTCGGCCACCGAGGATTACCGCAACGAGCCCAACACCTATGGCTGGATGGTCGAGATCGATCCGTTCGACCCCGAATCGACCCCCGTCAAGCGCACCCATCTCGGCCGCTTCGCCCATGAGGGCGTCGTGTTCGCGCCGGCCGTCGAGGGCGCGCCGGTGGTCTGCTACTCGGGCGACGATGCGCGCTTCGAGTACATCTACAAGTTCGTCTCCGACGGCGTGTTCGTGCCGGGCGAAACGGATGGTTCGATCCTCGACACCGGCACGCTCTACGTGGCGAAGTTCAACGACGACGGCACCGGCGAGTGGCTGGCGCTGGCGCCGGGCCGCAACGGGCTGACGCCGGCCAACGGCTTTGCCGATCTGGCCGACATCCTCGTCAACACGCGTCTGGCGGGCGATTTCGTGGGGGCCACCAAGATGGACCGTCCCGAATGGGGCACCGTCGATCCCAACACCGGCACGCTCTACTTCGCGCTGACCAACAACTCGCGCCGCACCCTGGCGCAGACGGACGCGGTCAACCCGCGGGCCGAGAACAACTTCGGCCAGATCGTGCGCTGGGACTACGAGAACAACGACCACACCAAGGCGTCGTTCGAGTGGGACCTGTTCGTGCTTGCGGGCAACACGCGGAACTCGGCGCTCGCCACCGGCGGCGCGCTGACCGACGACAGCATCTTCGCCTGCCCGGACGGGCTGTGGTGCGATGGCGACTCGCGGCTCTGGATCCAGACCGACATGGGCGACAAGGGCCCCGACTACGAAGGCCCGCTCGCCGACATGGGCATGAACATGATGCTTGCCGCCGACCCCGCGACCGGCGAGATCAAGCGCTTCCTGACCGGCCCCTGGGGGCAGGAAACCACGGGTGTCGTCACCACGCCGGACGGCAAGACGATGTTCGTCAACTTCCAGCACCCCGGCGCCCATGCCTCGGCCGAGCAGTTCGCGGCGGGCGATTTCGGCTCCGGCTTCCCCGACTACGACGGCACGGTGCCGCGGTGTGCCACGGTGGTCATCACCAAGGACGACGGCGGCGCAATCGGCACCTGACGCCGAACGCCCGAACCGGTGGAAGGCGCGCGGCCCCGCGCGCCTTCCCTCCTTGCACGGTCGCCGATCGCCCGGCCGCCCCATGTCGGTCACGCCCTCACATGCTCTCCGGTACCCCATGAAGCACGGCCCTGCCGCTCTGCCGATCCTTGTCGCAGCCTCGGCCGCGCTGTCGTCCCCCGCCGACCCGGTGTCGCGAGGGGGGGAAATCTACGCGAGCGTCTGCCTCGAATGCCACGGCCCGACGGCGACCGAGGGCGAGTCCGGCGATATTCGCGGCCTCGGCCTTGCGACCGTGACCGGCGCAGTCCGCTCCGGCCCCGGGATGATGCCCTCCGTTCCGCTGACGCGCGACGAAGTCGCCGCGGTCACGGCATATCTCGCAAGTCTTCGCAGGCAGTAGAACTGAGTGCGAGGCGGGCGCAGCGCGGCGGTGCCGACCGGACGCCATCGCGAGGCCCCGGCGCGGCCCCTTGCGGGGCCGTCACGGGTAAGGGCGGGATCCACGCCCTCGACAAGGGCGTGTCAGGCCCCGCGTCACTGGCGCATCGCCTCGTTCAATTCCTGCTGCAACTGCCGGGCGCGCTGCGGGTCGATTTCGAGGATGCGGCCGACCAGTTCGGGATCGGCCGCGACCAGATCGCCTGCGGTGACGATCCCCTGATCCGCGAAGGCGCGCAGGTGCGTGGGCGTGAAGGTATCACCGGGGATCGCCTTCTGATCCTGCGCCGTCAGGGCGTCCGGCGATGCGCTAACCGCCAAGGCGGCGACGAGTGCGATGGCGAGCGACGTCCGAAAGGTCATGTGTCCTCCATTTTTGCGTTCGGTCGGTGGTTGATCCGTGGCAGCCCGCGGGGCCGGCGTCATTCGGTGACCACGAGGGGTTGTTCGGCCAGCAGGCGCTGATCGTCCCCGGCGTGATAGCGCAGCAGGTAACGGCCGGGCGTCTCGGGGGCGGTGCGGGTGAGGGTGCCTTCGTCGCCATCGACCGAATTCTTGATGCGGTCGTAGCGCGACACGATATCGTCCGGGGCGCGGCCCTCTTCGACGATCACCACGTGACCCTCGATACCACCCCCGATCGAGACCTCGAACTCGGCCTCGGCGCTCACCTCGCCCGGCGCCTCCATGTGGATGTCGGCGGGACGGACGGTCAGCGGATGGCGCGCCGCGATGGTGTTGTCGCGGACGAGGTAATAGCGCAGCTCGTACTCTCCGGGGTCGGAGGGGGCGGTATAGTCCTGCGTGCCATCGCCGCCGACGCGGTTGTCCATGCGCTGGTAGCGGCTGGCCTCTTCCGGGCTGCCCTCGCGGGCGATCAGCAGGTAATCCTTGTCGCTGTCCGCGCCTTCGACCGTAACTTCAAAGGTCGCGCCGGCGATCACTTCGAAAGGCGCGGTGAGGTCCACCTCGACCGCGGGTGCGGCAAGCGCGACGTCGATGCGCGGGTCGTCGTCGAGTGTGGCCTCGACCGAGGTGGCGCCGGTCATGTCCCCAAGCGATCCCTCGATGCGGTACTCCCCCGGCGGCAGCAGAAGCCGGATATACTCGTCATCCTCGTTCACGGTCTCGATCACGTCTTCGGTCTCGACGTTCAGCGCCAGCCATTCCACGCCTTGCAGCGTCTCGCCGGTCTCGGCGTCTTCGGCCCGCAGGTAGAGGGTCGCCTCGATCTTTTCCATCGCGATCTCGACGGGGGGCGCATCGCCGTCGGGCACGGTGAAGCTGGCCTCCCCCGCGAAGCCCGGCGCGTCGACATCGGCGACATGGTCGCCCGGCATCAGGTCGAGCGTGATGCGGCCACGCTCGCGTCCGCTGAACACCTCCTCGCCGGTCGCCTCGCGCACCTCCCAACTCGCGCCCGGGAGGGTCTCGTCATTGCGCGCGTCCACCGCGCGCAGGGTCACCTCCCGGGCCGCGGGCTCGACCTCGGCCACCTCGGTCAGCGCGTCGGCCAGCTCGGCACCGGACTGCGTGGTGAAAAGCTGCCCGCCGGTCTGATCGGGGATGCAGGACAGGGTCTCGACCGCCTCGGCCTCCATCGCGAAGCCGACCACATGGGCGCGCAGGTCGATCCCCTCGGCCGCGAACTCCGCCGCAAGCGCGCAGGGGTCGCCGCCGCAGTTTTCCAACCCGTCGGTGATCAGGATGATATCCGCCGATTCCGCCGTGCGCGGGAGCAGGTCGCGCGCCTGTGCCATCGCGTCGGTCAGGGGCGTCTTGCCAGTGGGATTGAGCGCGCCGATCGTCGCCGCAAGGTCACCTCCGGCATGGGGGCCGACGGGCAGCACCGTCTCGATATCCCCGCAATCCCCGCGCCGCGTGTGGCCATAGCTTACCACGCCGATGGGGACGTCCGCATCACGCTCCGCGGCGAAGCTGCCGATCACCTCGCGGGCGATCTCGACGCGGGACTTGCCGTCTTCGATCTGTGCCCACATCGATCCGGAGGCGTCGAAGACGATGACGCTCGCCTGCTCGGCCTGTGTCGTCGTCGCCAGCATGGGCAAGAGGAACGCTGTCGTCAGCGCGGCGTGCAGAGCCTTGGGCATCGTGGTGTTCCCGTCCTGTCGTGTAATGAAGCTGTTTGTCGCGGGTGGCAGCGGGCCTTGGGGCTGGCGCCAGAGACCGGCCACCGGCGCGGGGCGTGCGCTGCCCGTTGAGCTGGGCGGGTTTCCCGGCCCTCGCGCGAAACGCCCGGGGTCGCCCCGCGACGGCGGCACTCGCCGTCTTCGTCGTGGTTCGCTGTGGGCAGACACCCCGTGCTCGCCTCCGTCTCTCCGGGCCGGTCGGACGGTAGAAAGGGTAGCGCGGGGCGCGAGGCCCTGTCCCCGTCCGGATGAAGGGGCGGTGCCGCCGATGCGTCGCGGTCCCTTCACCGGTCCCGAGGCGGGACGGCCCGCCGCGCCCTAGTCGCCGTCGGGGGCGGCGCCCGCAGGCTCCACCCTGGGGCTGCGCAGCCAGTTGACCGTATCGGGCGTCGCGATAATGCCCCGGACCGGGGCCCCGTCGACGAAGGAGACCGCCTGCACCGCGTGATCCTGCCAGAGGCCGCGCTCGATCAGGACGGTCTCCGCAGGGCCCGCCGCCTCGAGTCGCCGGACCAGATCGGCATCGGAGGGAAGGCCGTCGGCGCGCGCCGGCATCGCGTCCCCCGGGGCCATGCCACCCGGCGGCGCCGTCCCGGTGCCATCGATCCGGGCGGGATCGGCCGCCGCGCAGGGAACCGGACCGCAGGTCGCCTGCCCGGACCGCTCGATGACGCCCCGGCCCGCCGCGACGAGGTCCGCGCGCATCCCCTGGACCGGACGCGTCGCGATGCGCCACGCGACGTCGGGCCCGGTGCCGAAGGCCTCGGGCGGCGCGACGCGATCGGATCCTGTGCTCTCGACCAGCCGCGCCCGGCGCGCGGGGCCCAGATTGTACCGCTCGACCGAGACGAGCGACACGGGCACCGGTCCGCCGGCTCCCGCGGGCCGGACCTCGCGCGTCTCGACGGTGATCCAGCTGCGATAATGGCGCAGCGAGGCCTCCTCCAGGTCGACCAGCATGACCGCGCGTGTGGCGGGCGACAGGTCGGCATCCGGCAGGAAGACCGAGGCGGGATCGCCGGGCAGCGTCTCGCGCAGGGCCTCCTCCAGCCTGCGGATGTCGCGGGGCGCGAAGCCCTCAACAAAGGAGGCGGCGACCCCGGACACGGTATCGCCCTCGGGGGCCATCGATGCGGCGGCCGGGCCGGGAAGCGGCACGGGCACGGCGATCACGCGGCGTTCGAGCCCCTCGAACCCCTGTCCCCAGACCGAGATCAGCGCTGCGCCGCGCCCGTCGGGTTTCGGGTGGCCGGGCGAGAGCACGGCGTCGAGGCGATAGGCCACGGGGCAGCGGCGCGAGTCCGGGATGCGGCTGTCCTCGTGCAGGATCCGCGGTGCCTGTCCCTGCGGCCGACGCGTCAGCCGGTAGCCGCGCAGCGCGTCCGGGTCGGGGCAGAACTCTGCCCCGCCCGGAACGGCGATCGCCTCCAGCTCCAGCGTGGTCGCGGCCTGCGGCGACCGGGTCGGATCGTCGGGGTCCGGGCGCGAGACAGTGATCCGCGACGGCGCGTCGTGCGCTTCGCCGATCCCGCGGGCGAACAGGACGGTCGCGGGGCGGCGGATCTCGAGGGCCTCGATCAGGTCGGCGCCCTCGGACCGTGCCTCGGCGCGGGTCGCGGCGAGGGCGGCGTAGGGGGCCGCCTCGACCTCGGCCATGTCCGCCTCCGACGCTCCGACACGGATCGGCGAGCCCGGCACCCAGGCGTCGCGGTCCAGATCGACGACGAAGATGTTGGAATAGGGCAGCCCCGATCCGCGTTGCAGCCCGTAAGTCTCGAAGGCGAAATACCGCCCGTCCTCGGAGAAGCCGATCACCCGGTCGTGGGTGTAGTCGGCCGCAGCAGGACCGGCGAGCCCGGCGACCAGACCGAGGGCGCGGGCGGCGCGCATCATTGCGCCGCCACCTCCGCGGGCATCGCGCGGTCCTTCAGCTTGCGGAATTTTCCCGACATCCCCTCCAGCCGTGCGTCCCATTCGGGGTTCGGGGTCTGGCCCTCGATCGTCCGGAAATAGGCTTGCAGAAGGCAGGCCACCGCCAGCGGCTCCAGAAAGGCCTGCTTGACCGACCACGCGAGGATCAGCGCCACGACGATGCCGGCCGCCGACAGGTTTCCGGGAAAGAGATGCGAGATCGCGGCCGCGGGCGCCAGCAGCAGGATCAGGATCACCGCGGTGAGGCCATAGACGAAGACGGTAACGAAGGCGGCGTTGCGCAGCATCGGCCCATAGTTCTGCGCGTAGAGCACCAGCGCCTCCCGTGCCGAGGCCCAGGGATCGGTGGCGCGGGTGCGCATGGCGTGCGCGAGGATCACCTCGTCGATGAAGCCCACCGCCACGTTCAGGAAGGCGCGCAGGATGGTCACGAGCTGCTTGATGCCGGGGATGGGCAGGAGCGTGAACACTCCGCGCACCAGCCCGGTGATCGCGCGCAACACGCCCTTCACGATCTGATCGACGGCGAAGAGCGTGCTGGCCTCGGCGAAGCGGGCGCGCACCATCGCCTGCGCATGCCCCACCTGGCTCCGGCCCTCGGGGATCGGGCGGTTATCGATCAGCTCCACCATGACCGCGATGTGACCAGCCTTCACGAGGTAGAGGACGTATTCCCTGAGCCAGTACATCACGATGGCGACGAGGCCGAAGCCCGTCACGCCGCCGAAGACCGTGGCCGAGCCGCGGAAGCCCTCGTCACCAAGCGCGCCGATCCCCCAGCCGATCCCGGCACCGGTGCCGGTGACGACGACATAGGCCAGCGCCGCGCCGAAATAGACCGCCATTCGCAGCAGCACGAAAGGCAGCGTCTGCACCATCAGTCCGATGCTGCGCCTGAATGAAAAATCCCACATCCGCGTCTCTTCCCCGTGTCCTGTTGTTGGGTCCTGTCGTTGGCCTGCGCCCGGTGCGCGCGTCCGGCCCCGTCGCTTGCGGTCCTGCCGGCCGTCCGCCGCGGTCCGCAGGTTAGGCTGGTTGCGGCTGCCTCGCCCCCTCCGGATGAAGGGGACCGCGACAGGACGTCAGGACGCCGCCCGGATCGGCAGCGACAGAAGCAGCGCGACCAGTTCCGCCTGCCGGTTGGTCCCCGTCTTGGCGAAGACGTTGCGCAGGTGGAAGGAAACGGTGGTCTGCGAGACGCCGAGATCGGCGGCGATCTCGTCG
>HLSNC_1001215_pt1 | contig 12927 bp, 15 predicted proteins | sample HotLakmetagenome_2_FD_14041 | JGI IMG/M metagenome (IMG submission 14041)
CGGCCAGTTTCTCCAAGCGGTTTGCCAGCCGCAGCGCGCGCAAGGTCTACTGGGCGCTGGTGGTCGGCAATCCCGATCTGGCCGAAGGCGTGATCGACGCCCCGCTCGCCAAACAGCCGGGCACCGGCGGCGAGAAAATGCATATCGACGAGGAGAACGGCGCAGCGGCAAAGACCCGTTACCGCGTGGTCGACAATGCCGGGCAGCGCGCGGCATGGGTGGAACTGGAACCGCTGACCGGGCGCACCCACCAGTTGCGCGTCCACATGGCGGCCATCGGCCATCCGATTGTCGGCGACGGCAAATATGGCGGGCCGGATGCCTTTCTGACCGGCGCGGTCAGCCGCAAGATGCACCTCCACGCCCGCCGCCTGATCATCTCCGAACCCAAGGCGGGTGACGGTTCCGGCGGCAAGCTGGATGTCACGGCCGAACTGCCCACCCATTTCGCCATGAGCATGGAGGTGCTGGGCTTTGATCCGGGGCTGTCGGATGCATCCCCCTTGCGCGAGGAAACCCCGGAAAAATCGGGCGAGGAAAAAAAGCAGGCCGCCCGCCGCCATTTCAAGCAGGCGCGCAAGGAAACCCGCACCCCCCGCCGCGCGCGCGGCGGTGCGGTGCCGGCGAAAAAGGCCAAGGCCAGGCCGGCAGGCAAGCCCAAGGGGGCGGCGGCAGGAAGGCCCAAACCCAAGGGACCGCGCAAGTGAGCGCCATGCGCCTTGCCGTGTTCGATTGCGACGGCACGCTGGTCGACGGGCAGGCCGATGTCTGCTGGGCGATGGAACGTGCTTTTGCCCGCGCCGGGCTGGCCGCGCCCGATCCGCAGATCGTGCGCCGTGCGGTCGGCCTCAGCCTGCCGGTCGCGGTGCGCAACCTCGCCCCGGAACTCTCCGAGGAACAGGCGCGCGCGGTGACCGAATTCTACCGCTCCAGCTTCCGCGCGCGGCGCGAAGAGGGCCTGCTCGACGAACCACTATATGATGGCATTGCCGAACTGCTCGGCAATTTGCGCAGCGCAGGCTGGTGCCTTGCGGTCGCCACCGGCAAATCCGACCGGGGCCTTGCCGCCTGCCTTGCCGCCCACGGCATCGCCGACCTGTTCGTGTCGCTCCAGACCGCCGATCGCCACCCGTCAAAGCCGCACCCGGCGATGCTCGAAGCCGCGCTGTTCGAGGCAGGCGCACTGCCCGCCCAGGCGGTGATGATCGGCGATACCAGCTTCGACATGCTGATGGCCCGCAGCGCCGGGGTGCGCGCTGTCGGGGTGAACTGGGGTTATCATGCGCCGGCCGAACTCATCGTCAGCGGCGCGATCAGCGTGGCGGATAGCGCCGCCGCGCTCGAGCAGGCGCTCGCAGAGGCGCTGCCATGAGCCAGCACCCGCGCGAGGAGGCAGCCGAGGCGCTGGCCCGGCAACGCTTCGTCATCCTCAATGTCCTGCGCTTCACCGGCATCGCCATGCTGATGTTCGGGCTGGCGATCGCGCGCGGGCTGATCGACCTGCCATGGGTCGTGGGTGTGGTGCTGGCGGTGGCCGGATTGCTCGAATTCTTCTTCCTGCCGCGCTTCATCGCCCGCGCATGGAAAGCCGGAGACGCACGCAAGCCATGATCCGCAGGTTCTACAAGGACGTGACGCTCGGGCAGCAGCCGGGTGGCTGGCAGGTGCTGCTCGACGGGCGCGGGATCAAGACCGTGGGCGGCGCGCCGCAAGTCGTCCCCACCCGCGCGATGGGCGAGGCGCTGGCGGCGGAATGGCGGTTCACCGAGGCCGACGTGCTGCTGCACGTGCGCGACGTTTCCCACGGGGAGACCGAGGCGCAGGCCGAGGACGTGGAGCGCGCATGGGGCGACGTGTTGCGCCGGGTGCGGTCGCGCATCCTCGCCGTGCCGAGCCGCGTCCGCCAGGCGGAGGAGCTGAGCCCCGGCGCGGTGCTGGCGATCGACCAGGAGCTGCGCGCGGCGCTGACCGAGCTGGGCGAGGCGGAGCGGGAGGCGCGCGATGCAGATTGAGGCCGTCACGACCGCCGCGCTGCGCGCCCTGGTGCCGCCGCCACGGCTGCGCCTCTCGGACTGGATCGAGGCGCATGTCGAGTTGACCGGCCACAAGACGCTTGCGCTGGTGCAGCTCTACACCGAAGCCGCCGGGCGCGAGGACCTGGCCGACTCTGGGTTCGAGAAGATGCTGGCGCGACCAAATGGCGAACGAAACGTGGCGAACCTTCCGACAAGGTTCGCCAAAACCCCTCACAAGTCATTGAAAGGAAAGGGAGAAAAATGAAGGTTGGTGAGCCCGGAAGGATTCGAACCTTCGACCAATTGATTAAAAGTCAACTGCTCTACCACTGAGCTACGGGCCCGCTCAGGCGGGCTACCTACGCAGGCGGGCAAGGTGCGTCAAGGGAAAAACCGGGCGCACTTTGCAGGGGCGGGCGGCCCGTGTATACGCGCGCCCATGTCTGACGTCGCACGCCATTCCGGCCTGCCCTTCATGAAGATGCACGGGCTGGGCAACGATTTCGTCGTGATCGACGCGCGCGTCTCCGCGCGCGCGGTCACGCCCGCCCTTGCGCGTGCCATGGCGGACCGGCACCGGGGCGTCGGTTTCGACCAGCTTGCGGTGATCGAACCGGATTCCGAGGCCGATCTGCGCCTGACCTTCTACAATGCCGACGGGTCGCTCTCGGCGGCCTGCGGCAACGCCACGCGCTGCATCGCGCGCCACGAGATGCAGGTGCGCCGGTGTTCCGAGCTGACGATCCGGACGGATCGCGGCATGCTGCAGGCGCGCGACGCGGGCGGCGGCCTGACCTCGGTCAACATGGGCCATCCGATGACCGACTGGGCCGATATCCCGCTGGCCGAGGCCGCCGACACGCTGCACCTGCCCGTTCCAGGCGATCCGGTCGCGACCTCCATGGGCAACCCGCATTGCACCTTCTTCGTCGAGGATGCCGAGGCTGTGGACCTCGAGACGCGCGGCGCGGAAATCGAGGTGCATCCCCTCTTCCCCGAACGTACCAACGTGCAGTTCGTGAGCCTGATCGCCCCCGACCATCTGCGCATGCGCGTCTGGGAACGGGGCACGGGCGTGACGCTGGCCTCGGGCTCGTCGTCCTGCGCCGTGGCCGTGGCCGCCGTGCGACGCGGACTGACCGGGCGCGCCGTGCGCCTGACGCTCGACGGCGGCGAGATCTCGGTCGACTGGCGCGAAACCGGGGTCTGGATGACCGGGCCCACGACCCATGTCTTTTCCGGCGTGCTGACCGCCGAATTCCTCGGGGGCCTCTAGATGGACCGCCGCGCCCCCGTGTTCCACACCCTCGGCTGCCGCCTGAACGCCTACGAGACCGAGGCGATGCGGGAGCTGTCCGCCGCCGCCGGGGTCGAGGATGCCGTCATCGTCAACACCTGCGCCGTGACCGCCGAGGCCGTGCGGAAAGCACGCCAGGAGATCCGCAAGCTCCGCCGCGCGCACCCGAACGCGAGGCTCATCGTCACCGGCTGCGCCGCGCAGACGGAGCCCGGGACCTTCCGCGACATGGGCGAAGTCGACCTCGTCATCGGCAACACCGAAAAGATGCAGCCCGGGACATGGACCGGGATCGCCGCCGATTTCATAGGGGACACCGAGAAGGTGCAGGTCGACGACATCATGTCCGTCACCGAAACCGCCGGACACCTGATCGACGGCTTCGGCACCCGGAGCCGCGCCTATGTTCAGGTGCAGAACGGCTGTGACCACCGTTGCACATTCTGCATCATCCCGTTTGGCCGTGGGAATTCCCGCTCCGTCCCCGCTGGTGTCGTGGTGGACCAGATCAGGCGGCTGGTGGATCGCGGCTACAACGAGGTGGTGCTGACCGGTGTGGACCTGACCAGCTGGGGCGGCGACCTGCCGGGCACGCCGCGTCTGGGCGATCTGGTGATGCGCATCCTGCGGCTGGTGCCGGACCTGCCGCGCCTTCGGATCAGTTCGATCGACTCGATCGAGGCCGACGACAACCTGATGCTCGCCATCGCCACCGAGCCGCGCCTGATGCCGCATCTGCACCTGTCGCTGCAGCATGGCCATGACCTGATCCTCAAGCGCATGAAGCGGCGGCACCTGCGCGACGACGCCATCGCCTTCTGCGAGGAGGCGCGGCGGCTGCGCCCCGACATGACCTTCGGCGCCGACATCATCGCGGGTTTCCCGACCGAAACGGAGGACCACTTCGCCGCCTCGCTCAGCCTTGTCGCGGCCTGCGACCTGACATGGCTCCATGTCTTTCCCTATTCGCCCCGCCCGGGCACGCCCGCCGCGAAGATGCCGCCGGTCGAAGGGGGCGTGATCAAGGACCGCGCCAGGCGCCTGCGCGAAGCGGGTCAACAGGCCGTCGCGCGGCACCTCTCGGCGCAGCGGGGCCGGACCCATGCGGTGTTGATGGAAACCCCGCGGATGGGCCGCACCGCGCAATTTGCCGAAGCGGTCTTCGACACCGATCAGCCCGAGGGCCGCATCGTCGAGGCGGTGATCACCGGGCAGCGGGACGGACAGCTTCTGGCGCGGACTGCCTGAGCGGCCCGAGCGCGCCGGGCGGGTTTCGACACGGTCTCGACCGAGTTCGAAGGACGTCTGCCCAAGACGCCATGGACCACACGCAAGACGACACCCGAGGCGATGGACCGGATGATGCGGCAGATCCTGCCGTTCCGCCTTGCCGGCACCGATGTTCAGGGCACGTGGAACCCCGACCAGACCAAGACCGACGCGGCGCGGATGGGCGCGGCGTCGGCGATTGCGTCCTCGGGCGTGGCGCCGGACCTTGCCGAACTGGCCGTCCTGATGCGCAATGGCGGACCGCGCGTGGAAATGGACAAGCGCCGAGCGCTTGCCTACATGTTTCACGACGCACAACCGGACAGGACACGCAACATGGCCCTCCCTCTCGCCCCCATCGCCGGCCTCGCCCTGCGCTATGCCGCCGTCGCCGGGACGGCCTATCTTGTCACCCGCAGGCTGGAACGCGGGCGCCTGTCGCAACCGGTCGAGGACGAGATGGACGACACGCCCGAAGGCGTGACCGCGCGGCGCGAAAAGGGGCAGATGAACGCCACCGCGCGCCTGCGTCGTGTGATCCGCCTCGGCCAGTCCGGCCCGGGCGTCGCGGTCGATGCGACCCTGCTCGGCCGTCTGAAGATGGAGCGCGTCTGATGCTGCAACTTCTGGGGTCCGGTGCGTCACCCTTCGTGCGCAAGACCCGCGTTCTTCTGGCCGAGGCCGGTCTCGACGACGTCATCTATGTGGAGGTCGCGGCCTCCCCCATGGGCGGCGAGGACCGGGTCAACTCCGCCAACCCTTTGGGCAAGATCCCCTCGCTGGTGCGGGACGACGGGCCGACAATCTATGACAGCAACGTCATCTGCCGCTTTCTCGACCACCATGCTGGCGGCCATTTCTACCCCGAGGCGCGGCTCTGGGAGGTCCTGACGCTGGAGGCCACGGCCGACGGCATCATGGAGGCAGCGCTCAGCATCGTCTACGAAAAGCGCTTCCGCCCGCCCGAACTGTGGTGGCCCGACTGGCACGCGGCGCAATGGACCAAGGTCCAGCGCGCGCTCGACGCCATCGAGCGCAACTGGCTCAGCCATCTGGAGGGGCCCGTCCATATGGGTCAGATCGCGGTGGCCTGCGCTCTGGGATATCTCGACCTGCGATTTCCGGACCGCAACTGGCGTTCGGGGCGTCCGGGGCTCGCGACATGGGAGGCAGGCTTCGCCGCGCGCCCATCGATGACAGCCACCGCGCCGCCAGCCTCATGAGGATCCGGATCGCGGGGGACGACGCCTCCCGGCAGGCCGCCTTCGATATCCGCAGGCGGGTCTTCATCGAGGAGCAGGAGATCCCGGAAGCCGAGGAATGGGATGACGCCGATGCGACGTGCACCCATTTCCTCGCCATGGACGGCGACCGGCCCGCAGGAACCGCCCGCCTGATCGCCGCCGGCGGCATCGCCAAGATCGGCCGCGTTGCGGTGCTGCCGGAGTTTCGCGGCACCGGGCTGGGACGGGAATTGATGGCGCATGTCCTGCAGCATGCCGCGGATCGGGGCTTTGCCGGATCGGTGATCGAGGCGCAGGTCTACGCGATCCCGTTCTACGAACGGCTGGGCTATGTCGCGGAAGGGCCCGAATACGACGACGGGTCCGGCATCCTGCACCGCGTGATGCGACTCACGCTGACCGGTGGAGCGGATGCCTCCGCGCGCGGGCGGAATCATGCCTCGACCGGGCAGCGCCTCGCCTGACGCCTGCAAGCGGAGCTTGCATCCGATAGTATCAACTCGCGCAACAGCCGACCAACGGCCGGCCAAAACGCCGAAAAGGCAATTCTCCTGCGACATTTCGTTCCTGCTGCGCGCGTTTGTCCAGTAGACGCCTATCTCCACCAGACATAGACACCGCTGCAGCCGGGTTGCGAGGTTTCAGCGCAACCGTTGTTCTGTTGTCCGGTCCGGCCGCGCGCCAGGACCCAGCTAAGGGGGACGCGAAACCGTGTCACACGCAGAAGACCCATCGGGCACCCGCCGCGACTTTCTGTATTACGCAACGGCCGGAACCGGCGTTGTGGTCACAGGCGCGGCAGTCTGGCCCCTCGTCAACCAGATGAACCCGTCCGCCGACGTGCAGGCCGCAAGCCAGATGCGCGTCGACGTGTCGGGCGTGGCCGTCGGCACGCAGCTGACCGTCCTGTTCCTGGGCAAACCCGTCTTCATCCGGCACCGCTCGGAAGAGGAGATCGCGGAAGCACGCGCCGTCGAACTGTCCGACCTTCCGGACCGCATGTCCCGCAATCCCAATATCGACGAGTCGGCGGATGCCAGTGACGAAAACCGCTCCATGGCCGATTTCTCGGGCGAGAACACCGGCGAGTGGCTGGTCCAGATCGGCGTTTGCACCCATCTGGGCTGCGTTCCCATCGGTGACGGCGCGGGCGACTTCAACGGTTGGTTCTGCCCCTGCCACGGGTCGCACTACGACAATGCCGGCCGCATTCGCCGCGGTCCGGCGCCTGAAAACCTGCACATTCCGGTTGCGGAGTTCGTGGACGAAACCACGATCCTGCTCGGCTAATCGAGGGAGAAACGAGACATGTCCGGAATTCCCCACGACCATTACGAGCCGAAGTCAGACTGGGAAAAGGGTCTGGCAAAGCGGCTTCCGATCATCGGTCTGATGTATGACACGATCATGATCCCGACGCCCAAGAACCTCAACTGGATGTGGATCTGGGGCATCGTGCTGACCTTCACGCTGGTCCTTCAGATCGTCACCGGCATCATCCTGGTGATGCACTACACCCCGCATGTGGACATGGCCTTCGCCTCGGTCGAGCATATCATGCGCAACGTGAACGGCGGATGGGCGATCCGCTACGTCCACCAGAACGGCGCGTCGCTGTTCTTCATCGCGGTCTACATGCACATCTTCCGCGGTCTCTACTACGGGTCCTACAAGGCCCCGCGCGAGATCACCTGGATCATCGGCATGCTGATCTACGTGCTGATGATGGGCACGGCCTTCATGGGCTACGTTCTGCCCTGGGGTCAGATGTCCTTCTGGGGTGCGACCGTGATCACCGGCCTGTTCGGCGCGATCCCCTTCGTGGGCGAGGCGATCCAGACCTGGCTTCTGGGCGGACCGGCGGTGGACAACGCCACGCTGAACCGTTTCCTGTCGCTGCACTATCTCCTGCCCTTCGTGATCCTCGGCATGGTGATCCTGCATATCTGGGCCTTCCACACCACGGGCAACAACAACCCCACGGGTGTCGAAGTGCGCCGCACCTCCAAGAAGGAGGCCGAGGCCGACACCCTGCCCTTCTGGCCCTATTTCGTGATCAAGGATCTCTTCGCGCTTGCCGTGATCCTTGCGGTGTTCTTCGCGATCGTGGGCTTCATGCCGAACTATCTCGGCCACCCCGACAACTACATCGAGGCCAACCCGCTGGTGACGCCGGCCCACATCGTGCCCGAATGGTACTTCCTGCCGTTCTACGCGATCCTGCGCGCCTTCGACGGGGACGTCTGGGTCGTGATCCTCACCAGCTTCCTGACCGGTGGCATCATCGACGCCAAGTTCTTCGGCGTGCTGGCGATGTTCGGGGCGATCGTGGTCATGGCGCTGGCGCCGTGGCTCGACACCTCGTCGGTCCGGTCCGGCCGCTACCGCCCGATGTTCAAGTGGTGGTTCTGGCTGTTCATCGTGAACTTCTTCGTCCTGATGTGGGCGGGCGCGATGCCGGCGGAAGGCATCTACCCCTACATCGCCCTGATCGGATCGGCCTACTGGTTCGCCTACTTCCTGATCATCCTGCCGCTGCTTGGCGTGATCGAGAAGCCGCTGCCGCAGCCCGCGACGATCGAGGAGGACTTCAAGGAACACTACGGCAAGTCCGACAGTGGCGAGGGCGGCGCGACCGTACCCACCGCATCGCCGGCCGAGTGAGGAAAAGGACGACATGAGCATGTTCAGAAAACTTGCCATCAGCGCAGTCACGGCCGCGGCGGTCGCCCTCCCTTCGGGGGCGGCGCTCGCCGCGGGCGGCGCGGGCTACGTCGAGGACTACAGCTTCTCGTTCGAGGGTCCGTTCGGCCGGTTCGACCAGAACCAGCTGCAGCGCGGCCTGCAGGTCTACACCGAGGTCTGCATGTCCTGTCACGGCCTGCAATACGTGCCGCTCAGGACGCTCTCGGACGAGGGCGGCCCGGGCCTGACCGAGGAAGAAGTCCGCGCCTATATCGAGATGAACTTCATCGAGGTCTACGACCCCGAGATCGACGACTGGCGCGCGGCCACGCCGAACGACAACTTCCCGACTTCCAGCCTCGAAACCGCGCCGGACCTCAGCCTGATGACCAAGGCACGCGCGGGCTTCTCGGGGCCCTACGGGCTGGGTCTGAACCCGCTGTTTCGGGGGTTGGGCGGGCCTGAGTACGTCGCCTCGCTACTTACCCATTACACCGAAGAAGAGCAGGAGCAGTTCGGCACCATTTTCTACCAGAACGAGACATTCTCGTCGGAGTGGATCGCCATGGCGCCGCCGCTCTGGGAGGATGGCGTCGCCTACAATGACGGCACGGCCGCCACGATCGAGCAGCAGGCAATGGACGTCGCCGCGTTCCTGACCTGGACGGCGGAACCGAAGCTGATGGCGCGCAAGCAGATGGGTTTCACCGCAGTCATCATGCTCGGCATCCTTTCGGTTCTGCTCTACCTGACCAACAAACGGATCTGGGCGCCGGTCAAGACCCGCGAAAAGGCCGACACACCGGCGGAGTAATCTCCGCAGACGACCTGACCAACACCGTGAAACGCGCCCGCCTTCGGGCGCGTTTTTCGTTTCTCAGAACCAGTCGCGGAGCGCGTCGGGCGGATCGTCCCGCAGCCCCTCCACGGGCCGGTCCAGCACCACGCGCCCCTCCTGCAAAAGCCAGATGCGGTCGCAGGATCGTTCCGCATCGCGCAGGTCATGGGTGGCCATCACATAGGTCAGGCCCCGTTCCTGCCAGAGCGCCGTCAGAAGCCGCACCATCTCCGTCCGCAGCCCGGGATCGAGCGCGGCGAACGGCTCGTCCAGCAGAACCACCGGCCGGTCCTGCAACAGGAGCCGCGCCAGCGCCGCGCGCCCCTGTTGTCCGCCCGACAGCTCTGCGGGCCTGCGCCCGCCCATGTCCCCCAGACCCACATCCGAAAGCGTCTCCTGGATGCGCGCGGTCTGGTCATCCGTGAGGCGCAGATCGCTGCGCAGGGCCAGGCCGACATTCTGCGTCACGGTCAGATGCGGAAACAGGTTGCCGTCCTGAAACAGGATGGACATCGGGCGTTCGGCGGGGGCCATGCGGGTCAGGTCCCGCCCCTGCCACGTGATGCGCCCCGCCTCGGGCACGAGGAAGCCCGCCAGAAGCGACAGGAGCGTGCTCTTGCCGCTGCCCGACGCGCCGAGGACGGCCACGCGCTGCCCGCGTGGCACCTGCGCGTCAACGCGCAACCGGAACGCGCCCAGCGTCAACTCGATCGCTTCAAGACCCAGCATCCACGCGCCCCCCTCGGTCGAACACCCAGAACATCCCCAGCGCCAGCAGCATCAGCAGGACCGCCGCGCCCTCGGCGTCATCCGTGCGGTAGGACCCCATCAGCCGGTACATCTCCATCGGCAGGGTCGCGGCGCCCGGCGCCGAGAACAGCGCGATGACCCCCAGATCGCCCATCGAGAAGGCCGCCGCCAGCCCCGCGCCGAAGCCCAGCGGCCGGCGCAGTCGCGGGAAGATGGCCAGCCGCAGCCGCGCCCATCCCGTCAGGCCCAGCGCATCGGCCAGCCGCCCCTGCGTGGCCTCGGCGCGGCGCAGCTCGGGGATCAGCGCGCGCAGGATGAAGGGCAGTGCGACCAGCGCATTGACGAAACCGGTGACCGGAAGGGCCAGCGCCACGGGATCCGCGACCGGAAACAGGATCAGGAACAGCCCCGTGCCCATCACGAGCGGCGAGACGGAAATGGACAGCGCCGCAAGCGTCTCGACCCAGCCCCGCCCACGGGCGGCGAAGATCGCGACGGGCACGGCAAGCCCGACCGCAAGCGCGGTGGATCCGAGTGCGACGATGATCGACCGAAGCGCCGCCTCCCAGACCAGCGCGGGCATGCCGAGAACGGCCGCGACACCTTCAAGCAGGACCGCGCCAAGCGGCAGAAGCAGGAAGGCACCCGCACCGGTGATGGCGAGTCCATCCACGAGGCGCGCGCGCGGCGTGTCGCCGGGCCAGTCCAGCGGCGGGCGGTCGAGACCCCCGCCCATGTCGCCGCCCCGCATCAGCGTCAGGGCAAGAAGACCCGCCGCGACGCAGATCCCCGCCTGGATCAGACCCAGCAGCGCCGCGCGCCCCAGGTCGAAGTCGAACCGGAACGCCTGGTAGATCGCAAGCTCCACCGTGGTGGCGCGCGGGCCGCCTCCGAGGATCAGCGCGACGGCGAAGCTGGTGGTGCAGATCAGGAAAATGATCATGAACGCCCCCGGCAGCACCGCGCGCAGGATCGGACGTTCGAAATGCCGCCGCATGTCTGCGTCGGAAAACCCCAGCGATGCGGCCAGCCGGATACGCTCGGACGGAACCGACAGCCACGCCTGAAGGATCAGCCGCACGGCAAGCGGGATGTTCAGGAAAGCGTGCGCCAACACGATGCCTGTCAGACCGTAGATCGAGACGGTGCCAGCGCCTGCGGCTTCGAGCCCCACGTTCAGCCATCCCGCCCGCCCGAATATCGCCAGAAGCCCGAGGACCGCGACGATCACCGGCAGGATGAAGGGCGCCCCCATCAGCGCCACGAAAAGCCGCCGCCCCGAAAAGCGCCGGCGCGCCAGCGCGCGCGCCACGGGGATCGCGCCCAGGACGCTGACCAGCGCCGACAGCGCCGCCTGCAAAAGCGTGAAGCGGATTGCCGCAAGGTCGGCCGTGCCAAGCCGCCCCGGCGCCTCAGCCGCCAGCGCGACGGCCAGAAGCGGGCCCAGAACGGCAAGAAGGACGAGCGCGGTCAATGCCGCGCCCGTCCATGCCATGGCGCTCAGCGGCTGAGCGCGGTCTGCCATGTCTCGATGGCGTCGGCGCGGATCGCGGCGGCCTCCTCCGGGCTCAGGATCAGGGCGCGCTCGGGCGTGATGAGCGTGTCGAACCCATCGGGCAGCTCCTCTGCCGGAAGCGCTGCCGGGTACATCCAGTTCGTCGTGGGGATCACGGACTGGAACGCCTCGGTCAGCATGAATTCGAGGAACTCCCGCGCCAGGTCCGGCTGGTCGGAGCCTTCGAGGATGCCCGCCACCTCGATCTGCATGTAATGCCCTTCCGCGAAGGGTGCCGCGGCCTTTGTCGGGTCCTCCTCGGCGATCAGGTGGTAGGCGGGCGATGTCGTGTAGGACAGCACCATGTCCGCCTCGCCGTCGAGGAACAGGCCATAGGCGTCGGACCAGCCGGGGGTGACGGTGACGATATTGTCGGCAAGCGCTTCCCAGATCTCTCCGGCGCGGTCGCCATAGGCCTGCTGCACCCACATGACGAGGCCGAGGCCGGGCGTGGACGACCTCGGGTCCTGGATGACGATGGAGAGGTCGGAGGCCGCGAGCGCCTCGAAATCACCGGGCACGTTTTCGAGGCTCGTGTCATGCACGAAGGCGAAATAGCCCCAGTCGAAGGGCAGGAACAGCGGGTCGTCCCACGCCACCGGCAGGCTCAGCCCCTCGGCCGTGATCCCGTGCGGCGCGAAAAGCCCCGTGTCCGCCGCCGCCGCCGTCAGGTTCGTGTCGAGGCCGAGGACCACGTCCGCCTCGGACCGCGCCCCCTCCAGCCGGATGCGCGACAGAAGCGCCGCGCCGTCACCCGCGCCGACGAATTGCAGGTCGCAGCCGCAGGTTTCCTCGAACGCGGCCTCGACGGCCGGGCCGGGGCCCCATTCGGGGATGAAACTGTCATAGGTATAGACCGTGAGCACGGGGGTCTGCCCGAAGGCAGCGCCCGAAACCAAGGTCAATCCCGCTGCAAGTATGGTGTGTCTCATGTTCACTCCTCCATGCGACGGGCGAAGTGAAGCCGAGACCTTGTGTGCATCTGCGTGGCACGTCCCGAAACCTTCCCTCCGCCGGTCCTAACCGGTTCAGGTTCAACGGGTTCGCGCATCGTCCTGCGCATCTCAGGCCACGTCCGGCCACCCCGAGGTGCCCCAAGACCTATGCCAGCGAAACGACGGGGACAAGAGGCGACATGGCTTGGCATTCCGCGCCGGTGGCGATAACCCCGGGAAGCGAAACGAAAGACGGGGTCCCATGTCCTTCAACACCTTCGGCCACCTCTTCCGCGTGACGACATGGGGCGAAAGCCATGGGCCCGCGCTTGGCGCGAC
>HLSNC_1001217_pt1 | contig 12920 bp, 13 predicted proteins | sample HotLakmetagenome_2_FD_14041 | JGI IMG/M metagenome (IMG submission 14041)
GGTTAATCCAGGGTTACCGCGCCCCGGTTTCTTTCTGTCGCAAATACGCACCGGCGCGGCGGCCGAGTGCGCGCGCGCGGTGATGGGCGGCTCAGAAGCCGCCGGGTGGCGGAGCCATGCCCTCGCTCATGGCGACGAGGTAGCCGACCGCGCCCGCCGCGAGCAGGCCGAGCGCGAGGGCCACGGCGATCTTCCACCCCGAATACGGCCGCTCCCCCTGCACGCGGCCCGTCTGGCCGTTGACGAGAAAGCGGAAGGAACGGCCGCGATAGCGGTAGGCGGCCATCCAGACCGGCAGCAGCACGTGCTTGAAGGTGATCTCGGAGATGTCGGTGTCGATCTTGTGCACGCGCTGGCGGTCGCCGCCGATGTCGAAGCGCACGTCGCGCTCGATCGTGCGGTCCATCTGGACGCGGGCGTCTTCCCACGCGTCCTCCAGCCCGATCGTGTAGGCCTCGGCGCGAAAGCCCGCGAGGTATTCGGGATTGTAGGGCTCGAGCGCGGCGAGATCCCACGGCGGCAGGCCCCGGGCGAAGCTTTCGGGCAGCGAGCGGGAGGCGAGCACGAGAACGTCGTCGAAGAAGCGCGCCACCCGGCCACTCTTCGACGTCCAGCGGACCTTGGCCACACGCACGGTCTGGCGCTTGCCGTCGCGAATCACCGTGCGGGTCTCGTGGTAGACCGTGCCGCGTTCGCCCCGGTAGGCGCTTTTCGTGTCGGCGTCGAAGGTCCAGTGCGGCACGTAGATGCCGGTCATCTTCCGGCCGCGTCGGGCATAGTCCTTCAGCCCCGAGGGGGCGAACCACAGCCGGCCGAACCATGTCTCCATCGCGTCGTGCGCCGCGCGCTCGTCAAGCGTGAAGGGCAGGACGGCGCGCGGCTTGATGTGCCGGTCGGTCGCAGCGCCGGTCACGACGGGCGTGGCACAGAACGGGCATTCGGCGGCGTGCAGGCCGGGCTCGAATTCCACCCGTGCGCCGCAATTTGTGCAGGAGAGGACGCGCGTCTCCTCCTGCTCGATCTCGGGCAGGGTGCGGGCGCGGGCGGCCTCGAAGTCGAGCTCGCGGATCGTGGCTTGGCGCCACGGCCCGCCGCTCGTCTCCTGCGCGGCGCCGCAATGGGAGCATACCAGCAGGCCGCGCCCGGGGTCGAAGCGCATCGCCGCCCCGCAGGCGTCGCAGGGAAATCTCCGCTCGGCCTCGGCGGCGGCCGCGTGCTCCGTTTCGGTCGTGCTCATGGGGCGTCAGGCACCCGGCGGCGGCGGTGGTGGGGGCGGCGGCAGCACGGTGAAGAGCTGGGCGAGCTCGCGCACGTCCTCGGCGGGCAGCCAGCCGTCCTGCCCCGGCGTCCAGACCAGGGTCTCGCGCGTGAGCCGCCCCTGCTTGGCCATCCGCCCCATGTCGGCACGGCTGAAGGGGCCGTCGGTCTCGCCGTTCTCGGCGACGTGCCAGACATGCTCGACCGGCGGGGGCGGCGGTGGGGCGGCCTGCGCGGGCGAGCCCCCCTGCGATGCGCCCCACGGCCCCTGGCCGGCCGTCTGGCCCGAGAGCCGGTTCGCCATCGCCATGCCCATCCCCATGCCGAGCCCCGCGCCCATGCCGCTGCCGCCGCCCGGCTGCTGGGCCGCATGCGTCATCGCCTCGGCGGCGGAATACTGGGTGAGTTTGCCCAGATCGCCCGCCAGCCCCATCGAGGTGCGCTTGTCGAGCGCCGCCTCGACCGCCGGCGGCAGCGAGATGTTCTCGATGTAGAACTCGGGCATGATCAGGCCGTATTCGGCCAGCACCTTCGACACTTCCGCCGCGATCAGGCGGCCCATGTCGCCGGTGTTCGCCGCCATGTCGAGCACGGGGATGCCGGACGAGGCCATGACGCGCGAGGCTTCCTGCACGATGATGTTGCGGATCTGGAAGCGGATCTCGTCCATCGTGAACTCGCCGTCGGTGCCGACGATCTCGCGCAGGAAGAGGGCGGGGTCGGTCACCTTGATTGTGTATGTGCCGAAGGCACGGATGCGCGTCGGCCCGAATTCGGGGTCGCGCAGCATGATGGGGTTCTTGGTGCCCCACTTGAGGTCGGTGAAGCGGGCCGTCGAGACGAAGTAGATGTCCGACTTGAAGGGCGAGCGGAAGCCGTGATCCCAGTGCTGAAGGGTCGTCATGACCGGCATATTGTTGGTCTCGAGCATGTACAGACCGGGGGTGAACACGTCGGCCAGCTGCCCCTCGTGGACGAAGACCGCCGCCTGCCCCTCGCGCACCGTCAGCTTGGCGCCGTACTTGATCTCGTGGCCCTCCCGCTCGAACCGCCAGACCAGCGTGTCACGGGTGTCGTCGGTCCAGTGGATGACGTCGATGAACTGGCCGGAGAGAAAGTCGAAGATGCCCATGGCTGCCGCCCCTCGATGCGTTCGCCGCGACTATAGCGGGTCGGATGCCGCCCGGCGAGACCCCCGGTCGGCAGGGCGGGAAACGCGCTTGGAAGCGCGTTGCCAAGGCCGTTCGAACGGCCTTGCCCCCCGTCGCCGTGGCGCTCAGGATGTCAGCGCGTAGACAATCCCGCCGAGCGCGGCGGCGTAGAGCAGGCCCGGCGCGAGCGTGCGCGCCAGCACCGCGCCCTCGCGGCCGACAAGGCCCACCGTCGCCACCCCCGCGATGATGTTGTGCGGCGCCACCACGTTGCCGATGGCCGAGCCCGCGCCCTGCGCCGCCGCCATCGTCACGGGCGCGAGGCCCAGCGTCTCGGCGGCCGAGAGCTGGAGCTCGGTGAACAGGATGTTCGAGGCGGTGGCCGAGCCTGTCACGAACGTGCCGAGCACGCCCAGGAACGGCGCGACCAGTGGCCAGTAACGCCCGGTCTGCGCGGCCGCGTCGGCCAGCGCCCCGATCATGCCCGCATGGACCATGAGTCGCGACAGCAGCAGCATGGCGAAGAGCGCCAGCGTGACCGCGCCGAGGCGGGCTGCCGCCGCCATCACGGCGCCCGGCATCGCGCGGGCGCGCCCCGTCGCCAGCGCCGCGCCGATCAGCCCGCCGAAGAGCAGCGTGCCGGGGTGGTAGAGCGGCGCGAAGGCGCCCGAGAAGCCGCCCGGCAGCTCCCATGCCAGCGCAAGGCCCGACAGCGCCTCCTGCACCGGCCCGACGAGGCGGGTGGCGAGCACGAGCGCGAGGATCGCGAGGTAGGGCGCGAGGTCGGCCGCGAGCCCCTCGGGCCGGCGCGCCTCGATGCGCGGGCCGAAGCGGACCAGCAGCGCGACGAAGGCCGCCCCGCCGATGAGCGCGCCCCCGAGGCTCGGCAGTTCCGGCCCGATCAGGCCGGCGAGCGCGGCCGAGGGCACGAAGAAGCAGATTGCGGCGACGAGCGCCCAGCCGATATCGCGCAGTCGCAGGGGCCCCGGCGCGGCGAACCGGAGCGCGACGAGCAGCAGGAACGGGCCGAGCGCGGCGTGCATCAGCGTCACCGCGAGCGCGATCTCGCGCCCCGGCAGGCCCGACAGGGCCACCTGCGTCAGCGTCGGGGTGCCCACCGCGCCGAACGACACGCCGGCCGCGTGGCCCAGCAGCGCCAGCACCACCGCCTGGGCGGGCGCAAAGCCGAGACCCGCGAGCAGTGGCGCCGCCAGCGCCACGGGCGTGCCGAAGCCCGCCGCCCCCTCGATGAACAGGCCAAAGAACCACGCGATCAGGATGACCTGCAGCCGCCGGTCGGTCGTGAGGCCCCCCAGCGCGTCGCGGATGCGCCCCACCGCGCCGGTCGCCTGCTGGAACTCGTGCAATGCGAGCGCCGGCAGGATCACCCAGAGGATCACCGCGGTCGAATGAAGCGCCTCGGCCAGGGTGCCGCCCGCCGCCGCCGCGGTGCCGCCTGGCGCCGCCGCGCCGAGGTCGAAGACGGTCAGCGCCAGCAGGGCCGCCACGGCGAGGCCCACGACGCCGGCCCGTGCCGCCGAAAGGCCGAGCGCACCGATGCCGGCCAGCACCACGGCGATGGGCAGCGCGGCCAGCGCCGCGGTCATGCGCCCCCCGGCGGCGGCCTCACGTCTCCCCCCCGATCAGCTCCTCGGCGATGGCGCGCGCGATCGGGCCGGCGGCGCGCGAATCCATCCCCGGCCGCAGCCGGTCGTCGTAGAGCATCCGCAGCAGCAGCTCGTCATGCCGCGTGAGCAGGGCGAACTCCTCGTCGTCGTTGAAGATCGAGGGCCGTGCGGCGGGGCTGTCGTTGGCCAGGCCCAGCCCCTGCGTCACCTCCTCGTGCAGGCAGGACAGGCGCAGCAGGTCGGGGTGCTCGGCCCGGATCACCGCCACCGCCCGGACATATTCGCGGCTCGCCCCCTCGGAAAAGGCGAAGACGAGGCAGTAGGTCGAGCGCGGCATGTCGGTGATCGTGCGCAGCGCGGTCTGCCCGATCCCCGGCACCAGCTCGCGCAGGCGGTCGGCATAGCCGCGCCGCTCGTCCTCGTGCAGCATCAGGACGTGGAAGTTGCCGCCGTCGCGCACGCTGCGAATCGGGTGACCCGTCACGCGGGCGAGCCGCGCGGTCAGCGTCGAGAGCGCTGCGCGGTCGGCGCGGGCCTGCGTTGCCGGGACGGTCTCGCCGAACTCGATCTCGATGCGCACCGGCTCCGCCCAGCGGCGCAATTCGCTCGGCGTCTGCCGGGCGACCATCGTGCCGCCGACCTCGGCGTATTCGTCGAAGAACGCGATGCGCACGAAGTTCTCGGTCAGCATCCGGGCGTCGAAGGGCGTGTCGGGGCCGCCACCGTCGGTGCGCAACAGGCCCTGCGCCAGCAGGTCGGACTCGACGCGCGCGTAGTAGCGAGCGAGTGCCCGGCTCTCGGGGCTGCGCTCGGGCGCGGGCAGGGAAACCTCGGCGGCGCCGTCGGGGCGCGCGGGGGGCGTGGGCGACACGCCGACCGGGGCCGGCGCGCACGACGCCAGCGTCAGCGCGGCCGCTGCCGCCCATCCCGCGCGGAGCGCGCCCCCGACCATGCGCGTCAGCCGGTCGGCGCCGGCGCTGCGGCCGCGTCGCCGGAGCCTCCGCCGGCCGCGCGTGCCTTGGCCGAGGCAAGCGTATCGCGCAGCTCGGCCTCCATCTTCTGAAGGTCGGCCTCGGCGGTGGCGCGGCGCTTCTTGCCCTCGTCGGCGATCTGAAGGCTCTCGTTGATCGTGGCGATGAGCGTCGCGTTGGCCTGCTTGACAGCCTCGATGTCGAACACGCCGCGCTCCATCTCCTCGCGCACCGTCTTGTTGGCCTGCCGAAGGTTCTCGGCATTCGCGGTCAGCAGGTCGTTGGTGAGGTCCGAGGCTTCCTTCACCGCCTTGGCGGCCTCGGACGACCTCTGGATCGTCACCGCCTGCGCCAACTGCGTCTCCCACAGCGGCACGGTGTTGACGAGGGTCGAGTTGATCTTGGTGATCAGCGACTTGTCGTTCTCCTGTACCAGCCGGATCGAGGGCAGCGACTGCATGGTCACCTGCCGCGTCAGCCGCAGGTCGTGCACCCGCCGCTCGAGGTCGTCGCGCGCCGCGCGCAGGTCGCGCAGCTCCTGCGCCTTCATCACCTGGTCGTCCTCCGGCGCGGCCTCGACCTCGGCCTCCTTGGCGGGGATCGTCGTGCCATCGAGCTCCGACAACTTCTCCTGGCCCGCGGCGATGTAGAGCGCGAGTTCGTCGTAGAAGGCGAGCGTCTTCTCGTAGAGCACGTCGAGCGACTTGACATCCTTCATCAGCGTGTGCTCGTGGCCAAGCAGCGTGTCGGTGATGCGGTCGATCTGAAGTTGCACGTCCTCGTATTTCGACATGAACTCCGACACCGAGTTGCCGGTGCGGTTGAAGATCCGCTCGAACCACGAGCGCTTCCGGTTGGGGTCGAGCTCGTCGACCGAGAAGCCGCGGATGGTCGAGACGATCTCGCGCAGGGAATCGCCGGCCGGCCCGACATCCTTGGTCTTGACGCCCGCCAGCATCGACTGGCTGATCTCCTGCAGTTCGGACTGCGCGGACGAGCCGAAGGCCACGATCGAATTCGTGTCGGCCATGTCGATCTCGTTCATGCGTTTGCGGATCGCGTCGCTCACGTGCGCGTCGGCCTCCTTCATGGGCACCACCGCCTCGGCGGGTGCGGGGTCTGGCAAGATGGCCCTGGTGACGGCCTCGACTTCCTCGAGCTCGGCCTCGGCCTTCTGGCGGACGGTGTCGGACATGGGGTTTCTCCGTGGGTGGACAACCGGGGTCTTCCGAATCGTCAGTCTAGCGGCTTCACGCCCTCGCGCGTGAGCCGCTCGCGCAGCACCTCGATCTCGATGTCGAGGTCGGCGCGGCCGCTCTCCATCAAGCTTACCGTCTTCGCCGCGAAATTGCTCTCGAGATCGTCGAGCAGGGCGACGTAGTCGGCCTTGGCCCGTGCGTCGGCAGTGCGGGAATACAGGTCGGCGAACTTCACCGTCGCGTCGCGCGCCCCCACGAGATAGACGCCGAGGAACTTGCGCGCCGAGGGCAGGTCGCGCGGATCCTCCTCGACCGTGCGGAACATCTGCCGCGCCGTGGTCTGGAACGCCTCGACCCGCCGCTCGAGCGCCCGGTCGCCCGCGCGGTGAATGGCCAGTCCCATCGCCTCGAGATGCGCCTCCGCCTCGTCGACCGCGCGCGCCACCCGCTCCGACTGGAAGCCGTCGGCCGACACCCCCTTGTCCTTCAGCGGATCGAGCCCGAAGGCCGCGAGCATCAGCGCCACTGCGATCAGCCCGTAGAGCGCGGGCTCGAGAAAGGCGGTCACCTGAGGGTCGAAGGCGGCGAGGAACACGCCCAGCCCCATGCCGACGGCAGAGACGATCTTGCGCGGGATGGCGGGTTTCCGGGCGACCTTGCGCTCGCGGTAGGCATCCTCGGCGCGCAGGCCCTCCGAGAGCAGGAACACCGACCCCGCCAGGATTCCGGCCGCCACGAGGTCGATCGCCATTCCCACCGCGTCCTGCCGGAAGGCGGTGAAGAGCAGCGGCAGCGGCGCGAGGTAGAGCAGGTTGAGCCGCCCCCGCCCGCGCACCGGCTGGCCGAACGAGGGGCGCAGGCGGGGCCCGCCCGCCTTGTCCCCCGATGTCTTGCCGGCCGAGCCGCCGGGCGAGAATCTGCCGCCGAAGCGCTGGGCCATCACGGGCCTCCGATCAGGCCGGCAGAGACGCCGAAGACAAGGCACCACAGCACGGCAAAGGCCACCTTGGAGAGGGTTCCCCCGGTCACCGGCGTCTGCTCGACGGCCGTGCGCGCGCCCGCCGTAAGCGCCGCCCCGGCGGTCACGATCGCCAGCACCAGGCCGACCGTGATCGCAACGGCGGCGGCCAGGGTGATGAGAATGCGCATGGTTGTGGCCTCCCCTCGCGCCTGCACGATCTATACGACATGGGCGCCGGGGCGCAATCGCTCCGGAGGCGAACCGGCACCCGGCCCGCGCACTCCGTGCCTGGGCGCGCCGTGCCCGCGCGCCGGGATGGCTGGTGCCGGCCCCGAGACGATCCTCGCCAGGCGGGTCGCGATCGGCAGCGCCGGGCGGCACCTGAAGGGCCGCGCCGGCGCCAGCCGCGGACGCCGCGCGCCGGAGCGGACCGCGATATCGGCCGCGCTCGACTCTGTGCGACGTCAGCGGGTGGGCGGGCCGTCCTGGCGTCGGCGCGGGGTCGAACGCCTCGATCGCTGCCAACAGCGGCGCGACGGGCACCGCGACGGGCACCGCGACGGGGCCGGGACGTGGCGCCCTGCCGGGACGGCGCGCGGAATATCGTGGCGTGCGTGCCACGGCGCCGGGCAGCGAGACAGGCGCGGCGGGCTCACCGCGCGCCCGTCTCGCGCCCTCTCGCGGCCCCGGCAGTGCCCGCTGCCTGCCTGGGCGGCGCGGAACACGGCGCGGTGCGGCGCGCTGTTGTCCCAACGCCACCAGCAACGGAGCCCCGCCATGGAATTCCTGATCGGACTGATCATCCTCGTCCTCGACATCTATGCGATCCACCAGACGCTGACGTCCGGCGCCTCGACGTTGGCCAAGGTCGTCTGGACCATCGCCATCATCCTGCTGCCGGTCCTCGGCTTCATCGTGTGGCTTGTCGCCGGGCCGCGCGGCCGCCCGATCCGGGCGTGACGCGGGCGGCGCCGGTCGCTCACGGCCCGCCGGGCCGGCTGGCCACCGGCAGCCAGCCGGCCTAACGTCGCCCGCGACACGCGGGAGACGCCCATGACCACGCTCTACGTCGACGCCGATGCCTGCCCCGTGAAGCAGGAGGTGGAGCGGGTCGCCACGCGACTCGGCCTGCCGATGGTGCTCGTCTGCAACGGCGGCATACGGCCGCCGGCCAACCCGCTGGTCTCGCTCATCGTCGTCGACGAGGGCCCCGACGCCGCCGACCGCTGGATCGCCGAGCGCTGCGGGCCGGGCGACGTGGTCGTGACCGCCGACCTGCCGCTCGCGGCCCGCTGCCTCGAGGCAGGGGCGCAGGTGATCCGGCACGACGGAGAGGCGCTGACGCAGGCCAATATCGGCGCGCGACTGGCGATGCGCGACCTGATGGCCGACATCCGCGCGGCCGATCCCTTCCACCGGGGCGGCGGCGCGGCCTTCTCGAGGGCCGACCGGGCGCGTTTCCTGCAGGCGCTCGAAAGGGCGGCGACGGCGGCCCTGCGTGCGCGCTGAGCAGCCAGAGCCCCGTCGTCACCGCCCGCCCGGCTGGCCGGGAGGTGTGTCGACCGGCAGCGCCGCCGACGGTCGGTAGAGCTCGGCCGCCTCGACGCAGCGGCCCAGTTCGGCCCGGAACGCCTCGAGCACGCGGGCGCGCGACGAGACCTGCCGCTCGACCAGCCCCAGCCGCCGCGTGATCCGCCCCTCGCCGAAGGGCCGCGCGACGAAGCGGCCCCCGGCCGCGTCCATCAGCGCGAGTTTGGGCACCACGGCGCAGCCCATGCCGGCGGCGACGCAGCCGACCACCGCGGGCATCGTGTTGACCACGGCGACCTCGCGCGGCGCCACGCCGAGGCGGGCGAGCTCGGTCTCGATCTGCCGGGAGAGCGGCACCGCCGTCCGGTAGCGGATGAAGGGCAGACGGCGCAGCATCTCGGCGTCCGACCCGTCATGGGTGCCGCGCGGGGCGATGAGCACCAGCGGCTCCGACAGCACCTCGGTCCACGACAGGCCCGCAGGCAGGCCGACATGCTCGGCCACCAGCGCCGCGTCGAGCCGGTGCGCGGCCACGTCGGCGATCAGCGTCTCCGACACGCCGACCGTCAGCGCGAAGGCGAGATCGGGGTAGCGCGGGCGCAGGCCGGCCAGCGCGCCCGGCGCAAGCTGCATCGAAACCGTGCGGATCGCCCCGATCCTGAGCACGCCCGCCGTGCTGCCGCCCGAGATGGCCAGCCGCGTCTCGGCCATCTCCTGCACCATCCGGCGGGCGGTGCGCAGCATTTCCTCGCCCCCGGCGTTGAGCCGGGGCGGACGGGTGCGCCGGTCGAAGAGGTGCACCCCCAGTTCGGCCTCAAGGGCCTGAATCTGCTGGCTGACTGCCGACGCGGTCAGGTTCACCCGCGCCGCCGCGGCGGCGAAGCTGCCGGTTTCGGCGACGGCGATCAGGGTGTCGAGCTGGCGCATGTCCATGCAGCGTTCCGTAAGTATTGCTTACGAAAAAGACCAGAACAATTCGCTTTAGCCAGAGCGGCTGGTTTCCCATACTCGCGGGCACTCCACCCCACCGCAGGGAGGCGGCCATGACCATGTCGAAGTCGCTGTCCGTCGCGCTGGGCGTCGCGCTGGCCGCCGCGGCGCAGGACTACCCCGGGAAGTCCGTCGAGTACCGGCACGCCCGAGGGCGTCGTCGCCTCCGAGTCGGGCAATTCGGCGACGGCGGGCGGCGGCCTGATTCCGCTGATCGGGCTCGGCATCCCCGGCTCGGCGGTCGACGCGATCCTGATGGCCTCGCTCATGGTGCACGGCATCTCGGTCGGGCCGCGGCTGATCCTGGACAACGCCGACCTCGTCTACGGCATGTTCCTGGCCATGGTCGTGTCGAGCCTGCTGATGCTCATGGTCTGCCTCGTGTTCATGCGCGCGTTCCTGCGGGTGGCCGAGGTGCCGAAATGGGCGGTCGTGCCCATCGTGCTCGTCTGCTGCGTTGTCGGCTCCTTTGCGCTGAACAACCGGGTGACCGACCTCTACCTCCTCGGCGCCGTGGGCGTGCTTGGCTACGCGCTGCGCGCGCTCGATTTTCCGCTCGCCCCGCTGGTGCTCGGCGTGATCCTCGGCCCCATAGCCGAGACGAACCTTCGTCGCGCGCTGATGACCGACGAGGACTGGTCGCTCTTTCTCACGCGGCCCGTCAGTCTGATCTTCCTCGCGCTCGCGGTCCTCTCCATTATCTGGTCGGTGCGGGCGCACATGAAGGCGCGGCGCGCCGCCGACGACCGAAAGGAATCCGCCTGATGTTCATCCGTCATGACGCGCTCTACGCTTCGCGTCGCTCTCCGGTGCTGGCCGACAACGTGGTCGCAACCTCGCAGCCGCTCGCGGCGCAGGCCGGCGTCTCGATGCTGATGCGCGGCGGCAACGCCGTCGACGCCGCCATCGCCGCCGCCGCCGTTCTGACGGTGGTCGAGCCCACCGGCAACGGCCTCGGCTCTGACGCGTTCTGCATCCTGTGGGACGGAACGCGCCTGCACGGGCTGAACGCCTCCGGCGCCTCGCCCGCCGGCTGGACGCGCGACCGTTTCGCCGGGATGGCCGAGATGCCGTTCCACGGGTGGGATTCGGTCACCGTGCCGGGCGCGGTCAGCGCCTGGGCCGCGCTGTCCGAGCGGTTCGGCCGCCTCGACCTGCCCACCCTGCTCGCCCCCGCGATCCGCTATGCCGAAGAGGGGTTCGTCGTCTCGCCCGTGATCGGCGCGCTCTGGGCGAAGGGGGCCGACTCGCTCGGCAACCAGCCGGGCTTCGCCGCGGCGTTCATGCCGGGCGGGCGGGCGCCGCGGGCGGGCGAGCGGTTCTCTCATCCCGGCCAGGCCGACAGCCTGCGCCAGATCGCCGAGAGCGGCGGCCGCGCCTTCTACGAGGGTGCTCTGGCCGAGCGCATCGCCGCCTTTGCCGCCGAGCACGGCGCGGCGCTGACGGCCGACGATCTCGCCGCGCACCGTCCCGAATGGGTCGAGACGATCCGCATGGGGGCCTGCGGCGGCGAGCTGCACGAGATTCCGCCGAACGGTCAGGGCATCGCCGCGCTGATGGCGCTGGGCATGCTCGAGGCGACCGGCGTGCACGAGATGGCGCCCGACGATCCGCGGTCGCTGCATCTTCAGATCGAGGCGATCAAGCTCGCCTTCGCCGATCTCGACGCCTATGTCGCCGACCGCCCCGCGATGGTTCCGGTCACGCCCGAGGCGCTGCTCGACCCCGGCTACCTGCGCGCCCGTGCCGCCCTCATCGACCCGGACCGCGCGGGCGACCCTGCCGCGGGCGCGCCGCTGCACGGCGGCACGGTCTATCTGACGGCGGCCGACGCCGACGGCATGATGGTGTCGTTCATCCAGTCGAATTATGCCGGCTTCGGATCGGGGGTCGTGGTTCCGGGCACCGGCATCAGCCTTCAGAACCGGGGCGCGGGCTTCACGCTCGAGGAAGGCCACCCCAACGAGGTCGGCCCCCGCAAGCGGCCGTTCCACACCATCATTCCCGGCTTCCTGATGCGCGACGGGCAGCCCGAGATGAGCTTCGGCGTGATGGGCGGGCCGATGCAGGCACAGGGCCATGTCCAGATGGTGCTCCGCACGCAGGCGGCGGGGCAGGACGTGCAGTCGGCGGCCGACGCGCCGCGCTGGCGCTTCGTCGCAGGCCGCAGGGTGGCGTGCGAGGAGGCGATGCCCGAGGCGACGCGCGACGCGCTGGCCGACATGGGGCACGAGATCGTGGTCGAGGCGCCCGACAACGCCTTCGGCTTCGGCGGCGCCCAGTTGATCCGCAGGCTGCCCGGCGGCGGCTACATGGCGGGCTCGGACCCGCGCAAGGACGGCTGCGCGATCGGCTTCTGACGCCCGCGGGGCGCGGCGCGCGGGGCGGGGGCGCGGGGCGAGGGGCTGGGGCGCGGCGGGATTGCCCTCGCCCCGCCCGGCGCCTTATATGCCCGGCAATTCAGGCATCGCGAGAGAGACGACCATGGCCGGCCATTCGAAATGGGCGAACATCCAGCACCGCAAGGGGCGCCAGGACGCCGCGCGCTCAAAGCTGTTCTCGAAGCTGTCCAAGGAGATCACGGTCGCCGCCAAGATGGGCGACCCCGATCCCGAGAAGAACCCGCGCCTGCGGCTCGCGGTCAAGGAGGCCAAGGCGAACTCGGTCCCGAAGGACGTGATCGAGCGCGCCATCAGGAAGAGCCAGGGCGGCGAGGGCGAGGATTACGAGGAAATCCGCTACGAGGGGTACGGCCCTGGCGGCGTCGCGATCATCGTCGAGGCGATGACCGACAACCGCAACCGCACCGCCTCGAACGTGCGCTCGACCTTCGGCAAGCACGGCGGCAACCTGGGCGAGACCGGCTCGGTCGGCTTCATGTTCGAGCGCAAGGGCGAGATCGTCTATCCCGCCGCCGCCGGCGACGAGGAAACGGTGCTCGAGGCCGCGATGGAGGCGGGCGCGGAGGATGTCGAGAGCGGCGAGGACGGCCACACGATCTATTGCGCCGACACCGACCTCAACGAGGTGTCGACCGCGCTCGAGGACCGGCTGGGCGAGGCGGAATCGACCAGGCTCGTCTGGAAGCCGCTCAACACGACCGAGCTCGACTACGAGAGCGCGCAGAAGCTGATGCGCCTGATCGAGGTGCTCGAGGACGACGACGACGTGCAGCGCGTCACCGCCAATTTCGAGGTCTCCGACGAGGTGATGGAGCAACTCGCCTCCTGATG
>HLSNC_1001224_pt1 | contig 12878 bp, 13 predicted proteins | sample HotLakmetagenome_2_FD_14041 | JGI IMG/M metagenome (IMG submission 14041)
AGCCAATATTCTCCTGCCATCTCTCTGCTCCTCTTCCCTCCCGGGAAGAGAATCACGAGAATACATGAACTTCAATCATTTGATTGGGTTTGGACCCTAGGGCGGTGGAGGGCAGATTCACGTCGCTGAATTGGCCGCACGGACGAAACGCTCATTCGCAACGCAGTCTGACAGAGGGCAGCGCACGGCCGCGGTCGGGTGCACACCACATCAGCGCAGGGCAGTTTATCCCGCAACGTCATTGTTTGCCCGAATCGACGCGCACCCCACCGAAAGCACCCGGCCACGCCAAAGGCGTGCCTCCGGCACGACGGGGCGGCCCCCTCCCGCCAGATCTTTCGCAGAAAAACCGCCTGCCGGGCAATGGTATGCAGCCCGGGCGGCCGGGCCGCTGTTTCGGGCGGGGCAAGTTCGATCAAGGGCGGCATGCCCCGGATTGCGGGAATGGAGTCCAAGGGGGTGGCAATGCGGGACATTCGAGACGTTCGCTACGTTTGAAGCATGGGGTGGACCGAGCAGCGGCAGCGCGCAGAGAGGGGGGGGTTGCAAAGTTGCAAAGCCGTGGCTTGGAAGAATGCACTTGATCAATCCGCAGAACCAAACGATCTTGCGGTAGATGGGCGGTTTTACTGGGGCATCAAATGAAGCATATTGGACCATGTATGTCGCAGGAGGGTTTTGATTATGGCGGAAGAGCAACAGACGCTGACCGCTGAGGCGATTGTTGACAAGGCGTTCGATTACTTTGAAAAACTTGTTAGTCGTGGCAAACAACTGGACGGTGTATTGTTGGAAGGGTTAGAGCCTGAAGATGACGGATGGATCGTTTCCATCGGTTTCAATGGAAGACGCTATGAAACTTCCGAACCAACTTCCCCGTCAGCTATGGCTGCCCTTTCCGGATTTGGTAGCAAGACCACCAAAACCGTTCGAGAGGTACGGCATTTTCATTTGGACAAGCAAGGTAACTTCCAGAGGCTAACTTGAACCTTGGCCTCGGTTTTGTTGGATAGCGGGCCACTCGTCTTGTTTCTGTGTGGGTCCTTGCGCCCTGACCTTGTTGGAAAAGGCAAAACCAAACAACATACGTTAGAAATGTTCCAGAAACTGAATGAAGAGCTGATAGAAATCGATAATCATATCTCATTGCCAAACGTCTTAACTGAAGCTTCTAACCATTTAGGAGCAGGTCAACAACAACCGGTTGATGGTGCGGCCCGTGCATTGAGCACCTACATTCTCAAACTTGAGGAGATATTTCAGCCTAGTAAAGAGGTTATTGGACTCAGCGAGTACATGAGTGTGGGCCTTTCGGATGCAGCCATTATCTCATGTGTTCCTCGGCTGAAAAAAGAAAATGTTCGAGTCTTCACGCAGGATTGGGAGCTGTATAGTCGACTTTCGAAATTCGAAGTGGATTGCGTAAATATCATGCATTGGGCTACGCCGAAAGAATGGTAAAACATGAAGTTCTAGGAGGCTAACTTTTATAGAACCCTACACACGCATCATGAATTTGGATCGAAGGGAATGCGCTAAGCCTGCTTCGGGCTGGCTGCGGCCCACTGCACCCGCAGCATTTGAAGCGGCCTGCGCGTCCGCTCCGGCCTCCAAACCGTCATCTGACAGTTCCACTCATAGCGAATGGTCTATTGCCTGTTGCCCAGCCTTCATCGGGTCTCTTGCTACAGGTGGCGACCACCGGCACATGCCACGCCCGGCGAGGGCGGCCCCGTCTTGACACGCGGGCCGTGCCCCGACGTCAGCCCCCCGGCGCCTCGAAGAGGATCAGCTCGACCCGCTCGCCCCCGTCGACATGGGCGTCATGGCCGGGCGGGATGTCGAAAAAGTCGCCGCGGGCAATCGGGGTCTTTTCCCCGGTTTCGATCATGCGCACGACCAGTTTGCCCGAGATGCAATAGCCGACATGGCGCATGGGGCACGAGTCGGGCGAGCCAAGAAGCGGCTTTTCATCCGCTTCCCAGGTCCAGCCGGGCTCGAAGACCGCATGCATCCCGGTCGTGCCGTCGCGCATCCTGATGATGTCGATCCCGCCGCGCTCCTTCATGTCCAGCGCCTCGTCGGGGGTTTCGAAGCGTCTGATTTCGATTGTCGATTGGGTTGTCATGCGTGCCTCCCTCGGAATGTCTGGCGGCCATGGGCCGTGTGCGTTCAAACCCGGATGATGTTGTCCTTGAGCGCGTAGAGCTTTCCTGCGAACTCCTGGCGCGTGTCCTCGGAATGGCCGAGCGATTTCATGGTTTCGAGGATGTCGTCCATCGCGGCCATGTATTCCGTCTCGTCGATGTTCATGCCGCGATGGGTCTCGGTCATGCTGCGCCCGTCATATGCGCCCGGTCCGTTCGACAGTTCGTCGAACAGGGTGCAGTAATGCTGCTTGATCTTCTCGACCCGCTCGGGCTGATCGAGATAGGGGGTAAAGCGCGGACTGATGGCGGGATTGTGCAGATGCGCGTCCACCATGCCATCGACGATCCGCCGGATGCCGGCGGCGGCCCCCAGACGTTCATAGAGCGTGGCCTGGCTCAACTGTTCCATCACTGAGGTGGTCATGTCGTGCTCTCCCTGGATTTGGCCTTGTCGCGGTCGGGTGCGACCCGGTACCGTGACAATGTGACACATGCGGCACGCACCGGACCAGTTCACGAACTGAATCCGGGCGATACAACATCTGAACTGGCCGCAGCCCCGGCGCGCGTGGCACTATGGTGGCAACCTGGCAAGAGGAGACCATCATGACGAACGCGAGCTACAAGCAGTTCTGCCCTGTCGCGATGGCGGCGGAAGTGCTTTGCACGAGGTGGACCATCGTGCTCCTGCGAGAATTCATCGCCGGATCGACCCGGTTCAACGAACTGCGCCGCGGCGTGCCCCGGATGTCGCCCGCCTTGCTCTCAAAGCGCCTGCGCGAGCTTGAACAGGCCGGTGTCATCGAGCGCACGCGCCTGTCACATGCGCCCGAGATCGACGCCTATCGCCTGACCCGCGCGGGGCGCGATCTTCAGCCGGTGATCGAATCCATCGGCAACTGGGGTCAGAAATGGGTGGAGGCCGAACCGTCGCTCGAGAACCTCGATCCCGAATTGCTGATGTGGGACATGCGCCGCAATCTCGACACCGAGCCGGTTCCGGTCCAGCGCGCGGTGATCGAATTCATCTATCCCGAACTGCCCCCCGCACAGCGCAAATGGTGGCTGATCGTGGAGCCGGACCGAACCGTGGACCTGTGCCATGTGGACCCGGGTTTCGATGTCGATCTGTACGTGACGGTCGATCTCAGGACGATGACCGAGATCTGGATGGGCCTCAAGACCGTGGCAAAAGCCCGCGACGAAGGCGCGCTCTGCGCTGTTGGCCACGCCGGGCTCATCGACAAGATGCAAACGTGGCTGGGCCTCAGCCCGTTCGCAAGTCAGGCGAAACTGGCCGGGTGATCGTGCATTGCGGCCAGCCCGGAAATGAAAGGGCGCGCCCGATGGGGGCGCGCCAGTCGAACAAAGGGAAACCGGGGCGGAGATGCCCGCCCCGCATCGGAATTACTCGACCAGATCCGTCACATCACCCGTCGGGTGCGGCGTGGTCGCCGTTTCCACCGGCAGCACCGGATATTCCACACGCGGCATGGTGCCGGTCAGGCTGCCAAGGAAGGCCACGATCTGATCGGCCTCGTCGTCGGTCAGATCCTCACCAAGCTGGCTTTCGCCCATGATCTGCACCGCGACCTTGAGATCCCACACCAGGCCCGAATGGAAATAGGGCGCTGTCTGGTCAATATTGCGCAGCGGCGAGGCACGGAACACGTATTCGTCATCCGCCGTCTCGGTCACCGCGAACCGGCCCTTGTCCCCCTCGGGCAGGATGTCGGCGCCCGGCTTCTCGATCAGGCCGAACGGGTAATAGCCGTTGCCGCCAAGGTTCACACCGTTGTGGCATGTGGCACAGCCCTTGTCGATGAACAGCTCCATCCCGGCGACCTGCTCTTCGGTGAGCGCATCGTCATCACCGTTGAGCCAGGCATCGAACGGCGCCGGCGTGATCAGCGTGGCTTCATAGGCCTCGATCGCCTTGGCGAAATTGTCAAAGCTCACCGGGTCATCCTGATCCGGGAAGGAGGCTTCGAACCACTCGACGTATTGCGGCATCGACTTGAGCGTCGCGACCACGTTCTCGGGCGTGTTGGCCATCTCGACACCGGCCTGAACCGGACCCTTGGCCTGCTCGGCGAGGTCGGGCGCGCGGCCATCCCAGAACTGGGCGGTGTTGAACACGGCATTCAGCACGGTGGGCGAGTTGCGCGGCCCCTTCTGCCAGCCATGGCCGATCGAGGTGGGCATGTTGTCGTCACCACCGGTGGCGAGGTTGTGGCACGAGTTGCACGAGAACACCCCCGAGGCCGACATCCGCGGGTCAAAGAACAGCGCCTTGCCAAGATCGATCTTCTCGGGCGTGACCGGGTTGTCGGCCAGCGCCGGGATGGTCGAGGGCAGCGGCTCGAAAATATCCTCGGCATATTCGCGCAGCTCATTCGCCGTAGCCGCCCCGGCCAGCGCGAATGTCAGGGCCGTCGTGGAAATCAGATGTCGGGTTTTCATGATGTCAGGCCTCCCTCAGCCCACTTCGAATCTCGCGCTTCCTGTCGCACGCGTGTTTAGCCCGGCAGATGTCGCCAAAACATGATTTGGATCAATTCCATTTCTTAAAAGTTGAATTATTCGTTCCTTCACAAATACTTAACATATAAACCATCTTGCATGTCCCGACATCGTGCCCGAACTGTTCGCTTTGCTTCAGGGGCACTGCGAAACAATTGATGCATGGATGCTTCATCATGTTATCCTGAACGAGATCATGATACCCGGGCGGCTGGTGATCCGATTGACAGGCCATCGTCGCAGAACCGGCTGAGCCCACCGAGCCGGTGGCAGGCGCGATCCTGCGTCCAGTTTCCGGAAGAGAACCGGAACCACGAGAACAAGGAGACCTGTGATGGTGGATCTTCTGTGGCTGATCCTGGGCCTTGCCGGGTTGATCCTGGGGGGTGACCTTCTGGTGCGCGGCGCGGTTTCGGTGGCGCAGGCCATGCGCATCTCGCCGATGGTCATCGGCCTCACGCTTGTCGGGTTCGGCACCTCCACACCCGAACTTGTCACCTCGCTTCAGGCCGCCTTCGCAGGGTCGCCCGGCATCGCCATCGGCAATGTCGTCGGCAGCAATATCGGGAACATCATGCTGATCCTCGGCCTCGCCGCGTTCCTGTATCCGGTCGCCGTCGATCCGGCCGCGCTGCGTCGCGATGGTGGCGTGATGCTGGCGGCAACGCTGCTCTGCACGGGATTCGTTCTCTGGGGCACGCTTGGTCGTTTGGCCGGTGCGGTTCTGATCCTCTCGCTGGGGGCGTATCTGCTGTTCACGATTCTGCGCGAGCGTCGAAGCATGACCGCCGCGACGGCACTTTACGTGGCCGAGGCCGATCTGTTGCCAGGCGCTGCGCCGACCCGTCTCATGTGGCCCGCGCTCATGGCGCTGGCCGGCCTTGCGATTACCATTCTCGGGGCGCGGTTTCTTGTCTCCGGCGCGGTCGGGCTTGCCGCGGCAGCCGGCATATCCGAAACCGTCATCGGCCTGACCATCGTCGCCATCGGCACATCGACGCCCGAACTCGTCACCACGCTCATTGCCGTGCGCAAGGGCCAGGGCGGCGTCGCGTTCGGCAACATCATCGGATCGAACATCTTCAACATCCTCGGGATTCTCGGGTTGACGGCCCTGATCCATCCGCTCGCCGTGCCACAACAGGTCATCGGCTTCGACATCTGGGTCATGCTGGGCGCCACGCTCGTCATGGTGCTGTTCGCGATCACCGGACGGCGCATCGACCGGCGCGAAGGGGCGTTCCTCGTCACCGGCTACGCGGCCTATCTGGCCACGACGCTATGGCTTGGCTGACTTGCGGCAGATGGCGGCGCATGTCGCGTTAACCATTTTCGTCAACGAAGTCTCAACCTGTGCCCGGCAGCCGGGTGGCAGCCGCGCGGCAGCCGGATGTCACCCCCTGATTTTGGGCCAAACGCGCGTGTTAACCTTTCCACCCGCGCTTCACCCCGCCACCGGCGCAAGCCTTCCTGCGTACCCGTTACGATGCGTGCCACACCTCAACTTTCTCATGCAGTCACGCGCAACACACCCAGGCCAACCGCCTGGAATCAATACCATTTCGCCAGCGGCGGCAGGCTCATCAGCACCGCGTTGGCGTCATGCCCGGTTTCCAGCCCGAACTTGGTGCCACGATCGTATACAAGATTGTATTCAGCATAGAGCCCGCGATGGACCAGTTGCGTGTCCCTGTCCGCCGCCGACCACGACATCTTGCGGCGCCGCTCGGTCAGCGGCACAAATGCTGGTAGAAAGGCCCGCCCCACATCCTGGATAAAGGCGAAATCCGCCTCCCAGTCGCCGGTGTTGTGATCGTCGAGAAAGATCCCCCCGACCCCCCGCGCCCGATGCCGGTGCGGGATATGGAAATACTCGTCCGCCCAAGCCTTGAAACGCGGATAGAACGTCGGGTCGTGCCGGTCGCAATGCGCCTTTTGCACGGCGTGGAAATGCTCGGTATCCTCTTGATATTCAATACAAGGATTGAGATCCGAGCCACCCCCGAACCACCAGCCATGCGGCGTCCAGAACATCCGCGTGTTCATGTGAACGGCCGGTGCATGCGGGTTCTGCATATGCGCCACGAGGCTGATGCCCGAGGCCCAGAATCGCGGATCGTCCTTCATGCCCGCCAATCCCTTGCGCGCCGCCATCGCCGCCTGCGCCCGCTCGCCCAGCGTGCCATAAACGGTCGAGACATTGACCCCGACCTTCTCGAACACGCGCCCCCCGCGCATCACGCTCATCAGGCCACCGCCCGCGTCAGACCCATCCGCGCTCGCGCGCCGGGTCTCGCTCACCTCGAAGCGCCCCGCAGGCAGGCAGGCCAGAGGGCCTTCGGTCTGGCTGTCCTCAAGCCCTTCGAAAGCCGCGACAATATCGTCCCGCAAGTGCCGGAACCATGCACTGGCCTTGGCTTTCTCTTTGCTCATATCCGCTGTCACCGGACCTGCCTTCCCATCCCGTTTCAATGCGCCGGCGCCGAAACCGCATCCAGTAGCGAGCGCCCGCCATCCACGGTGAGGATCTGCCCGGTCATGAAACTTGCCCCGTCACTGGCCAGAAACTGCACCGCCTCGGCCAGTTCGGTCGGGCTCGCGATCCGGCCCAGCGGTGTGCCATGCTCGATCACGTCACGATAATCCGGATGCTCTCGCAGGTGATCCTTGAGGCTCGCGCTCATCACCGATCCCATTGCGACGGCATTGACCCGAATCCGCTCTCCCGCCAGCGCCACCGCCAGCGACCGGGTCATCTGTTCCAGCGCCGCGGTCGACACCGAAAGCGCCATCAACTCGGGATGGGCGCGACAGGCCAGGATGGTCGAAAGATTGATGATCGAACCCGCGGCCCGCCCCTGGTCGGTCTTGGCCTGCTTTATCATCCGTTTCGCCACCACCTGGCTCAGCCTGAGCGACGTCATCAGATTCTGCTGAAGCAGGACCTCCACCGCGTCATCATCGGGGTTGAGCGGGTCCGACCGCATCACCTGCCGCGATGCATTGACCAGAACGTCGATCCGGTCAAAGGCGTCGATGGTCGCCGACAGAAGGTTCGCAATCGTCAGTTTCTCGCGCAGGTCGCCTGCGAAATACCTCACATTGCTACCATCCTTGACCTCGCCCACCTCACGGGCAAGCCCCTCCTCATCCATGTCGGCGAACATGACGTTGGCGCCCTTGTCGGAAAAATGCCGCGCAATCGCCAGGCCGACGCCATTGGCGGCGCCGGTCACGATCGCGGTCTTTCCGGAAATCGAAAGCGACATGGCCGCTCCTTCTCTTGATTCGTCCCGCGACGTTACGGGATATCAGCCCCCGGTGCGAGACGGGCCCGAGGCACAGAAAACCTTGAACCTCGTGTCACCGCCGATTTCTGCAACCTCTCGGAAATGGGTCCGCAGCGCCTTCTCATAGGGCAAATGCCGGTTGGCCACCATCCACAGCCGCCCGCCCGGGGCGAGCATCCGCGCGCTCTGCGCGATGAAGCGCGCGCCCAGTTCGGGCTGGCCCTTGCGGCCCGCGTGAAACGGTGGGTTCATCACCACTGCGTCAGCCCGTGTTTCGGGCATCCACCGGGTCGCATCGGCCCAATGAAACCGCACCCGCCCGTCGGAGAGGTTTTCCCGCGCGCAATCCAGCGCGACACGATCCGCCTCGACCAGATCGACCTGCTCGACGCCCCCGCGTTCGAGAATGGCCGCCGCGAGATACCCCCAGCCGCCGCCCAGATCGACCACGTGCGCCCCGGGCCTTTCCGGCAAGGCCGCCGCCAGCAGCCGCGACGCCGGGTCGATTCCGTCGGCCGAGAACACCCCGGCACGGGTCGAGAACCCACCCTCTATGACCCGCGGTCCGCCCGCCTGCGCCCAATCCGCGAAAGCCTCCGGCGTGCCACGGGCAAGGAAGGTCTTGCCATGCGCCTTGGAATACGCCTCGCCACACGCGCACCTCTGGCGCATCTCCCGAAAAAGGCTCTCTATGCCGTCGGTTTTCTGCCCGTCCACGATCACTTCGCCCGCACAGGCCATGGCCGCCGCCACGAGCGCCCGTGCCTCGGGCTTGGCGCGCGGCACGATCACGATGGCAAGCGCCGCCTCTTGCGGCACATCGGCCACCACGCTCAGCCCCGACGCCTCGAGATGATCGACATCGGGTTTCATCCGGGCCACGATACGCAACCTGTTCGCGGGAAGCCCGGACAGGTCCAAGCCCGAAACCGCCCCCATGACGGCGATCTCGCCACTCTCGGGCAACAGCCCCGGATGATCCTCCAGGAAAAGGCTAAGCCGCGTGGCACTCATGGAACCAGGGGCCAGGCGGCCCTCACTCCTTTTCCATCGTGCATTGCAGCGGATGCTGGTGACGACGGGCAAAATCCATGACCTGCGCCACCTTGGTCTCGGCGATCTCGTGCGAGAATACGCCGACCACGGCGACGCCCTTCTTGTGCACCGTCAACATCACCTCGAACGCCTGTGCGTGGTTCATCCCGAAAAACCGCTCAAGCACATGCACAACGAATTCCATCGGCGTGTAGTCGTCGTTCAGAAGAAGCACCTTGTAAAGCGGCGGACGCTTGGTCTTGGTACGCGTCTCGACCACGACCGACGCGTCGTCATCGCCTTCGCGTTCATCCGACATGGTCACATTCCAGGCTGTCATCGGCCCACCGTTTCGCGTTTCGGTTTCTCTTCCCCGGGCGACCTATATAACCTCTGAACCGCCCAAGAAAAGAGGGGGGGCCGTAAGGAGCCCCGGAATGGCGCGAAAACTCACGACAGACGGCTCCTGTCGTGGCGACGCGCCCCGGCACCACGCGCGCATCTTCCGGATGACGCCGGGCCGATTCGCTGAGACGCGCCGCGCCCGGCCCATGCCCGCTCACAACCGGCGAGCGGGGCTATCCACGATCGGATGGCGCCCCATAGCGGGCAAGAAAGGTGTCGACCGCCCCGGTGACGACCTCCCTGATCTCGGCCTCCGAAAATTCGGTCTGCACCCCGAGAACGGCCCGCAACCAGAGCCGGGAGCGGGCAAGGTCGGCAAACTGCTCGGCGGCCAGCGAGACATCGGAAATCCGAAGCTCTCCGCGGGCCATCGCCTCTTCGAACCCTTGTTCGAGTTGCTTGCGGCCCATTTCCGGTCCGCTTTCATAATAGGCGCGCGCAAGCTCGGGAAACCTGTCACGCTCTGCCACACAAATACGGAAGATCCGCTGCGAGAAGTCCGACAGCAACAGGCGGGCAATCTGTGTCGCCACCGCTGTCAGGACATCGCGGATCGGCGCATCAAGATCAATCTGCTGACGCGCGGTTTCGGCCATCCGGTCACATTCGGAGCGGGCAATCTCCTTGAAAAGCAAGGCCTTGTCAGGGAAATAGCTGTAGAGCGTGGCCTTCGACACGCCGGCCGCACGCGCGATGTCGTCAACGCTGGCACGCTCGAAACCGTCGGCCATGAAAACCTTGCGCGCGCCTTCAAGAACCTGATCGAACTTGCGCCCGCTGCGATTGATTTCGGCCTGCGCCCCCACTTGCGATCTCCCACTTGCCGGCCCCATACTAAACCGGCCGGTTCAGCTGCGGCAAGGTCATTATGTCTGCTTGTGCCGGCCGCGCGCTCCACATAGCGTTCGCATCATGACCAGGCATGGGAGTTCGACATGCGCTTCTTTACCCAGCGTCGGCATTTCTCGGATCTGAGCGAGCAGGAAATCCTCGCCCTGGCGATTTCCTCGGAAGAGGATGATGCCAGGATCTATCGCAGCTATGCATCGCGCCTTGCCGCTGATTATCCCGATACCGCGCGGATATTCGAGGGCATGGCCGCCGAGGAAGACAGGCACCGGCAGCGCCTGATCGAACTGTTCACGCAGCGTTTCGGGGATGTGATCCCCCTGATCCGGCGCGAGCATGTCGCGGGATACTACGCGCGGCGCCCGGTCTGGCTCATCGAGAATCTCGGGCTGGAGCGGATCCGGGACGAGGCCGGCGCGATGGAACGCGACGCCGAACGCTTCTACCTAGCGGCGGCCATGCGGGTCGAGGATGCCGCCACCCGCAAACTGCTCGGCGATCTGGCCACGGCCGAGGCCGGACACCAGCAGACCGCCGAAGCGCTCGAACAGGAGCATCTCGACGATGAAACGCGCGACAGGGAAAGCCGGAGCGCCTATCGGCAGTTCGTCCTGACATGGGTGCAACCGGGGCTGGCCGGCCTGATGGACGGCTCGGTTTCCACCCTCGCGCCCATCTTTGCCACCGCCTTTGCCACGCAGGACACGCACACGACCCTCATCGTCGGCCTCGCCGCGTCGGTCGGGGCCGGGATTTCGATGGGGTTCACCGAGGCAGCCAGCGATGATGGCGAAATCTCGGGGCGCGGCAGCCCGGTCAAACGCGGTTTCGCCAGCGGCATGATGACAACGATCGGCGGGCTCGGACATGCCCTGCCCTATCTGATCCCCGATTTCTGGACCGCGACGATCATCGCGATGATCGTCGTGTTCATCGAACTCTGGGCGATTGCCTGGATACAGAACAGGTACATGCAAACACCGTTCTTCCGCGCGGCGTTCCAGGTGGTTCTGGGCGGCGCACTGGTGTTCGCGGCGGGCGTCCTGATCGGCAGCGGGTGACGTTCCGCCACCGCGTGCCGGCGTCAGCCTTCGGCGCGCTCTTCGCGTCTCGTCGCCAGCACCTCCTGTTGGGGCTTCCACTTGTACTGACGGTCCTCAAGCGTGGGCATCCATGTCAACCGGCCATATCCCTTGCGCCACGGGTCAACCACGATCCCGTCATACATGTCCTCCCCCTTGGCCGCGACGATCGCCGTGGAATGGTCGATCCGCAAAAGCGCGTCGGAATTCGCGATGGCGCGGTGAATGACGAGCGTTTTGAACCCTTCCTGCTTGAGCCGCCGCTCCATGTCCTCGGCCCAGTGCCAACACAGCCCGCGCGGGCGCGATCCCATGTTGACCTTGGTGTTGTGGATCAGCGGCGGGTCGCTGACCTCGTATTCGCGGGCCAGTTGCAGCGGATGGAAATAGGCGATCTGTGCGGCCCGCTCGGCTTCGGCGGGATCGACGCGCGTGTCGAGCGCGCGGATCGCGCGCGCCAGATCGGCGATTTCGGCCTCTTCCGGCGGCGCCGGCTCGGCACAGGCCGCAAGCAGGACGCATCCCGCGATCAGAAGAAGCCGAAAGAAACCCATCCTTGCCGCCCACGATTGCTTGACCGGATTGCCGGGTAGCTAGCGCCTCGAAACGAGCCTGTCGAGAGGGCATCGCCGGATTGCCCCCCTTCCCGGCGAATAGCCATCTCAGACAGCGGGCTGCCAATGGAGCAGCCCCCTGTCCGAACCAATGCCACCGGACTGGCCGCCCGCGAATCTCCGTTGATCATCGCACGTTCATATGGACGATACAGAAATGTTGCATTCTGACCACGATCGCCGCATATTGAACGATATTTTTTAATTGGAATTTGGAGGCCGGACATGCAGATCAGCATTTCATCAGAATCGATCGAGGAACGCACGACACCCTCAAGCGGCCTCTTCGAATTTTCCGTCAGTCTGGCCGAGCCGTCCGCGGGAACCGTCACCGTCGACTATCGCACCGTGCAGGGCACCGCGTCGGAGTTCCTGGATTTCACGGGCGAGGCCGGCACGCTGACCTTCGAGGCGGGCGAAACGGAAAAGACGCTCACCGTCCAGACCCTTGCCGACAGCATTGACGAGCCCGACGAGTTTCTCGAGGTGGAACTGTTCAATCCGACCGGCGGCGGCACCTTCGAGGACGGCGCGGATTTCACCCGCGCCCTCGGCTGGATTCTGGACAACGACGGAACGCCGGCCGACCGCGCCATCGCCGTGTCGGACCCTGTCCTCACCGAAGGCGATGCAGGCACGGCCACAGCGCGGTTCACCCTATCGGTTTCGGAGCCGTTCGACGCCACGACTGATATCGACTGGACGACAGTGAACGGCACCGCCACCGCAGAGTCCGATTTTACCGCCGCGTCCGGAACCGCAACATTCGCCCCCGGCCAGACCAGCGCGATCGTGAACGTGGATGTGCTGGGCGACACTATCCCCGAGATTGCAGAGACCTTCGACCTCGTGGCGACGCCGCCGTCGGGCGTGTTCTCGGGCGCGCAGGGTGCGGTCGGCACGGCGACGATCCTCGACGACGACGCAGGC
>HLSNC_1001252_pt1 | contig 12552 bp, 5 predicted proteins | sample HotLakmetagenome_2_FD_14041 | JGI IMG/M metagenome (IMG submission 14041)
GCTGACACCGTCAGCCTATGCCGAGCAACTGGTGGTAAAACACGATAAAGTTATTTCTGACTCTAAACCCGGGTGCTACTGAAGATGGGGTGACGTCGCTGAGACGCTGACAGTTCTTGCTCGTCACTCTCAAGCAGTCGATCAATCTCTTGTAACCGCTGTGACTTCTGATGGCTTAGGTAGTTATTCACCACTTCATTAAACGCCGCCGCGCCACCTTGCGTACTCCCGGTGGCAGCCCCCGCGACGGTGCTGGCCAGGCGATAAGACTGTCGGCTAAGGGCCCGTCTATACCTGCACTGTTAAGGGCATCGGCGACGGCGGAAGAACTGAGGGTGCCTACCGCGGCGCCCAAGGCAACGACAGTGCCGCCAGTGGGGGCGCCGATGGCGGTGTGGGCAGCGAGTCGTTTGGTGCCGTTGCCACCCCACTCCTGTTGCAGTTGATCGGCTTGGGCATTGAGTTGCGCGGCGCTTTCGTTGTCGCCGAGGGCGTGGGCTAACTCGGCTTGCTTGCGTTTGTCCTGCGCTTCCTCAAGCTTGGCCTGAGCGAGGTCGCCGACCAGTTGACTAGCCTGCGACCCAAACGCCTGCGCAATCGCCGCTTGGGCCTGCACATCCTTTTTACCTAGTCAACATCGTAGATGGGAGCGATGCCGGTTTGTGCATCGCCTGTTCGAGCGTCTTGTTGGCCTGCCAGGCCGCTGATGGCAGAGACTATCGTGCTGCTAGCACTACCATAGTCACGACCCACACCGATACCGGAGAGGCCTGTGCCGCCTTCCCCAGCGCTTAGCCCAATGCTGGTGCTTTCCGCCTCATTTATGAAGCTGTGCGGCGTTGAGGTTGATAGTCCTCCCGGCGCTAGCAACCTCACCGTTAACACACAAGTCCGCTACACGATCAATACCTTGCAGGTTGACAAAAAATTTCGCCTTCTCAGTAATAGCTTTCAGGGCTCACAACCTAACTTTTCAACAAATTTTTTGTATGCTGTTGGATCGTACTCTAAAACATCATCTAATAAACCATCACTTAGTGATTCATGCAAAATCATCTCTGTTCCCCCAGATGATTTGATGAAGAGCATTTGTGCGCTCAAGTGACTATCTACAACTTCTACATCCCCTTGGCTATAAGAAGTTAATCCGTCATACTTTTTAGGTGAAACCAAGAAATAAACACCCCCTTTAATCCAATATATGCCGTAAACAGTTAATAGCTCTTCACTTCCTGACTCACCTTTAAAACTCAAGCTTTTAACTATCATATTTACTCCGAAAAAGTTGGCCCAGGCTGCAATACATCAGGCTGTGGTGTAGTAAATTTCATATCATAAGCTTTACCAGTATTAGAATTATACTGGTAATGGATAGTGATGCTTGAACCATCTGGCAACCTATGATTGGCTTCCATTTTTTGCCATCCGTAATCAGATGAAAAGCGTGGGTCGTTACCCAGAGGAAGAGGGGTTCCTTTTGATGGATCACTCAGTACTTCATTCCACAAAGATTGCTCATTCAAATCACGAGGAATGATAGATTGATGCGGTTTTGCTGTAGAAATTTTATCGTAGTTTATAGACGAAGTAAGAGGATCATAACCACTATATGGCAAACCCGCTTCAGCATCTACTCCCCCGGCATATGCCCCCGAGTTTCCACTCGCATTACCGCCTACATCCTCCCCATCCGGCACCGCCCTTCCAGGCCGTTTTACCACACCACCCGCTATCCGGGGCAGACTCGCCGCTAGCCCGCTTGCGCCCATCAGCATCGACTGGTTTTCTAGCGCAACGCGTACTCTCAGCCTATCGGCTTCGTCCTGCTGCCCTGCCAGCTCCAGCGCATCGGCTTGGGCCAGCTGTTCGCGGTTACTCTCGGTAATGTAGTTCAGCGGATTGGCAGCAAAGGCCTTTATCTCTTGGCCCATCTCTCGCAGTAGCGCTTGGGATTCTGCATCACCCAGCAGTGCTTGCCCAACGAGTTGGCCCATTATGATGGGTGCGCTGGCAGAATCCACCACCATCTCTGAGAGGGCTTCGGCGCCAATACGCTCCATGCGCTGTTGTTGGTGCTGACCATACTGTCTCGCCGTATGGGTATACTCAGCAAAGACCGTGTCTCGATCCTCTCGACCCAGTGTTACGTCTTGCCAGCTATTCATGGCCACCTGCAGCAGTGCCCGCTCGTAGCTACAGGCTTGTGCAGAGCCGCCTTGGCCACAGGCTTCCTCTAGCGCCAGGTCACGAGACTGGCTGAGCGTGTGAATCGCTAGACGCTCTTCCTCTAGGGTTTGACGCTGGGCATCTGTGAGGGTTTCTTCTTCCAGTTGGCGATTGATTTCTTGCAGCCGCTTGGCTTCTGGGTGAGCCAGATAGTTATACCGCGTCCCCTGAGCCGCGATCTCGGCACCCTGGGACGCATCGCCCTTCGTCATCTCGGCGGCAATGACGCCGACGACCTGCGAGGCCGCTTCCAGCAGGCGGGGGTTGTCGTTGACCAGCTCGGCCAGGTGTTCCACCAGCGCTTCGTTGGCACCCGCCGCCAGCGCGCCGGTGCGGAAGTCGCCGCCCATGGCCTCCGCTACCATCCCGCCCGTCAACGCATGCAGGGCAACTTTTTCGGGGCTTCCATTGGCCCATTGGTTGTCGAAAGCGAGGTCACCTACGGCGTTGAATAGGACGCCGGAGGCGACATGCGCCAAGGCACCTTCAAGGCTGTCCTCGAGGTTGTCGCCCAGGCTGCCGCCGTCGATGGCGGTGCGTGCACCGGCGTCGATAGCGGCTTGCGTGGCGCGCTGCCCGGCGAAGCGGCCGATGTCGCCGGCCTTGCTGAGATCCAGCCGGGTGGTGCCGGAGGCGGTATTGGTGGTATCGCCCATGACCCCTCGGGTGACGCCGGCAGTGACGGCGGCGATAGCCGCGCCGCGCAGGCTGTCGCTGGAGAAGGTGTCGTCGAACGTGGCGCCGAAATCGCCGCGGTTGTTGATCAGGCTGACCGCGCCGGTGCCGGCAAACGAGCCCGCAGCGGCACTGGCGGCAACTGCCACCGCACCGGCGCTAGTCCCTCCCAGGGCCGCCAAGGCGTAGTACTGACCGGTGGCGGCGGCAGCGATGGCCACCACCATCGCAGCGCCGCCCCCAAGTCCGGATTGTTCGTAGTCCCAGCTGTCGTGGATGGCCTTGACGCGTCGCCAGTCGATGTCGCCGCGCTCTTCCATCTCCTGCAGCCAGGCGAGGTCGGGGTTGGCGGCGACCATGGCGTCGATGGTGCGGGCGACGCTGCGGCGGTCGACCTGCTCCACATCGATCTGGAGGCCGTCGGCGGCCTGGATGATCAGCTCGCCCTGGGCCACCAGTTCGCTCTGGCGCAGCGTCTCGCGGGTGAAGCCTTCGCCGGAGGACGATTGCCAGGCGAAGCTGCTCTTGCTGCGTTCGTGGGATTCGGTGTGTACATCGCTGGCGGTTTCGAAGCGAATGTTGCCGCCGCTGCGCAGTTCGATGTCGCCGCCGGATTCCAGCCGCGCGGCCTGGTAGGTCTGGTCGAGCCCGCTGGCGACGAGCAGGTCGCCGCCGGTATCCACTTCGCTGCCGATGGAGCGAGTCTTATTCACCTCATCGCGCTGGGTGCGGCTGCCGCCGAACAGGCCGCCGCTACTCTTCTTCTCGTAGAACGAATAGTCCTGTTCTTGTGCGGTGAGCAAATCAATGTCGCCGCCCGCCATCAGGGCCGCCTCTTGGCCTGCCTGCAACTGGGTGGCCGTCAGGGCTAGGTCGTTACCGGCTTGCAAAAGCAGGTCTCTACCAGCATCAAGTGTGGTGGATTGCACCCGGCTCTGGCTGTCGATGGTATGGGTGCCGCCTTGACGAGTCTCTTCGTACTGCTGGGAGTACCCGGCCTCCAGGCTGATATCGCGGCCGGCTGAAAGAGCCAGGTCGTCTCCAGCGTTAAGCTGCGAGGCACGGGCGTGGATGTCCTGGCCGGCGAGTAGCGCAAGGCTGCCGTCGACATCCAGCTCTGTACCGATCTCTTCGCTCTCCTGATGTGTATTGCGCCAAGTCTTTAGACTCTCTTGAGGTGTTAATGTCTCCAGGGTCAAGTCGCGACCGGCACTGAGCAAGCCATCACCACCGGCACTTACGTCAACCGCCGTCAGGGTTAAATCACGCCCGGCATCGAGTATCAAGTCGCTACCCGCCGACAAGGAGGCACCGCGTTCCAGTTCACTGCGTTCGCTTACTCCCCCCCAACGCTGCTCACGGCTCATGGTGCTGGCGATATCCAAATCGCGGCCAGCGCCTAGTTGGAGATCACCGGCGCTATCGAGGTCGGCACCGCGAACATTCAGGTCACGCCCGGCAGCGGCACTCAGGCTACCGCCTGCTTCGGTGACGTAAAGCCCGGCAAGGCGCTCCGAGGTACTGGCCAAGTTCAGGTCGCGCCCCGCCTGCAGGCTCATCGATTCGTTCGCGGTGATGTCGCCGCCGAGGTTGGTGAGATCGCGCCGACTTCTTAGATCGACCCGGTTGCCGCTGATCCGTCCCTCAAGATTCGTGAGATTGTCCGCCGACATATCCACCAGTTCACGCCCGGCCAGGGCGCCAGTGTTGACGATATCATTCTTCACATCCAGGGCCAGTGAATTGCCCGCGAGCAAGGTGCCGTCGCCTTGCAGGTCGACCTCACGTACCCGAGCGTAAACCTGGGGAACCAGAACCTTGGTTATTGAGCCGTCTTCCTGCGTTACCTCTTGTTCCACCAGCCAGACGATATCGCTGGTGAGTTGGGCCATCTGCTCAGCGGTCAGCGCTACGCCGGGGCGCAAGCCGTGCTCTTCGGCGAAAGTAACGCCAGCATTCATCAACGCCCGGTACTGATCGTCATCATTGCCATACCCCGTCAGGTAGCGCTGTCCGGTTAGTTGCATGACCTGTTCGTTGATCATCCGCTGCTCGTAGAAACCATCGCCGAGACGCTTATGGGTGGTACTCGGATCGCTATTCAGGGCATCAAGCATATAGTCTGAACCAAGCCACTCGCGCTGATTAGTGAAGCGCGGGTCGGTCTCGACCAGGTAGTGTGACTTAGGTGCGGGATTGATCTGGAACAGGCTGTTTGTCGGTAAGTTAATATCCGGCATGACGCTGCGAATCACGCCGAACTGCATAAGATCCTTAGCCAGTCGCTCGGCATAGATGGTAGGCGGGGACAGTGCAGGCACTTCGATAACGGCATCGCCAGCCCCGCGCGTATGGAGATTCACTTGGGCCCTATGTGCGCCCTGTGCAGAGGCATCGAGCGAAGCGCCATGATGTGCACCCAGTTGAGTCCCACTGCCAGAAAATGTGCTGCCTTCCCGTACTTCGGTAATAGGAACAATAATGGCTTCCGAAGATTGCCCGGAATAGGGCTCCCAGTCGGAGTATCGGCGGTAAGTGACACGCTCAGGCCCACAATTCTGACCATTACTGCACTCCATTCTTGTGTAAGTTGAGCTCTCCCGACTTGTGCCTGTCTCATCAAATGTACGCTGCCCTACCGCTTCAATATTACTGAGATTGTTCAGGTCACCGTGTACCATCCCCCCTGCGACAATCCGACTTTTGTCGTTAACCAAATCTCCACCTGTGAGATGGAGATTCCCACCTGCCAATAGCTGCCCCGGCTGAGAGCGAACTACTTGGCTATCGTATTGAGAACGCTCTATGTTGTATTCTGTCCATCTTGAGAAAGCTACCCCCGACTCATTATGACGATAACCACTATAGCCACCGCTTAAACTTACCAATGTGAAATCGTCCACCGGCGCCTTCTCATCCCAGCCAACAGGTTGGATGTATTTTCCCTCCGGCAAATCGGCCACCCGGATCAACTCGGTTTCGAAATGCTCATTGATATTGTCGAGCCGAGCCGTCGAGAGATTCAGATTGCCAAGCGCCTCAATGGTCGCGCTGGCATTCTCCACCCGGTCGGCCTGCCCTCTAGCCTTATCGCGGGCATTCAATGAACCGCCAATAGCCATGTCGCCAGCGCTAAAGATCAGTGCATCATCGCGGTTGATAAGGCGATCAATCCCCAGATCCAGGCGCTCGCGGGCCGCCATTACCGCCGCTTTGCCCTGTTCATTATCATTGGTAAGAGTATCCGCCTCGATTGCCAAACGGTCGCCGTAGACCCGCCCAGTCCCGAGATTATCAAGCACATCCGCTGCGATATGGGTATCGATGCCGTCGATCAGCCCCCGATTGGTCAGATGCGCAGTATCGATATAGGTTGTGTTGCCGGAGAGTTCGCCTGAGGCGGCATTGCTCAGACGCGTGGCCTCGATGGAGAGCGCATCACCGGCTCTCAGCTTGCCCCGGTTGTTGACCGTTCCAGAGGAAGCAAGTTGGAGATCGCCTGCCGCCATCAGTTCGCCTCCCTCGGAGAGGGTATAATCACTGGCCAGACGCAAGGCCAAATCGCCTAGCGACAGCATGCGTCCATCGTCGGCCAAACGGACCGTCGTCAGGTCGAGGGCTCGGTCTGCAACCAGGGTGCCATCGCCGTTGTCGATATCACTGGCCTTTATAACCAGCGTATCGAGCGACGAGATCAAGCCGTTGCGGTTGTTCACGCCATTCTCTATCTGGAGGTCGGCCAACGTATCGGTGCGAATGGCACCCTGGCGGTTATCAAGTTCATCGGCCTTCAAGTGAATCGAGTGCGCTTCGATTCCCTTACCGTTGCCCTGGGTATGTTGATTAATTACCTGCTTTGCACTCACCTCCAGCATCTGACCGGCAAGAATCAAGCCGCTCTGGTTGCCCAGTGTCGTATCGAGGTCGAGGTTCATGTCACCCTGGGCCTGGAGCTGGCCGCCGCCGTTGTCGAGACTGGCGGCTGTCGCCTTCATGTCGGCTTCGCTCAGCAGTGCGCCGCCGTTGCGGTTGATAATAGTATCGGCCTGAAGATCGAGGCGTGTGCCAGCACCTATCATTCCCGACGTATTGTCTAGACTGCCCACGGCCAGCGACACATTGTCCTCACCAAGGATTGCGCCCGCCCCGGTATTGAGCAGCGCTTGGCCATGAGTATCGAGAGATAGATCACTACCGGACTGGAGCGTGCCTCCCTTATTGTCGAGCACCCCGCTGGTCAGCTCGAGCGCTTCTCGGGCGGCGATCAAGCCACCACGGTTGTTTAGTCGCCGCCCCTGGGTATTGATATCGCCCCAGGTGGCAACGATCTCACCGTCACGATTATCGAGTTGTCCACCTGCGTCAAAGGCCAAGCGTTCGCCGGTTAGAATCTCACCTTGCCGGTTGTCAAGTTCCCCACTAACCAGGCTTAAGTCTCTAGCCGCCTGCAGCATTCCTGAAAGATTGACGAGATCACCAGCTTTTATAGAGAGATCGGCGTGACTAAGGATTTTTCCCTCGCGATTATCAAGCGTTTCGCGAGTCGCCAACAATAACTCGGCATTATCGCCATGCTGCGACATCTCCCCCTGGTAGTGACTAAGTCGCTCGGCGTGAACGGCTATTTGCCTGGCGCTGGTGATGGCGCCATCAAGGTCGAGGCTATCTGCTGTCATTGTTAGTTTGCCCTGGCTAGCAATCAAGCCGTCGCTACCGTCTATACGAGTAGCGTCGATCCGCGCTTCACCGTCACCAGCATGCACAATCTCGCCATTTTGGTTGCCCAACGTGCTAGCAATATCCAGAGATAGGTCGCCAGTGGTTTCCACTCGGCCAAGGGTATTGTCGAGTGCCCCTGCCTCCACCTGCAGTTGCCCGTTAATAGCACCTAACGTTCCCCAGCGATTGTCCAGTGATGCTGCGCGTAGTGCGACACCTTGCTCGCCGACTAGGTCGCCCTCACGGTTGTCTATGCTGCTGGCAGTGATATCGAGTCTGGCATTGCTGGCAAATCGCCCAGAAGCATTATCAAAAGTGTCAAACCTTAACTCCAGAGACTGCTCGCCAAACTGTAAGATATCGCCACCGATATTAGACAGGCTGCCAACATCGAGATTGAGCGTCTCGGCGACGACACTTGCGTTGTCGGTACGCAGCGTACCAGAGGTTTTCGCGCTGAACTCCGCTTCTGCGGTGAGGCTAGCAGCACTCGCATCGATACCCTCTCGACCCGCTATGATGTCGATATCGCTTGCCTGGGTATGGCTTTCACGCAGTGCCACGGTCTCCGCCTGGGCGTAGAACCCGCCGGCAGCGATGTGTCGTCCGCTGCCGTCAATGCCCTGACCCGCTGACATAGTGAGATCGCCAGTGGTCTCCAAGCTCCCGTCATCGCGCACGCCGGCGGCGATCAGCGAGCCGCTGTCGCTGGTCAGGTCAGCAGCCGATAGCTGGATATCGTGTTTGGCGATGATCGTGCCACTGTCGCGATTGGCCAGCTCGCCATCACTGGTCACGACGATTTCGTCGCCAGCACGCAGTGAGCCGTGGTTGGCGATATCATCGCGGCTCGTCAACTGCATATCGCCCTGGGCAGCAATCTGCCCGCGGTTGGTAATGCGTCCATCCGCTTCCACAACAAGTTCGCCAGCGACCATGTCACCGGCATGATTCACACCGACACCGCGCTCGGTGGCCATGAGATGGATCTTGCCGGCGTACATGCCTCCCAGATGGGCAACGTCGATGCCCACGCTGGGGGACTTACCGTGACCATTGATGGTATTGATCGTTTGGCGGTCGGCACTGATCCGGTTGGCGCCGGCGACGACGTCAAGCTCTTCAGCCCACACTCCGGCCTTAACCTCGGCGGCACGCGCCAGAATGGCAGCATAATCGGCATCGCCGGCATCGAAGCCGTCACCTTGGATACGCACCGTGCCACCTTCCACACGATAGCTATCCAGCGCGCCGTTGTTGAATTGAGGCTGCCCTGTGGTCAGGGTAATGCCCTGCGCGTTGATAAAACCGGCTCCGTCGACGTCGATACCGGCAGGGTTGGCAATGACCACCTCGGCACGCCTGCCTGCTACCTCTACGGCACCATGTAGTCGGCTCGGGTTCGAAGAGTTGACCTCATTGACGATTACCCGGGCCTCACCATTAGCGAGATTAGGGTTGCCCTGTACCCAGCCACCGATCTGAGTCGATGTCGCTGAGCGGGCGTTGTTGAGGATCGCTCCCTTGCCGTCCACGTCGAACTGGCGATAGGTGTTTCGTGATACGCCCTTGCTATTCGGGGAGGTGATGTTGGCCTGTGGCGTACCATTGGCACTATTCACGACATGAGGGCGTTGGCTACCAGGGGCACTACGGTCGGGGGCGATCTGGGCATGTACCGGTAACGACACCAAACCTATCGACAGTAGAATGCTCCAAGTCAGCGGCCTGAGGATTCCAAGTTCGAAGCAACGCCGGGTATCAAGACGCCGCAAGCGACGGCGAGGTGTTACTTTACTGCCGTGGCGTTCTGCGGTTGCAGCTTCCGAGACGACGACCAAACGGCCCTTGGCTTTATTGAAGACAAGGCGATAGTAGTGCTTGTTCATGGTGGCAATTCCCTGCGTACGTTTTTTGTTCCATCAAAAAGCCAGGTTCAAACTAAAACCAATGTCGTGGCTATCGGTGCCTAAGCCTGCTGGCTTGTGGATCGGCGTAGCGACAAAAACGTCATAATTGACGAAGCGCAGCAGGTTACCGCGCATCCCTAATGCCACGCCGCCCAATGCTTTGCCGAGTAGCCAATCGCTGCTCTGGCCGCCCACACGGCCATAGTCGAGCCCAACATAGAGCGCCTGGCTACTTTCACCCAAAGGCATCTCGATTTCGTTGCGGGTAAGCCAGCCACGGTCAGCGGAGAGCCCCGCATCGTCAAAGCCACGCACGGTATAGCGACTTCCAATTGAGAAGCGCTCCAGCGGCGCCAACGGGGTAAGATTGCGCTGCAGATGCCATTGCCCGAGATAGCGCAACGGCTGATCGTCTATTGCAAACGGCACGTTGAGTTCGGCATGGGCGGTTAGAATCTTGAAGCGTGAGGTTCCTTCGCCAAATTCTTCTCCCGGTGCTGGAAGTGCGCCGAATGCGCCAGTGCCTCGCTGATAGAACAGTCCCGCATCAAGCGTGGCGCGTCCCAGAAACTCGCGGTGCTCGACCCCGGCTTCCCAGCCCCCCACTCGGCGGCGCTGCACTTGTATTTCCTCGCCATCAATATGGGTGCTCGAGCGATTCTGAAAGCCGCTGAGTGATGCGGTAGTCTTACGGGTAGCACCACGATGAAGCACTCGAGAAAGGGTGGCCTTGATGTTGTGACTCGCGCCCTCGTAAACGATATCTTCGAAGGCGCCAGCAACGGTCTGGTGGTAGTCGTAGTCACTATATGTCGCACCCAAGCTCCAGTACCCCCAAGGCACGGAATAGTGCACGGTGCGGCTACGGTTGCCACGTGCGCCAGCATCGCCACCGCCCAGGTCCTTTCCCAGATGGACATAGAACAGATCGTTGATGCCTAGCAAGTTATCGTAGGCCACGTTCACACCGCTCAGGTATCGCCCTGTAGCATCGCTGCCACTGTCATCAACCGACCAGGAGGAACGCAACGCCCTCCCCTGGCGATAGTCGACGACCAGGTCACTGTCGCTGGGCGTATCGCCCGGTGCGATCTGAATATCGACATCTGCAGATGGTAGGCGTTGAAAGTTCTCCAGCGCCTGCTCGATATCGCGCAGATTGAGGATATCGCCAGGCCTAGCGGGCACAGCATTTCGTAGAGAGGTATGTGAACGCTCGGTATCGGAGGTGCGGAGACTAGCGATACGTCCGGGCAAGAGAGTGATGGTTAGGGTTCCATCGCTAAGATCCTGGGGCTCTACGAGTACGCGACTGGTAACGTAGCCACGCTCGATCAATGCGTTCTGAGCACGCTCGAGCAACACATTGATACCCTGGGTCCCAAGGCAGCGTCCGATAGGCGTATCTTGCGCATCGCTATCAGCTATCGCGGCTTCAAGCCATCCGAAACGCTGCAATTCCTCTCCTTGCCATTCCAGCGTCTGAATCAAGAAACATGGTGACTCTTCGCTGGGAAAGCGGCTCACTGTTTCCTGCGGCGCTGGCAATCGTACATCGGGTTGCGTTTCCAGACGCTCCTGTAAAGCGCGTTCACGCTCTTGCTGAAGCCGAAACGACGTATCAGAAGGGATATTTTGCGCCTGCACTGGCATACACCAAACTGATGCCAGAAAAATTGCAGTAAATACGCGCCCATTAAGCAAAAGTATCGGGCCATTAAACTTAGAAAAGACTTTCTTCGCTAAGCCAGAAACGGAGAGAATGTGTAGCCAATTCACCGTCTGCATCCTTGCATGAACTTGAACACTGATACATGTCGGCAGATGAAAATTAAACTTTAGAAAAATCTTTAGTTGCAGGTCCCCAAAGAGCCAGTGGAGCTATCAACGTTATTCTTTACTGGACACTGCTGCTAGAGAGCCCAAACAATGGTGGCACAGAACAAGCCGGAATTTTTTGCGCTTCAGCGGAAGGCCAACAACCTTCTTAGTTACCGTTCAGGTAATTCTCGTTAGCTACAAAAAAACGGGAGCCGCTAGGGCTCCCGGTCTTTATTAGGCTTTGTGCTCAATGATTGTCTAGAACGCCCAATCATCATCTTCAGTAGCCACTGCCTTACCAATCACGTAGGAAGACCCCGAGCCGGAGAAGAAGTCGTGGTTTTCGTCGGCGTTGGGCGATAGCGCCGCCATGATCGTCGGGTCGACATCCGTTTCGCTGCTGGGGAAGAGCGGTTCGAAGCCTAGGTTCATCAGCGCCTTGTTGGCGTTGTAGTGAAGGAATTTTTTGACGTCTTCGGTCAGCCCTACTTCGTCGTAGAGCGACTGGGTGTAGCGGACTTCGTTGTCGTAAAGCTCGAGCAGCAGCTCGTAGGCGTAGTCCTTGACTTCCTGCTGGCGCTCCGGGGATGCCTCGGCCAGGTCCTGCTGGAACTTGTAGCCGATGTAATAGCCGTGCACCGCTTCGTCGCGGATGATCAGGCGAATCAGGTCCGCCGTGTTGGTCAGTTTGGCGTGACTGGACCAGTACATCGGCAGGTAGAAGCCCGAGTAGAACAGAAACGACTCCAGGAAGACGCTGGCGACCTTGCGCATCAGCGGGTCGTCGGACCGGTAGCGCCCCAGGATCAGCTCGGATTTGGCCTGCAGGGTCGGGTTTTCTTCACTCCAGCGAAAAGCGTCATCCACATCGCGAGTGGTGCACAGCGTCGAGAAAATTGAGCTGTACGAGCGCGCGTGGACCGACTCCATAAAGGCGATATTGGTGTAGACCGCCTCTTCATGGGGCGTGCGCGCGTCTTCCATCAGCACCGGGGCGCCGACGCTGCTCTGGATGGTATCCAGTAGCGTCAAGCCAGTGAACACGCGGATGGTCAGCTGTTTTTCTTTATCCGTCAGCGTGTTCCACGACTGGATATCGTTCGACAGCGGGACTTTTTCCGGCAGCCAGAAGTTGCTGGTCAGGCGGTTCCACACTTCAAGATCTTTATCGTCCTGAAGGCGGTTCCAGTTAATCGCGTCC
>HLSNC_1001270_pt1 | contig 12272 bp, 9 predicted proteins | sample HotLakmetagenome_2_FD_14041 | JGI IMG/M metagenome (IMG submission 14041)
TTCCCCTCTTGGGAGGGGCAGGGGTGGGTTCTCCCCTCTTGGGAGGGGCAGGGGTGGGTTCTCCCCTCGGTGGGAGGGGCAGGGGTGGGTTCTCCCTGTTCCCAGTTCCGAAGTTCCCAGTTCCGAAGTTCCCTTCTTTTGTCCCATTCAGACCAACTTTTGCTATACAGACCATACCCCACAATTAACCCTGATTTTGTAGGAGGTGGAACTGTCGTAACAACGTCACATTTTCCGGCGTCAGCAGCTTTTGCATCTCTTCAACTTGATTTAAAAGAGAAATTTCTCGGGAAAACTCCTCTTCCAAAATACTAATATAACGCTCCTGAGCCTCCGGTGTTTTTTGGTTTTGTAACATCGTCAGCGCCATCTTGATATTCGACATCGGACGACGCAGCTCCTGATTAAGATTGGTCATTAAACCATCTTTCGCATCCAAAAACTCTTGCAACTGACCCAACTCCTCAGACAACGACGAGAGCCGATTGACCATCACCTCTTGTTTTTTAAATCTCGCCTCGATCGCCCGCAACAACTCATCAGCATCAAAAGGTTTCACCAAATAATCATCAGCCCCCATCTCAAACCCTTGACGCATATCGGAACGGTCGGTTTTTGCCGTCAAAAAGATAAACGGGATCAAAGCCGTATTCACATCCTCTTGCAAGGTTTTCAGCATCTGATAGCCATCCATTTCCGGCATCATCACATCACAGACAATCAGATCCGGAGACTCCTGACGAGCGCAAGCCACCCCCGATACGCCATCGTCAGCCCCAATCACTTCAAATCCTTCCAGGCGCAGGATCTTTATAATATTTTTCTGTAAAACTCGTTCGTCCTCGACAACCAGTATCTTTTTCATGATTTTTTAGTCAAGCGTGATCGTTATACTTGAATTCAAACTTGGCTGTAATTTGAGATCCCTTGACGGGTTAAATCGGTGACACCCAAACCAGCAACACTGAACTTTGTCAAGCTCAAATTGTCAAGCTCGATTCTACACCGTCTTGGTTGCTCACATCGATAACTCACTGACGATGTTAACGAACTTAACAGACGGATTACAAACACTCAGAAAGGAAGTCGGACAGTAATCTCAGTCCCCTCTCCCACGTGACTGCGAACCTCTAATGTCCCTCGATGTAACTCAACGCAGCGCTGGACGATCGCCAACCCTAGCCCAGTTCCAGGAATCGTACCTACATTCTTAGCACGGTGGAACGATTCAAACAAACGGGGTAAATCTTCGGGTGGGATGCCAATTCCTTGATCTTTGACAGAATAAAGGATGTGATGATCGCATTTTAGCAACTCAACATGAACAGGTTTGTCAAGGGGAGAGTACTTTAAAGCATTTGAGACTAAGTTAGTGAAGATTTGCCGTAGCAACTTTTCGTCGGCATTTAAAATAAGAGGCGTTTCTGAGATATCCCAAGATAAGACGCGATCGCGGGCGATACTGGCTTGTAGCTGCCGTAACAATTTGTTACAAAACTCGCAAATATCCAAAGGCTCGGGATTAAAATTCAGGGTTCCCGACTCACTTTTAGCTAGAGTCAGCACATCATCGAGCAGTTCCGTCATATGGCTGACGGCAGACTGGATCTCATTGAGTTGTTCGAGTTGTTCCTCCCTAGTCCAGTCATAGCGTTGCAGCAGTTGACCGCAAGACTTAATCACCGCCAGGGGTGTGCGAAACTCATGGGAGGTCATCGAAACAAAGCGCGACTTGAGATCAATCAATTCTCGTTCCTTTTGCAGCGCTTTGATCACTTCCGCCTCCGCTCGTTTACGCTCAGTGATATCTTGAATCACCGACACGAAGTAGGGAGCTACCTTCGGGATATCCTCGGCGGCTTCGGCTGAGGGATCTCGGACCACTGAACTGGTGACACTCACCCAAATCGCCGCACCGTTAGCATGGAGAAAGCGTTTTTCCAAGGTCATCGTTGGATAGCGTCCCTCAAGTAAGTCCTGACAACCCTGTGCGGACATAGCCCGATCCTCGGGATGGGTCATCTCTAAACAGGTTCGCTGCGATAACTCCTCAGGATTGTAGCCCAAAATGTCACAGAGTTTTTGGTTAACAAACTCCCATTGACCATCGAGGTTCACCTGGGCCACTCCCACCGCCATTTGTTCAAACAGAGAGCGGAAGCGTAATTCACTGCGTTGTAGAGCGATGGTTCGTTGGGCGACTTTGGTTTCTAATTCCTGGTTGAGTTGACGCAAGGCCATTTCGGCTTGTTTGCGATCGCTGACATCTTGGACAATCCCCACAATCTTCTCAGGCTCCCCGTTCTCATCCCGGCTGAGGACAATTTCGCGACTGTGAATCCAATGCCATTTGTTGTCCACCCCTCGCAGGCGATATTCACTTTCGAGGAGTTCACCGGCATTGAGTTGTTCGAGGCGATGGCCCGGTTCTCCCACCTGAGAGACATCCTCAGGATGAATCCCCTCAGACAGACTGGGATGGCCCAACGCTACAATCGTTGTCGGAGTATGGCCAAGCAGGGTTTCAACCTGACGGTTAATATAAATAATCTCCCAACTGCGAGCCTGATAGACATAGAGAATATCCGGCGACGCATCGGCAATTTGCTGAAATAAACGTTGTTGTTCGAGCAGGGCAATTTCAAACTGCTGCCGTTGCGTGATGTCAATGCCAATACCGATCGCCGCCCGTCCACTATCATATTTTTGCGCCACTACCAGATATTGAAGACTCAAATTTTCAATCTCGATCGTAATAATTTGTCCCGCCGTCATGACCTCCTCTCTCATAAACTGGCGCATAAAATTCGCGAACTGGTGAGGCTTAGCGGTGGGAAAGTTAAGATCTTGTCCTAGGAAGTCCTCAGGGCTGAGACTATAGAGATTGGCAAAGTTGGAGTTCACCCCTTGATAACGTTCATCTTCCCCAATCCAGCAAACAATACCGGGAATGGCGTTGAGAATGGCCCGCAGGCGATCGCTCGTTTGTTGCAACCTCTCCTGAGACTCCTGGCGTGTGCGGATACTGGCCCGCAACATCTCATTAATGTCACGCAGTTGACTGGTGCGGGCTTCGACTCGTGCTTCTAATTCACGGGTATTATCTTGTAGGATGGCTTCAGCTCGTTTACGGGCCGTGATATCTCGGGCCACCCAAAGAGCTGACATAGTCGCGTCCCCAGCCAACACCGATGGAGGCAGAGGAGAAATCCGCGCCTCAAACCACTTACGATTGAGGTTAGAGGCTTCCGGCTGATCCAGCGGCGAGAGTTGATACTCATAGCGAATCGTAGAACCATGACGCCAAGCCCGTTCAATTTGCCTAAAAAACGCCTCATCATAGGGCGGTTCAAAAAAGGCGGCAATGGTTTCATTGACATCGGGATTGATGCGGCTGTAATCGTGACTGGGTAAGCCGACCTGAAGATCGTCATCATCATGAATACTGATTTCGAGGACGATATCAGGCATCGTTGATAACAGCATTTGTAATTTTGTATAACTGCTGATCAGTTTCTGCTGAAGCAGTTGCTGTTCCTCGGCACTGAGGGGATCTCGATAGTGAATCTGGGCCGGATATCCCTGATAGATAATCTCAAGACTAGCTAGGCTGCCGAGGAGATGGTGCTGCTCGTCCAGAATGGGCAAGGAATCGAGCGGCCGCTGTTGCAGTTGCCCCAGAAGAGAGTTCCAGTTGGGCGGACAGTTCTGCTGTAAGTAGGGTTCCTCTCGATGGTTGTCTAGGATGGCGCCGAGGGGCTGGCTGCGATCGCACTCAGGATCTCTCAGCAGCCTCAGGGCATCCTGTTGTGAGAAACTCCCCAGGAAGCGATCGCCCTCCAAGACAAACAGATTCGCCAGGTTTTGCTCAACGAGCCTATCAATGGCCTCACCTAGAGACACCTCCGCACTGAGAACAGGTGGTTCTAGGTTGCCAATATCCTCAAATTGTCCATCAAAAATTGCCATGAAACGAGTAAACATAAGACGGTGGACAGATATTAAGTAATTATACGGAGGTTTGGGGCGGTGAATTTACGCAGTTAAAAATCTGTGTATTTTACAGTTTTCATTAACTTTAATTTCGCCTATTATCGTAAATGTAACTAAACAGATTTATTTGGATTCTTTACCAAAAAATTAACATAAATTTGTGCAGTTTACATCAAAGATAGAAAATTACATCTTTTGTAACACCATACCATTGTCTTAGCGATCATCTCAGCAACAAACTCAGCCCGAGACCGAGCCTTCAATCATGAAAACGGCTTTACCAAACGGCATCCAACCATTCAAAAGCCCTTAGAGTTAGCGTCATGAGCTGACCCGAAAGCATCGACCGACGCTGATTGATCGCTTCCTTTCCGAGATGAAGACTCCTCCTGATCATCCCCCGAGAGAGGCATCGCGTCTTCAAATTCAGTTCATTGACATCACATCATCAGGTCAAATCATGACAAACTATCAAGTCCATTCAACTCAAGCGGCCGCCACAGAACTTTTGCACTACGTCAAACAACGAGCCACCGGTCGTCTTATTATTGTTCGTCGATCCAAACAGTATCATTTCGATCTATTTCAAGGACAGATCGCAACCGCCGTTTTCTCCGTGCATCGTAACCGCCGTTGGCAACGGGCGATCGCCGCGCAAGTTCCTCACCTCATCTCTCACCTGCAACCGCAAAACTCCCAGCACAACTGGGAACGTAGCCACCTACATCATGCCGTCAACCAAGGCTGGCTCACCTGCAAGCAAGCCCGGGGGATTCTAACCGATTGCACCCGAGAAGTCCTCTTCTCCCTCGTCAACCTCTCCAAAGCCTCAGTCTACTGGCAACCGAGCAACAGCAAATTAGTTCCCCGCTGGACCTTAAGCAGTAGAACCTTCCAGCATTTATATGAAGACGTCCAAGAACTCTCACAACAGTGGAGAGAGTTAGGACTCAATCCCCGCTGGGTTCACCAAGCCTTTAAACTCGATCCGAGTCTCGATCTCAGTTCAGCCATGTTCTCGAATCTGACCGCATCCTTAGACGGGAAACATTGTTTTTGGGATTTCACCTCAGATTTATCCGTCTCCCGTGCCACCGTCAGCCGCATCCTCAGTCATTTCTTAGAACAAGGCATCATCCAACGCATTCCCCTAAGAGATCTCGACAACACCGACACCTCTGAACCCAAAGTTGACTCGGAAGCCGAATCTGAAGCTGAAGCGCAACTCGAACTCGAACTCAACAGCCACATTAGCTACATCCCGACTATGGCTCTCGCATGAACCAGCTTACAACTCCCCCCAAGGGCGTACCCATGACGGGTATGCCCTTTTGTCATCCAAGCGCCCCAACTCTCCCCTCTTGCACCTTGCCATCCCCTCGGTGAGAGGAGCAGGAGTCGGTTATGCCCCCATTCCCCATTCCCCATTCCCCATTCCCCATTCCCCATTCCCCATTCCCTGTTCCCTGTTCCCTGTTCCCTGTTCCCTGTTCCCCATTCCCCATTCCCCATTCCCCATTCCCCATTCCCCATTCCCCATTCCCCATTCCCCATTCCCCATTCCCTGTTCCCCATTCCCTGTTCCCCATTCACTATTCACTATTCACTATTCACTATTCACTATTTCTGTACTCCAGACTGCAATAATGCCCCCTACATCTAGCTAGGCTGGAGAGAGTCCCCCAAATTCGTGACAATTGGGGGCTGTCATTCTCTCTCAAAAGCGTTACAATTGTTTACATAATCGAGAAATTTACTCATTTCTCTCCCTGGACTGTCACCAAATCCTCCCCACGACTGAACCCAACACGAGTTTGTCGTAACCCAATCTCAAGCACCTGCGTTATGAAGACTGCTCAGACCTCTACCGACTTAGTCCGTACCTACCTCCGCGAAATTGGTCGGGTTCCCCTACTCACCCATGAAGAGGAGATCCTATACGGTAAACGAGTTCAGAAACTGGTCGCACTCGAAACGATTCAGGCAGAACTTGCAGAACAGCTCGATCGCCAACCCACCCGCAAAGAGTGGGCCGAAGCCGCCAAACTTAGCCAGCGACAACTCCAACGGGAGATTGAGAGTGGCGAGTCTGCCAAACGTAAGATGGTCGAAGCCAACCTGCGTCTTGTGGTGTCCGTGGCCAAGAAGTACATCAAGCGGAATGTGGATTTATTGGATCTCATTCAAGAAGGCACCATCGGGATGCAGCGCGGCGTCGAGAAATTCGATCCCACCAAAGGCTATCGCTTCTCCACCTACGCCTATTGGTGGATTCGCCAGGCCATTACCCGCGCCATCGCTGAAAAAGGCCGTACCATCCGCCTACCGATTCATATCACCGAAAAACTGAACAAAATTAAGAAAGTTCAACGTCAACTGACTCAAGAACTCGGGCGGGCCGCCACAGTGAGCGAAATTGCCGAGGCCATGAATCTGACCACGAAACAAGTGCGCGATTATCTCGAACGCTCCCGTCAGCCGTTATCTCTCGACTTACGAGTCGGAGAAAATCAGGATACGGAGTTGGCCGACTTACTCGAAGATGATGGCCCCTCTCCCGAAGATTTTGCGGTTCAGTCCTCTCTACGCAGCGATCTCGAAGCCCTCATGGCCGATTTAACGGCCCAGCAGCGAGAAGTGCTGGCCCTGCGCTTTGGCTTACGGGATGGGAAGGCCATGACCTTGGCGAAAATTGGCGATCGCCTCAAAATCTCTCGTGAACGCGTCCGCCAAATTGAACGGGAATCTCTGACGAAGTTACGCAAGCGTAAGACAGATATGGGTGAATATCTAGCCAGTTAGTCGCTATTATTTGGCCAGTAGGGGCGCAAAATAGGTACGCCCCTACAGATTGTCATGTATCACTGTCAAGATTGAGTTGTTGCCGTTGATTGGGAAACGTGACTCGGAAACTGGTCCAGCCCTTGCTACTATCAACACGGATGGTTCCATTGAGTCGGAGAACCAGCTTCTCAATCAAGGCTAAGCCTAACCCCGTTCCTCCTTGTTTCCAGGGATCGGCGTTGGGAATACGATAGAACTTATCGAAAATTTTAGGCAGTTCCTCAGGGGCGATGGTAGCTTGGTTACGAATGCAAAACTCGATCGCCTCAATGGGTTCACTGTCGTCATCAAGCTTCATCTCAGTCTGACGCACGTGCAGATGAATATCCCCTCGCGTGGCGGTGTATTTGCAGGCATTATTTAAGAGTTCAACCAGGATACGTTCGAGGTTGAGGCGATCGCAGACAAAAGGCGGTAAGTGCTGAGGACAGTCTACATGAAGTCCCTGCTGGCGATCGCTGACCCGCGTATAAAATGGACGTATCAAGGTGGGAAGCCAATCATTCAGGTTAATTAACGACATGGAAATCAGATAAGCATTATTTTCAAGTCGTTGTAAATCCAGAAGATCCTCAACCAATTCTTCCTCGCGAGTACATTCAGTATTTAAAATACCTAAATAACGTTGAATCCGACCGATTTGCGCAGCATTCACCCGTTGAGATTCCGCTTCTTCTCCCTCTTTTGGTACAAATAATTTCAACATTTCAATGGCGAGTTTCATATTGGCAATTGGTGTTCGCAACTCATGAGATACAGCACTCAAAAAGTCATCTTTGAGACGATTGAGTTTTTCGAGTTCTGCCACTTGAGTTTGTGCCGCTTGATAGAGTCGGGCTTGACGGATGGCGATCGCACATTGATTCGCCACCTGTTGCACTAAGCGAATTTGTAACTCAGTAAAGATATAATCGGCATGATGAACTAACCATAAATCCCCTAAAACCCCTTGATTATCAAACAGAGGACTGGCTAACATCGCCACTCGTCCTCGGACGGGATTGGGAATCAAAGAACAAAATTGAAAATAGCGACCATCCATCAATTGCGTATAGAGTTCCGGGAAATTTCCCATCTGCGAAACCCGTCCTTGAGACGCAGGAATAAAGTTAGTATACTCATAACAAATCGTTGAAGTGCCTTGGTCCAAATCATAGAGGGCTGCATTACAAGACCCCACCCCCAAAACAACCGCAACCTCTCGCACCGCCGTTTGTACAATTTGACTTTCATCGAGACTATCTCGAACCTTATCCGTAATTCGTTTGAGCATCGCATCAAACTCGATCGCCTGTTCTAACTGTTGCGTGCGTTCGAGAATTTGTTTTTCTAAAAATTCCCCCTGTTGTTGAACTTGCTCAAATAAATGCGACTGTTGAATGGCGATCGCCACCTGAGTGGCCAATTGTTGCAATAGTTCCACCTCCAGGGGTTGCCAATGTCGTTCTTGACGACATTGATGAGCGACTAATAAACCCCAGAGACTGCCCTGATCACGACCCTCCGACGATTGCAACAAAATCGGCACAATCAAGCTTGACTTGATTTGAAACGGATTTAACAGGGCCTTTAGCGTTGCCTCACTCTCTTGAGAAATATCATTAATACTATGACTGCGACCATTGAGGTAGCATTGAAGTTCAGGAGACTCATTAGCATTAAGAGGAATTTGATGATTGAGCATCGGTTTCCAGAGACGATCGACCGACTCAACCACCACAATCCCCTTACAGTTGGCTTCCTCCGCCGGGTTGACATCAAAGCGGTAAATCAGAACCCGATCGCTATCGAGAAAATGACGCACCTCCGACACCGTAGTCTGTAAAATTTCTTGCAGATGTAGCGATTGACGAATCCGTTGGGCGATCGCACTGACTAACCGTTCTCGTTCCGCCTGTTGCCGTAACGCCAACTCCGTCTCATGACGTTTCGTAATATCTCTGATAATGCCTTCGATGGCGATCGCATCCCCCGCCGCATTATAAACCAACGTATCCTGTTGTTCAGTCCAAACCAGATGACCATCCCGGTGAAACCAGCGCAAACTCAACGGCGTTTCCGCCGCCACAGTTCCAGCCAGTAACTGACGCAACTGTGGCAAATCATCGGGATGAATTTGACGTAACAATAACTCCTTATCGTCATAATAGGCTTGCGGCGGATAGCCCATCAGCCGTTCAATACTCGGACTAAGATACTCAAACCCCTCCGGTGTAAAGCGGTAAGAGTAGAGCGTATCAAAAGCATTATCCACCAATTGGCGAAACTGAGAAAACTCAGGCTCAGCCGTTCCAACCTGAGCAAAACCGTAGCGGGTTTTGCCCAAAACCAAGAGGCTGACCCGAATCCACAGAGGAGGAGAACCCGCCAGACGAGGCTGAGTGCTGACAATTTCCTCAATCGTCTCTCCAGCCACCAGTGACGTCCAATGACGTTGCCAAACCTTCGTTGTCCATTGAGGAATCAAGCTGGAAATGGGTTTGTGTAACAACTCCATCCCCTGATCCCGGAGAGTTTGGTCCCCCCCTGGCTGTATCGAAACAATCTGTCCTTTCGGGTTAAGCCAGAGAAAAGTCGGAGTTACAGGATTCACAATCGTTGGCCACTCACTAACGGTTTGAAGACAAGGCCGGTTGATGCCCTATTCGCCTCGTCCGACTCAATTTTAACCAGGCCAATTCCCGAGCTGGAAAACCCGACCCACTCTAGCCCAACAGAGTTCCCTCCAACACCGTCACCGCCTGTCCTCCTAAGACTACCCGTTCGGCTTCCCGTCGCACCCGGATAATGCCACCACGGGGAGAGGCTTGATAGGCTAATAACTGCATTTTCTTCAGCTTGCGCCCCCAGTAAGGACCGAGACAACAGTGGGCCGAACCGGTGACGGGATCTTCATTGATGCCCATTTGGGGGGCAAAAAAACGGGAAATAAAGTCATAGTCCCCCTGACGAGCGCGATCGAGCATCAATCCCTGGCTGCGACTGGTGACAATCACTCCCTGACAGGGAAGTTGAGCCAGTTGTCCAAAGTCGGGGTCGAGAGTCTGCACCTCAGCCGCCGTGGCTACTTCAACGAGGAGATAGTGCAAGACACTTTCGCCGACAAATAAGGGAATGACCCCCAGGGCTGCTTCGAGTTTTGGCAGAATCGGGTCGTTAGGGGGTCGTTGTACGACGGGACTGGCCGGGAAGTCTAATTCAATCCAAGACTGTTGGCGGTGGGCGCTCAGGTCGCCGCTACGGCTGTAAAACGAGATATCTTGACTCTCTCGGACGCGACCTGTTTCCCAGAGGGCGTGAGCGGCGGCCAGGGTGGCGTGGCCACAGAGATCGACTTCGGTGGTGGGCGTGAACCAGCGGAGGCGGAAACCTCGACCCTCTCGGTGCAAAAAAGCAGTCTCCGATAGGTTCATTTCTGCGGCCACCGACTGCATCCAGGTCTCCTCGACGGCGCGATCGAGCAGACAAACAGCCGCTGGATTCCCTTGGTAGGGGCGATCGCTAAAGGCATCAATTTGTAAAAGTTTCATGATTCCTGGCTCTCTCGTGTCGTCAAAATCTTAATCATGCCCAAATGTCAGCCCACTGTCTCAGTCGAGTCTTTGAGGTGAGATGATCCCAACTCTATCAAACTCGTTTCATATCATTGGACGCGATCGCCCCGGGCCGGAAACTACCCACCTCAGCCGCTGACGGGACATGGATAGAGTTTAGTGGCTCTGTTGCTCTAAATGTCCCCAAAACGTTTTACACTGAAGGATGCTTTTGTTGTCTCGTGGAGAAAACTGTTGTCACCCGTGCGGAAAACTGTTCTAGCTGGTAACTGGAAAATGTACAAAACCCAGGCCGAAGCCCTGGAGTTTTTGAAGGGGTTTGTCTCTCACCTCGAAGACACGCCCGATGAACGAGATGTGATTCTCTGTGTGCCTTACACGGCCCTGGGAAGCCTCTCAAAGAACTTGCATGGGGGACGGGTGCGTCTCGGCGCGCAAAATGTCCATTGGGAAGACTGCGGTGCCTTCACCGGCGAAATTTCGGCCCCGATGTTGACCGAGTTGGGGGTCGATTATGTCGTCGTCGGCCATAGTGAACGCCGGGAGTATTTCGCCGAAACCGATGAAACCGTCAACCGACGACTCAAAGCCGCTCAAGCCGCTGGAATGACCCCGATTCTCTGTGTTGGCGAAACTAAGGCCCAACGAGATGCTGGGGAAACAGAAGCACATATCTTTTCTCAGTTGGAGAACGGCTTGGTTGATGTTGACCAGAATAAGCTGATTATTGCTTATGAACCGATTTGGGCCATCGGCACTGGGGACACCTGTGAGGCCGCTGAAGCGAATCGCGTCATTGGTTTAATTCGCTCGAAACTCACGAATGCCGAAGTCCCGATTCAATATGGGGGGTCCGTCAAACCCGCGAATGTCGATGAGATTATGGCCCAGCCGGAAATTGATGGGGCCTTGGTTGGAGGCGCGAGTTTGGAACCCGAAAGCTTCGCTCGCATTGTCAACTACAAGGCTTAATCACAAGGCTTAATCACAAGGCTTAATCACAAGGCTTAAGGGATTCAGTCGAGCGATCGCGCAAACGACCGACAATTTCTGTAAAATTCTGTAAATTTTGCAACCGTTTTTTGCGAGTTTTGTAACGTTTTTAAAACGCGGCGCATCAACGTCCTCGGTTCGCCGCGTTTTTGTGGCTGGCAACGGCCCCATTTTTAACAAAACTTGAAGAACTCTCACAATTTTGGGGATTTCGCTTAACCTAAGAGTAATTACGACCGCTTGTCCGATTTACTGGAGTCCCATGGAAAACTTTGAAAACTATCGCCTGCGATGTACCCTCAGCTTCGGGGACATTTACGGTCAAATCATTATTTGGCTGATTGTCATCTTCCTCAGTTTGGCATCAGCTTTGGCCTTATGGAGTACAGAACGCCAGTTGTATGCTCTATTAACAGTCGGGTTGATTGTGGTTCTTTCCCTTCCATTCCTTCTGTTCGCTTTTGTCACCACCCTACTCAATCATATAGAAGTCAACGCCGTGGACCCAGCCGCAGAAACCTCTAGGTTTGCGGGCAAACGTCCCCCCAGTGAGCAACCCGCCCAAGCGACCGGCTAAATCCTCCGGCGTTCTCGAAGTTGTGCTTTCTTGACATGGATCCTCCGGTCACGACGGATCATGGCAAGATAAGGACGGGGAGCGATCGCCTCCCCTTCTCTATTGTTCATCGCAATTCTCGATTCCCCAAAGAAGGCAACCACAAGGGCACCCTCCTACCCTCTGGCCTCTTGCCGCAAGAGGGCGACCACAAGGGTACGCCCCTACCTCTTTTCTTCCCCTCCTGGGCTTATCTTGTAGGGGTTTGCTAAATGACGTAGGATTTAGGTAAACCAGTACCTGTAAGGGGCGCTTGACTGGGACTAGCAGTG
>HLSNC_1001277_pt1 | contig 12211 bp, 10 predicted proteins | sample HotLakmetagenome_2_FD_14041 | JGI IMG/M metagenome (IMG submission 14041)
GCCTTGATCGTGACCGCTTCCTGCCGTTCGAAACTGACCCGGCGGCCAAGCATGAAATCGAACGCCTGCACGTGCTTGTGCAGGTCGGCCAGCTTGAACCTGAGCGGTTCGCCGGCGGCGTCCCGGTCGCGCAGCACCCAGTTCTGGAAATCGCAGGTCAGGATGAAGCGGGGCTGTTCGGTCGGGTGGATGCCGATCAGGTAATCGAGCGCCTGCGTTTCCGCCTTCTTCAGGTCCAGCGTGGCGCTCTTCTGTTCCACCAGCAGGGTTCGCGGCCAGAACAGGTCTATGAAGCCCTGCTTGTTATCGAGCAGTTTCACCCGCCGCTCGTAATCGGCGACCTGGCGGCGCTTGATCCCGAAGATGTCGAAAAAATCGTTGTAGAAGCTTTGCGTCTCGCCCTTTTCGTAATGTGCTTCGGCCCAGTCTTCGCTGAAAGCCTTGGCGCGGCGCGCGATTTCATCCCAGCCCAGACGCATCGGGGCGCTTTACCCCGCCCGGATACGCAGGGGCAGCGTCTTCAGCCCGCCGACGAAGGTGCTGTTCGCCCGCTTCGCCTCGCCCGCCGGTTCGACCGCGCCCACCTTGTCGAGCAGCGCTTCGAACAGCAGCCGCATCTCCAGCCGGGCAAGATGCAGGCCGAGGCACTGGTGCGCCCCCGCGCCGAAGGCGAGGTGGCGGTTGGGCGAGCGGGCGGCGTCGAACCTGCGCGGATTGTCGAACTGGGCCGGGTCGTGGTTCGCGGCGACGTAATTCAGCATCAGCCAGTCGCCCTTCTTCACCTGCTGGCCGCCGACCACGCAATCCTCGGCCGCGGTCCGCATGAAGTGCTGCACCGGCGTGGTCCAGCGGATCGCCTCCTCGACGATGCCGGGCAGCAGCGCGCGATCGGCCTTGACGCGCTCCCATTGCTCGGGATCGTTCGCCAGCGCCTGCATCGCGCCCGCGGTCGAGGCGCTGGTCGTGTCGTGTCCGGCGGTCGCGACGATGATGTAATAGCCCGCCATGTCGCGCGGCGGCAGCGGTTCGCCGTCGACCGTGGCGTTGGCGATGACGCTGGCGACGTCCTCGGTCGGGTTCGCCCGGCGTTCCTCGGCGAGCGCGGCGAAATAGTCCTCGAAGGTGCGAACCGCACCTGCGACCAGTTCGACCACCTGTTCGGGCGTCATGTTCTCCATGCCGGTCCCCGAAAGGTCCGCGTCCTGCCCGCCGAACAGCTGCTGGGTAAGCATCTGCATCCGCGGCTCGTCCGCCTCTGGCACGCCGAGGATCTGCATGACGACGCGCAGGGGGTAAGGGCCGGAGACTTCCTTCACGAAGTCGAGTTCAGGCCCCTTGGCGATCATCGCGTCCACCGTGCGGTGGGCAAGCGCGCGGATCTCCTCCTCCATCTTCTGGAGGTTCCTCGGCATGAACCAGTCCTGCGTCAGGCGGCGGTATTTCGGATGCACCGGCGCGTCGAAGACCACCAGCGAATCGACCAGCATGTCGGAACCCGTCGCCGCGCGGCTGAATTCGATCGCCTGGTTGTAGCTGAACACCACCGGGCGCGGATTGTTGAGGAAGCCCTTGTTGTCCTTCGAAATCCGCATGACCTCGTCATAGCTCGTCACCAGCCAGAACGGCTCGAACAGGCCTTCCGTGCCCGGCATGACCTTCGCCACGGGGGTTTCAGCGCGCAAGGCGTCGAAAGTATCGAGGAGGCCGTCCCACTCGGCATAGGCCCTGGGATCGATCACCTCGCGCGCGATATCGGGCGCCAGCACGGCGGGCGCCGCGGCGCTCTTGGCGGTTTCGCTCATGCTCGCCATCACGCGTGCACTCCCTCTTTGGCTTTCGCCGCGTATTCGTCGCGCAATTCGCGCTTGTAGAGCTTGCCGTTCTGCTCGCGCGGGAGATCGGGGCGGAAATCGAACAGCTTGGGCAGCTTGATCCGGGCGAGCTGGGGGCCGAGGAAATCGCGCAGCTCCTGCTCCAGCGCCGCACCCCCGTCCTTCTCGACCTCGGCCATGTCGACGGGCTGGACCACCGCGACGACCTTTTCGCCGAGATCGGGATCGGGCGCGCCGATCACGGCGGCGTCCATCACCTTGTCGTGCGTCACCAGCAGATTCTCGATCTCCTGCGGGTAGATGTTGACCCCGCCCGAAATGATCATGTGGCTCTTGCGGTCGGTGAGATAGAGGAAGCCGTCCTCGTCGACGTGCCCGATGTCGCCCAATGTCATCCAGCCTTTCGGATGCATCGCCTCGCGCGTCTTGTCGGGATCATTGTGATAGGTCGGGAGCAGGTCGTTCTCGAAATAGACGAGCCCGTCCTCGCCGGCGGGCAGTTCCTCCCCGTCGGGCCCGCAGATGTGCAGCTTGCCGTAGATCGCCTTGCCCACGCTGCCCGGGTGATCGAGCCAGTCGGGCGAGCGCACCATGGTCATCCCGATGCCTTCGCTCCCCGCGTAATATTCGTTCACGATCGGTCCCCACCATTCGATCATCTCGCGCTTGATCGGGACCGGGCAGGGGGCGGCCGCGTGCAGCGCGCGCCGGTGGCTCGACAGGTCGTAACGGGCCCGCACCTCGGGATCGAGCTTGAGGAAACGCACGAAATGGGTCGGGACCCACTGGCTGTCGGTGACCTTGTATTTCTCGATCGCGGCGAGCGCGGCCTCGGGCTCGAACTTCTCCATCATCACCACCGTCCCGCCGAGCCGATGCGCGGTCGAGCACCAGCCGATCGGCGCGGCGTGGTAGAGCGGGGCGGGCGAGAGATAGACCATCGACCCGTCGGTCGGCATTCCGGCGCCCATCACCGCGAGGCCCATGAGCGGGACCGCCGCCTGCGGGTCGGGATCGGCGGGCGGGGCGGGGCGGATGCCCTTCGGCCGCCCGGTCGTGCCCGAGGAATAGAGCATCACGCTGCCCGCCGTCTGGTCCTCGATCGGCTCGGCGCTCCGGGCCGAAAGCGCGGCGGCGAAGTCCTCCTCGCCCTCGCCGTCCATCACGAGCACGGGCAGGTCGGGGCATTCGCGCCGCACCCCTTCGAGAACGTCGGAAAACGCGGTCGAGGTGATGAGCAGCTTCGCCTCGCTGTCGCGCAGGATATAGGCGATCTCGGGCGCGGTCAGGCGGGTCGAGATCGGCACCAGCATGGTCCCCGACCGCTGCGAGCCCCAGATGAGGGTGAAATATTCGATCCGGTTCTCGAGCAGAACGGCGAAGGCATCCCCGCCGGCCTCGTTCGGGCCGAGCCCGCGCGCGCGCAGCAATCGGGCGAAGCGGTTGGCCTCGTCCTCCATTTCGCGAAAGGTGATCTGCTTGCCGCTCCCGGCCATGATGACGGCGGGGTGATCGGGACGGGTCGCGGCGTGCGCGGTCGGATGCAGGCTCATGATGTGTCTCCCAAAGGGGCGCCCTCGTCCGCCCGGGAACGGAGCGCGCTCTCTCTCGGAGACGGAAACTAACCGTGCGGGGCCTGCGGGCAAGAGAAATCGAATGCGGGCGGTGCGCCGCGCGATCAATTCGGGCCTTGGACAGGAGAGCCCGCGGGAAAACCCGCCGACCCCATAAAAAAGGCGGCGGGAAAACCCGCCGCCCATGTTCGGACACCCTCTCCAATGTCCGGCCCGCTCTTCACGGGCAAACTGTCATGCCGGGTTCGATCGCCGCGCCCGGCGACTGCGATCAGTCCCCGCCCTGTCCGGTCAGTTCGGGCCGGTCGGCTGCGGCAACCTGGACTTCGGTTTCCACCATATAGGGAATCGGATTGACTGCAACCCCCTCGACGCGGACCTCGTAATGGAGGTGCGGACCCGTGGAACGCCCGGTCGAACCGACATAGCCGATCAGGTCGCCCTTGCGCACGCGCTCGCCCCGGTCGACGGCGAGCTTCGAGAGATGGGCATAGCGCGTTTCGAGATCGGCGCCGTGATCGACATAGATGACGAGCCCGTAGGACGGCGAGAAATCGGCCCGGCCGATGATCCCGTCGGCAGTGGCATAGACCGGCGTGCCGGTGGGCGCGGCCAGATCGACGCCCTTGTGATGCGCGCGGCGACCGAGCACCGGGTGCGTGCGCATCCCGTAATCGCTCGTCATGCGAAAGCCCGACAGCGGCATCCGCGACGGCACGGAAATGACCGGCCGTTCGGCCGGGGCGCCCGGACCCCTGATGTCGAGCGAGCGCCAGCTCGCGAACAGCTGGCGGAAGCGCGGATCGCCGTCGGTCAGGCTTTCGCCCTTCGCGTCGCGGACCGGCTTCACCACGTCGGCGGCGGCGGTCGAAGCGGAGTTCGCATTGCCCGCCGCGGCATTGGCGCTCGCGGCGTTGGCGGCGGCGGCATTGGCGGCGGAGATTCCGACTGCCGAATCGGCGAGCGCGGGACTCGCGGCGGCAAGTCCGGTCGCGGCGGTCAGCGCCGCGAAAATCCTGGTTATCCTGGCAAGCACGGTCGCGCTCATTGTGACCCGGTCCTTCGTTGCGGCCTTTTCGCCTTGTCGCGTTCCCGGCGCGTCATTCGCACGCCTGGTTGCCCATGCGCGGGGAGCCGGAGCCGCCTGCGGGAGACGGTCAGGGGTTATCGGCAACAATTCCTAGGGCGCAACATTTGTGTAGAAATCCCGGGACAAACCGGCAGCAAGACGCGCCGAGTCGTTGAACGGCGGCTTCAGGCTTCCCCGGAAATGCTGCGCGACCAGCCGTTTCCACAGGGATTCCGGCGGTTTTCCAAGATTCTCGGCGACCTGCCGAAAATGCTTGGTGCCGAACCGCACGTGGCGGATCTCGTCGTCAAGGATCCGGGCGAGGATTTTCGCGCCCTGGCGATCTCCCGCGGCCTCGACCCGATCGCGCGTCGCGGGTGTCACGTCGAGCCCGCGCGCCTCGAGCACCATGGGCACCACGGCGAGCCTTGCCGCGACATCGTGGCGCGTTTCATGCGCCGCTTCCCACAGCCCGGCATGGGCGGGCAGGGCGCCGTAGAAGCTGCCGAGGGATTCGAGCTTTCTCGCCAGGAGCGCGAAATGCATCGCCTCGTCGGCGGCCACGGCGAGAAAGTCGCCCACGAATTCCTCGCCCATCTCGCCCCCGAATCGCCCCGCCATGTCGAGCGCGAGGTCGATCGCGACGAATTCGATATGGGCGAGCGAATGCCACATGGCGATCCGCGCCCGCTCCGATCCGAACTTGCCCCGCTTGGGCATCCGGTTCGGCGGGAGGAGTTCGGGCGCGCCCGGCCACGCGGGCCGATCGGGCATCGCGACGTCGAAGGCGAAGGCGAGTTCGCCCCGGCGCCAGGCCCTCGCCACGCGGCGCGCGGCGAAACACTTGGCACGCGGCTCGCCCGTCAGGAGGGCGGCGCGGATCGCGCCCGCAACGCTGCCCCGGGCGGCGTCCCCGTCCGTCAAAGCGCCTTCGCCGCGGCGAGCACCTCCTCGGCGTGGCCCTTGACCTTCACCTTGGGCCAGACCTGCGCGATCCTGCCGTCCGCATCGACCAGATAGGTCGAACGCACCATGCCCATGTAGGTCTTCCCGTACATCTGCTTTTCGGTCCAGATGCCGAGCGCATCGGACAGCCCGCCTTCCTCGGCATCGCTCGCGAGCGGGACCTTGAGATCGTGCTTGGCGATGAATTTCTGGTGCCTCTTCGCCGGGTCCTTGCTCACCCCGAGCAGCGCGGTGCCGGCCGCGTCGAATTCGTCCTTGAGCGCGGAGAAATCCTTGTTCTCGGTGGTGCAACCGGGCGTGTCGTCCTTGGGATAGAAGAACACGACCAGCTTGCGGCCCGCGAAATCCGACGGCTTCACGCTGCCGCCGTCGGGCGTTTCCATCGCGATGTCGGGCATGGCGTCACCGACGCCGGGAAAATCGGTCATGAACAAGGCTCCCCATTTCGATCAAGACGGTGTGGACAGGATGTCCTGGCCGAGAATCGCGCGCCAGGTCGCCGCCACCCTTTGCCGTGCCTCGCCCAGCGCGCGCAAGAGGCCGGCGTAATCCTCCTGCCGGCACGCCTGCGCCAGCGCGCGCGCGGCGAGCGGGGGCGGCTCGCTGCCGCCCGGCGCGAGCAGGCGCCCGGCGACGAGCAGGCGGGTCATGAGATCGTAGTCCTCGCGAAACCCCTGCGGCAGCAGCCCCGCCCCGACAAGCGCCGGGATCGCCCGCCCGAGATCGGCCGAAAAGGCGAGCGGGTGCGCTTCGGCCAGCGCCCGGCCGCCGCGCAATTGCAGGTAGTGGACGAGAAATTCGAAATCGACCAGCCCGCCGCGCAGCAGCTTCACGTCGAGCGTCCCGCCCGGCTGCTTGTGCCGCGCCATGGCGTCGCGCATCTCGAGCACCGATTCCCTGAGATCGCCCGGATCGCGCGGGCGGAACAGGACATCCTCGATCAGCGCCTCGACCTGTTTGCGGGCCGCGTCCGACCCTGCCAGCACCCGCGCCCGGGCGAGCGCCATGTGCTCCCACGTCCAGGCCGCCTCGCGCTGGTACTTGGCGAAGGCATCGCAGCTCACGGCGAGCGGCCCCTGCGCCCCCTGCGGGCGGAGCCGCGTGTCGATCTCGTAGAGCGCGCCCTCGGCCGTGGGCACGGACAGCGCCGCGCTCACCCGGCTTGCAAGGCGGTTGAAGTAATGCGTCGCCCCCAGCGGCCGCGGCCCGTCCGATCGCGCCGCGAAATCGCCGGTGAAGAGATAGACGATGTCGAGGTCCGAGGCATGGGTCAGCGCCCCGCCGCCCAGCCGCCCGAGCCCGAGCACGAGCAGTTCGCCGCCTGCCATGCGCCCGTGCGCCCTGGCGAATTCCGCCGCCGCCCCCTCGTGGGCGAGACGCAGCGCGGCCTCGGCGGTGCGCGAGAGCGAGGCGGCGACGGCGAGCGGGTCGGCGCGGCCCTCGACCAGCTCCACACCGAGCGCGAAACGGACCTCGCCGGTCACCACCCGGATCGCGTCGAGCAGCGCCTCGTAGTCCTCGCGCGCGGCGGCGGCCATGATCCGGCCCATGATCGCCTCGACCGCATGCGGCAGGGCGCGCGCCTCGCGGTCGAGCAGGATGTCGAGCAGTTCGGGCCGCCGCGCGAGCTCGTCGGCGAGGGTCGGGGCAAGGGTGAGCGCGGAGATCAGCCGGTCGAGCAGGCCGGGGCGCGCCTTCAGCAGGTGGAACAGGTTGATCGCCGAACTCGCCCGGTCGAGCACGCTTTCCCAGCGCACCAGCGCGCGTTCGGGATCGTCGGCGTCGAGGAAGGCCTCGGCCAGCACGGGCGCGATCGCGTCGAAGGCGGCGAGCGCCTGCGGCGAACGCAGGCTCTGGTAACGCCCGTCGCGCCAGCCCGCCATCCGTTCCGCCAGGGCCGCGGCGCGGGCCGAGCGTTCGGGGGCAGCGGATGCGGAAGGGACAGGGGACGGGGCCGGTGCGCGTGCGGGCACGGCCGGCGCGGCGGGCGCGTCCTCGCGGATCAGCGCATCGTAGATCGCGCCCGTTCGCGCGGTCAGTTCGCCGAGCTCCGCGACCAGCGCCGCCCCGTCCGCCAGGCCGTCGAGCTGCGCAACCGCATCGAGCGCCGCGGCGCTTTCGGGCAGCGAATGGGTCTGGCGGTCGTGGACCATCTGCAGGCGATGCTCGATCACGCGCAGCCGGTCGTATCCGTCCCCCAGCGTGCGCGCATCCCCGGCCCCGACGTGCCCCGCCGCGGCCAGCGCATCGAGCGCCTCGCGCGTGCCGCGGACCCGCAGCGAGGGATCGCGCCCGCCATGGATGAGCTGGAGCGTCTGGGCGTAGAACTCGATCTCGCGGATGCCGCCGCGCCCGCGTTTCACGTCGAAGCCGGGACCCGGGCGGGGCGGGCCATCGTGGTCCTCGCGGATGCGCTTGGTGAGGCGGCGGATCTCCGCGATCGCGCCGAAATCGAGGTGCCGCCGCCAGACGAAGGGCCGGGTGGCGGCGAGGAATTCCTCGCCCAGCGCGATGTCGCCCGCCGCGGGCCGCGCCCGGACGAAGGCGGCGCGTTCCCACGCCAGCGCCTGCCCCTGGTAATGCGCCAGCGCGGAGGCGATCGGCACGGCCGGCGGGCTGATCTCGCTCGCGGGGCGCAGGCGCAGGTCGACCCGCACGACATAGCCTTCCGCCGTCGTCTCGGAGAGCAGCCGCACGATCCTCCGGGCATAGCGCTGCGCCGCCTCGCCCGGATCGTCGCGCTCGCGCCGGGGGAGGCGCGCGGGATCGAACAGCAGGATCGGGTCGATGTCCGAGGAGTAGTTGAGCTCCCCCGCGCCCTGCTTGCCGAGCGCGAGGGCGACGAAGCCCGCGGCGGTTTCCTTGCCGGTGCGCTCGCGCACGGCGGCGCGGATCGCGCGGTCGAGCGCGCGGTCGGCGAAGCCCGTCAGCTCGCGCACCACGCGCGCCAGCGGGAAGGCCCCGGCAAGGTCCCCGATCGCCAGCGCCGCGGCAAGGCCGAGCCGCTCGCGCCGCAGCGCCGATTCGATCGCGCCTTCCCGTCCGCGCGCCTTCGCCCATTCGAGCGCCGCCTCGCCCGCTCCCGCCGCCAGCAGTTCGGCGAGTTCTCCCTGGCGATCGAGCGCGCGCTCGAGAAAGGGCGCATGGGCCCGCGCCCGCTCCAGCGCTCCGGTCCAGTCGGGTCGATCTGCCATGCCCTACCCCTTGGCCGCGCCGCGCGGCTGTCGCAAGCATCCTCGGCTTGCCGTTCCCGCGAGGCTCTGCAAGAAAGCCCGCCTTGTCGGGGAGCAGAGGATTTCGAGGGACATGACACGATTTTTCGCCTGGCGCGCCGGCGCCGTTTTCGCCGGGGCGCTGCTGCTCGGCGCGTGCGACGCCGCCTTTCCGGGCATGGAGAGCGCCGAGGGCGCGCTCGACATTCCCGAAGTCGCGGGGGGCGAGATTTCCGAAGAGACGATGAAGACCGTGACCCGCACGCTCTCGCAGGACAGTTTCGGCGGGCGGATGCCCGGCACCGAGGGCGAGGAGAAGACCGTCGCCTATCTCACCGAACGCTTCGCGGCGGCCGGGCTGGAGCCGGGCAATGACGGCAGCTGGGTGCAGGAAGTGCCGCTGGTCGAGATCACGGGCAGGAACCACGCCCCGCTCACGATCACCGGGGGCGGGCCGGGGCTCGGCTTCGACCATGGCAGCGAATGGGTCGGCGTGACCTATCGCGAGGACGAAGTGACCCGGCTCGAGGACAGCGAGCTCGTCTTCGTCGGCTACGGCATCAACGCGCCCGAACGCGGCTGGAACGACTACGAAGGCGTCGATGTCGAGGGCAAGACCGTCATCATCCTCGTCAACGATCCCGACTGGGAAACGCCGGGGCTGACCGGCCCCTTCGGCGGCAAGGCGATGACCTATTACGGGCGCTGGACCTACAAGTACGAAGAGGCCGCAAGGCAGGGTGCCGCGGGCGCGCTGATCGTCCACCAGAGCGAACCGGCAAGCTATGGCTGGAACGTCGTCGAAAGCTCGTGGTCCGGCCCGCAGGCCCATGCCCGGCGAGGCCCGGACGCGCCGCCGCCGACCAGGGTCAACGGCTGGATCCGGGAGGAGGTCGCGCGCGAGATCCTGGCGAGCGCGGGTCAGGACCTCGACGCGCTGAGCAGGGCCGCCAGGTCCGAGGATTTCGAGGCGGTGCCGCTGGGCCTCAAGGCCTCGACCCGCTTCGGGAACGACTTCCGCAATTTCGTCAGCCGCAACGTGATCGGCATCCTGCCGGGGGCCGAGGCGCCCGACGAATATGTCATCCACACCGCGCACTGGGACCATCTCGGCCGCTGCAAGCCCGCGCCCGACGGGGACGACATCTGCAACGGCGCGATCGACAACGCGACCGGCACGGCGGCGCTCGTCGCGCTGGCCGAGGCCCACGCAAAGGCCGGACCGCCGCGCCGCAGCCTCGTCTTTCTCGCCGTCACGGCTGAGGAATCGGGCCTGCTCGGGGCGGATTACTACGCCGCCAACCCGGTCTTCCCGCTGGCGCAGACCGTGGGCGGCATCAACATGGACGCCTTCGACATGGCAGGCCCCGCGCGCGACGTGACCGTGGTCGGACCCGGCAAGTCCGAGCTCGATTCGTTCCTCGATGCGGCGCTCGCCCTCGACGGGCGCGTCGCGACCCCCAATCCGAACCCCGAGGCGGGCTATTACTACCGTTCCGACCATTTCGCCTTCGCCAAGCGCGGGGTGCCGATGCTCTATGTCGATGGCGGGCAGGACCTGGTCGAGGGCGGGCGCGCGGCCGGGCAGGCCATCGCCGACGATTACCGCGCCAACCGCTATCACGGGCCGAAGGACGAATACGACCCGGACTGGGACTGGTCGGGCGTGATGGCCGATCTCCAGCTGTTCTACCGCATCGCCCGCGCGCTCGCGACCAGCACGAGCTGGCCGAACTGGAACGAAGGCGACGAGTTCCGCGCCGTGCGCGACCAGAGCTGCGCCGCCTCGGACGCGGGCTGCTGAATTTTGGAGGAGGGCCGGGGCATGGCGGTAGCGATGCCGCCCGAATGGGCGCGGCAGGACTGGCTGTGGATCGGCTTTCCCCACCTCGCCGAGGAATGGCCGGGCTTTCTCGAACCGGCGCAGGAGCAGGTCGCCGCCTTCGCCAATGCGGTGGCCGACAGCGGACAGGAGGTGCGCCTGGTGGTCCGCGACGAAGCCAACGAGGCCCGCGCCCGCGCGCTGGCGAGCGCCCGGGTCACGCTCGAGCGGCGGACCTATGGCGACATCTGGCTGCGCGACACCGGGCCGCTGGTGGTGCGCGATAACGGCGAACGGCGCGCGGTCCGCTTCGCCTTCAACGGCTGGGGCGGGAAATACGAGATGCCCGGCGACGAGGCCATCGGCGAGGAGATCGCGCGCGCCGCGGGGCTCGCAGTGGTCCGCTCGCCGATGATCCTCGAAGGCGGGGCGATCGACACCGACGGCACCGGCCTTTGCGTCACGACCGAGCAATGCCTGCTCAACCCCAATCGCAACCCCGCAATGGACCGCGAAGCGATCGAGGCGGAACTCGCCGCGCGGCTCGGTTTCGCGCGCGTCGTCTGGCTGGGCGAGGGGCTGGTGAACGACCATACCGACGGCCATGTCGACAACCTCGCGCGCTTCGTCGGCGCGAACCGCCTCGTCGTGCCGGAGGCGACCGGGCGCGACGATCCCAACGCCGCGATCTACGAGGACGCTGCCCGCCGCGCGCGCGAGGCGGGGATCGAAGTGGTCCGCATCCCCTCGCCCGGCCTGACCCTGCGCGAACGGATGGTGGAGCCGGCGAGCTACGTCAATTTTGCGATCACCTCGCACCTCGTCGTGGTGCCGAGCTTCGGTTCGCCGCATGACGAGGACGGGGTCTCCGCCATCGCCGCGCTCTTCCCGGACCGCGAGACGATCGGCCTTCCGGCCGATGCCGTGCTCGCCGGCGGGGGCGGTTTCCATTGCGCCAGCCAGCAGATGCCCGCCGCGGCTTAACCTTTCGTTAGGGTTTGCGGGCGACAATCTCGGGGATGGACAGCACCCTCGCCCTTGCCCGCACGAGTCGCGACATGATCGCGCTCCGGCACGAGGCGATCCTGCGGACCATCGTCGTGACGGCGACCGCCCTCGCGCTGATCCTCGCCGACAGGTCGCTCCCGTTCTGACCCCGGGGCGATTGCCTGGTCCCGCAGCGGGGCCACCGCGTCGGAAATCGCCTCAGAACAGCCGGATCACCGCTCCCGCCGCGGCGCCGCCCAGCAGCAGCCCGACCACCGTCCGCCAGACCGCATCGCCGATCCGGCCCGACACCGCCATGCCCAGCCGGTTGCCGAGCAGGATGACCGGCAGCAGCGCCGCCGCGAACAGCATCCACTCGCCCCCGCAGCAGGCCCATCGCCGCCGCCGCCGCAAGACCGGTCGCCGCGGCGATGGTGAAGACCAGCAGCATCGAGGCCTTGATCGTCGCGCGCGGCAGGTCGCGCCCGGCGTAATAGGGCACCACCGGCGGGCCGGGCATCCCGGCATAGCCGGTCATCAGCCCGCTCGCCGCGCCGACCAGCCCTGTCATCCAGCGCCCCGGCATCGCACCCGGTCGCCGCGGCAGCAGGATCGCGGCGAAGGCGCTGCAGGCGATCAGCGCAATGACGAGCCGCGCGACATCGGCGGTGGTGGAGAACAGCGCCCATAGGCCCAGCGGCGTGGTCAGCACTACAGCGGCGCCGATCACCCAAGCGCTGCGCTCCGCC
>HLSNC_1001290_pt1 | contig 12067 bp, 10 predicted proteins | sample HotLakmetagenome_2_FD_14041 | JGI IMG/M metagenome (IMG submission 14041)
CGCCGGAACGGGAGGCTCTGGGGCAGTAACTCATTGAAAACTATGGCATCAGAAAGTTGAAGATAGCGAATTTACCCAATTTGCTGTCGAACTTCGGGTATCTGATGTTCAACGGCTGGTCGACGGCGATGAAGTGGTGTCATTTTGGCCTTATTCCCAAGCATTGCATTTTTGCTAAGCGTTTCTCAGGTTTCACGCGTTGTTAACAGCGACGAGAAACACCCATTGCTTAGGCGAGGCGCGCAGTTTGGAGCACCAACATGAAGGCACATAAAAAATTAGCACTTTGTGGGTTCTTGATTGCTTCCAGCGCGTCTATGGCAGCAGCGGCTCCGTGTGATTGGAGGCCCAGCCAGTTCTTCGGGACTACTACCGCTGCGGTTGCAGGCGGTAGTGCTTTGGCCATAGGCAGTGGCATGAAGGCTGCGGGATTCTATACGCTTATACACGCTGGGTCGGGGCTCACCATGCTTGGCTCGACCATGGCAGGGGCCTCGGCTGCGGGAACCGTCGGGATTATTGCGGGGACCGGCGGCGTAATTGGCACGATCAGCGCAATTCTTATGGCCCCCGTTACTGTCGTAATTGGCGGCGCGATAGCTGTGGGCGGTGCAGGTTTCGAAACGGTTTGCCACTTCAGCGACGAGCGCATCACAGAGTATTCCGAGGTTTTGGCCATAATGCAACACCTCGACGAGCATCACGATGCAGAGCGCTTCCAACTTGTTACGGGCATACCAGGACGGCAAGACGATGCCATCCGCATCTGGAATCCGGAGACCGAGGAGCTTGACCGTTACTTGGTCGCCGACCTTTACTTGGTGAACGGACGGCTTTGGGCGACACGCTCTTGGCGGTTCGATCAGGATCTAGGGATGCTGCTCTTCGTGCAACCATCTGAGTAAACGTGTGCGCGATGGCGGGGCGCTATGCGGCGAGGCTTAATGGGTGCATGTATCGGCTCAACGTTCCACGCTAAATGAGTGTATGGTCGTTTCGACCGGATGGAACGACTTTGCTGTCGCACCGGCATCCGACGGTCCTCAGCAGACTTTTCCTTACCCTCCCTTCCGCACTTTCCACGCCTCGAATTGTCGCCGCCTGATCCCGAACCGGAGCGCATTCCCCTCATGCAGGCTCGCGACCTCGGTATCGACGATCTCCTGGATCTGCGTCAGAACACCCGGATCGGTGCCAGCAGCAACATAGTCGCTGATATTCGCGTGCCCCTCCACCACGAAGTCCCGAACCATCGCGCGAATTGCGTCGCGATAGCGCAGGCGCAGCGGGTCTGGCTCGGGCAGGGACTTCACGATGGCCGCATAGCGCTGGCAGGACCGCTCGTAGGCGGCGAGATAGACATCAGCCAGCAACTCGGTCCGATTGAACTCGTAGACCGCCTGTGTGCCCCGGAAATAGGTCTCTTCGGGCATGTCAATGAACGAGAGTGGCGAGAGATTGTTCTTGATCAGCGGGATGTTGGCGCCGAGCCGTGAGACCCGTTTGTTCACGTCCTCGAAGGGCTGGAGATAGGGAATGTGCACCATCAGAAAGAACGAGGTCTCGAACGGATCGTCGATCTGGCTGGCCTTGTCGAGAAGCGTGTGGAAGTTCGCCTCGATCCGCTGCGGTATTGCCAGCGGCGTGTAAACGCTGCCGCCGATATCCACCGGTCTGCGACGCAACCGCCCGCTGGCGCTCGGATCGGCCAGCAGGTTCTCGGAAAGGAGCGCGTGAAGGTTCAGGAAGGTGTAGCTGTCATAGCCCACCTCGTCTGGCGCCTCGGCGATCAACTCGATCGCGGCCTTGTGGTTGAGGATCATCTGCGCGTAGATCAGATCCTTCCCCTCGGCCGCTGCGCCGAAACGGATCAGGTTCTCGGTATCCAGGCGGCTGTAGGAGTTGCCCTCTAGCTTCGAGGATGCCCAAGAAAGATCGATCATCAACCGCCCGATCACGTCGCGCAGATGGGTGCCTGCAGGCCGTGTGCTGTCGCCGGTCCGGCCCATGTCATGCAACTGGCTGCGCATGGTCTCAGGCAAGTAGAAGGTCTGGTTTGGGATGTAGCCGTCGAGGAAATCCTGGCTATAGGTCACCGGCCGCTTGGCGATGACCGGCTGTAGGACGAGGTTCAGAACCGCGCGACCAGCCTCTGACAGGACGAGCCCAGTCGCATCGGCCGCCGCAGGCTGCGCAAGCCGATAGGTGATGGCAACGCTGCGCCCCTCCCTGACAACACGCCCTGCGCTCTCCAGCGCGCCGAGATGACGCTGCAGGGTCCGTCGACTGGCAGAGACGCCCCGCGCACTCAGCCGCTCTTCGATCCAGGTGAGCGAAACAGCCGACAGGTCGGCAGGAAGTAGCGCTAGTAGCTCATCGCGGAGGCCCTGATCCTTCCGGGTCATCGTCAACGTCCTGTCTGTGGCGCGCTCTTTGTCGCGCTAAATGGCGCGCAATATGTCGCGCTTTTGTCGCGCAATTCGGGGTGAGCTGTCAATCGAGGGCTGACATTCGGAACCGATGATCTTCTCCCCATCCCAGCGAACAAAACCTCCACCTCGGCCTAAAGGAGACGCATCACGACCGGAGAAAGACCCATGCTGACCCAGAAGCGCCTTCACGACGTCCTGCACTACGATCCGAAGACCGGGATCTTCACCTGGCGCCGAGGCAAGCGCAAAGGCAAGCCTGCGGGTGTCGTGCATGATGCGCGCGGCTTCCTGAAGGTCCAGATCGACAACGAACGCCACTTCCTCCATCGGCTGGCCTGGCTCTGGATGACCGGCATGATGTCGCGCTGGCGGATCGAACACATCAATGGCGATCATGGCGACAACCGCTGGGCCAACCTGCGCCAGGGCGATCGACTGCAGAATGGGGCCGATCGGGCACCGCTGCCTGTTCCGACCGGCGTGCAAGGTATCTGGCAGGTCAACGATCGCTATGAGGCGCTGATCGCCACCGATACCGTGACGCGGAACCTGGGCAGCTTCGCCACCCTGGAAGAGGCGCGCGAGGCCCTGGCGCAGGCGGCCATAGCGGCCCGCAAAAGGCAGCGAAAGCGATTGCGTCCGACCGCCTGAGACGTGACATCGGGTCCAGTTCGCGTCGTTTTTTCTGTCCACATGTCAACCAGATCTGTCCACAAGGGTAAGTTTCGGGCCGGAAATCCGCCTGCTATGTCAACATATGTCAACTTATAGCTCACCGAAGTTGACAAACGAGCCGCCGGCCGCCGGGGATGTCAACGTCCGATCCCTTGTTTTATTGGGGTTTTCGGGCCCAGCTTTACGCTAAGTTGACAACCACCCTCCCAAAAAGCTTTTTTCGCCCGAGAAGACGGACGCAGGACGGGCCATCCCAAATCGAAAGCCGTGCGAAATGGATCGAGCGGACGACGGCTCGGAGCACCAAAGCATCGTCATGACGTCCATACAGGACATGGCGCATGGCGCAAGCGATCGACCGGAGATGACTGTCATCCTCTGGGACAACTCGTCCCAATCCGTCTTCTCTAATAGTATATAACTCTTACTTCTTATTGTTCTTCACATAGAGAGAACACGGATCGGGATAAGGCTGTCTCCGGCAGACCGCGCCACCCGCTGGGGCGCTCACAGGCAGGTATCCTGGTTCGGCCGCACCGCTGACACCTCCCGAACCACGGATGCACCTCAGCGCTCGCCCCAGCGCGCCTGGCAAGCATGCTGTCAGCAGAGCGTCGGTTGCGCGTCGCAATGTGCGTGGTCATCGCACGAAACAAGCATGGAAGTCTGGCACAGCGCGAGCGTTCATCGGGCTGCGACAGGAATGCCGGCGGACTCCGGCAAACTTGCCGTTCGGCCTCAGGCTGCTTGACCAAATTCCGCGCCATCGCGAATGACATGTAACCGCCGGACGTAGATAGTGGGCAGTCATGGCGCCTCTGGCAAGCTTCATCTCTTGCTACTTTGTTCGCTGCACTGCGGTCGCAAGCAAGATGCACCATGCGGTCGGCCCAGCTAGCAATGGCGTCCTGGCTGCTTGCGGCCCGTTGTTGGTGCGAGTCGCCGGATATCTGGTTGAAGGCCAAGTGCCCACCCAAACGTTCCGATTCCCGCCGCGGTCCATTTTTCTTGACGCGCACGAAGGTATCCGGTTCGTCGACGAGGTCCTCGAGGACGTCGCGCCTGTGCAGCGCGGACGCCTCTTGTTCTGGAGCATGTGGTGCAACTCCTCGGTGTCATGGCCTCGCCAAACATCCCCGCGTGTGCGAAGAACAGCTGATAACGAATAGACCGCGCGTCGACACCGTGATGATCGAGCACGTTGTGGCCTATAGGGCCGGCAAATGCGGCTAGGATAGAGCTTCTCGTCTATCCGTTGGTAACGACATTCTAGCGGTTGATGTGGCCAAGACACTGTTCGGCCCCGGCTGATTTTCACAGCCAGCGTAAACGCAATCAGTAAAGAGCGCAGCTCTCTCGTAAGAAGGGGCAGGCCGCAGCCTGCCCCAATGGTGTGGATCTTTCACCTTATCGCGGGAAAGACCACGCCGCTTCTTCTGCTAGGAGTTTCACGATATCGTGGAATATACTGGCTTGGCAAGTATTTCGGAGGACCGATGCATCGTTTTGCTTTTGACCTTGGAACAAACTCCATTGGCTGGGCCGTTTATCGCTTGGCCGCGGACATGCTCCCCGCATCCCTTGAAAGGACCGGGGTGAGGATCTTTCCCAACGGTCGTGATCCGCAATCGAAGGAGTCCAACGCTGCAGGCCGAAGAACCCCTCGCGGAGCAAGGCGGAGGCAAGACAGGAGCTTGGGACGACGGAAGCGATTGCTCGATGACCTGATCAAGTTTGGTCTGTTGCCATCTGATGCGGAATCCCGAAAGGAGGTCTTCGCCGCAAACCCCCATGAAGCCCGGGCAAAAGCCGCGAGAGACCAGGTGGAGCTGTATGAACTTGGCCGAGCGCTTTGGCACATATCGAAACATCGCGGCTTCAAGAGCAACCGCCGTGCCGAGAATGATGGGGATGAAAAGAGCAAGATCGCGATTGCTTCGGCCGCACTTCTGAAGCGACTGAGGTCAGAAGGGCACCCGACATATGGCGATTTTCTGCACGCGCGCCTCGCGCGTGGCGAAGGGACACGTATCCGACCGACCGGTGAAGGCGCGAAGCTATCCTATGCATTTTATCCGACACGCGACCTTCTCGAAGGAGAGTTCGATCATATCTGGGTGACGCAGGCCGCATTTCATCCGTCGCTGACCGAAGACATGCGGCGGCGGCTGCATGACACGATCTTCTTTCAGCGCCCTTTGCGCCCCGTCCGCCCCGGAAAATGCACTTTCTTTCCTGATGAGGACCGACTTCCGCGCTGGCACCCAGCCGCACAGGAGTTCCTCATCCTGTCGCAACTGAACCATTTGCGCATCGTCGACGATCACGGCGAACAGCCGTTGGACATCACCGCACGGGATCTTGTCGCGCATACGTTGATGGCTGGAACGAAACTCACATGGTCGGGCCTGAAAAAGACCTTGAAACTGCCGTCGCTGGCCGAGTTCAACCTTGAAAAGGGCGGCGTTAAGGAGCTTGCACGGAATGACGTGGCGGCACGACTGTTGGGTGATACAAAGAAACCTGGGCCGTTGGCAACGCTCTGGCCGACCCTCGACAGTCCCACGCGAGAGGAAATCCTGTGGCAGATTTCGGAGGTTGCAGACCCGGACGAGCTCATCTGCTGGCTCATGGAAAGGCTCGGACTTTCTCGCGAGGTGGCGGAACGCATCGAAAGGATCCCACTGCCGGACGGTCACCTCCGGTTCTGCAAGATGGCTACTCAGGCGATTGTCGAAGAACTGCGTCTTGACGTCATCCCCTATGACGAAGCCGTCCGGCGCGCGCCCTTGCTCGGGGGCGCGGGCCTGGACCACTCCGATTTTCAGGCCGAGGAAGGCGTCGATACACTGCCGCCCTACAACCGGCTACCAGTCCTACAGCGCATGATCGGGAACGGGAGCGGGGATCCGAATGACCCTGACCTATTGCGATATGGTCGGATCACCAATCCGACTGTGCACATCGCCCTGGGTCAATTCCGTCGCGTGATGAACGCGCTGATCGCGGAATATGGCAAGCCCGCGCAGGTGGTGATCGAGGCTACCCGTGACATGGCCAAGTCAGCCGAGGAACTGAAGAAGATCGAGAACACCATCCGAGATAATGAAAGGCGCAATGATCGCTGGCGGGCCGAATTGCAGGATGCGGGACTTCTAGCAGAAGGAGCGCGGATCGGTGACCGGTTCCTGCGAATGCGTCTTTGGGAAGAGATGGGTAGAGGCCCGGCAGATCGGCTCTGCCCCTATACCGGTCGTCCCATCGCACTTCACCAAGTGCATTCGGACGAGATCGAGATCGACCACATCCTCCCTTTCGAAGAGACCTTCGACGACAGCCCCGCGAACAAGACGCTCTGTTTCCGAGAGGCCAACCGCAGGAAGGGCAAACTATCGCCGGCCGAGGCGGCCGTGCGTCAGCCGGACTTCTTCGATCTGCCTGCGATCATCGCCCGCACAAAACATCTGCCCGCCAACAAGTCCTGGCGGTTCCTGCCTGGTGCAATTCAGAAATGGCAGGAGACGCGCGGTTTCGAGGATCGTCAGTTGAACGCCACCGGCTATTTCGCCCATGTCGCGCGCGCCTATGCCGAAGCGCTGTTCCCGAAAACCGACGACGAAGGCAAACGCCGCAGTCATGTCTGGGTCCTGCCCGGCCGCATGACCGCGATGCTGCGGCATCGCTGGGGCCTGAATCTCGGTGATCACAACAGAAAGTCGCGCGATGACCATCGTCATCACGCGATTGACGCCGCCGTGGCAGGCGTGATCGATAGGCGGATGGTGCAGGTATTGCAGACCCATGCGCGAAATATGGGGGTTGAGCGTCTGGACCGCGTGTTACCCGCTCCACCCGAGCCCTTCGATGGCTTCCGCGACGCCGTCTTGTCTGCCGTCGAAAAGGTCAACGTCAGCCATCGCGCGCAACACGGCAGCATCGACCCGCGCGATCCGTCGCAGACCAGCGGCAGGCTGCACAAAGACTTTGCCTACGGCGAGGTGCGGGACGTGCCCGAGAACCAGACAGACCTGACCATCGGAAACGTGGTCAGGCGCAAGCCAGTGATCGGACTTGAAAAAGACGACCTCGACAAGGTGCGCGACGTCAAGCTGCGTGAATCCCTTCGAGCAGCGACCGAGGGCGTCAAGGATGACAAAGCCAAATTGACGGCAGCCCTGTTTGAGTGGTCGCAGAAAACCGGCCACCGCACGTTGCGGATCATCAAACCCGCATCAACGGCTCGACCTGTATATGGGCGACCGGGAAAGCCGCGTGCGGGAGAACCCTACAAGTGGTTCATCCCGGATGAGAACGTCTGGATCGACATCCTGCAATCACCAAACGGCAAGTGGTTCGGCTTCGGGATCGACGTATGGGCGGCCAACTCCGGCACCGGGCAAACTTGGCAAGAGTTGCACCCCGACGCCAAGTTCATCATGCGCCTTCACAAGAACGATACTATTCAGCTTTTCGACTGGGACGACAACGAGAAGTGCATCGTTCCGGGTTCGAACAGGATCAAGGTGGTTAACAGTATCCCGAACAGCCCGACCAACAAGAATGTCAAACTCGTCGGACTGAACGACGCAGGCAAGTTCGCTGGACGTCACAACGACAAGGACGATCCTTTCCGGTGGGATTGGCCGCCGTATGACAGGTTAAGACTACGTCGCGCCCGTCGCGTGCGGATCGACGAATTGGGGCGGGTGCACACGATCCCGCATGGGACGGTTTAAAAAATGGGCTGACAGGCAGGCCAACCGCTCGAGCGCATTCCCTCAAGGAGGCTCTCATGGTTGGACGGATATTGGAACTGACAAGGCCCGGACTTTCGGTGCACAAGCGCCGAGGGTTCCTAGCGGTGGATACAAGCGACGGCGAAGCCGGGCGGATCGCTTTTGATGACGTTGAGGCGGTGCTGGTCGCAAGCCCTGGAATGGTCTGGTCGAATACAGCACTTGCCGAACTTGGCGTCCGCCAGGTCCCGGTCATGGTGCTGGGCCATGACTTCAAACCGGTGAGTGTCATGCTCCCGCTAAACGGGCATTTCCAGCAGGCGCATCGTTTCAGGGCGCAAGCGGATGCGCCCCTGCCCTTTCGCAAGCAGGCCTGGGCCACCTTGGTGCGCCACAAAATCACAGCACAGGCCGAGGCGCTTGAGCGCATGAACGAGCCGTCCGAGCGGCTGCGGCGGTTGGCCATGGCCGTAAGATCCGGCGATCCCGACAATCGCGAGGCACAGGCGGCGCAGGCCTATTGGCCCTTGATGATGGACAAGGCGTTCCGCCGCGGCCGCGACTCCTTCGGAGCAAATGCCCTCCTGAACTATGGCTATGCCATTCTGAGAGCAGCGACCGCCCGCGCGATCGTTGCCGCAGGGCTGCATCCGTCCTTGTCCGTTCACCACCGCTCCGGTGGCGATGCGCTTGCCCTTGCCGATGATCTGATGGAGCCCTTCCGCCCCACTATCGATCTGATCGTTCGCCGCCTGTGCTCCGATGGTATCACCGAAGTCGCAGAGGCGCGCGGTGCCCTGGTAGCCAGCCTTGCCGCCGATTTTCCGACACCGCAGGGCGCAAGCCCCCTGTCACAGGTCTTGGTGCGACTGGCGCAAAGCCTCGCCCAGTCTTGTGAAAGCGGAAAGTTGCGCCTTACCTTTCCCGGCCGACCGATACCCATAGCCTCGGAAGGCCAGGACGATGACTAAGAATGGCTTCAAACAACTCTCAGGATACAGAATCATGTGGGTATGGGTGCTTTTCGACCTGCCGGTGCTGACCAGCGCCGAACGCAAGCGGGCCACGCGGTTTCGCAATGACCTCTTGGAACTCGGCTTCAATATGGTTCAGTTTTCGGTGTATCTTCGGCACGCATGGAGCAAAGAAAAGGCAGAGAGCTATGCGCGACAGGTTGGCGACCTCGTCCCGGATCCCGGCCATGTGCAGGTGCTGTTCTTTACGGACAAGCAATATGCCCTTAGTCAGGTGTTCCAAGGCAAACGAAGATCGAAAGCTCCTGCGGAGAAACCAGCTCAGCTCGTCCTATTTTGAGCAGACAAAGAGCATTTCGCTACGGCTCAACCCAAGGAAAAGACCCGCGCAACAAGAAGTTGCGCGGGGTGTATCCTAGCAGAAGAAGCGACGTGGCCAAACCCGGACAAATACGGGGGGCGCATGTTCCAACTGGCGATCCTAGCAGAAGAAGCGACGTGGCCAAACCCGGACCCGCCGAACAGAACCCCCGTCGATACGACGATCCTAGCAGAAGAAGCGACGTGGCCAAACCCGGACTGGTCGAGCATCATTGAGCGCTATCGCAGCATCCTAGCAGAAGAAGCGACGTGGCCAAACCCGGACCATGGCGAGGCGGTCCTTTCGGGGGCCGCTATCCTAGCAGAAGAAGCGACGTGGCCAAACCCGGACTTGGTATCGTTCCAGACTAGGTTCTGATTAATCCTAGCAGAAGAAGCGACGTGGCCAAACCCGGACGCGCCGATCAGACCTGTCAGACCCGGCGATATCCTAGCAGAAGAAGCGACGTGGCCAAACCCGGACACAGTAAGATACTCCGTGCAGATCGGTTTGATCCTAGCAGAAGAAGCGACGTGGCCAAACCCGGACTCGTTCGTCAACAACCACCCCGACATGGCGATCCTAGCAGAAGAAGCGACGTGGCCAAACCCGGACTGCCACACCTTGACGCCATCCATCGACGTGATCCTAGCAGAAGAAGCGACGTGGCCAAACCCGGACTGCAGGCGGTTGGGGGCGTTCATGGCTTCCATCCTAGCAGAAGAAGCGACGTGGCCAAACCCGGACGATCGGGATGGCGTCGTGCGCGGCGCCCTGATCCTAGCAGAAGAAGCGACGTGGCCAAACCCGGACTGTCGATGCGTTGCGGTTGATCGCGCGCACATCCTAGCAGAAGAAGCGACGTGGCCAAACCCGGACAGCGCGTTGGTGCCGCCCTCTTCCTTCGGGATCCTAGCAGAAGAAGCGACGTGGCCAAACCCGGACGATCTCGCGCTCTTCCCGCTGGCATTCGATATCCTAGCAGAAGAAGCGACGTGGCCAAACCCGGACTCCTTGCCCTTGAGGACGCCTACGACGACGATCCTAGCAGAAGAAGCGACGTGGCCAAACCCGGACTGGTCGAGCATCATTGAGCGCTATCGCAGCGGATCCTAGCAGAAGAAGCGACGTGGCCAAACCCGGACCTGGCGGGCGGCTTCGGTCGCCCGCTTTCCATCCTAGCAGAAGAAGCGACGTGGCCAAACCCGGACGATCGGGATGGCGTCGTGCGCGGCGCCCTGTATCCTAGCAGAAGAAGCGACGTGGCCAAACCCGGACTGGTCGAGCATCATTGAGAGCTATCGCAGCATCCTAGCAGAAGAAGCGACGTGGCCAAACCCGGACCGGTGCGGGGCTGGCGTCTTGGCCGCCCATATCCTAGCAGAAGAAGCGACGTGGCCAAACCCGGACCGACCCGACTTCAAGGGCACCCGCGTTTCTATCCTAGCAGAAGAAGCGACGTGGCCAAACCCGGACCAGCGCCGATGTGATGCTGGCCGGATCGTCATCCTAGCAGAAGAAGCGACGTGGCCAAACCCGGACGGGAGGATAACAAACACAAAGAACCGAAGGATCCTAGCAGAAGAAGCGACGTGGCCAAACCCGGACCCCAGGCCCTTGCCCCCAAGCCCGACGAGCATCCTAGCAGAAGAAGCGACGTGGCCAAACCCGGACCAACGCAACGACGCGCTCGCAGCCTTCGCGATCCTAGCAGAAGAAGCGACGTGGCCAAACCCGGACGCGGGCTGGGTGCTTGAGCGCACCGGGCGCATCCTAGCAGAAGAAGCGACGTGGCCAAACCCGGACGGTGTATCAAGATGGGGCTTATCGAGACGTAATCCTAGCAGAAGAAGCGACGTGGCCAAACCCGGACAACTGTCGAGCAACACGGCCCTGTCCATCTATCCTAGCAGAAGAAGCGACGTGGCCAAACCCGGACTGATCAAGCATTGCCAGCGCCACCTGCCAGATCCTAGCAGAAGAAGCGACGTGGCCAAACCCGGACCCCCCGCTGCATTGCGTAGATCCACTTGCGATCCTAGCAGAAGAAGCGACGTGGCCAAACCCGGACAGTGAGGGCGGCAAAGATGTGTCACTGAAGATCCTAGCAGAAGAAGCGACGTGGCCAAACCCGGACATTATTCCGTTGCGGATAGCGTGTGATCTTATCCTAGCAGAAGAAGCGACGTGGCCAAACCCGGACTGCTTGCGCTGGCGTTCGAGATGCGCCTCAATCCTAGCAGAAGAAGCGACGTGGCCAAACCCGGACGATGTGGTCTGTCACATCAACCCCCATGCCATCCTAGCAGAAGAAGCGACGTGGCCAAACCCGGACAACCGAGCGTGATACGCCGCATGGATGGAATCCTAGCAGAAGAAGCGACGTGGCCAAACCCGGACCGGCCCCGCCATCAGCACGCGGTGCCTTTCATCCTAGCAGAAGAAGCGACGTGGCCAAACCCGGACGACGGACTGCGCATCGGCGCATCCGGAAAGATCCTAGCAGAAGAAGCGACGTGGCCAAACCCGGACGCGGGCTGGGTGCTTGAGCGCACCGGGCGCATCCTAGCAGAAGAAGCGACGTGGCCAAGGCGGATTTTGCTAATGCGCAGGTTGCCGACGGCGTCTCATACCGTGCCCATCCGGGTTTGCTAATGCGCAGGTGCTTCTTAGCACCCGAATATACCTTGTGCTAATGCGCAGGCAGGGTATTGATAACGTTGGCCGAAACGGCTGCATTTACTCACCCCACCACAGAGCCTCTATACCATGAGCAATAGCAACAACTACCCTGAGAAGGCAGTAGGATACATGAACTGGCCCCTTTTTCGAGCGGACACTTGGGCATAGCCATGGAGGCTTAGGTATATGCCTGAGCACGTGCTTATG